>Ga0157370_10001147_pt1 | contig 33013 bp, 26 predicted proteins | sample C35metaG_FD_113463 | JGI IMG/M metagenome (GOLD analysis project Ga0157370, IMG submission 113463) | Corn rhizosphere microbial communities from Kellogg Biological Station, Michigan, USA - C3-5 metaG | ecosystem: Host-associated > Plants > Roots > Rhizosphere > Soil | place: USA: Michigan... | reverse complement strand
CTGCCTGGAGTTGACCGAAGGTGCGCTGGTGGCAGAGCCAGCCATTGCCCGACTGACCATGCAGCAACTGGCCGACAACGGCATGTCGGTGGTGCTCGATGACTTCGGTGCAGGGTTTTCATCCCTGAGCTATGTGCATCAATACCGTTTCAGCGGCCTGAAGATCGACAAGTCGTTCATCCTCGAACTGACCACCAGTGCCCGCAGTCGCGCCATCGTGCGGGCGATTGTGCGCATGGCCGAATCGCTGGACCTGAGTGTGGTGGCCGAAGGTGTCGAGGACAAAGCGACCCTGGACTTGCTGCGCGAAATCGGCGCTGAGCAGGCCCAGGGTTACTACTTTGCCAAGCCGATGGGGTTGGAGGCGTTGTTGGCGAGTTCGCTGCTTGATCAACGCTGAGCGCCTCGCTTACGCCGACGTTTGATCCTCCTTTCTCCCAGCCCCGCCAGTATCTTTGGACTGTCGGGCACTGCGCCGCAGTTCTTGCGGCGTGCGCCCTACGACTCGCACGAAACTGCGCAGCATGTGATCGGCATCGCCGAAGCCGAAGCACCTGGCGATCTCCTCGAAGGTTTGGTGTCCGTCCTCGACCAGTGGCCGCGCTGACTCGATACGCAGGCGCTCGATCGCTTTCGCCGGAGTCACTCCGATAGCCGCTGCGAATACGCGACCAAACTGGCGCACGCTCATATGGGTGACGTCGGCCAGTCGTTCAACGGACAGATCGTCACGCAGATGATCGCGCGCGTAGCTCAGCACCGTGCGGATGCGATCCGAGCCCGGGTCGAAATCCAGCAGCGAAGAGAACTGGTATTGACCCCCCGGTCGCCGGTAGTAAACCACCAGCATGCGCGCGACGGAACGCGACACCTCTTTGCCCAGGTCTTGTTCGATCATGGCCAGGGCCATGTCGATGCCCGCCGACATGCCGGCGGACGTCCAGACATTCCCGTCTTCGGTCCAGATTCGATCGCCGTCCACGCGCAGCAACGGATAGCGTGCTTGCAACTGCGGCGCATAGTTCCAATGCGTGGTCGCGACGCGACCGTCGAGCAGGCCGCTCTCGGCGAGCAGGAAGGCGCCGGTACAGACACTGGCCGTGCGGCGAGAGCGCGGGGACATGTCCCGTATCGCAGCCGCCATCGGCATCATCCGGTCATCGATTGGGGCTGTTGGTGCGCCGACGATGATGAGCGTGTCGAGGCGCTCGACAACCTGCATGGTTTCAGTCGCCACTTGCAGTCCGCTCGACGCGTGGATCAACCCGCCCTCCAGTGACGCGACCGTGAATCGATAGCTCGAAGGGCGCGCGCGATTGGCGTTGGTGAAGGCTTCGAGCGGGCCGCTCAGATCCAGCAATACGAAGCCTGGGTAGACCAGGAAACACATGTGACGCTGCATGAACGGAACGCCCAAAGTCTGAATGGGGGAAGCCATAGTACGCGCGTGCTGTCTGGAAGGTCACGAAGGAGTAGCGAGCCCATCCGCCTCCTGCAAGGTGGCTGCGCGTGTCGGCCGAAATCCAGGGATAAATGTCCATTTCGTGCCGTCTTCTCGCCGTACCGTAAATGCACCCCCACCCTTGAGGACGTGCAAATGACCTTCAACAGAACTACCCCCGGAAAAATGATCGCCTGCGCCACCTTGCTCGCGGCGTTCCTGATTGCACCGGGCATTGGCGCCGCCGCCGAGGACCCGTATGCCGACCCGGTCAAACCCGCGCTCCCAGCCTCCACCTTTGAGTGGGATTCCAGCCGAACCGCGCTGGTCGTGATCGACCCGCAGATCGATTTCATGAGTCCAGAGGGCGCGGGCTGGTCAGTCTTCGGTCAGAGCGTTACCGAGCAAAATCTGGTTCCGCATCTGAGCAAGCTGTTCACGGCGTTCAAAAAGGCCGGAGCGACGGTCGCTATCTCGCCGCACTACTACTATCCCCACGATCATAAATGGGAGTTCGAGGCGCCAGCGGAAACCGTTCAGCACAAGCTGGGGCTCTTCGATCGCAAGGGCGCCTTGACGCTTGATGGCTTCCGTAACTCGGGCGCCGACTTCATGCAGGAGTTCAAACCCTTCATCGAAGACGGCAAGACCATCGTCGCCTCACCGCACAAGTTGTATGGCCCTCAAAGCAACGATCTGATGCTGCAACTGCGCAAGAAACGGATCGACAAAATCGTCCTCGTGGGCATGGCCTCCAATCTGTGCGTCGAATCGCACCTTCGCGAGTTCCTGGAGCGTGGCTTCGAAGTGGTTGTCGTCCGCGACGCCGTCGCCGGTCCGAAGCTGCCTGACGGCGATGGATACGGTAGCGCGCTGGTCAACTTCCGCTACATCGCCAATGACGTGATGACGACCGACGAAGTGGTGAAAAAACTCGAAGGGCAGTGATCCAGGGTATGTGCCATCTCCTGACCAGAGACGGGGGCCTTGTGGCTCCCGTCTCTGCTGACTGACGCGGAGTACCAAATGAGCAATAACAAAAACAATGGGCCTGCTAGCCCGGACCGGCGAGATTTTATCGTTCTTGGCTTGAGTGCCGCCGCACTGGCGGCGTTTTCTTCGGCGCCTTGCCTTGCAATTTCGTCCGTCAACTCTCCTGACATCAACAGTGGAAGCATGATCATGAGCAAAGTGACTACCCAAGATGGCGTTGACATTTTCTACAAGGATTGGGGGCCGAAGAACGCCCAGCCCATCGTGTTTCACCATGGGTGGCCGCTCAGCAGTGATGATTGGGACAGTCAGGCGCTGTTCTTCGTTGGCTTGGGTTATCGCGTCATCGCACATGATCGGCGCGGCCACGGCAGGTCCTCTCAAGTGAGCGGCGGCCACGACATGGACCACTACGCTGCAGACGTCGCGGCGTTGGTTCAGAACCTGGATCTACGCAACGCTGTGCATATCGGTCACTCGACCGGAGGCGGGGAGGCGACGCGCTATGTCGCCAGGTATGGCCAGGTGCAGAAACGCGTGGCCAAACTGATTTTGATTGGTGCGGTACCGCCTGTCATGGTCAAAACCCCGACCAACCCAGGCGGTCTTCCCATCGGGGTGTTCAATGACATGCGCAAGCAACTGGCAGCCAACAGGTCTCAGTTCTATCTGGATGTCGCCAGTGGCCCGTTCTACGGTTTCAACCGCCCGGGTGCCGCTGTTTCGCCGGGCATGATCCAGAACTGGTGGCGCCAAGGCATGGCCGGCGCGGCAAATGCCCATTACGAGTGCATCAAGGCCTTCTCTGAAACCGACTTCACGGATGACCTGCGGGCGATCACCGTGCCAACCTTGGTCATGCACGGTGACGACGACCAGATCGTTCCCATTGCTGACTCGGCGCTGCTGTCGAGCAAACTGCTGAAAAATGGGTCGCTGAAGGTGTATGAGAAGTTCCCCCACGGAATGTGCTCGACGCACGCCGATGTGGTCAATCAAGAGCTGCTGAAGTTCATTCGCGGCTGATCGGGGCAAGCCATGGTCCTGCTGCTCGCAGGGCCATGGCTGACCGCATTGTTCGCCCGATGTCCAACCAAACAACGGGATTTAACGTTTTATCAAGGAAATCTTGGTTCCTTCAATACTGACGCCAGCCATCAAGCCTTGCTGGTCGATGATGAACGCGTACGCGTCATCTTTGAGCGTCGAGCTGGAAAGGTTTTTCGCAACCCCTTCATCAACCACCACTACCGTGGGTCCTACACCGATTTCCCAACCTTTGGTTTCAGCGACATATTTCACCGCTTTGTCGGTCATCAGAAACAGCACGTAGCCATACGACTGGGCGCCAGCCTGTAGCCCCCATGACCCACTGACAGAGTTGTAATAGTTATCTACTTTCGTGCCCTTCATTAACACGCCTTCGCCATAGCTGCCGCCGAAGACAAGGCCTGCCTTGATGATTTTCGGGAAGACCAAAATCGCCTTGGCCTTGTGCGAGAGGGTTTCGGCAGCGGGAGTTGATTTGTAGAGAAGTTGCAACGCTTGCCGAGAGTCGGCATTCAGGTCCTCGGCGGTGGCCGCACCGGCAGTGTTCAGGAGACTCGCCGATGCCAATGAGGCTGCCGCGAGGAAGAGCGATAGGAAGAACCGCGTTGATTGAGTCATTTGCGTACTCCGATAAGGGAGCATTGGACGCGAGCAGCAGTCAGCGCCTGCCTCAGACAGGAACCGAAACCACTGGAGTATCCGGCGCACCCTGAAATATGTGGATTGCAAGCGTCGCTCTTGATTGCAGGGGACAAGGCCACTGATCGGTTGCGATGCCATCAATGGTTGTGACCACTGTGTCAGTGTAGGGTTCGCTGTCAGATTTGCTACTGGCCGATATCGACCTAGGCAACCTCCGATACTCTGCGCATGCTTGGCCGACACCTTGGGAAATTCCCTACAAGAAAGAGGGCTGTTTCCTACGGCGAGTGCTCACTTTTTTAACCAGTATTCAGCGCTGATCAAGACTGGAAGAGTGACCGACCAAACATGAAATACCCGAGGGTGCTGGTACTGGATGACTACGCATTTACGCGCAACATCCATGTGATGATGCTCCGGCGCTTGGGCGTAACAGATATCCTTCAAGCAACGGATGTCCGGCAGGCACTGCTCGAGTTAGAGGCCTCAGGTGGGGTTGACATCGTATTGTGTGACTTGGCTGGCAGAGACCTTAATCATCTGGAGTTTCTCCAACAGGCGGCGAGAACAGGAATGGTCCGGGCCGTAGCGCTCTGCGGCACCTTGCAGCCAACCGTGAGCCGGGCACTTGAGAGAACGGCGCTTTTAGTCGGCCTTGAGCTGCTGGGGATAATGAGCCAACCCATGCAGATGCGCCCCTTGCATCGGATAATCCAGCAATACCGGCAACGCTGGGGGGTATCGAAGGTAGAGCCCGAAATAGCGAAACTAATACCTAGCGCCTACGATATTCGCAGGGGATTGGCGCAAGGTGAGTTTCAGGTCTGGTATCAACCCAAACTCACTTTGCGCGAAGACACCTTTACTGGCGTCGAGGCACTGGTCCGTTGGGATCACCCGACTCGGGGGTTGTTGTTGCCTCGCGACTTTCTGGCTGAAGTGTTGGCGCACAACCTGATTGGTGAAATGTTCGAGCACGTGCTGGAGCAGGGCCTGACTTTTCTAAGCGACATGCGCAAGCAAAACATGAATGTCGAGATCGCTTTCAATCTGCATGCCTCGCAGATGGCCTCGGATGATTTGGCGGATGACATACAATGCGCGCTAAAGCGACATGAACTCTCAGGCTCGTCATTGATTTTCGAGGTGGCGGAAAGCGGTCTGCTTGATCTCGATCCCAAGGCGCGGGACAACTTGTTGCGCCTGCGTATGCTCGGATGTGGCCTGGCCATCGATGATTTTGGTTTGGGGGCTTCTTCACTGCAACTGCTCTGTCACCTGCCTTTCAGCCAGATAAAACTTGATAAGAAGTTTGTAAATGCACTCCATCATCCTTTCAGTAAAACCATGGTAACCAGCACTCTGGCGCTGGCTCAATCGCTGAATATGAGCCTGGTCATTGAAGGCATCGGCAGCAAATGGGTACGAGACTCATTAGTGCAAATGGGGTGTGAAGAAGGGCAGGGTTTTTTTCTGGGACGGCCGATGTGCGCCAAGGTTCTTCGGACCTGGCTGCGCCAAAGACCCCAGTAACAGATTTGTAACAGAAACTAATGATAGCCTTGCACCTGCCGATCAGAAGGATGTAATGAAACTGTCTGTTGGCTTGGAGGAGGGGTTAACATCATCAATTGCGCCGTGGTTATAGTGGGAGCCAACAAGGACTAACATGTTAAAAGTAATCGTTGTAGATGATCATCCTTTTATACGTTCGTCAGTCAAAATGCTTCTGGCGCATGAAGGTTTTGAAGTCGTCGCGGAAACTGATAATGGCGCCGATGCCGTTCAACTGGTCATTGCTCATGAGCCCGACCTGGTTGTGCTGGACATCACCATTCCGAAGCTTGACGGCCTGGAAGTTATTCGACGTATTCGAGCGTTGGAGGTCCGCACAAAGATTCTGGTATTGACTTCTTTGGCTGCAAAATTTTATTCCATGCGGTGCATGAGTGCCGGTGCGGCGGGCTACATCTCCAAAACCGATGGTCTTGATGAGCTGATCAGGGGTGTCAAAGTCATCATGTCCGGTTATAGCTATTTTCCGGATATACAAGCCCTTTCTGTTCGCCGCAGCGATGGAAGCGCAACCGATGAGGAGTTGATTAGTACGCTCTCGAACAGAGAGCTGGCGATTCTCAAACAACTGGCGAATGGGCTCAGCAATAAAGAAATTGGTGACATCATGCTCTTGAGTAACAAGACCGTCAGCACTTACAAGGCGCGGTTGATCGAGAAGCTTAATGTCACGTCCGTTGTTTATCTGGCAGATTTTGCCAAACGCAACGATCTGCTTTAAATGGTGAAGTCTCTTTCATACTGTCTGTCGCTGGTCGTGCTTGTAATCACGGCCAATTTCACCTCTCCAGTAGAAGCACAACCCAGCACGCTGAGCGTGTTGGGTCGTTCCAGTGTCAACGGTGCTTATCACGTAACACTCGACGGGAGAGATTGGCGTTGGTTGCGCTCAAAGGCCGTATTGGTATTGGGGGCCTCGGCTCCCGATTACGCGGCGTTCGATATGACGATCAATAATGATCAGATGGAAGGGATGACGGTTGACTATGCGCAGTTGATTGCCGAGCTCCTGGGGGTCAAGGTTGAGATTCGCCGGTATGACAGTCGCGGCGAAGTGCTGGACGCGGTCAGAAAAGGAGAAGTGGATTTTGTCGGGACGGCCAATGAGTTCGAGACGCAGTCTCCGAACATTGTGCTCAGCCATCCCTATTCCAACGACAAGCCCACATTGGTCACCCGCAAGGGCGACAGCAGTGATTTGCCGGTAGACCTGAACGGCAAGACCATTGCCATGCTTTACCACTACCTGTCGCCTGATTCCGTCCGCGCTTTTTACCCTAAAGCCACCTTGCAGCTTTATCCCTCCATGCTGGGTGCCATTGGTGCTGTAGCGTTTGGCCAGGCGGATGTTTATCTCGGTGATTCTGTTAGCGCCAATTACCTGATCAATAATAATTTTTTAAATAATGTCGAGTTAGCGGACTTCTCCCGCATGGAAGTTCGCGACTTCAGCTTTGCCATGAATAGCGCAAACCAACCCCTGATTCGTGTCGTCAATGCAGCCGTAGACGCGATTCCAGCGAGTGCACACATGGAAATCATGAACCGTTGGGGGGCGGGCGGGGAGAGCATGCCAGGCAAGCGGCGTCTGAATTTCAGTAGCAGTGAGCAGCGATGGCTGGATGAGCACCCCAGTGTTCGGGTCAATGTCGTGGGGGGGTATCCGCCTTTGTCATTTTTTAACAAGAATGGCGACTACGCAGGTATTGCCCATGATGTGTTGAGCAAAGTATCGCTGCGCACAGGGTTGAAATTTGATATTCGGGTAATGCCGTCGGTTGCTGCGATGGTGGAAAATGTTGGCAAAAATGATTCCGAAATTATAGCCGCGCTCACTCCGAGTTCGGAGCGCGAGCGTGCCTTGCATTTCACACGACCTTACTTGTCTTCGCCCTATGTGCTGATTGCCAAAGCGAACACCGACATTTCATTTGCGCCCGAAAAACTCGCTGGCAAACGCTTGGCGCTGGCTCGCAGTACGGGCATGCACGAATGGCTGGCGGCCAACTTTCCCAAGATCCTGCTCGTCGATGCTGACAACTCTGAACATGCTATGAGTCTGGTCCTGCATGGTGAAGCGGATGCAATGGTTGGTCCGCTGATCATCAGCAATTACACGGTAAATCATCATTTTGACGGGCAGTTACGAGTCGTCAGCACCATCGGTAACGACTTTGCGCGCATGGCCTTCGCGACAAGCCGCGGGGCATTGGAGCTCCATTCCATTCTCGACAAGGCGTTGCTGAGCATTCCACCCGAGGAAATGGATGAAGTAACGAATCGCTGGCGTAACGATGTGTTGATCGAAGACAGCTATTGGACGCGTAACAGAACGCTCTTCATCCAGGCTATTGGTGGCGTGTTGGTGTTGTTGGCGCTGGCGCTGATATGGATCGCCTATATGAAGGTGGCGTTGCGCAGGCGCGATGAGGCTGAGCGGGCACTCAACGAGCAACTGGAATTTATGCGGGTCTTGATTGATGGAACACCCCATCCGATCTACATCCGGGACCGCAATGGGGTTTTGTTGATTTGTAATTCCAGTTACCTCAATGCCTTTAGGGTCGAGCGCGAGGATGTGGTTGGAAAGACCAAAGTGAAGTTGCTCTGCCCTGAGGACGCAAGGAGTTACGAGGAGGAGTTTCAGCGGATCATCAGCAGGGGCTCGCCGATGGTTCGAGACCGTGAAATAACGATGCTGGATGGCCGTAAACTGGAGATTTATCACTGGATGCTGCCTTATCGCGACAGTAATGGCGAAGTAGGTGGGGTGATTGCTGGATGGATTGACATCAGTGAACGCCAGGCACTTGTCGGGCAATTGCGTGAGGCGAAGGAGATCGCCGATGAGGCCAAGGAACATGCCGATGATGCCAATCGGGCCAAAAGTCTGTTTTTGGCGACGATGAGCCATGAAATCCGCACGCCTATGAATGCAATCATCGGCATGCTTGAGCTGGCGATGAAAAAGGCCGATCAAGGCGTAACGGACCGGTTTGCGATTGAAGTTGCGTCTGGCGCTGCTCGTGGCCTGCTGGATTTGATCGGCGATATTCTGGACATCGCCCGAATCGAGTCCGGGCGTTTGTCGCTGTCGCCAGAGAGGGCCAATTTGCGTGAGCTTCTGGAGTCGGTACTGCGGGTGTTCGAAGGTGTCGCCCGGCAAAAGCGTCTGAGCCTGCTACTGGATCTGGACTTCCAGATGCAGAGTGATGTGCTCATTGACCCTTTACGCTTCAAACAGATTGTTTCCAACCTGCTGAGTAACGCGATCAAGTTCACCCAGGACGGCCAGGTGCGATTGAGCATGCAGGCACGCCCCGCCAAAAATCCGCAGTTCATGGCCGTCGCCCTCGTCATTGAAGACACCGGTATCGGCATTTCGGAGGAGGATCAGCAGAGCTTGTTCAGCCCGTTTACCCAGGCAAGCAACAACACTCAATCCGGGCGCAGTGGTTCCGGGTTGGGGTTGGTGATCAGTCGGACGCTGTGCGAAATGATGGGTGGGCGTTTGCTCATGAGCAGCGTTTTCGGCAAGGGTACAAAGGTTGAAGTACTCATGAGTCTGCCAACGCTGGAACCACTGGCTGAACTGCCCGGGATGATGCCGCATGAAACTGCCGCGCAACATCAGGTGCTGAATGTGTTGGTGGTTGACGACTATCCTGCCAATCGACTTCTGGTGTCTCAGCAACTGAGCCACCTGGGACACCGGGTGAGTGATGCCGTAGACGGCAGGCTGGGTCTGCAAGCCTGGCGCAGTCAATGGTTCGATGTGGTGATCACCGACTGCAACATGCCGGTGATGAATGGCTATCAGTTGACTCAAGCCATTCGCGAAGAGGAACACACCAAAGGCCTCGCACCGTGTTTGATTCTGGGTTTTACCGCAAACGCCCAACAGGAAGAGCGGACCCGTTGCATCAAGGCGGGTATGGACGACTGCCTGTTCAAGCCTATCGGGCTGGAGGAGTTGAAGTCGTGCCTGGATGCCGTAGTGCCTGTTGCACGCAGTGAGGTGGAGACCTCGATTCAGCGCAGCAACGAGATTGACCTGACCAGTGTCGAGCAACTGACCAGGGGAGATAAAGCGTCGATCAATAGCCTGATTGATGATCTGTCCACCGCGAACGAAGAAGACATGGCGCGGCTGATCAAGTTGTTTACCCAACACGACCTGAATGCATTGTCTGACCTGGCTCACCGAGTGAAGGGGGGCGCGCGAATCATCAGGGCGCAACGACTGATCGAGTGCTGTGAACGTCTTGAAGAGGTTTGCAATGGCCGCGACACCTCTCAATTGGCTCAAGCGGTGGATGAGCTGCAACAAGAGATGGAGCAATTGGCCGAGAAGCTGAGCCTCTACGTGGCTTGAACGCAGAGGCCGAAAGGCCGGTTGTTTTGACCGGGCCGGAAATCAATCACGGCATAAACTGGGTTTATGCCGGATTCGCCAGGGAACACCAGAACACTACAAAGCCGTTAATTTCCTTGTATCGCCCCTAGTGCCCCTCGTTTTAACCAATAGAAGACTTCCTGCGATGCTCGCTCAGCGAAGCATGAATGGCCAAGTGTGCCTGATAGAAAAAACAGCCGCCCTTGCACGTCAACTTAATTAAAACTATCGCGGCCTAACATCAACTCTATCAAGCACCTCTCGTCGATGTTCAGTTACATCATCCTATTGTTGGAAATGTAAGGCGAAAGCCAACTACTTGTAGGAAATTTCCTAACAAAATCAGGTGGGCCAGTAGTGCGCCGAAATATGTTAGCGAGGTAATAACGCTAGGAAGTTTCCTACATTAAACACCAATGAACTTATCTACAGTCGCCCCATGGCCTCGGGTAGTTCATCTGTGGGCCCAAGCCCCCTCAGCAGGAAATGTAGCGTAATGAACAAAATATTCAGGTTGGTTTGGAATGCGGCACTCAATACTTGGGGTGTTGCTTCGGAACTTGCAACTGCCAAGACCAAATCCAATCGTTTAGGCGCCCCCCGCGACGCAACCACTGCCGCTGCGTCGAGCGTGGAACTGTTTATCGGGAGCGTTGCGGCCAGCGGCCACAAGAAGATCAATTCGGTAACTAAGCTTGCCGCTGCAGCATTGTTGTTTGGCGCCGGCTCCCTAAACGTTGCTTACGCAGGCAATACCTGTTTGATCAATGGCACATGGGTGACGGCGCCCACGGCCTCTGGGGACAATGCTCTCGCATGCGGCGAGAAAGCCAGCGCATCAGAGGTGGATGACCTGGCGCTGGGTAGTGGTGCGAACGCTAATGGCGCTATAGCGCCCGATGGGCACATAGGCGGCGCGATAGCCATCGGCAAGAACTCGAAGGCCCAAATGTACAACGCCATCGCGCTCGGGACCGGGGCGGCCGCCTACGGGACGGAAACTATGGCAATTGGTCAAGGCGCAACTTCGGGAGTGAGCGGTAACACCAGTATCGTGAAATCTTTGGCCTTGGGTTTCTCGGCTATTGCGTCTGAAGGTTATACGGTTGCCATTGGTTCAGGCACCAAAGCCACCGGCTACAGTGCTGTCAGTATCGGTAATGCTCCGATTGCTTCAGGTGCGAATGCGGTCGCGATAGGTACTTGGACCACTGCATCGGGCTTCAACAGCACGGGTATCGGTTATCTGGCGGTGGCGAATAATTCGAGGGCCACTGCGATAGGTGAATCAGCAAAAGCTTCCGGGGCCAGCGCCATCGCACTGGGTACTGGTGCTCGTGCCGAGGGCACAGCCAGCATCGGTATCGGCGATCTGAACGTAGTCACCGGCAATAAATCCGGTGCCATCGGGTCCGGAAGCTCTGTCAGTTTTAGCGGCGTATCCGGCAACAGCAGCTACAGCCTCGGCAACGGAAACGTTATCGCGAATAACAACACATTCGTGGTCGGCAATAACATCACCACCACGCAAGACAACAGCGTAGTGCTCGGCAACAACAGCACCGACAGAGCTGTCGTGGCCACGCCCACCGGCATCATCAACGGCACGACCTACAACTACGCGGGCGGGTCACCCACTGGCGTGGTGAGTGTGGGTTCGGTCAACGGCGAGCGCCAGATCATTAACCTGGCGGCTGGCCAGGTCAATTCCACCAGCACCGACGCCATCAATGGCAGCCAGCTGCACGCGACCAATCAGGCCATCGCCGCTGTCGACGCTGATGCGGTCAAGTATGACGACGGCACCCACAACGCTATTACTCTGGGTGGCACTACCTACGACAACAGCACTCACACCGGCGGCACCCGTATCACTAACGTGGCGGATGGCAAGGCGCCAAATGATGCGGTGAACTTCTCCCAATTGACCCAAACCAATAACAGCATCACCACCCTGGGTAATTCGCTGACCAACCTCTACGAGACCGGCACCAAGTACTTCCATGCCAACTCCACCGGTACCGACTCGGTAGCGTCAGGTCGGGATGCAGTGGCGATCGGCATGGGCGCGGTAGCGAGCCACGACGGCAGCGTCGCATTGGGCGCAGGCTCGGTAGCAGACGGCAGCACCTTGGGGCACAAGGCTTATCTGGTCTCAGGGACCGCAACAGGCGAAGTCAACATCGGCGACCGCCGCATCACTGGCCTCTCCGCCGGTGCAGACGATGCCGATGCGGTTAACGTCGAACAATTGAAAGCCGTCGCTGCGGGCGCCGCTGCCTCTGTGGCCGACGTGGTCAAATATGACGACAGTACCCATAACACCATTACCCTGGGTGGCAATACCTACGACAGCAGCACCCACACCGGTGGCACCACGATCACCAACGTGGCGAACGGTGTAGATGACAGCGATGCGGTGAACATGTCGCAGCTCAATCAAACCAATAACCAGGTGAGCAACAACACCACCAACATCACAAGCCTCAAAAATGACGCACTGCTGTGGGATACCAGCCTGGGGGCTTTCAGTGCCAGCCATGGCGGTGTCACCGTTAACAAGATCACCAACGTGGGTGCGGGAGATCTGAGCGCCAACTCCACGGATGCGGTCAACGGTTCGCAGTTGTATGCCTTGGGCCGACAGGTTACCGGCATCGATAATCGGGTAACGACTATCGAAAACAGCTTCAACACGATCAACAACGGTGGGGGCATCAAGTATTTCCGTGCCAACTCCTCGGGTGCTGATTCGGTGGCCAGTGGGGCCGAGTCGATTGCCATGGGGCCGAATGCCGTAGCGTCGGGCGCAGGCTCCGTGGCTTCGGGGAACGGTGCGAATGCGGCGGGCAATGGGGCTGTTGCCGTGGGCGAAGGCGCAAAGGCTTCTGCCAATGGCAGCGTTGCGTTGGGTAGCGGGGCCAGCGATGGCGGTCGTGGTGCTGAAAACTATACCGGCAAGTACTCCGGTGCCGACAACAAGACCGCAGGTACGGCCTCCATCGGCAACGCAGCAACGGGCGAAACTCGCACACTCAGCAACCTCGCGGACGGTAAGGAAGCCACCGATGCGGTTAACCTGCGTCAGCTCGATGGCGCTGTGGCCGAGTCCAAGAAGTACACCGATGACTCGATCAGCTCGATCAACAACTCCGTTGCGAATCAGGACAAACGGGTGACCGACGTCGACAACCGTGTGACCCAGGCGGTGACGAATGTCACTAACCTGCAAAAAGGCACTGACGGCATGTTCCAGGTCAACAACACGAGCAACCTGGCGAAACCGTCAGCGACAGGCGACGATTCGATGGCCGGTGGTGCGGGTGCCAAGGCATCAGGCAAGAACAGTTCGGCCGTCGGCACCAACGCTATTGCCGCGGGTAACAACTCGACGGCAATCGGCAATGGCTCCACTGCCAAGGCGGACAACTCGGTAGCGCTGGGTGCCAACTCGGTGGCTGATCGCGCCAACAGTGTTTCGGTAGGCGCTGCGGGCAGCGCGCGACAGATCACCCATGTGGCCGCCGGCACGGCGCCGACGGACGCGGTCAACCTTAGCCAGTTGAACAAGGGATTGGCTGACGCCACCAACAACGCCAATGCCTACACCAATTCGGTCTACAACTCGCTGAACAAAAATATCAAAGAGCTGGACAGCGACTTGAGTGCCGGTATCGCCGGTGCAATGGCCATGGCCGCACTGCCTCAGCCGTATACCGCTGGTGCAAGCATGACCTCCGGTTCCTTGGGCACCTATCGCGGGGAATCGGCGATGGCGTTGGGCGTGTCACGGATCTCCGATAACGGCCGGTGGGTCACCAAAATGCAAGCCACCACCAACACCCAACGCGACTTCGGCGCATCGGTGGGTGTGGGTTATCAGTGGTAACCCTTTCACGTTGATCCAGAGCCCGGCGCAGGCCGGGCTCCTTTCCCTATTTATCGTGTCGAGAATCTTATGCAAAAGCCCAATACATCACTGGTGAGCCTGTTTCTGAGCGCTTGCCTGGCCGCGACGCTGGCAGGTTGCGGTACCAATCGAAGCCATGTTGATGATCATGGCAAGTCCAGTGCCCCAGTGTTCCCGGCGCTCAAGGATGCCAGCCGTACCGAAGGCAGTTATGTGAGCGTGGAGAACTTGCGCAAGGTCGTGCCCGGCCTGACCAAGCCGCAGCTTTATGAACTGATTGGTTTGCCGCACTTCTCCGAAGCGATGTTCAACGTTCGCGAGTGGGACTACCTCTTCAAATTCCCACGGCCCGGTACCCGCGAGCCAATGGTTTGCCAGTACAAGGTGATGTTCGACGACAATAAAGTTGCGCAGTCGTATCTGTTCTTGCCGCCATCCTGTGCCCAGGTGCTGAACATCAATGCCGAGGAGGGCGCTGCTGCTCCTGTCTTCCAATAGCGTTGAATTTAACGCCATTGCCTGCTGAAACAGTGCTGCAAAAAAGAAGGCCCCTATGGGGCCTTCGTCGTTTCTGGCGTTTGCACGGGGTTCATGGGAGAGATGCAGGGGATAGACGCGACAGCAAATCTGCGCTGCTCATGGGGCTGGCATAAAAATATCCTTGCCCCCTTGAACAACCCAGATCAAGCAGCGTGTCTCGTTGCTCCAGGGTTTCGATCCCCTCGATGACAACTGACATGCCCAATGAGTCGCCCAGTGCGAGCGTGCTGCTGATAACTGCCTGGCAGCGTGGCTCGTGCAAGGTGCGCACGAACTCGCCATCCAGTTTGATTTCGTTGAACGGCAACTGGCACAAACGCTTCAAGGAGGAAAATCCGGCGCCAAAGTCATCAATGGACAGTTGGCAACCCATCATGCGAAGCCGAACCAGTGTTTCAAGGCTGGCCGCTGTAGCGTCCAAAAGCCCGCCCTCGGTCAACTCAAACGTCAGGCCATCGCCTGGCAGGTCGAAGTGATCCAGTATCGATTTGATCCGCTGCGTCAGTTGACCGCCCACCAGTTGAGACGTTTGCAGGTTGAAAGCGAAATTCAGGGCGATGTCTTTTTCGCGCAATTGTTTCTGCAGCGCCAAGGCCTGGTTCAACTGATCGAACAGTAACTCGTCCATCATCTCGCACCGCTCAAGCGTCGGCAGGAAGACCGCGGGCGATAAAATTCCCTTGATGGGGTGTAGCCACCGGGCGAGTACTTCGACGCCATACATCTCGCCGGTACGCAGATTGATTTTTGGCTGGTAATACGCCTTGATCTGATGGTCACGCAAGGCCTGGGTGACTTCCTGGCAATCAGGCAGGACCAGGTCCGGGGCTCGACTGGAGGGCTTGTATGAGCTGGCCGAGTACTTCTCCAATAACGGTGCCAACACTTCCGGTAGCAGGGGTTTGCCGACATCGCCCAGTAACTGCATACCCAACAAAGAGATAATTTTCTGTACCGAATACCGCAGATCCAAAGACATCGAACTGCTGATGATGATCGCGCCGACCAAATTGGAGTGGCTGGCCTGCTGCAAGAATTCCAGGCCATCCATGCCATTCATTCGCAGATCGCACAGCGTGATATCCACGGCGCCCACCTGTTGTAACAGTGCCAGCGCCTGTGATCCGTCTTCAGCCTGGAAGATCTCGGTGCACCCCAAGTGTTGGAGTACCTTGACTGCAAACGCTCGCTGAAAGGGATGGTCCTCAAGAACCAGTGCGCGGAGCGAAGGTTTATTCATCGCAAATGATCTTCATTATAGAAATATGGCCTGATAGTGCCGCACTAGAGGCCAACACTTTGTAGGCATGAAGCCACTGATGTGTAGGAAAAATCCGAGTGATCGCTTGGTGTAACGGCACTACGGGTATGCCCAATTCGTCATCAACCTTGCCTAAAGCGATCAAGCCGCAACGCTTGAAATGGGCCAGTCTGGACGGTCTGTCCAAGGAGTTGATTATGATCCGACTGTCCCTGATCGAAGCCCGCACGCTGGCCGAATCGATCCTGCTGCACAACGGTTTCAACGCTGCACACGCCCAAGCGGTAGCCGCCACGGTGATTGCTGGCGAGCGCGATGGCTGTGCCTCCCATGGTTTGTACCGGATTCTGGGCTGCGTCAATTCGCTGCGCGCCGGCAAAGTGCGGGCCGATGCCGAGCCGCAGGTGATCGATCAGGCCCCTTCGATCGTGCGTGTCGATGCGGCGGGTGGGTTCTCGCAGCTGGCTTTCCAGGCCGGTATGCCGCTGTTGGAGGAGAAAACCCGGGCAAACGGAATTGCGGCGCTGGCCATTAACCGCTGCGTGCATTTCTCTGCACTATGGGTGGAGATCGAACAACTGACCGCCGCCGGCCTGGTGGCGCTGGCCTGCAATCCGAGCCATGCCTGGGTCGCGCCTGCGGGGGGAAGCCAGCCCGTGTTCGGCACCAATCCCATCGCGTTCGGTTGGCCGCGTGCGGGTAAAGATCCATTCGTGTTCGACTTCGCCACCAGTGCGATTGCCCGTGGCGATATCGAACTGCATCGGCGTGCCGGCAAGCCGATCCCCGAAGGGTGGGGAGTGGACGCCGACGGGCAACCGAGTACCGATGCCAATGTGGTGCTCGATGCCGGCGCGATGTTGACGTTTGGCGGGCACAAGGGCTCGGCGCTGGCCGCGATGGTGGAGCTGATTGCCGGGCCGTTGATTGGTGACTTGACCAGTGCCGAATCGCTGGCCTATGACGCTGGCAGCAAGTCGTCGCCGTACCATGGCGAGCTGATCATCGCACTTGATCCGCGACGTTTTCTCGGCGAGGCCACCGAGCAGCACCTGGCGCGTGCCGAAACGTTGTTCGAAAGCATACAAGGGCAAGGTGCCCGCTTGCCGTCGCAACGGCGATATGAAGCGCGGGCGCGCAGTCTGGTGGAAGGGGTGCAAATCCCGCAGGCCTTGTACAACGACTTGAAGGCATTGCTGGATTAAAAGAAGACGGGCGCCAATGGCGCCCGTTCGGTTTACAACTGTTCGCAGTGGTTATGGCCATCGACCAGGCGATTGATCCCCAGCGGGTTGGCGTTTTGAAGCGCTTCGGGCAACAACGCATCCGGGCAATTCTGGTAGCAAACCGGACGCAGAAAGCGCTCGATGGCCAAGGTGCCGACCGATGTGCCACGGGCGTCGGAAGTGGCCGGATAAGGCCCGCCATGCACCATCGCATCGCACACTTCAACACCGGTCGGGTAGCCATTGAACAGCACGCGGCCGACCTTTTGTTCCAGCAGTGGCAGCAGTTCACCATGGGTTCGCAGGTCGCCAGCCTCGGCAATCAATGTGGCCGTAAGCTGACCGTGCAGGCTGTGCAGCGCTTGGTGCAGTTCTGCCTTGTCGGCCACTTCGACGATAAGGGTGGTCGGGCCGAACACTTCTTCCTGCAACAACGGATCACCATCAAGCAGCAGATTGACGTCAGCCTTGAACAGCTGCGGTTGAGCTTGATTGCCTTGTTGGACCTTGCCGGCCAGATGACTGATACCCGGATGGCGCAGCAGGGCTTGCACACCCGTGCCGTAGCTGGCGAGTGTCCCGCTGTTGAGCATGGTTTGAGCCGGCTGCTCGTTCATCAAGTGACTCAGCCTTGCGGTGAACGCACTGAACGTCGAGGAGCGAATGCCAATGACCAGCCCCGGATTGGTACAGAACTGACCACAACCTTGGACTACCGATGCCACCAGCTCGCTGGCGATTTTCTCGCCACGCACTTGTAGCGCTTCGGGCAACACCACTACTGGGTTGATGCTGCTCATTTCGGCAAACACCGGGATCGGCTGCTTCCGGGCGGCGGCCATATCGCAGAGGGCGCGACCGCCCTTGAGTGAACCGGTGAACCCCACGGCTTGAATGGCCGGATGCTTGACCAGTGCTTCGCCGACGCCGGCACCGTAGATCATGTTGAACACGCCGTTGGGCATGTCGGTTTGCTCGGCGGCGCGCAGGATCGCATCGGCCACCCGCTCGGCGGTCGCCATGTGCCCGCTGTGAGCCTTGAACACCACCGGGCAACCCGCTGCGAGGGCGGCTGCGGTATCGCCGCCGGCGGTGGAAAAGGCCAGCGGGAAATTGCTCGCGCCGAACACCGCCACCGGGCCGACGCCGATCCGGTACTGACGCAGATCGACCCGTGGCAGCGGCTGACGCTCGGGCAAGGCCCGGTCGATGCGCGCGCCATAGAAATCGCCACGGCGCAGGACCTTGGCAAAGAGGCGCATCTGCCCGCTGGTGCGCCCACGTTCGCCTTGTATGCGCCCGGCAGGCAACGCCGTTTCACGGGTTACCAGCGCAACGAAGTCATCATCCAAGGCATCCAGTTGCGCGGCGATGGCCTCAAGAAACTCGGCGCGCCGACTCGCCGACAGTGCCCGAAATGCCGGGTAAGCGGCAGCGGCCGCTTGGGCTGCGGCATCGACTTCCTCCCCCGTGGCCTGCATGAACGAATAGGGCAGCGCTTCACCGGTGCTGGCGTCATGGCTTCGCAAGGTGACAGTACCGGCGGCGCTGCGCGCACCGCCGATGTAGTTGTGGCCGATGATCTCGGGCATGGAAAACTCCTGTAGGGGAAGGGGGATCAGGCCAGCGAATCGCCTCGGCGAGTGGTGGCCGGTTCGGTGCTGTCCAGGCCAGCAATCCGCGCCGCAGATTCACTGTCCACCTGATGCAGCGACTTGCCACGGGTTTCACGCGTCAGCCCGACGGCAACTATCGAAATCAGCGCGGCGCCGACCAGGTAGAAAGCGATGGGTGTCGAACTGTTGTACTTGTTGAGCAGGGTGAGGGCGATCAGCGGGGCCAGCGAACCGGCGAAGATCGGCGCCATCTGATAGCACAGGGACAGCGCGGTGTAGCGCACGTGGGTCGGGAACATCTCGGCCATCAGCGCCGAGTAGGGCGCATAAGTCATCGATTCAATGGCCAGGCCCAGGGTAATGGCCGCCATGATCAGCCAGTTGTTGCCGGTATCCATCATCGGGAAACCGATAAAACCCCAGGACGCCGTGAGCACCGCGCCGGTCAGGTACACCGGTTTACGCCCGACCAGGTCAGACAGATACCCCATCAGCGGGATCAGGAAGAAGTGCAGCAAGTGCGCGCCGAACATCAGCAACAGGATCTGTGACGTGTCCTTGTGCACCACCAGTTTCAGGTAGGTGATCGAGAAGGTCACGACGGTGTAATAGAGGATGTTCTCGGCAAACCGCGCACCGATACCAACCAACACGGCGCGCCAGTGGTGACGCAACACTTCGACCACACCCAGTTGCTGATGCTTGTTTTGCGCCTGCCGGGCCTGGGCTTCCTTGAAGATCGGTGCGTCATCGACGCTGGTACGAATCCAGTAGCCGATCAGCACCACCACCGCCGAAAACCAGAATGCAACGCGCCAGCCCCACGCGAGGAATTGTTCTTGCGACAGGGTCGACGACAACAGCAACAGGGCGAGGGTGGCCACCAGGTTGCCGGCCGGGACACCGGCCTGCGGCCAACTGGCCCAGAAGCCTCGACGATTGTCCGGACAATGTTCGGACACCAACAGAATCGCACCGCCCCATTCACCGCCAAAAGCGAACCCCTGAATCAACCGCAACAGCACCAGCAACACCGGCGCTGCATAGCCGATCTGATCGAAACCGGGCAGGCAACCCATCAGGAACGTGGTGATGCCGACCACCACCAGACTCAGTTGCAGCAGACGCTTGCGGCCGAATTTGTCACCGTAGTGACCGAACACCAGGCCACCCAACGGACGGGCGAGAAACCCGACGGCGTACAAGGCGAAGGCGGCGAGGATGCCGTCGACCGGGTTGCCGGTCTGGCGAAAGAACAACTGGCCGAAGACCAGTGCCGAGGCGGTGCCGTAGAGAAAGAATTCATACCATTCGGCGACGGTGCCGGCCATGGCGGCGGCCACGACGCGCTTGAGTCCCGAAGTTGTGGTTGCGCTGGACGAGCTTGGGGGATTGGACATGCTGACGTTTCCTGTGGGGGCGCAAAAACAGGCAGCCGGTTCGGGCCCCTAAGGGCCCGCCCGGCAATCACTCAGAGACCGACGTCCGGCAGCTCCGGACGGTTGGCCAGGGCCTTGGCCATGATCTGCTCGACGAACACGCGGTCAGCTTCCGGCAGGGCCAGGCGTGGTGGACGGGTCAGCGCGCTGCCGCGACCGGCGATGGCTTCGCACAGCTTGATGCACTGCACCAGGTCGGCACGGGCGTCGAGGTGCAGGATCGGCATCAACCATTCGTAGATCGGCATGGCTTCGGCGAAGCGACCGGCCTTGGCCAGGCGGAAGATGGTTTCGCCTTCTTTGGGGAACACGTTGGACATCCCCGAGACCCAGCCTTCGGCGCCCACCGCAATGCTTTCCAGCACCACGTCGTCGAGACCGGCGAACAGCACAAAACGATCACCGACTTCATTGCGCACGTCGATGAAACGGCGCGTGTCGCCAGAGGAGTCCTTGAAGCACACCACGTTGTCGCAGTCGGCCAGGGATATCAGGATGTCCGGGGTGACATCGTTTTTGTAGATCGGCGGGTTGTTGTAGACCATCAGCGGTACGTCGGCGTTTTTTGCCACGTAACGGTAATGCTCGGCGGTTTCGAACGGCTTGGAGCCGTAGACCAGTGCCGGCATCAGCATGACGCCGTCGACGCCCACACGGCGTACTGCGTTTGCGACTTTGGCGGCGGCCACACTGGTGAACTCAGCTACTCCGCAGATCACCGGAACGCGACCGCGAGCGGCGTCGACCGCGACTTCGGTCACGGCGATTTTTTCTTCGGCGGTCAGCGAGGTGTTTTCCCCCACGGAACCGCACACCACCAGGCCCGACACGCCGTCACGGATCACGTTGGAAATCACCTGATGGGTTTTTTCCAGGTTGATGGAAAAGTCGTCGTTGAATTGAGTGGTCACCGCGGGGAAGACGCCACTCCAGTTAATGCGTTTGCTCATTGTTGCCTCCGATGGGTTCGTTCGTATTTCGTATACGATATTGCAAGTGAGTAAATTCGGCTAGCGCTTTTTTCGGGTTACAAGGGGTTTTTGCTAGCCGTTGGTCAGTGTTTCGACGGCAGGGATCAGGCGCCAGGCCAGGTGTCAGACAGTCGGTAGCCTTGTGGCCATGGATCGCTCGGATCGAGCAGCAACTGATGAGTCCCGGTGATCCAGGCTCGTCCGGAAATACACGGGTAGATCGCCGGTCGACCGGCCACCTCCGTCAGCGAATCGATGCGGCAGTGGAACTCGGAACCGATGATCGAGCGGCCAATAAAACGATCGCCCACCTGCATCAAACCCTTGGCTTGCAACACCGCCATGCGCGCCGAGCAGCCGGTGCCGGTGGGTGAGCGGTCGATTTTGCCGGGTTGAATCACCACCGCATTGGCGCCAGTGGCGATGCCGTTTTCATGGACGATGGGCGCGGCGATCTGGCAGAAGGAAATGTGCGACCACTCGGGGTTCAGCGGATGTACGAAGCCCAGTTGTTCGTTGGCCGCCCGGGTGATTTTCAGCCCGGCCTCGACCAGGTCAGCCGCCTCGTCGGGACGGATGGAGAACCCCAGGCGCTTGGCATCGGCGATCACAAAACTGTCGCCACCGTACGCAGTGTCAACTTGCAGTGAGCCCAGGCCTTCGACTTCGATCCACGCATCAAGACGGTCAGCGAAGGAGGGTACGTTCTTGATTTCCACCCGCTCGACCTTGCCATCGCGGCAATCGGCGACGGCCTCGATCAGCCCGCCCGGGGCTTCGAGTACCAGCCGGGTTTGCGGTTCGGTCATCGGCAGAATACCGGTGTCGAGCAACACCGTGGCGACACACAGCGAGTTGGAGCCGGACATCGGTGGGGTGTCTGCCGGTTCCATGATGATCCAGGCCATTTGCGCCCGTGGGTCCTTGGCCGGCACCAGCAGATTGACGTGGCGGAATACTCCCCCGCGTGGTTCGTTGAGCACGAAATTGCGCAGGGTTTCATCCCGGGCGATCCAGCGAGATTGTTCCCACACGGTGGCGCCTGGTGGCGGGGCAACGCCCCCAACGATGACATCACCGACTTCGCCTTCGGCGTGGCAGCTGACGACATGTATGACTTTCGATGAGCGCATGACTTGATCCTTTTGTTACCTGTTAGGGCCTCATCGCGGGCAAGCCCGCTCCCACAGGTTTGCGGGTGTACACAAAATCGGTGGCAGACACCGATCACTGTGGGAGCGGGCTTGCCCGCGATGGGGCCGTCGGTTATTTCACTGACTTAAGGAAGGCCGCGGTTTCCGCATGCACCGGGTTGCCGATAACTTGCTCGGGCGTGCCGATCTCGTGCACCAGGCCATTGCGGAAAAACGCCACGCGGTCCGACACGTCGCGAGCGAAGCGAATCTCGTGGGTCACCAACACCATGGTCATGCCGTCTTCGGCGAGCATGCGCATGGTGTCCAGCACTTCGCCCACCAGTTGCGGATCGAGGGCCGAGGTGGCTTCGTCGAACAACATGTAATCCGGTGACATGGCCAGGGCGCGGGCGATGGCCATGCGCTGCTGCTGACCGCCGGACAATTTGCCGGGAAAGGCCTTGAGCTTGTCACCCAACCCCACGTGGGTCAGTTGCCGCACCGCCAGCTCCTCGGCTTCAGCCTTGCTTTTTCCGAGGACTTTGCGCGGCGCCAGCATCACGTTCTCCATCACGGTCAGGTGCGGAAAGGCGTTCCATTGCTGGAACACGATGCCGATCTTCTGCCGCAGGCGATTGAGGTCGGTGGCGCTGTGGTGAACCTCGACACCGTCCACGCGGATATTGCCTTTCTGAATCGGCTCCAGGCCGTTGATGCACATCAGCAGGGTCGACTTGCCCGAGCCCGAGCCACCGATGATCGACACCACTTCACCCTTGCTCACGGTCAGGTTCACGCCCTTGACCACCTCCAGGTTGCCGAAGGATTTGTGTACGTTGTCGATCTCAATCATTTTCTTGCCACCTTCTTTCCAGACGAGCGCCAAGGCGGGCAACCACCAGGCTCATGACGTAATAGATGAGGCCCGCGATGCACAGCACCAGCAACGGTTCCTGGATGCGGGTCACGATGGTTTGCGAGGCGCGCAGCAACTCGACGATGCCGATCCACATCACCAGCGCGGTGTCTTTCATCACACCGAGCACGAGGTTCAGCCAACCGGGAAACGCTACGCGCGTGGCGATCGGCAGGACGATCCAGCGCAGGTCCTGGAAGAAGCTCAGGCCCAGCGAGCGACTGGCGCGGCGCACGGTAAACGGCACCGCGAGCACACCACCGCGCACGATCTCGGTGAAGTACGCGGCGGCGTAGACCCCAAGCACGATGCAGCCAACGCTGAAAGCGCTGATGTCCAGACCGACGATGCTCTTTAGCGAGTTGAACAGCACAAACTGAATCAACAGCGGCACGCTGCGAAACACGTCCAGCACCCAGGCCAGCGGCAGGCTGGCGCGTGGCAGCAGCGCCCGCAACAAGCCGAACACCAACCCGGCGACAGAGCCGAGGATGATCGACCAGAACGTCAGTTGCAGAGTGACCCAGGCGCCATTGAGCAGAAATTGCAGGTCATTCCAGGAAAAACTGGTGGTAAACATGGTCAGGTCCTCAGTAACGGAACAGCCGCCAGGCCATCAGCCGGGCCGTCGCGACGATCGCCTTGGCAATCAGGTAATACAGCACCGCGGCAATGGCGAAGTATTCGAAGGTGCGGAACGTCTTGACGTTGAAGTCCTGGGTCACCCCGGTGAGGTCATTGTTCAGGCCGACAATCACCCCCAGCGAGGTCATCAACACCGCCCAGACCATTTGATTGCTCAACGGGTAGAACACGATCCGCAGCAACTGCGGGACGATGATCATCCGGTAGGTCTGGAAGGCACTCATGCCCAGCGAACGTGCGGCCCGCACTTGTGTGCCGGGCACAGCCTTGAGGCCGCCGCGGAAGTTTTCCGCGAGGTAGCCGGCGTTGTTGAAGGTGATCCCCGCCAGCAGTGCAAACCAGGAGCTGACATGCAGTTCCAGCGAGCCAAGGCCGAAGTAGAGGACGTAGACCTGGAACAGCGACGGGGTGTTGCGGGCGATCGACACCCAGCCGTTGCCGAAGCCGCGCAACAACGGACTTTTGGCTTCGCGCATCACCGTCAGGACCAGGGCGATGAGCACACCGAAGATCATCGACAAGGCGGCGGTCTCGAAGGTGACCACCGCCCCGGCGAGCATGTCCGGCAGGGCGCGCAGGGCCGAGCGCCATTGGAAGGTGTAATCAAACATGCGCGGTGTTCTCCAGGTGGACAGCCGGTTGCAGCCAGGCGGGCAAGCGTCCGCTGGCCGTAGCGGTGCAGGCTGCATCGACGCATTCGGCAAGGTTGGCGAAGTGCACCTTTCGACCGACCAGGCCGGGTGCGTAATGGGCGTATTTGCCCGAATTGGTCATCAAGGTTTTGGCGTCCAGCGGGATCACCGGTTCACCGAGCATGCACCAGCAGGTATCCGTGACGAGGGTTGCGCCGAAGGCTTCGATCACGCTGATGTGCCCAGCCTCGCGCGCCTGTTCCAGCACCGCGCGGCCGCAGGTGATGGCAAGGACCACGTCGGGATGCTTGACCCGATTGCGACACAGTCGCGCCAGGTGAGCGAACTCGCTGAGGGAGAAATGCGGATTGCCCAGCGAGACCACATCCACCCGGTTTTCGCGGGCGCTGTTGAGCTTGCGCCAACTGTGCAGCAGGTCCTTCAAGCGAATGGTTTCCACCGGCAGGGTTTGATCCGGCTCCAGAACCTGTGTCGGGTCGAGGGCTTCCGGGGTAACACCGGCGATATGGAACAACGGCGCGGCGGAGGTGGTGGCAAACGCCGCGCCGAAGGCTTTCAGGTCATCCAGGTTTGGCGTGCGCCGTTCCAATCCATACACCAACGGAATCCGGCTGCCCGCCAGCGCGCCAATGTGATAACCGAGCAGCGGATAGAACGCGTCATCCAGTTCACCCAATGCGGGTAACTCAATGTGCAAACGGGCTTTACGTTGAGCGTCCAGATGGCAGCCAATCAAGGGCGCGCGACCGGTCAGGGCGATGCAGATATCCAGGTAGTCCGGGTACTTCAGCGTCCGTGCACCGAGCACACTGTTGGCGTAAACCACAGCGTTTGATTCGGCCCAGACGATCTGTTCACCGGCCTTCGGCGCGCTGTCCAGCAGGTAGGGCGCGCAGGTAAAGCTCAGCTGCGCCCCCATTGCCATGTAGGCATCACCCAAAGCGCTGGCCGGTACCCCAAGCGCGGGATCGATGCCCAATTCTCGCCAACGACGCTGGTCGACGGAGATTGAATTGAGGGTCGTCGGCACCCGCACTTTTGCGCCCCACTGCACCAACTGTTCGGCAAACCGCAGGCTGGCCGGGCCGGTATAGATGCAGCCGTCGATGTGCGCCTGAGTGACATCCACCAGGCATCGGGCACCTTGCAGTTCGGCCATGCGCAGGACGATTTGCATGGCAATTTGTGCCGCCTTGCCATGCTCGCCATCGAGCAGCGCCCGGTCGAGTACAGTGAGCTCGATCGAGGCGCTTGTTTCGACGGTTTGCGATGAATTTTCGAGTGCCTGCCAGGCATCGCCGGGCAGGTGTTCGAACAGTGTCACCGATGAATTCTCGACACGGGCAAACGCCTTGACGCGCAAGGCGGCAAAGGCCTCCTGACCGATGCACAGCACCGGCAGGGAACGCTCGAAAATGGTCTGCGCCACCAGCACGCCCAGGGTCAGAATCTCATCGGGTTCGGCCAGCACCAGTGCGGCCGGTGCGTGACCATTACTGATCAACTCCATCAGGACACTGCTGCCAGTGCACGAGCCGCGACCGCTGGGAATGGCCAGCACACGACCGGCCAAATGCTCGCCGCTGAGCGGGTGATGACGGTCGATGACCTCACCGCTGAACGGGTCAACGCCGCCCCAGAAACTCAGCCCGACATCGGCGAACAGCAGGGCGCCTTGTGCGGCGCCCGCGACCAGACTGCGACCGGAAAGGGAAGTGGCCCCAGGCATGCCGGACATCTTAGTAGTAGACCTTGGGCACGGTCAGGTCGGAAGGCTTGATCTCGGTGCCGACCCATTTGGTGAACAGTTCCTCGTAGCGGCCGCTACGGACTTGCTGGTTGACGAACAGGTTCAGGTAGTTGAGCAAGCCATACTCGTTACGCTTGGCACCCAGGGAGACATAGTCAATGGTGTACGGTGCGTTACCGGCGACCTTCAGGTTCTTGTATTTGCCCGACTTGATGGTGGCGGCGGCCACGGTATTGGTGACGACGGTTGCGTCGATGTGGCCCTGAGCGACGGCCAGCAACGTATCGTTCTGCGACTGATAAGCGCGGAAGGTGCCGCTGCCCCAGTTCTTCACGTCTTTTTCCAGGGCGATGGCTTCATAGGTGCCGCTGGTGTTACCCAGGGGTTTGCCTTTGATATCGGCGAAGCTGTTGATGCCGGTGTTGTCGCGGGTCAGCACCACCATCTGGAAGGCAAAGTACGGCACGGTGAGGCCGACGGTCTTGGCCCGTTCCAGGGTGTCGGAGGTTGACGCAACGATCACGTCGGCGCGCCCGGAGATCAGCGCCGGAATGCGGTCAGGAAAGGGGGTTTCAACCACTTCGGCTTCGACCCCGAGGACTTTCGCCAGGTCGCGGCAGTAGTCCACGTCGAACCCGGCCGGGTTGTTACCTTCATCGCGGAACCCCATCGGCGGGAAGTCCAGGGTCACGGCGCAACGCAGCTTGCCCGAACCGATAATATCGTCGAGCTTGTCAGCCTGGGCGGTGGCGATGAAGGAAGTGCTGAGGACAGCGCTGAGGGCTACGGCAAATGCGGGGTTTTTCATAGAGGCCTCGTTGTGGTTGTAGTGTCGTCAGATATCGTATTGGGGATTTCGTATACGATATTAACAATAGCAATGGACGTGCCTGTTTTCCTCCCGAGACCAGAATTAATTTCCAGCCCTTGAATCAGACGGGTTGCGCGACGATGAGTCGGTAGAGGCGAGAGGGTGCGGATCAGGAAGGTGTTACAGAAGGGAGCACAGTCGCCCCATGACGCGCCTTAAAGGAACACCTTAACGGCGGCTGTCGCGGTATTGGCTCGGCGCCAGGCTGGTCAAGGCGCGGAACTGTCGGCTGAAGGCACTGTGGTCGGTGTAACCACAGCGCAGGGCGATCTCTGTGATGGGCAGGTCGGTGTGCAACAACAGCCGCGAACCTTCTTCCAGCCGGGCCTTGTGAATCATCTGCCGTGGCGTGAGCTGGAACACGCGTTTGCAGTGGCGCTCCAGTTGCGCCACGGAATACCCGGCAATCGCGGTCAATTCGGCGAGGCTGATAGGGCGGGCGAAATGCTTGCGGATATGCGCGTCCACCGCAGCGAGTTTCGGGAACGCCGGATGGCTGGACTGGGGAAGTTGCAGGTCGCGGGAGATGCCCGCCAGGCCAACGATGCGGCCCTGTTCATCGTGCAGGGCCAGTTTGTGGGTCAGGCACCACATTGGCTGATTGCCGAAATACAGATGCAGTTCGAGTTGATCGGCCAGTTCGCGGCCGGTGGACAGCACGCGCCGATCCTGTTCGGTGTACAGCGGGCCGTAACGCTCGGGAAAGACCCTGTCGGCGGTGAGCCCAAGCAACTCGTCAGGGTGTTTGAAGCCGCAACGTCGGGCCAGGGTCTGGTTGACGAACGCGTAGCGGGCCTCGCTGTCCTTGATGAAAAACACCACGTCGGACAAGGTGTCGAGCAGCGGCGCAATCGGCTGCAAGCTGCTCAACAGGGTTGGCAGGTCACAGGGTTTGAACGTCGTGAGCGAGGCATACATGGCGCTGGGCGTCTGGTGGCAATGCCGAGGATCATAAAGACTCGGGCCGGCTATCGAAAGCCCTGGCCCGGTATTCAAACGGGCGGGTTGTCGTCCAGGCACAACAAGGTCTCGATCCGTGCCGGGCTGAACGGCGGGCGTGGCACCGAGGGTTGCCAGCCGAACAAGTGCTGCAAGGCGCCGCCACACACTCGACCCTGACAAGCGCCCATGCCGCAGCGGCTGGCCAGTTTGGCTTCGCGCCAGTCCGCGTGCCCGGCGAGCGCCGCGTAGGGTACGTCTTCGCAGCGGCATAGCAGGGTGTCGGGTTGTGCCAGCGACTTGAGTTGCGGGCCGAGCGCGAATGCCTGGTTCAGCGCATTGGCGAATCCCTGCCACCGCGCGCGCCGAGAGAACAATGCTTGAGCCGCCTGACGGTCGTCGACCGCTGCGTAACCTGCAATCGCACCTTCGACCAACGCCAGTTCACTGCCACCGAACCCCGTGCATTCTCCTGCGGCATAGTGATCAACGCGGCGGGTGGCTTGCCAGGTATCGACCGCGAGGGCGTGGCCATCGAGATCACAGCCCAGGGCCTGGCCAATTTGAGTGTTGGGGATCAGGCCGAAGCCACAGGCCAGGCGATCACATTCCAGTTCGACGATTTTCCCTTGCTGTTGCAGGCGCACGCCTTCTAGGCGCTCGGTTCCCAGCGCCGCCAACACGTGGGTGCCGGTGCGGTAATGGCGATCGAACAACGTGAACGACTGCAGCAGTTTGTTGGGCCAGCGCGGCAGTTGTGCGGCGAACCCGGCGACTGCCGCCGTTGAAGCCTGCTCGGCGGTGCGCAGCACCCGGGCACCCTTGTGTTTTGCGGTCGCGGCGCTGGCCAACAACAACGGCCCGCTACCGGCGATCACCACGCGTTCACCCTGTACCGGCAGGCCGCCCTTGATCAATGCCTGAAGGCCGCCCGCGCCGGTTACGCCGGGCAGTGTCCAGCCGGGGAAGGGCAGCAGCAACTCACGGGCGCCGGTGCACAAAATCAGTTTGTCGTAGGCAATCAGCCAGCCACGATCAGCATCTTCGACCAATAATTGCTTCGGCCCGGCGCAGGCGATCACCCGGGCCCCGGAATGGACGCGGATGTTGTCGCAGCGCTGCAGTTGATCACGCAGATCACGGGCCAGCGTCGGCAAATTGGCCTGAGGCCCGTCGCGCCAGATTTGTCCGCCCGGCGCGGGGTTGTCGTCGAGCATGACGATACGTGCACCGCCAGGCGCGGCGGCGAGGGCGGCGGCCATACCGGCAGGGCCGGCACCGATAATCAGCACGTCGGCATATTCGCTCATGTGCGTGTCTCCACTTGCATGCCGTCACGGCACAGTGTCTGGCAGGCCAGACGGCGTCGACCGTCGATGGTCACCCGGCATTCCTGGCAAATACCCATGCCGCACAAGGGCGCGCGGCGTTGACCACTGACCGAAGTCCGACTGCAACCGTCGCTTCCCAATGCCAGCGCGGCCGCGACACTGGTGCCCTCGGCAACGCGCAGGGAACGGCCATCGAGCATCAATTCAGGCATAAACGGGCTCTCCCAGAAAACGCTGCGGCAGATATGGATGTGCGGCGAGCGGCGATGTTTCGTTGAACAGTTGCGCGACCAGCAAATCGGCCGTGCCGGGGGCCGTGGTGACGCCCAGTCCTTCGTGGCCGACGGCCAGCCACAGGCCCTTGCGCTTTGGGTGCTGACCCACCAGCGGTAAGCCGTCGGGGCTGGCGGCGCGAAAACCGGTCCAGGCGCGGATGCCATTGAGCTGCGCCAACCCCGGCATGTATTCGATCGCACGCTTGAGCATTTTGGCGAGCATCCAGCCTTCGACCTGCGGGTCAGTGGTGCCGAATTGCCGCGAGGCACCGATGAACAATTGCCCGGTTGGTCGAGGTTGAATGTTGCAAGCCGTCGAGGGGCCCGAGGCGTTATGGGCACTGGTGACATAGCCGAGCTCCACCAAGGTGTGCGTGACCTTGGCGGGGTAGCGGTCGGTGATCAGCAAGTGGCCTTTCTTCGGTTCGATTGGCAATTCCGGGCATAACTCGTTGGCCTGAACGCCGTTGGCCAGAATCACGGCTTCGGCACTCAGCCAGCGACCGTCATCCAGGCGTACACGGTTGCCATCGACTTCACTGACTCGCGCCCGCAGCTGCTGGATGTTCGTCGTGTCGAGCATCCAGTTAGCCGTCGCCGGGGCATAGAGAATGCCGTCGCCATTGATTAACAAACCGCCTTCCAGGCCCTCGCGCAACTCGGGTTCGCGCTCGCGCAACGCACGGCGGCTAATCAGTTCACAGGCAACGCCTTGAGCTTGAAGGTTCAGGTATTTGCTGTGGGCGACCGTCATTTCTTCGGCGTTGGCCGCCAGCCAGAGGGTGCCGTTGCTGCGGTAGGCGCAGCCGTCGGGCAGATCCGGCCCGTGTTCGCGCCAGCGTTGCAGGGAATATTGGCTGAGCGCCAGTTCGGCCGGGTTGTCGTCCAGGACCAGCAGGTGACCCATGCCTGCCGCTGTCGCACCGGGGATGCCGGCGTCCACCACCAGCACGCGCAAGCCACGGCGGGCCAGCGCCTGGGCACAGGCGGCGCCGATGATGCCGGCGCCAATCACGATCACATCGGCGATCAGGCCTTCACTCACGGGCGAATGCCCCAAGCGAATGGATCGTCCTGTTCGATGATCAGGCTGGCTTCGGCGCTGATGTAGGCACGACCGCGAATCGTCGGCACGATGCGCTCGCCCTGAAGTTCGTATGAACCCTCGAACTCGCTGCCGATGACGCTGGCCTGGCGCCAGATCTGTCCCGGCTGCAATTTGTCGTCAGCCGCCAGGCACGCCAGTTTGGCACTGGTGCCGGTGCCGCAGGGTGAGCGGTCGTAGGCTTTGCCGGGGCAGAGGACGAAGTTGCGACTGTCGGCGTGTTCGTCATCGGCGAACAGCTCGACGTGATCGATCAGCCCGCCGTCTTCACCGCGAATGCCCTGGGCTTCCAACGCTTGCTGCACGGCAAAGGTATACGCGGTCAATGCATCGAGGTTGTCACCGGCCACACGCAGGCCATGCTCGGCGATCAGGAAAAACCAGTTGCCACCCCAAGCCACATCGCCGACCACCGTTCCAACACCTGGCACTTCGAGCGCCAGCGCCTTGCGGTAACGGTAAGCGGGCACGTTGCGTACGCTCACTGAATGGTCTTCGTGCAGCGTTGCCTGCACTGTGCCCACTGGCGTTTCGATGCTGTGCACGCCCGGGCCGATCTTGCCCATATGGGCCAACGATGCCACCAGGCCAATGGTGCCGTGGCCGCACATACCCAGATAACCGCTGTTGTTGAAGAAGATCACGCCGGCACACGCGGTCGGATCGACGGGCTGGCAGAGCAGGGCGCCGACGAGTACGTCACTGCCTCGTGGTTCGAGCACACACGCGGCACGCCACCGATCATGCTGCTCAGCCAGCCGCTGCCGACGTTCGGCCATGCTGCCGGAACCCAGGTCGGGAAAACCTGCCGTCACCAGGCGGGTAGGTTCGCCGCCGGTGTGGGAGTCGATCACGCTGATTCGTTTCATAACAGGGCCACGTCCGTTCAGATGAGTGAACGAAAGAGTGGCCCGTGCGGGGGGGCGCCGGCTTGATGGTTTTATCCAGCGCCGATGACGATATCGGCACAGTGCGGCGAGCGGTTAGTGATGGTGCGGCAGGTGCTCGAACAGCGTCTTGCAGACCCCGGCAATGTGCTCGTCGAGCAGCTTCACCGCCAGGTCCACGTCGCCGGCGCGACAGGCCGCCAAAATCTCCCGGTGTTCATGATCGGCGCGATCCTTGCCGGCCGAGAGGCTCATCTGCATGCGCAGGTAACGCTCCAGTTTGTCGTTGACCGAACGAATCAGGCCGACCAGAAACGGGCGTTGCGCCGGTTCGTAAAGGCAGGAATGCAGTTCCCAATTGAGCTCGGCCCAGCGTCCCACGTCATCTTCGCCGATGAATTCCTGGCAGATACGTTCGGCACGGGCGAAGGTTTCTTCGGTCATGTTAGGGATGGCCAGGCGCAGCACTTTGTCTTCGAGCAGCATGCGCACTTCGAACATCTGCGCCAGTTCTGCGTCGGACACCCGCGTCACCATCGCCCCGCGATTACGCTGGAACATCACCAGGCCTTCAGCCTCCAGGCGCTTGAGCGCTTCGCGCACCGGGATCTTGCTGACGTTGAACTGCCGCGCGATGTCGTCCTGGCGAATCGGCTCGTCCTCGTCAAAATGCCCGGCAACGATTGCGTCCCGCAGATGGCGAGTGATGATTTCCGACGTCGAAGGCGCATTGCCAAGGTCTGGAGCATTGAATTTGGTTTGGGTCACGGCGGCGGTCGTTCGGAATGAGTTGTAGATATGGTATACGAATTTTGCCGGGTGTTCCTTTGTCGACACACCAGTCTGTGGCGCCCTGTATGGATGAGGCTGACATCGACATCCACACTTGAGAGCCGGGTGCCGAGCCTCTGATTGTTCTGAATACGCAAACACTGAAGTCGCCGAGAATGGAATTGTTGGTGGAGTGGTGGGCTTGTAGCCTCCATTACGCCGAACACCGCGATTGGCCAACGATCGGGTGGAGCTCCAGCCAGGGCTCATCAAGACAGACACTGTTACGTCATCGCTTGCTTTCGGCCGCATGCCCCTTCGGGGGATTGGCACCTAATAAAAATAAGGAAGGCAGCTATGAGTATTCGTGCATGGGTCCGTGCAGCAACCCTGCTTGCGCCCGTTCTGGGTGCCGGGGTTCTGGTTCCCTCTTTGGCTTGCGCAGCGGACGACCCGATGGGCTCGTTGGTGCGCGGGGTGTTCGGCGACAGCCTTGAGCGTGAACACGGGATCAAGGTCTATGGCTGGGGCCAGGTGGGTGTGATCTACAACAACAACGGCACGGATGACGTCAGCAAACAGAGTTTCTTCAATACCGATGAAGGCGTGAACCTCAACCAGTTCGCCCTGGCCGTGGAAAAGAAACCCAAGAGCAATGTGATCGGCCGCGTCGG
>Ga0157370_10001146_pt1 | contig 33059 bp, 24 predicted proteins | sample C35metaG_FD_113463 | JGI IMG/M metagenome (GOLD analysis project Ga0157370, IMG submission 113463) | Corn rhizosphere microbial communities from Kellogg Biological Station, Michigan, USA - C3-5 metaG | ecosystem: Host-associated > Plants > Roots > Rhizosphere > Soil | place: USA: Michigan... | reverse complement strand
CAACACCTAATTTGTCTACGATAATCGCTTTTACTCTTGATGCAATGTCTGACATAATCTTTAATTTTAGAATTTAAATTGAATGGCAAAAATAAAAAACTTTATTTTAAAACCGCATCTTCGCTAAAAAATGTGTGACTAAATTAAAAAATTAATTTTAGAATGTTCTTAAAAGACCGTTATTTTGCAGGATATTATTCTTTTTTACGCACCCTAAAATTCTTTCCAAAAAATGAAAAAAATCTTACTTTTTGCTTCAGGTGGAGGCTCTAACGCAGAGCAGATCATGCACTATTTCGACGGAAAGAAGGCATATTCGGTCGTGGCGGTGCTTACAAACAACAAAAACGCAGGTGTAATTGAACGTGCAAAAAACTATAATATTCCGTCCCTTATTTTTACCCGCGAGGAGCTAAATGAAGGAAAAGTACTCCAAATGGTAAACGATTTTGCACCTGATCTTATTGTGCTGGCGGGTTTTTTACTGAAATTTCCGTCAGATATTATCGCAGCATACCCTCATAAAGTAATAAATATCCATCCGGCACTGCTTCCAAAATACGGAGGAAAAGGAATGTATGGCATACATGTGCATCGTGCCGTACTGGAAAATAAAGACAAAGAAAGCGGTATTACCATACATTACGTAAACGATAATTATGATGAAGGTAACATTATATACCAGCATGCGATAGCGGTAGAGGAATGTATAAGCGCCGAAGAAGTAGCGCTAAAAGTCCTTACTTTAGAACATGAGCACTTCCCAAGGGTAATTGAGGAAATTTTAAATGAATCAGTTTAACCAATGAAGTTAAAAGTAACACCTTTGCTGATAATACGCATAGTTATAGTATTTGTTGGTTTGTATTTTATGTATAGCTCTAGTTTAGAAGGTGCTATAGTAAGAGACACCAGAGCATTTCCTTATCCAATTACAAATGTTTATTGCTCTAACGGAGGAAAGAAAAGTTCATATCTTGAAATAACTGCTAAAGGGAAGTTATATGAGGTGTCTGTATCCGGACGACAGGACTGCTCTTCATTTAAAGAAGGAGAAAAAGTGCAGTTATATTATAATGATTTACTTGATTATTACTTTTTTGAAGATCAGAATCAATCTAGTATGATTATTATTTGCATGCTTTTATTTGGAGGTACATTTTTATGGCAGATTATAGATCAATACAGAAAAGAGAAGAGGCAATAAGATATTGCAAATGATAATTGTTTTCAATCTTTAAATTTTAAATTTTTCAATCTAATTCTAATGACCCACACCGTACATATATATACAGATGGCGCTGCCAAAGGAAATCCCGGTCCCGGTGGCTATGGCGTGGTCATGGAGCTTGTAGGGCAGCCCTATAAAAAGGAATTTTATGAAGGCTTTCGCCTAACGACCAATAACCGCATGGAATTACTGGCGGTTATTGTAGGTCTTGAAAAGCTCAAAACACCAAATACAAGCGTACTTGTAGTGTCAGACTCCAAGTATGTGGTAGACTCTGTACTTAAAGGCTGGGTTTTTGGCTGGGAGAAAAAAGGCTATGCCGGGAAAAAGAATCCTGACCTGTGGAAACGCTTCCTTAAAATATACCGTCAGCATAAAGTAGACTTTAAGTGGATTAAAGGCCACAACAATCATCCGCAAAACGAACGTTGCGATCAGTTAGCTGTCATGGCATCTACTCAGCCAAATTTAAATGTTGATGCTTACTATGAAGCAGAAGGAGCAAAACTACTCTGATTATTTGCAGATTCTTTTCTAAGCTTTTTAAGGTTAGACGATTCTGTAAACGCTATATATAAGAATACTGAAGCAAAAAATATAAATCCTATAAGTGAGAACAGGAATTTCCAGTCCTGTGAGGTATTAAGGTAAGCAACACTCTTACTTAATATATATGCTGAAGCAATCATTGGGATAAATGATAGCGGGAAACTAACGAAAGAGATAAGCTGAAGTTGTTTTTTGATGTCCATTGTTTTTGATGTAATTCTTTATTGTAAATATAGCTACATCTTTAGCAAACACAGGTGGTTTGACAGATTATCAAAACATTACTAATCTATTTCTTCAGCATTAATTAGGTTAAGTAAAGTGTCTTTAGACTTGGGATATTCTGCAGTAAAACCACCGCCAAAAAGCGCAATTCCAAAAACAAGCATTGCAAAAGGTATAAGCATCGGTGCAGAGAATGTTTCGGGACATGTTATAAGAAGAAATATCATCGATATACTTGCTAGGCTCACACCGCCAAGCCAGACAATCATAAATGCAATTACAAACTCGACAGGTTTAAATGTTAATTGTAATATAGTCCTGTTTCCGTGTGGCAGGAATCGCCCTGTAACGATAGGGAGAAATGAATTCCGGTAATTTATATTCCGTCTGATCTTAAAACTTTCAGAATTTACAGTTCCGGAAAATAGAGTACCATAACTTTGAGATAAAAGTTCCGCTCTGCCTGTATTTGCGTTTATTTTTTCTAATACTTCCTGTTTGGTAAGGTTGGTCGTTACGGTGATTTTGCGATAGGGTAGTAGGTTCATTGGTTTAATTTAAGTTAACTCCAGCTCATTTTAATAGTTACAGCATTGTCATCAATTTCTACATTTCCGCCAAATGATTCTTCTTCGCCGGGATGAATGTCATATATTCTTTGAGAGCCTTGCAGTTTTGGGATGTTGTCTTTTAATCTTTTACTGTTTTTAATCCAATCTTTTAATTGATTTTCAGTTGCTTTGAATTCAATTAAAAATTCGCGTGTAAATATCGAACCTGTTTTCTCAATGTCAACATCTGAAGTTTTTACAGGAAGAGGCGCAAGACCTCCCCACTCTAAAGTAGTTTGTATGGATTCCTGTTTATCCCATGGTAAAACAAAACCCGAAAAGACCTCAATATACATATATAGGATAAATAATATAAATGAAGCAGCTAAAGCTTTTAAGGTTTTACGGCGCATAAATTTGGCAGTTAGTGGAAGAGTAAAAATAAATATTTTTGCAAAATTGTAATCTATTATTTCAATCAATCTTGAATACGCTGAATATAATTTATTGAATTATTTAATATGTTGACGATTGTAAATTTCAGGTAAAATTATAAATATCATATTATTATCGTTATAGTGAACATAGTGTTTAAACCATTGATTTTGTATATGCTACCATAATTCAATTTGATTGCCAATTTTTTGTATCTAACAAAGATATAAAGTATCTTTGCACCTTTAAATTTCATTGCTTTTATGAACAAATTACTGATTGTAGGTACCGTAGCTTTTGATGCTATAGAAACGCCTTTTGGCAAAACCGGTAAAATTCTTGGTGGAGCCGCCATGTATATAGGTTTTTCGGCATCATTCTTTAAAGTTAAATCGGCTATCGTATCAGTAGTTGGCGATGATTTTCCACAGGAATATCTTGACCTTTTTACCGAAAGAAATATTGATATCTCAGGGCTTGAAGTGGTTAAGGGAGGTAAAACCTTTTTTTGGAGCGGACGCTACCACAACGACCTTAATTCACGCGATACACTTGCTACAGAATTAAACACACTTGCTGATTTTCAACCTAAAGTTCCTGAAGATTTTAAAGATGCCGATGTGATAATGCTGGGGAACCTGCACCCATTAGTACAAATAAGTGTTCTTGACCAGCTTACAGCTACTCCTAAACTTGTGGTACTTGATACTATGAACTTCTGGATGGACTGTGCTCTGCCTGAACTTATGGAGGTTATAAAACGTGTAGACGTAATTACAGTAAACGACGAGGAGGCGCGTCAGCTTACAGGCGAATATTCGCTGGTTAAGGCTGCTGCCAAAATACAGCAAATGGGGCCTAAGTTTGTAGTGATCAAAAAAGGAGAGCATGGTGCTTTACTTTTTAACGACAAGCAGGTATTCTTTGCACCGGCACTTCCGCTGGAAGAGGTGTTTGACCCAACAGGGGCAGGCGATACTTTTGCAGGAGGTTTTGCAGGATATATTGCACAAAGCGAGAATATTTCGTTTAATAATTTAAAAAATGCAATAATATACGGTTCTAACATGGCTTCTTTCTGCGTAGAGAAGTTTGGGCCGGAGCGAATGATCGGTCTCCAGAAAGAGGAGGTGCTGGACCGCCTGCAACAATTTAAGGCGCTAACGCAGTTTGACATTGCGCTCGAAAACGAATAAGAATCACTAAGCCCAATCGCGGGCTTTTTTTAATAGGAATACAACAACAACAACACATACACAACAACGATTATGAGTGACGCTTTAAAACATGAATGCGGTATTGCGCTGTTAAGATTATTAAAGCCATTAGAATACTACAAAGAGAAATACGGTACTGCTTTTTACGGTATACAAAAAATGTACCTGCTTATGGAAAAGCAGCACAACCGTGGTCAGGATGGTGCAGGTTTTGCAAGCATTAAGCTTGATGTTGAGCCTGGACAAAGATACATAAGCAGGGTGCGCTCTAACCAGCAGCAGCCTATTCAGGATGTATTTAAACAGATCAACGAAAGAATAAACGAAGAGCTTATAGCTCATCCTGAATATAACGACAGCATAGCGGCTCAAAAAGAAAACCTTCCTTATATAGGTGAGGTGTATTTAGGACATGTGCGTTACGGTACATTTGGTAAAAACAGTATAGAGAGTGTTCACCCGTTTCTACGCCAGAACAACTGGATGCATCGCAACCTTATTGTAGCGGGTAACTTTAACATGACTAATGTTAAGCAGCTTTTTGATAGTCTTGTAGAACTTGGCCAGCATCCTAAAGAACTTGCTGATACCGTTACTGTAATGGAAAAGATAGGTCATTTTCTTGATGATGAAGTGGCTGACCTTTACCAGCAATGTAAAGCGGAAGGTTTTACAAAACTGGAAGCTTCAGCAATAATATCAGAAAGGCTTAACGTAGCCAAGATACTTAAGCGTGCTTCAAAACAATGGGATGGCGGTTATGCCATGGCAGGAATGATAGGTCATGGAGACAGTTACGTTTTCCGCGATCCTGCAGGTATCCGTCCGGCATATTACTACCAGGATGATGAGATTGCTGTTGTAGCATCAGAACGACCTGTTATTCAGACAGTATTTAACGTTAAGTTTGAAGATGTTAAAGAACTTGATCCGGGACATGCTATCATTATTAAGAAAAGTGGAAAGGTAACAGTAGAGGAAATTATTCCTCCTGTAACTAAAAAGGCATGTTCTTTTGAAAGGATCTATTTTTCAAGAGGAAGTGATGCTGAAATATATGAGGAACGTAAAAACCTTGGTAAATTAGTATTACCACAGGTTCTTGAAGCTATTGACAGCGATACAGATAATACTGTATTCTCTTTCATTCCTAATACAGCTGAAACATCATTTTATGGTATGGTAGAAGCGGCTCAGGATTTCCTGAACCAGCGCAAGAATAAACATATCCTGGAACACAGGAACACACTTAATGAAGAAACCCTTGAGGAACTTCTTAAAGTGAAAATACGTACCGAGAAGATCGCTATTAAAGATGCTAAGCTTCGCACGTTTATTACCGAAGACAGCAGCCGTGACGACTTAGTGGCGCACGTGTATGATGTTACGTATGGTGTTATTAAACCCGAAGATAATCTTGTTATTATAGATGACTCTATCGTTAGGGGAACTACTCTTAAAAAGAGTATCCTTAAAATGATGGACAGACTTAACCCAAAACGTATTGTAGTGGTTTCATCTGCACCGCAGATCAGGTATCCTGACTGTTATGGTATCGATATGGCAAAGCTTGAAGGGCTTATTGCTTTTCAGGCTGCTCTTGAACTTCTTAAAGAAAGAGGTTTGTCTCATATTGTAGATGAGGTATACCAAAAATGTAAGGCTCAGGAAAACCTGCCGGACGTTGAAGTAATAAATCATGTGGTTGACTTCTATGCTCCGTTTACAGATCAGGAAATATCAGACAAAATTGCTCAGATGTTAAGCACTGAAGGTATCAATGCTGAGGTTAAGATTATCTTCCAAAGTGTTGACAATCTTCATATAGCGTGTCCTAAAAACTTGGGTGACTGGTACTTTACAGGAGACTATCCTACGCCGGGTGGTAACCGTGTTGTAAACCGTGCTTTCATTAACTTTTACGAAGGAAACGACGCAAGAGCATATTAATGATTAGTTTGTTTGACGGGTTTAGCTGCTTTTCATCGGAAAGTTTTGTAGGAATTTGTCAATTGTAGTATATTCGCCTCAGAAAATAGCATTAGTAAATTAATTTTTACAGTATTTTTGGGGGCAGAGAAAGGGAAAACAGCAGTGTTTTCCCTTTCTTATTTTATATCAATTCGTAATTATCTGATATTTAAATTATAAATGTTAAAAAATGCAGTTCGTCGAAAAAGTTTGCGCTTTGTCGATTATGTATGCATTTAATCTAAAACTGTTGTGTAATACTGCATAAGGCTATAAGTTTACAGTAAGAAAATAGCATTAGTAAATTAATTTTTACGGTATTTTTGGGGGCAAAAAAAGGGAAAACGTCACTGTTTTCCCTTTTTTATTTTACTATTGTATCAATTCTTACAAGTTTTAAGATTATTAGTTAATATATGACTTTTATTTTGTAAGTATTTTTAATGAGCTGATTATCTTTATTTTAGCTTTTCTTCAAAAGGAATTTCGCTATCCAGTATTTCTTTAATAAGCAGGATAAGTTCGCTTTTAAAATTTTCCAGTGTTTCGGTGTCTACCCATTCCTGAACCGGTATAGATTTGTCAATTGTGTCTTTAAAGTTAAAATTCATAAATCCGCTCTTCATGTTCTTGAACGATATGATACCTACTTCGGTTTCAAGATTATTACCGTGTGGTTCATACATAAATGCATAGGTAAGCAGCTGTATTATTTTTTCGTTTTTAAGATCGGCAGTAAGCCCGTCCCATGTTTTCAAAACAAGATTTCCTTTTTCTACTTTACCGGTTTTATAATCGGTAATCCTTATGCGACCGTTGCGAAGTTCTATACGGTCAATATTACCCGATATCACCACAGGATAGGGAAGACGATCATCTGCCAATACACGACTGAATTTTTCTTCCAGGGCAAGTATCTTTACAGTGTCTCCCTCAGTCAGGCGGTATTTTTCCTGTTTCAGGAAGTTGTGTACATTACGTTTGGCAACTTCAAAAGCAAGAAGGTTCCTGCCTTTTTTAATTTCGCCTTCTTTGTATACTTCCTTAAACTGCACCATTACTTCATCGTCGGCAAGGGCTGCCATTGCATCTATGTGGTGAGTAGCCAGAAAAGTATTAATGTATGGTTTATAAAGATTTTCCAGAGCTCCGTGAATAATAGTCCCCAGGGTGTTAAGGGCAATGCTTTCTTCAACTTCTTCCGCTTCACTAATGCGCAATACCCTTTGGTAATAAAACTGCATTGGGTTACGTATGTATCCCGTTAATGCCGATGGCGAGAAGCCTTTCACTTCGGCAATCTCCCTAAGACGCTCCATAACCTTTAGTGTTTTAGGAATAACCATTGGTTCATAAGCCTTTGGTGGCAATACGGCATTATATATTTCGGAAGTTAATTTGTGCGCAGGTTTCTTTTCTATTTCCAGTTGGGTTAAAAATCGGCTGCGTTCTCCTGCATCAAGTCCTTCGCTTTCGGTATTGTATAGCAGGTATACGTTTTTAGCACGCATAAGCAGGTGGTAAAAGTGATACGTATAAATGGCATCCTTCTCTTTATAGGTTGGCAGGCCGAGTTCGCGCTTTACATCATAGGGTATAAACGAATTCTGGCCCTTTCCTGCCGGAAATTTACCCTCGTTCATAGAGGTTATTATGACGTTCTCAAAATCGAGTACACGGCTCTCTAATACGCCCATTATCTGCAATCCTGATAGAGGTTCGCCTTCAAAAGAAACTTCCGCAAGGTCTATTACCTGTTTGTATATGGTATATAGCACAGAAAGGCTATCCATGTGCGGATGCGACTCATGATAATTTATAAGCTTGTTTATGACTTTGAATATGGAATATAAGAACGCTTTGGTAATCTTGTCTTCCTCATCATCATCACTCATAAAGCTTTTAAGCATGATAAGGATGTCTGAAAGTGTGGTAAGTATATTGCCTACATTGCCGTCCCAGCGGTCAAATAATAACTTAAAAAAGGGTGATGCATTAGCATGCAATTCATAAAGCCTTGTGTGTGAGAAAAAGGTAAAGTTGTTTTTGTTGATGGCTTCCACCAGTTCGGCTGCATTGGCATAAGGCTCCACTAATGGGTGAGTAAGTATATCGAGCACTTCCCTGTAATACAGGGTGTAGCTTTTTTCGTTTCGGTTTATGGCATTGGTGTGCAGCTTAAACAGTTTTTGCAGCAATAGCTGGGCAGGATTGTTCTTGCTGCTGTAGCCCATAGTAATGTTAAGGGCGCCTACACTTTTAGGCAGGCTGTATAGTAGCGGAATAAGCATACTTTCTTCGCCCAGTACAAGAGCAGTTTTGTCCAGCGTGTAGCCTTGGGCAGTTATTTGCTCAATAAGTTCTCCGGCAATTTTAGCCTGTCCTACAGTTTTTGGGGTACCAATAATGTTGATGTTCTTCTGCTTGCTGAAATTATCTGTAATCCATTCAAATGGCTGCTGTGCATATTGTTTCCATTCTTTCTTAAAACGGCGTATAAAGAGCCCCGCGTCATGATAGGGGTCGTTTAAGAAAGCTTCGTCTATATCCCAGTATATTTTTGCCTGCCCAAGCGTCAGGAGATGCTGAATTATTTTTTCTTCGGCGGCATTAAGGGCGTTAAAGCCTGCAAATACCATTTGTCCTTTAGTAAAGGAGTTGGAAAAATGATGGATGTTGTTTACAGCCTCGCGGTATATGAGTCCCTGATAGCCTGCTCCTTTTTCAAGAAGGTGGTTGTATAATGTTTTATAGTAAAGAGGTAGGAGCTTCCAAAATTCAAGATAATTCTCTATCATCGTGGTGCGTTTTTCTACATCTACAGCCCAGTGCTCTATTTCTTGAATGTTTTCAAGATAATGTAACACATAATCGGGGTTTAACAGATAACGATCTACTTCATTAAAATCCTGTAGTAAGGTTTTTGCCCAGTTGGCAAAAGTTTCAAAAGGCTGCTGCTTTTCTTTTGGAGTGAGGTTTAGGTAAATATTGTAGAAATCAAAAAGCAGTTCTATAGTATCTATAGCTCGAATACCGGCTACATTTTGCACAAAATCCTCAATACTGATAATTTTTGGCGCAAAGACAGTTTCGGTAAGTTGCTTTTTAAGTGCTTCGAGCAGAAAGATCCTTGCTCTTTTATTAGGCAATACTACCGTAGCGTCTGCCAGTGTAGTGCCATAATCGTTTATTAACCGGGTACTTAGTTTGTCTAAAAAAGTTGCATCTGCCATGGTATAAAAATAAAAAACGTCCCTGAATATTCAGGGACGTTCTTAATTTATTTTGGAGTTTACTTATTCTTTGATAAGTTTAACTTCAACTCTTCTGTTAAGAGCTTTACCTTTTGCAGTTTTGTTAGTTGCAATTGGTTTAGTCTCACCAAATCCTACAGATTTAAGTCTGTCAGAAGCGATACCGTTTTCAACTAAGTAAGTTTTAACTGCAGCTGCTCTGTTTTCAGACAATGTCTGGTTAAGTGCGTTACTACCGTCGCTATCTGTGTGACCTTCAAGAAGGAACTTAGAGTTAGGGTATTCTTTGAATATTTTGTTCATGTTTTGAAGAACTACATAAGTTTCTTCTTTGAATGTAGCTTTACCACTGTTGAACAGGATAGTTCTAGCATACTCGTTTAATCTTTTGATAACTTCTTCAGTTACTTCTGGACATCCACGGTTAGCAGCTGTACCTTTAACTTCAGGACAAAGATCATCTTTATCTAATACACCATCTCCATCAGTATCTGGCCAAGGACAACCTGCGTTTTCTTTAGGACCTTTAACGTCTGGACATTTGTCATCTTTATCAGCGATACCATCACCGTCTGTATCAGGACAACCTTTTAGGCTAGCAGGACCAGCAACTTCAGGACAAGCATCATCTTTATCAGCGATACCATCTCCGTCAGTGTCAGGACATCCCTGGAATTCTTTAAGACCAGCTGTCTCAGGACAAGCGTCATCTTTGTCTGGAATACCGTCACCGTCAGTATCAGGACATCCCTGGAATTCTTTTAGACCGAATACTTCAGGACAAGCATCATCTTTGTCATAGATACCATCTTTGTCTGTATCTTTTCCTCCAAATTTGAAAGTAAGACCAGCAAAGTGCTGTAGGTGTCTTGGTACGTTAACATCATGTTGATCTTCAAACGTGTGCTTGTAAGTAGATTGTACTGTAAGACCAACATTTTCTGTAAACCAGAAGTTGAATCCAATACCACCATTTAAAGTACCGTTACCTTTATCATCTAGGAACGTGTAACCTCCACCAATGTGTACATATGGGTTAAACCAGCTTTTTGGCATAATGCTGTATTTAACAACTGCATCGATACCGTAGTACGTGTAATCGTCAACTTCATTATAATAATGCGTACCTGTAAATTCTTTACGATTAACTAATCTATCGATTTTGTTAACCGATCCAGTTAAACCTACAGAGAAGTTACTTCCTACATTTCTTGCAACAGTAATGTAAGATACAGATGGAAGGATGTTCCATTCTTTAGTTTTGAAAAATTTGTCAAATTGGTGAGGAAATTTATCTCCATTTCCAAAACGCGAACTAACCGCGTTCACACCAAATCCAATTGCCCATGGATTGTCCTCGTCCTGTGCTTGCGCGTTAAGGCTCAAAGCCATAACTGCAGCGACGATAAGTTTGTTAAGATGTTTCATACTTTATTTAATTACAAAGGTTATATGATGACAAATTTACTTTGTTAAAATCGAACAACAAAACGTTTTATTAAAATTTATCTTACGTTAAGGGCTAAATTGGCGTTAAATTATAGTTAATGCTTTCCCAACCTCTGAAAATGAAGCAATTGCATGGTCTAAATGTTCTTTAGTATGTGCCGCAGAAAGTTGTACTCTTATCCTTGCTTTGTCCTTTGGAACCACCGGAAAGAAGAATCCTATCACATAAATACCTTTTTTAAGCAATTCATCGGCCATAACCTGCGACAATTTTGCGTCATAAAGCATCACCGGAACGATTGCAGAGTCGCCATCGATGATATCGAAGCCTGCTTTTTTCATTCCTTCTTTAAAGTAATTTGTATTCCATTCCAGTTTATCCCTAAGGCTGGTGTCTTTTTTAAGAAGTTCAAACACTTTTAGTGATGCCCCTACAATTGAAGGTGCAAGTGAATTAGAGAAAAGGTATGGTCTTGAACGTTGTCTTAGTATTTCTATCACCTCTTTTTTAGCCGTAGTATATCCGCCCATAGCGCCACCTAATGCCTTGCCAAAAGTTCCTGTAATAATATCTACCCTGCCCATTACGCCTTTAGCTTCAAGTGTACCTTTTCCGGTAGCGCCTATAAAACCTGCAGCGTGGCATTCGTCTACCATAACCATTGCGTCATATTTATCGGCAAGGTCACATATTTTGTCAAGCGGAGCCACAAGTCCGTCCATAGAGAAAACACCATCGGTAACAATAAGTTTAAAGCGGCGTCCTTCTTCGGTTGCTTTTATAAGCTGCTCTTCAAGCTCTGTCATGTTATTGTTTGTGTAACGGTAACGCGCAGCTTTACAAAGACGCACACCGTCTATAATAGATGCGTGGTTAAGGCTGTCTGATATAATACAATCTTCTTCACCAAGCAGCGGTTCAAACACACCTCCATTAGCATCAAAAGCGGCTGCATATAATATAGTATCTTCTGTACCGTAAAAATCGGCAACCGCTTTTTCAAGTTCTTTGTGTATATCCTGAGTTCCGCAAATAAAGCGAACAGACGACATACCAAAGCCATGAGAATCAAGCGCATCTTTAGCAGCCTGTATTACTTCAGGGTGAGATGACAGGCCCAGGTAGTTGTTCGCGCAAAAGTTAAGCACTTTTTGTCCTGAATCTAATGTTATCTCTGCACCTTGTGGCGAAGCAATGATTCGTTCTTTTTTATAAAGGCCGTTTTCTTTTATCGACTCAAGTTCGGCATTTAGGTGTTCTTTGATCTTTCCGTACATGTTTATCGTTTTGTAATTTATAGATTATTGTTTTCGCATTAAAATCACGCCAAATTTACCACATTTATAGTATCACCTATATATACAAGTGTTTTTTTAGTGACTTGCAAGCCCATTTCTTCTAAAGCTAATTGATAGGAGGCAAGCTGTGCAGCATATTTTTGCTGATGTGCTCCCGTTTTATAATCCAGTAGTAGGGCAGTGGTTCCTTTTATAGCTACCCTGTCGGGTTTTATGGTTTGCACTTCATGTCGAATAATGCTTTGCTCATTATATATAATGTTATCTTCGGCAAAGAATACCTGAAGTTCCGGGTGGTAAATAATGTCTTTTAGTGTTTTTTCTACTTCTGCCTGCTGGCTCCTTACAATAAGGCCGTCTTCAATGGCGCGCACCATTGCCAGCGGTATATCATGCACTGTCTTTATAAAAGATAAAATCTCGTGCATTACATTACCAAATTCTATCGCCTTTAATCGGTTGGTGCCCCACATAAGCGATTCGCGCTGTGCGATCTTAACACCTCGAGGACTAAAACGCTGACCTACGACTGCTATAGATTTTTGCTGCTCCATGTGTTCTTCTTCCGGCGAAATACGTTTGGCATCACCAAACTCATAGTAGGTTTTGAATTTGTCAAACAGTTGTTTTTGCATAAGGTACTTTATAAAGTACGACGACATATTGTTTGTCAATTCGCCTCTGCTTGTAAAATTGCGGTTTGATATTATATAGAGTTGCTCCTCTGCACGGGTTAGCGCGACATATAATATATTAATGTTATCAAGCAGTTCTTCCTGCGATTTTATAAAATACAGTTCCGATGCTTTCTCGCCATACTGGGCTACATCTTTATTACTGTCTACCAATGCTTTTTGAAATTCAAAAGTAACATCGTCAAGTTCCAGCCACATTTTACTGCGGGGCGAACGGCTGTAGTCTTCTTCGGCAAACGGAAAGATAACCACAGGAAACTCTAATCCTTTCGATTTATGAATGGTCATAATACGCACAGCGTCATTTCCTTCGGGAGATGGTATGCTGAATCGGGAACCGTTATTGTCCCAGTATTCAAGGAAATCGGCAATGCCTGATTGTGTACGAATATCGCGTTCTAAAACCAGGTCAAGAAAATACTGAACATAACTCTGGTTACTCTTCTCCTTAATAAAGGCATCTATTATTGTTTCTACCGCTTCGTATAACGAACGCTTGCGGCAATTTTTAAACGAAATATCTATGTTATGCAGTTGCAGCCAGTTTTCTAAATGCGCTTCGGTAGGCTGAGCCATACCTTCGGCAATAAAGTCATGAATAGCAATGCTTTTTTGAGTAGTAGCGGCAAAATATAAAAAGTGCGCTTTGGCTTCTATGTTTTCATTGCTTTTAAGGTAGCGCAGCAGGTTGATGATAAGCTTAACCTCGGTAGCATTTTCTATAAGCAGTGTTTCAGATGATAATATAGGCACACCCTGCTCGGTAAGGTAATTGGCTAAAAGCACTCCGGGAGTTCGCTTTCGCGTAAGCAAAACAATATCCCTATAGGCAAAGCCATTGGCCATAGCCTTGTGAATTGCTGCAAGTGTTGCTTCAAGATATAATGTGTCTTTGTCTGTTTCTTCTTCGGCGTTGGTGTCAATTTCAGGAAGGAACGAAATGTTTACATAACCACCTGTTTTGCTATTGGTGTCCTGATTGCTCGCCATATACATATTGCGGTAATCTTCATTTTCAAACTCCCCCGAAAGCACATTGAAGAACTCATTGTTAAAGTCGATAACCTGAGAATAACTCCTAAAGTTGGTACCAAGATTCAAAATTTCCTTATCGGGGTTAGAAAACGGATTGTGATCTTTACCCAGTTCGATAAATTGCTCTGCTTTACCTCCGCGCCAGCGATAAATAGATTGCTTCGGATCGCCCACAAGCATTAAAGTGCCCTGAATTCCTGAAAGGTCTTCCGACGAAAGAGCATTATCTATAAGCGGAATAAGATTATTCCACTGCATTTGTGAGGTATCCTGAAACTCGTCTATAAAAAAGTGGCGATACCGTTCGCCAAGCCTCTCATATATAAAAGGAGCGGGTTGGTTTTGAATTTCTTTATGAATAATGGCATTGAACTCTGATATAGAGAGTACATTTTGTTCTTTCTGTATGCGTTCCAGCTCTTGTCCAATTGAGTTAAGGAGCGATAGTGGTGTTATATTTTTAAGGAACGCCTGGTAAAAGTTGCGCTTCTCATAGTTTTTATAGGCTTTTAACAGAAGTGCCAGTATTTCCGGCAATATGCTTTCTATAACATCACGGTCTTTTGCTGTTTTGTTGATGCGTACATCGTCAAACTCATAATATTTTTTATGGGTGTTGTTTAATGCGTTATCGCGGATGTACCCGATATGGTTAGGAAAATGCCCTGCCGAAAACGACTTTAAGTCGATGCCGCGGCTTTCCATAAATGCAAACATTTCATTGGCAATAGCTACACTGTTAGCCTCAAGCTCTGCAACAGATTGTTTTAATTTCTCTTTAATAAAAAGGAACTCTTCAATACTCTTGTCTTTAAACTGATGCAGCTCATTGCGGTTGTTCTCATCTATGAGGAGTTTTCCGGTTTCAAAAAGCTCATACGTTACGTCCCAGCTTTTGTCGTTGTCGGTTTTGTCGAGCGAAAAATCTACAAGAAGTGAAGTCAGTACTTCGTTTTCTCCTGCTTTGGCAATAATGGCATCTACGGCTTCCTGTAAAAGGCTGTCGGTTTCTAAAGAAACATCAAACGATACAGGCAGGTTAAGGTCGTGCGCAAAAGCGCGGATAACCTTATGGGTAAATTTATCGATGGTAGAAATATCAAACGCAGCGTAGTTGTGAATGATGTTTTTTATAATGGCTCTCGATTTGTCTTTTATCGTAGCGATTGAAAGTCCGGTTTCCTGACCCAGTACTTTCATTAGTGCCAATGCTCCATCTCCCGGATCATCTTTAGAAAACGCCGAAAGGTTCATAATAATACGCCCTTTCATTTCCTGCACCGCTTTGTTGGTAAAGGTTATGGCGAGGATTTTTTTATAGGCATCATCGGTAGTGCTCTGCAAAAGTATGCGCAGGTATTCCTTAACCAGTGTGTAAGTTTTCCCTGAACCGGCCGAAGCATTGTATATAGAAAAAGCAGTTTTATGCACTTATAATGAATGTATTAAAATTTAAAGTCAGAAATTATAACAAAATCTTATTTATTGTAAACCTTAAAATCTGTAAATTTGGATTTAAAATTAATATTAATCTTTTAAATTACGGATATTATGGCCTTTGAATTACCAAAACTTCCTTATGCATATGACGCCCTGGAACCACACATTGATGCCAGGACTATGGAAATACACCATACAAAGCATCATAATGCATATACAACAAACCTAAATGCTGCCATTGCAGGTACAGATCTTGAAGGCAAAACTATAGAAAACATTCTTATTAACCTTGACCCGTCTAACGCTGCTGTTAGAAATAACGGTGGAGGTTACTATAACCATAATCTTTTCTGGACTATACTTTCTCCAAAAGGAGGAGGCGAGCCTACAGGAGAACTTGAAGAAGCTATTGATAAAGCTTTTGGTTCTTTTGAAGAATTCAAAGCTAAATTTGCTAAAGCTGCTACAACTCAGTTTGGTTCAGGATGGGCTTGGCTTTGTGTACAAAAAGGAGGTAAAGTAGATATTTGTGCTACACCTAACCAGGACAACCCATTAATGCCGGAAGTTGGATGCGATGGTACTCCAATTCTTGGCCTTGACGTTTGGGAACATGCTTACTACCTAAACTACCAAAACAGAAGACCTGATTATATTGAGGCTTTCTTTAGTGTAGTTAACTGGGAAGAAGTTGCAAGACGTTACGCTCTTGAGAAATAAGATATAATTTCTGATTATATATAGAAACGGGTGCCAATAGGTGCCCGTTTTTTTATGGTCTTTTGTCATTTCGACCGAAGCGCAGCGTAGTGGAGAAATCGTAGATCATCCAAGGATTGAACGCGGATGCCGCAGATTTGAGCGGATCTTCGCAGATTGCGACTTGTATAGACGTAACATTGTGTTTGATTATGATCTGTTATTCTAAGCGAAGTGCAACGGAGTCGAAGAATCTCTTTAATTGGATAAATCCTTCCTTCAGTTGGTCAGGATGACAACGCGACTATCATTTTAAGTCGAAAAGATTGAACGCGGATGCCACGGATTTGAGCGGATCTTCGCAGATTGTGACTTGTATAGACGTAATTTTCTATTTGATTATGATCTGTCATTCTGAGCGAAGTGCAACGGAGTCGAAGAATCTCTTTAATTGGATAGATACTTCCTTCAGTTGGTCAGGATGACAACGAGACCTTCATTTTAAGTCGAAAAGATTGAACGCGGATGCTACGGATTTCGGCAGATTTTCGCGGATTGTAAAATGAAAAAATTTGTGGAATTAGTGGCAAACACCTAACACCCCTTAAAAAACGCAAGCGTCTCTTTTAAGAGTTCGTCGCGGTTTTCTATATGGCTCATGTGGCCGTAAGGATAAGTTACTAATTTAACTTCGGTTCCTTCAATCTGATCTACGTGCTCTTCATAAATAAGGCTTTGGTCATGTTTGCCAAGTACCAGCATAATAGGATAGGGCGAAAAGTGAAGTATCACCTCGCGGTCATTGCGTACTTTCATGCCCTCTAATGCAGCAACAATGCCCTGAAGTGGGGTTTTTACAGCCTGCTCACGCAATGCCTCTATCTCGTCGGCAAGGCGTTCACGGTTTTCTTCACTGAACAGGTTGGCAATACTCATGCGCACAAAAGCAGTATAGTTTTGTTTCACGGCTTTAATGGCACGGTCGCGGTTGGCTTTACGCTCGTCGCTATCAGCACGTGAGGTAGAATTTTGCAAAACAATACCTTTTATCATATCAGGATACAATTCGGCGAATGCCAATGCTACATATCCACCCATAGAGTGGCCCATAAAGATGGCTTTACGGATGCGAACCTCCTGTAATACGGCATACACAGCATCGGCCATATCTTCCATAGTGTGAACATAGCCCAGGCACTCGGTTTCGCCATGACCTAAAAGGTCTATGGTAATAACCCTGTATTTTTTAGCGTACTCGGCTACAAAGAAATCCCACATAGTACTGTTTTCCAGAAATCCGTGCAGGAGTACTATAGCGGTGCCTTTTCCGGTGTCGGAATAAGCGATGTTGATGTTTTTGTAGAGTAAATTTTTCATGATTTGTCCGATGTCGGCAGTCCGAAGTCTGATGTGGTGCAAAAATACTTCATTCATCCGAATTAGAATGCCAACAAAAACAAAAAAACGGCTCATAATTGTAAGCCGTTTTTGTATTGTAGGTAGAGAAGTTGCATGCAACTTCTCTACCGTTATGTTTTTGTAAAAGATTGCTTTGTCGTGCCTCCTCGCAATGACCGGGACGGTTAAGGGATGAGTAAGTACTGCAAACTGAGACTGAATACTGTAAACTAATTAAGCATTCATTAAGCTTTCAATCTCTTCTGCTTCAATAGGAATATTGCGCATCAGGTTGAAAGGCTCGCCTGTTGCCTGGATAACTACATCATCTTCAAGGCGGATACCAAAACCTTCAGCAGGGATATAAATACCCGGTTCTACAGTGAATACCATATTGGCTTTCATTGGTTCAACCAATAACCCGTAATCGTGGGTGTCAAGGCCTAAGTGGTGCGATGTACCATGCATAAAATATTTTTTGTATGCCGGCCAGTCAGGATTTTCATTCTGAACATCGGCTTTATCGATAAGGCCAAGCCCAAGAAGCTCTGATGTCATTATTTTACCCACTTCTATATGGTATTGTTTCCAAAGCGTGCCCGGAACAAGCATTTTTGTAGCCTCGTTCTTCACGCGAAGTACAGCATTATAAACTGCTTTTTGCCTTTCGGTATAACGCCCGTTAACAGGAATAGTACGGCTAAGGTCGCTTGAATAGTTGGCATATTCTGCAGCAACGTCAAACAGGATAAGATCACCGTCTTTACATTGCTGGTTGTTCTCTACATAGTGTAATACATTGGCGTTATTACCTGAAGCAATAATAGGTCCGTAAGCAAACCCTTTAGAACGGTTGCGCACAAACTCATGAAGCAATTCTGCCTCAATTTCATACTCCATAACACCCGGTTTTGTAAAACCAAGAATACGGCGGAAGCCTTTTTCGGTTATGTCACAGGCTTTTTGCATCAGGTCAAGCTCTTCGCTTTCTTTGATAGAACGAAGCCTTTGCAGGATCGGGTTACTTTTAGCAACCTGGTGTGCAGGATATTTCTCTTTCCACCATTTAATGAAACGGTCTTCGCGCGTTTGCGTTTGTACCGACGAACGGTAATGCTCGTTCGTATTAATATATATGGTGTCGCTGTAGGTCATTATTTCGAAAAGTATCTTTTCAAAATCCTGAAGCCATTGGATATTTTTAATGCCCGAAACTTGGGTAGCACGTTCTTTAGTCAGTTTTTCACCTTCCCAAATAGCAATGTGCTCGTTAGTTTCGCGAACAAAAAGTATTTCACGAAGGTGCTCATAAGGAGCATCCGGGCAAAGCACTAATATGGTTTCCTCCTGATCGGCGCCACTCAGGTAAAATATATCGCGGTGCTGCTGAAAAGGCATAGTGCTGTCAGCACTTATAGGGTAAATGTCGTTAGAGTTAAATACCGCAACGCTTTTAGGTTTCATCTCTGCCATAAATTTTTTACGGTTTTTAATGAACAGGTTACGGTCTATCTGATGGTATTTCATGATATAAAGTTTTATTCGGATACCAAAAGTAGTAAGATTATTGGGAAGTTGCGCTAAAGGATTTAATGAGATTGATATATTTACAATCAAAATCAAAACTTAATGGAATTATTTTCGGGTGTAGTTTTAATGCTGTTTTATTTGTTTGCCTTTTTTATGCGGAAGAGCAAAAATTTTAAACTGGGTGTTAAACCTTCGTTGGTACTTAAGAAAGTACATTATATAGCACTAGTTGTTTGCGCCGTTGCAATTGTGTTGTATAATGCTTTTGATTTGGTGTTGTCTGGAGTATGGACAGTTCCTGTTGTGTCAATAACTGTTTTCCTGACAGGTATATTTTACCATTTGCTTTCGGCTAAATTATATGCCAGTAAAATGGACAGGATTTATTTTGCCACCTTTTCCAGATTGCCTTTTTTTCTTGTACTTGTATTAATGATTCCTTTTTTGGGTATCGTAGTAGTGGCTTCCATATTTTTCAGACTAATGATTCCAGAGACCACATTTTATCAGGATGACCGGATTATTATATCGAGTGATTTCAAAGGTGTATTAGATTACCGAAGGTTTAGGGTTTTAAAAAGGGAGGGTTTGCTTAATAAGGCTGTTGAGGTAGAGAATTCCGGATATAATGCCGACTCGATAGCTGTTCAATATGATAAAAATGAAGCCAATATCTATTTTTATAATTTTGCAGATGGAGGTAAACAGGAAGTATCAGACAGTTTAAAAGTAAATATAAAATAAAATGAATGAAAAAATAAAATACCTTTTGGTATCTATGCTGGTGGTTTTCATTATGGCCTGCAATAATCAGCAGCCCGTGCAAGAAAAGAACGTTGTTACAAAAGAAAATGTCTTAACAGATAAAGAGTCTGAAGCAATTATAGATCAGATATATGACGAAACGCTGGATCCGCCGAAAGAACCAACGGCTAAATTAGGCGAAGTTGTTTTTGGCGCAGATACTTTTATGGTTGTTGAAGAAGAAACAGACCAATTTGCGGTCATATCACAATTTAACTATGGGGATAACGGCCGGGAGATGACTACATATAAACAAAGGGAAAAGGTTTTTCATTTAATCAATAAGAAAACTCTGGATACAATAACCGTTGAAAAACAAATGTTTAAGGATTATAGTAAATCGGGAGATTTTCCTCAATTGCTTTTGCAATCAGTTGCTTTTGAAATTCAGACAAAAAGTGGCAATGTTCCGCTGTCCGTTAGCCTTTGTAAACCGGATACCGATATTTGCGATGAATATAGTATAACTGTAAAAAATGGCAAAATACAAATTAAAGAGGTTGATCTGGGCGAAATTGGGGATTAACTACTTCACCCACTTATAATACCTCGCCCCCATTAAATTCGTGATTTCTTTTTCTATCCTGTCCAGAGCCCACTCGCCGGATGGCGCTAAAAGACTGTATCGCTGTTCTTTTTTGTGTAGTTTAAGGTAGGTGTCAAAACCTATTTCCTGACTTTCGTTAAGGGTTTCAAATAGCTGTGCGTCTTGTGCGGCTGTTTTCCATCCTTCCTGAATTGTGCCTTCAAAAACTTTCGATTTCGATCCGCTTCCATAAGCTAAGAAACCGAATTTTTTTCCGGTAATGTTTGCGTCTTCTTTTGCAAAATGGCTCAGTGCCGACAATAATCCCATGAATACAGAACCTGTGTACAGGTTGCCGATTAATGATGAAGCCGGTTCGGCGGGCTGTAATTTGTTATTTATAAAAGAACGATACTCTTCCGATTTTGCTATTTCCTTTAATTTTAAGTGATAATCGGCAGTTTCTTCATTGCCTGTAAGTAGTGGAATATCCGCGTCCAGCGCAAAGATTTCAGAGAACATCCTGCGTCCCTGATAAGCATACGGCAGGTGCATAATAATGCTTTCCCATGTATTGTATAACGAACCTGAAGTATTTGTTGCTTCTTTAAATCGGTAATAGGCTTCTCGTGTACGATCGGTATAACACTGGTTAGAGTATTGACCGTCAAATACCGGCTGGTCTTTGTGTATCTCTATTTCGGCTTCCAGATTGCCAAACCACGGTTCGTTTTCCTCATGGTTGGTTATATTCCATTTTGATAAAGTGCGATAAGGCTTAAAGAAATCGAAAACACCTTTAGTGCTCACAGTCCACTCATTGCCAATAGCTATAATACGCGGGTCTGTTTTTATAAGCATAGCAAGTGCACCTGCTCCCTGAGTGTATTCCCCGGTAGATTCCAGATCATACTTAGCAATATCGGTAGTGATTACAATGGCTTTTTTGGTTGGATTAAGCCTGATAAAATCAAGGCAGTTATGCAGTGCATCTACACCGCCTATACAGGCAAAAGTAAAATCTACCGTGTCGCAATTGCTTAAAGTATCTTCGCCAAACTGCTGCTCCATAAGAGTAGTTAAGAATGAACCAATAGGCTTGCTACTGTCTATCCCGCTTTCAGTACCAACATAAATACGCGCAATGTCAGCCGGATTGATATTGTTCTCCCTGATAAGTTTAGTCAATGCATTCGCTGCAAATACCACAGCATCCTGATGCGCATCAGGAAGTGTCATTTTTAAGAGTCCAAGTCCTTTTTCAAGCTTTTCGGGGTCAATGTTGCGGGCTTGCGCTAGCGTTTTTATAGGTAAGTGAAGTTTAGCAATATCAAAGGCAATAGCATCTATTCCGGTAGTCATTATCAGCAGATTTAAAAGCTAAAATTAAGCAGTCAAAAGCATATAGACTGCAATAAAAAACAAGGAGTGTTTATTTTTGCCAAAATCAAAAAAATATACCGCATATTTTCGGGAATATGCAATTTACAAACGGGTTATAATACTTATTTTTGCCCTGCTATAACACAAATTATACCTTCATGAAACTATATTCTCTTATCGCTGTTTTTATCATAAGTGCTTTTGGACAGGCTCAGGACAAGATGCCGTATAAGCTGTTTGATAAATCAGGTAAAGCGACCTCATATGACAAACTGGTTAAGACCGGGGCAAATGCCGAGGTAGTATTTTTTGGAGAACATCATGATAATTCGGTTATTCACTGGCTGGAACTGGAGCTTACTAAAGACCTTGCCGAAAAGAAGACACTTGTATTAGGTGCAGAAATGATAGAAGCTGATAACCAGAAGCAGCTTGATCAATACCTGAAAGGAGAGATTAATCAAAAAGTATTTGACAGTACGGCGCGCCTTTGGAAAAACCATCCTACCGATTATAAGCCTTTAGTTGATTTTGCTAAAGAAAAGCATTTCTCTTTTATAGCTACTAATGTGCCAAGACGTTATGCAAGTAAAGTATATAAAGGAGGTTTTGAAGCACTGAATGATTTATCTGCTGAAGAAAAATCATGGATTGCCCCACTTCCTATAGCGTATGATGCTACATTACCGGGTTATGTAAAAATGCTTGAAATGAGTGGAGGCCATGGCGGAGATAACCTGCCTAAAGCCCAGGCGGTAAAAGACGCCACAATGGGTTATTTTATTGCGAAGAATTTAAAGCCGGGTACTGTTTTCGTTCATTATAACGGATCGTATCACAGTGATAATTTTGAGGGCATTAACTGGTACCTAAAAAAGGCAAAACCGGGAGTTAAAATAGTAACCATAGCGGCTGTATCTCAAAAAGATATCCAAAAACTGGAAAAAGAGTACCTTAACCTTGCCGATTTTATACTTGTTGTAGACGAAGATGTAACCAAAACATATTAGGTTTACGCTGATTATAAATTGCCAATAATTGTTTTATGTTGCACATTTTTAGCTATTTTGGGGTTAAAAATTCTTAAAATTCATTTTCTGATTAAAAATACTTCAATAAAAACACACTTTATACTCATTATAAATTAGTCGCAAAGGTTGTAGTTAATTGGTTTTCGCCTTAAATTTGTTTGATTTTTTAAAAACCTTATCTTTTAAACAAATACTATGGCAAAATCTGCACTATTAAAGTCGTCCCTTGCTAAGAAATACTGGATGGCTCTGACAGGTTTATTTCTCTGCCTGTTTTTAACCGGGCACTTACTGGGTAACCTTCAATTGCTTTCTACAGGCGAAAATGCTGCACTGCACTTTAACCAGTATGCATTATTCATGACAACAAACCCTGCTGTTAAGGTGTTGTCTTACCTAACGTACATTTCTATCATTTTTCACGCGATAGACGGTATTTTTCTTGCGGTACAAAACCAAAAGGCGAGACCGGTAAAATATGTAATGAACAACCCATCTAAAAACAGTATCTGGGCTTCCAGAAATATGGCTGTTTTAGGAACGGTAATTCTTGTTTTTATTGTTACGCATATGGTGAGCTTTTGGGGTAGAATGCACTTTGATAAAAATATGCCGCTGCAAACAGTAACAGTTACTGCGGGTGGTATGCCTCAGGAATTTTACCTTGCTACAGATGGTGGGTATGTTCCTAAAGCACAGGTAATGCAGGGAGCAGTTGTTATAAAAAACAGAACTGAATTTTATGATGCAGCTGCTAACGTAAAAATTAAGGAAGGGTATAAAGATCTTTACAAGATCACTGTAGCATTCTTTAAAGATGCTAAGTTAGGTCTTGTATATACTATACTTTACTTTATCTCTATGATAGTTCTTGGTTTTCACCTTTATCACGGTTTTGGAAGTGCCTTCCAGTCGATGGGTGCAAACAATCCTAAATATAACGGACTAATTAAAAATTTCGGGAAAGCATTTGCAATTTTAGTTCCGCTACTGTTTGCTATCATTCCTGTATTCATTCACTTTTTTTTAAAATAATCAACATCAGTAACTATGTTAGATTCTAAGATACCCGAAGGGCATATATCCGAAAAATGGACTAAATATAAAGACCATTTAAAACTGGTTGCCCCAAACAACAGACCTAAGATTGATGTAATTGTTGTAGGTACCGGACTTGCAGGAGCTTCTGCTGCTGCATCCTTAGGTGAGATGGGATATAATGTTAAAGCATTTTGCTTTCAGGATTCCCCTCGCCGTGCGCACTCTATTGCTGCACAGGGAGGTATTAATGCAGCTAAGAATTACCAAAATGATGGAGACAGCGTTTACAGGCTGTTTTACGATACTATAAAAGGTGGTGACTACAGGGCTCGTGAGGCTAACGTGCACCGTCTTGCTGAAGTTTCAGGAAATATTATTGACCAGTGTGTGGCACAAGGTGTTCCTTTTGCACGCGATTACGGAGGGATGCTAGACAACCGTTCGTTTGGTGGTACACAGGTTCAGCGTACATTTTATGCTGCAGGACAAACAGGCCAGCAGCTTTTATTAGGTGCATACTCTGCATTATCAAGACAAATTGGTATTGGTAACGTACAAATGTTTAACCGCCACGAAATGCTTGACATCGTTAAGGTAGATGATAAAGCCCGTGGAATTATAGCACGTAACCTTATTACCGGAGAGCTTGAAAGACATTCTGCTCACGCAGTGATCATCGCTTCAGGTGGATATGGTAACGTGTACTTCCTTTCTACAAATGCTATGGGTAGTAATGTTACTGCTGCATGGAAAATACATAAAAAAGGGGCTTATTTTGCTAACCCTTGCTTCGTTCAGATTCACCCTACGTGTATTCCTGTTCACGGTGAGAACCAGTCTAAGCTTACCCTTATGTCAGAGTCTCTTCGTAACTCAGGACGTATCTGGGTACCTAAGAAAAAAGAAGATGCAGAAGCTATTCGTGCAGGTAAACTAAAGGCTACGCAAATAGCTGAAGATGACAGGGATTATTTCCTTGAAAGAAGATATCCTGCATTTGGTAACCTTGTGCCGCGTGACGTAGCATCGAGAGCTGCTAAAGAGCGTTGTGATGCCGGTTTTGGTATCGAAGCAAATGCTACTAACGAAGGTGTTTATCTTGATTTCTCTTCAGAGATCATCAGTAAAGGAAAACAGACAGCGTATGCTGCCGGTAACCACCATCCTTCAGATGAAGAAGTAATTAAACTTGGTAAAGCGTGGCTTGAGGAGAAATATGGTAACCTTTTCCAGATGTACCAGCAAATTACTGATGAGAATCCATACGAAATGCCAATGAAAATTTATCCTGCGGTTCACTATACCATGGGTGGTGTTTGGGTTGATTATAACTTACAAAGTACTATACCGGGCTGTTTCGTAGCCGGTGAAGCTAACTTCTCAGACCACGGTGCTAACCGTCTTGGTGCATCTGCACTTATGCAGGGTCTTGCAGATGGTTACTTCGTACTTCCTTACACAGTATCAGATTACCTTGCAAATGATATCCGTACAGGTAAAATATCTACAGATCTTCCTGAGTTTGTTGAAGCAGAAAATAGTGTTAAATCACAAATCAATGCTTTCCTTACTAACAACGGATCTAAATCGGTAGACCATTTCCATAAAAAACTGGGCCACATTATGTGGAACAAGGTAGGTATGGGCCGTAACGAGCAGGGCTTGACAGAAGCTGTTGCCGAAATCGCTGCACTTAAAGCAGAATTCCACAAAGAGGTATATGTACCGGGATCTGCTGACGAACTTAACCCTGAGCTAGAGAAAGCACTTCGTGTAGCTGACTTTATCGAATTAGGACAACTAATGGCAATGGATGCTTTACAGCGTAAAGAATCTGCAGGAGGCCACTTCAGGGAAGAGTACCAGGATTCAGAAGGTGAAACACTTCGTGATGACGTAAACTTTAATTTCGTAGGTGCCTGGGAATATGGTGGTGACGATATTAGTGCAGAAACGCTTCATAAAGAAGTTCTTAACTATGAGTACATTAAAATTGCCGCAAGGAACTACAAATAAAATACAAGAGAAATGGCTTCTAATAAAAATATAAATATTCACCTTAAAATATGGCGTCAGAAAGATGCTAAAACTAAAGGTAAAATAGAAACGTACAAACTTGATAACGTTTCAACTGACAGTTCATTCCTTGAAATGCTTGACCAATTGAACGAACAACTGGTTAACAGCAGACAGGAGCCTGTGGCTTTTGACCATGACTGTCGTGAAGGTATCTGCGGTATGTGTTCGCTTTACATTAACGGTCGTGCTCACGGTCCTGCAAGTAAAGTTACTACATGTCAGCTACACATGAGGTCGTTTAAAGACGGCGATACTATTTATGTTGAACCATGGAGAAGTAAAGCGTTCCCTGTAATTAAAGACCTTGTGGTGGACAGAAGTTCTTTTGACAGGATTCAGCAGGCCGGTGGATTCGTTTCTGTAAACACTTCAGGGCGTACTATTGATGCTAATGCTACTCCGGTACCTAAACATGATGCTGACAGGTCTTTTGAGGCTGCTGCATGTATTGGTTGTGGTGCTTGTGTTGCGAGCTGTAAAAACGGTTCTGCTATGCTGTTTGTTGGCGCTAAAGTATCTCAGTATGCATTGCTTCCACAAGGTAAAGTAGAGGCTACTCAAAGGGTGCTTAATATGGTAAGACAGATGGACGAAGAAGGATTTGGTAACTGTACTAACACAGGTGCATGTGAAGTTGAATGTCCTAAAGGCATTTCACTTGAAAACATTGCACGTATGAACAGGGAGTACCTTTTCGCAAGTGTAAAATAATCTAATAAGGTTAATTATATATAGAAAACGTCCCCGCTTTTAGCGGGGACGTTTTTTTGTGTAATATATTTTGATGTTTGCTTTCCCCCTCCAAAGTAATGGAAGTTGAGAAATATGTAATTTGCGTCTGTTATAAAGCCTCAGCATCTTTAGCAATGCTTTCTAAGAAAGCAACAAAGTTATCTTCATGTGCTACTTCCAGCTTTTTACGGATACGGTATCGGGCGTTTTCTACTCCCCGAAGCGAGATATTAAGCAAAGGTGATATCTCTTTGTTGGTAAGATTCATTTTTACGAATGCACATAACCTCAATTCCCTTTTGGTAAGACTAGGGTTGAGCTTTTTTAATTCTTCAAAGAAGTTGTGGTGTACTTTTTCAAAGTTTACATCAAACACTTCAAGATATTCTTCGCCTATTTTATGCTGGTTTAATTTCTGGAAAATTTGTAACAGCTTTTTTCGTGAATCATCATTCTTTACATAGTCCTTAAGCTCTTTAAGGTCGGTAGTAAGTTCATTAAAGATGTCTTTTTTCTTGATGAGCAGCATGGTGTAATTCGCCAGTTCTTTACTGTTGTTTAGTACTTCTTCCTGCAAAATAATACGATCCTGATTAATTTGCTCTTTATCCCTCTGGAGTTTTAGCTGCTCAAGTTCCAGTTCAAGCAGTTTTTTTGCCTTTTGCGCCTCTATTTTTGTTTTTTCGTGTTCGCGTTCAATGCGGCGTTTAACGTAGCGCACAATCGTTACAATGAGTAATGCTGCTATTATAACATATAAAGCTAAAGCGAGATTTGTTTCATACCATTTTGGCAGAATAGTGAAGTAATATTTGCTTTCTGAACCTACAAGCCCTGCAGTATTACGGCTGCGTACTTTAAATGTATAATTTCCGGGGCGAAGGTGGGTGTATTCCTTGTAAGGAATGTTTTGCCACGTAGACCAGTTATTGTCTACATTTTCGAGCATATAACTATATTGAACCTGTGTGCCGTGTGTCATTTTAGGGGCAGCAAATTCAAAACGAAGGATGTCTGTCTGATTGGGAAGTACCTGAGGGTCGTCTTTTTTATTGCTGAGCGGAAGCAGGTTTAATTGCTGATCCTGAGAATAAGATATTTGCGTGATTGCCGTTGAAACCCCTGCGCTCGTTCCCGGATTAGCAATAGTGTACAGGAATAGCCCGTTTGTAGTGCCAAACAGCACGTTATTACCGGCAAGGTTAACAATGCTTTCCATACCCCGGTTAAAGCTACCTTTGAGGTTTAAAAATAAGTCTTTATGAATCTCCGGTTTTTTCTCTGCGGTGTAAAAATAACCTGCTTCATCATCCTGAACAAACCATGTCCTGTTGCCCGATTGTATTAGCTTTCGGGTATTCTTTGTAGGATCGAGTATTGCATTTAATTTTATGTGGGGAACAAACCTGTTCTGTTTGGTGTCAAAACTATAAATTCCGGTGTTAGTGGTAAACACGATTTCGTTATTCCAGCGGGTAACATTAACATTGAATGCCGATTCTAACCCGTTCTTATTGGTGTAATGGTCTACAGAACTTATGCGGGTATAGGACGGATTTATGCGTATCCTGAACACGCCTTTATAGCCGTGGCATACCCAATACGAATAAGGCTCATCTGAAGCCAGTATATCCCTTGCCGATTCATCAAAACCGGATAGTTTCTCGTGTAATATCCATTCGCCATCTTTCTTTTCCAAAAGGTAAAGGCCGTTATAATGTGCAGCGAGATAATGATGTGGTTTGCTTTTTATAGGTACAACTTTCCAGAAGCCCGTTACGGTGCCAATTTTTACGGCCAGGTCGTTCTCAATTTTAAATAATCCGTTATCATGGCCTACAATAATGTCACCTTCAATTTGCTGAATAGACCATGCCTGACCATGCAGGTTTTCAATTTTTTTAAAGTCGTGGGTAGAAGAAGGATTACTGCTGTTGAAATATGAATAATAAACACCTTGATTGGTAGCCAGGTAAATATTATTTTTATAAGCCAGTTCGTCATATACAGAAGCCTTATTGAACAGGTAAGTATAGGGCGACATGAAGTCTATATAGGCAAGCCCGTTATTTTCGAGCACCCAGATGTTACCATCAGGCATCATGTATAACCTGTGTATCACGCTTTCCTGCAGGTTTTGAAAAAGCGCGGGACTTGGTATTACTTCGCCTTTACTGTTAACCATTATAATCTTAGAACTCAACGTGCCTATAAACAGGTCGCCATTAGCATATTTTATTGCCGATGAAACATAATCGCGTTGGGTTTCGCTAAAAATATTTGTAATAAGCTGTAATGTGCCGGGTGTGGTACTGTGATAAATATTTCCCTGCTTACTAATAACAGTTATCGCTCCCCGAAAGTTTCCGGGAAGTATAGACACTATTTCTTCGTTATTGTACTGCTCTTTTGCAAATACCATAACAGGCTCACTGCTTCCGGGTTCGAGTTTAAGTATGCCATAGTTAGAATCCTGAATGTAATAATCTTTGCCCACCAAACTGGAATAAATAAAAGTATTATTAGCAGGAATGTGTGTGGCTATTTTATTGGTAATGATAAGCAGCTCATTGAAAGAGCGACAAAGGACTTTATCGTCTAAGATATCAATTGCCCATATGTTTTCTATGTTTTTCCCTTCGAGCTGAAGCTCCTGCATCAATGACTTATAAAAATACCTCCCTGTATCATTTTTTTGAACGGTTCCTACTTCATTATAGCCACCTGCATAAATAACACCGTCTTTATTGATGGCAAGGCTTCGCACCGAGGAATTGTTAGGCAGATTAAGCTTTTGCCAATGCTCGCCGTCAAAAATTATAACTCCGTCATTATTACCAAAAAAAATGGTTCCATTTTTGTCGCGGCACATTGCCCAAAACTGAGGATCGGCATTAAAATCACTTCTGGAGTACTGTGTAATTTTTCCTGACAGTTTTAAGTAGTCTGGAGGCGTATTTTGAGCAAATAAGCAGAAATGCAATAAAATTAGTGGGAAAATATAGATAAAGCTTTTTTTCATCTTGTTTGTTAAATCTTTATTAAGGGCATGTTAATGCGAAAATTAGCGAAAACGTTGTAAATTCTTTAAAATATATATAGAAACATACCTCTTGTGACTACAAAACTACTCAAATTTTTTATAGTTTAAAATTTTGTAATACAATTAATTGCATAAAAAAAGTAATTGTTTGAGAGTACGTTTTTTATAATTGGTGTACGCAAAGTGTATAATGAATTTCGCGTGTTAGTATGTATAATGATAATTTGGCTATTCTAAAATTTAAATCGAAAACGATGTAGGTTATCTTAAAATTGATTAATTCTCAATTCGGCCCATAAAGAAATATCAAAACAAGATAAACGCGTGGTTTTCACAAGTTTAAAATTAACCCTAACCCAACAAATCTTATGCGATTTAAGAACTACTTAATTTTAATGTTGCTATGCTTTTCTGCAGCTACTTTTGCCCAGGTAAAAGGAACTGTTAGCGATGCCGCAACAGGTATGACCCTGCCGGGAGTGAACATTCTGGTAAAGGGATCTGATGCCAATGCATCTACCGACATGGATGGTAATTTTACCATTAATGCTAAAAAGGGAGATGTACTTGTTTTTTCCTATATAGGATATGCTTCTCAGGAAGTTACTGCTAATGGAAATACTGTTATTATTAAATTAAAAGAAGATGCCCAGGTACTACAGGAAGTTGTAGTAGTAGGGTATGGCGCTCAAAAAAGACAGGATATTACCGGTGCAATTGCCGTTGTAGATGGCAAAAAATTTGAAAACCGTGTAAATAACCAGGTATCAAGCCTATTACAAGGTCAGACTGCGGGGGTACAGGTAACATCTAACGGTGGTAAACCGGGAGGTGGTTTTAGTGTACGTGTACGTGGTACAAGCTCTTTAACAGCAGGTAGTGACCCAATTTATGTAATTGACGGTGTTATTACTTCAGATACACGTTCTCTTAATCCGGCCGATATAGAGACAATGTCTATACTTAAAGATGCTTCTTCAGCAGCTATCTACGGTTCTCAGGGTGGTAATGGTGTTGTTATTATTACTACTAAACAGGGTAAGACAGAAAAACCTGTTATTACTTATGAGACTTATACCGGTTTCCAGACTGTATGGAAAAAAATTGACGTGCTTAATGCACAACAGTACCGTGAACTACAAACTGAAAGAGGCCTTACTACAAACTGGGATCTTTACAACCAAAATACTGACTGGCAGAATAAAGTTTTCAGAACTGGAAACTCTAATAGCCATCAGGTTTCTGTATCCGGTAAAAGTAACAAAACATCATACTATTTATCTGGTGGTGTAGTAAACCAGGATGGGGCTGTAAGAAGTTCTGAGATGGATAGAAAAACATTTAAGGTTAACCTTTCTCAGGAAGTTACAGACTGGCTAAAAGTAGGAACAAGCTTTAACTATGTTGATTACCATGACGTAGATGTTACTGATAATACTGCTGTAGGTAGTGGTGGTGTAATTCTTGGTGTTTTAAACACACCACAAAATATTGGAATATTTAATCCAAACGGTACGTATACAAGTAACCCTTTCCAAAACTGGGAAAATCCAATATCAAGTACAGATGCTGCCAGCAGAGGTTATAACAACCGTCGTATTTTTGGTAATGTATATGGTGAGATAAGCATTCTTAAAGGACTTAAATTCAGGACTGCGCTTAATATAGATCGTAATAATACTACATCAGACTATTTCCTTAACCCATATACTACCAGCTACGGTATTGCTATGAAAGGTATTGGTCGTTACAATACATCCAGCTATGATTACTACATGTATGAAAATACATTAACATATAAGCTAAATGTAAATAAGCACGCATTTGAAGCTGTTGCAGGTACTGTTTACCAAAAGAGACATTGGGAGACCAGCGATATAGAGAGAAGAGGATTTGCGGGAGACGGCGTACAAACACCAAATGCAGGAGCGCAAATTATTACTGCAACCGCAAGAAAAGATGAATTATACCAGTCGTCATTTATTTCAAGGGTAAATTATGCGTTTGATGATAAATACCTTTTAACAGCTAACTTCAGGGTAGACGGGTCAAGTAAATTTGGGCCTAGTAATAAACATGGTTATTTCCCATCGGTTTCTGCAGGTTGGAGATTATCTAACGAAAATTTCCTTAAAGATGTAAAATCGCTAAATGAGCTTAAGCTTAGAGTAGGTTGGGGTCTTGTAGGTAACGATACAGGAATTGGTAATTACCAATGGTATAGCACCGTTACAGGAGGTACGAACTATCCTATCGGAGGTACACCACAACCGGGTAACTATCCATCATCTATTCAGAATAGTGATCTTAAATGGGAAGCGTCTGAGCAGACTAACATTGGTATAGATGTGTCATTTTTCAATAACAGGATCCGTTTTAGTGCAGATGCTTACAGAAAAACCAGTAAAGATTTGTTGTTAGGAGTTCTGCTCCCAAGAACTACAGGTTTTGATAATATTGTAATGAATGCAGGCTCTATTGAGAACAAAGGGTTGGAGTTCCAGTTAAGCACTGTAAACTTTGATGGCGCAGATTTTAAATGGAGTACAGATTTCAATATTTCTTTTAACAGAAATAAGGTTACTAATCTTGTAGGACAAAAGATTAACACTGCAGGTGTGGCAGGACGTGGTGATGCTGTACTTATTCAGGAAGGACAACCGGTAGGTCAGTTTTATGGTTACCAGTGGGGCGGTGTAGATCCTGCAACAGGAAATGTATTCTACATTGCTAAAGATGGTACATCTACATTTGATCCTAAAGAAGAGGATAAGAAAAACATAGGTAATGCAAATCCTGACTTTACATATGGATTTACAAATAACTTTAGCTATAAAGGCTTTAGCCTTAACCTTTTCTTCCAGGGATCTCAAGGTAACGATATCTTAAATGCTACACGTTTTGATACTGAAAGTATGATAGATGCTAAAAACCAGACTACAGTAGTACTTAATAGATGGCAAAATGTTGGTGATATTACTAATGTTCCAAAAGTGACTACTGATGGTAGTACTAATAACTCAAGAATATCTTCACATTATGTTGAAGACGGCTCATACTTAAGGCTTAAAGCGCTAACAATTGGTTACAATCTGCCTAAATCGCTTCTTGACAGAATAGGTCTTACTTCAATAAAGCTTTATGCTACAGGAGAAAACCTGTTCACAATTACAAACTATTCAGGATTTGATCCTGAGGTAAGTGCTTTTGGGGGTGATTCAAGCGCAGCTACAAGAAACCTTGCTACAGGTGTAGACTACGGAACATATCCACAAACAAGGAATATTATATTTGGTATCAGGGCTTCACTATAAAAAAATGATTATGAAAATTATAAATAATAAAACAACCATTTTAGCTTTGGTATTGGCAGGACTTACGCTGGTATCATGTGACGATAAACTGGATACTGCACCGATTTCTGACGGTACTGCTCAAAACT
>Ga0157370_10001145_pt1 | contig 33060 bp, 29 predicted proteins | sample C35metaG_FD_113463 | JGI IMG/M metagenome (GOLD analysis project Ga0157370, IMG submission 113463) | Corn rhizosphere microbial communities from Kellogg Biological Station, Michigan, USA - C3-5 metaG | ecosystem: Host-associated > Plants > Roots > Rhizosphere > Soil | place: USA: Michigan... | reverse complement strand
GTGCACCTCGATGCGGCTGACGATCCCTCGACCGACCACCTCATCGAGCCGCTGGTGCAGCTGCGGCACCAGCAGCCTGACCTGAGTCGCCCACGCAGTCGACTCCGCTACCAGGGTCAGCACGCCGTCGTCGAACTTCTCCGGCCGGCAGTGCGCGGCGAGATCGTCTCCGGCCACCTCGGGCCAGCGCTGGGTGACTCCGGCCACGGCAGCGGGCACATCCCAGCCTCGTTCGGCGAGCAGCCGCCCGAGCGTCTCGCCCAGCGGTTCGGGGTCGCCCGGGTCGCGTCGTCGTCCGCTACCACTCCGCCAGCCGGACGACGCCCGCCTGCGGCGGGGCGCGGTTCCCCGCGCGCGGGCCTCTTCACGTGCCCGAGCCAGAGCGGCGCGGGCCAGGTCGATTCCCGACAGCGGACGAACCGGCTGCGACTGCGCCGCCTCCCCGTCGTCCGGCTCGAAGAACTCATCGGACACGGCGCACCTCGCCGCCCATCACGTCGACCCGCGCGCCAGCCAGCGCTTCGGGCACGTCGGCCGCCACCGCGGCCGTGATCAACACCTGCTCCGCCGGCGCAACCAAGGACGCCAACCGATCGCGCCGATCGACGTCGAGCTCGGCGAACACGTCGTCGAGGATGAGCACCGGCTCACCGCCGTCCGCACAAAGCAAGTCATACGACCCGAGCCGCAGCGCCAGCGCGAGCGACCACGACTCACCGTGGCTGGCGTAACCGCGGGCCGGCAGATCGTTGATCTTCAGCAACAGTTCATCGCGGTGCGGCCCGACCAAGGTGATGCCGCGCTCGAGCTCTTCCGAGCGCACCCCCGCCAACGCGGCTTGCAGGGCGGCCGCCAACACGTCGCGGTCGGGCTGCAGCGCAACTTCAGCTCCGAGTGAGGCCACGTATTCGACCGAGGTGGACGTCGAACCATGTGCCACCGCCGCGTATGCCTTGTCGACCAGCGGCCGGATCGCCTCCACGAGCTCGACCCGCGCGGCCAACAGCTCGGCACCTGCACGCGACAGGTGCGCATCCCAGACGTCGAGCGTGCGCAGGTCGGGCCCACCGGAGCGCCGCGCCAGCCCGGCGGTCTTCAGCAAGGCGTTGCGCTGCTTCAGCACGCGGTCGTAATCAGAGCGGACGGCGGCCAGCCGTGGCGTGCGCGCAACGAGCAGATCGTCGAGAAACCGGCGCCGCTCGCTGGGGTCGCCCTTCACGAGAGCCAGGTCTTCCGGCGCGAACAACACCGTGCGCAGGATGCCGAGCACCTCGCGCGGCCGCGGCACCGGTGACTTGTTCACCCGCGCGCGGTTCGCCTTTCCCGGATTGATCTCGAGCTCGATCAGCATCGACCGCGAATCCCGGACGACGCTGCCGCGCACCACCGCCCGCTCGGCGCCGGCCCGCACGAGCGGCGCATCGGAGGCCACCCGGTGGCTGTCGAGCGTCGCGAGATACCCGACCGCCTCGACCAGATTGGTCTTGCCCTGCCCGTTCGGCCCGACGAACGCGGTCACCCCGGCGTCCAGCGGCAGCTCGGCCGACGCGTAGGAACGGAAGTCGGTCAGTGACAGATGCGCGAGATGCACGGACGACGATCGGCGGGCGAAGCGGGATCAGCCGCTGTGTTCAGTGGCACCGGAGGTCGCGCCGGCGCCCTCCCCGGTCTGGGTGCCGGCGGCGGTCTCCGGGAGGATCGCGTGCCCGCCGAACTGGTTGCGCAGCGATGCGACGACCTTCATCGCTGGCGAATCGTCCTGTCGCGAAGCGAACCGGGCGAACAGCGACGCGGTGATGACCGGCATCGGGACGGCGTGATCGATGGCGGCCTCGATGGTCCAGCGACCCTCACCGGAGTCTTCGGCCCAGCCGCGCACCTTGTCGAGCTTCGGGTCGGCGGAAAGCGCTGCGTCGAGCAGATCGAGCAGCCACGAGCGGATGACGGTGCCTTCGCGCCAGCTCTTGAAAATCGCCGGGACATCAGTGGTGATGTCGGTAGCGGCGAGCAGCTCGTAGCCCTCGGCGTAGGCCTGCATCATGCCGTACTCGATGCCGTTGTGCACCATCTTGGCGAAGTGGCCGGCACCGACAGATCCTGCGTGCACGTAGCCGAATTCGCTGGGCGGCTTGAGTGCGTCGAACGCGGGCTTGACCATCGCGACGTGCTCGGGATCGCCGCCAACCATCAACGCGTAACCGTTCTTCAGCCCCCACACACCGCCGGAGACGCCTGCGTCGACGAAGCCGATGCCCTTGGCCGCCAGCTTGTCGGCGTGCACCTGGTCGTCGGTGTACTTCGAGTTACCGCCGTCGACGACGACGTCGCCCGCGTCGAGCAAGTCGCCGAGCTGCTCGATGGTCGCCCTCGTCGGCTCGCCGGCCGGCACCATCACCCACACCTTGCGCGGCGCATGCAGTTTCGACACCAGGTCTTCGAGGCTCGACGCGTCGCTGATCTCGGGGTTGCGGTCGTAGCCGACGACGGTGTGGCCCGCCCCGCGCAGCCGCTCGCGCATGTTGCCGCCCATGCGCCCGAGGCCGACGAGCCCGATCTCGAATGTGGAGTTGTCAGCCATGCCCCGCCCGCTTCCCGTCGTCCGACTGCCTGTGACCGAACCTACGCCGAGACTTGCTCAGCCCGACAGCCGTACCGGCATCAGCAGGTAGCGGTAGTCGTCGCCGGGTGCGGCGGTGTCGGATTCCTTGCTGCCGCGCAGGATGGCCGGCTTCGTCGGGGTGGTGAACTCCAGCCGGGTGGTCTCGGCGTCGACCGCGCCCAGGCCGTCGAGCAGGTACGCCGGGTTAAAGGCGATCGAGAACTCCTCGGTCGCGCCGTCGCGGCTTTCAAACCGCGCGTCGAGCGACTCGGATGCCTGAGCGTCTTCGCCGGTGCCCGCCTCGAGCAACACCTGATCGACGGTGAAGGTCAGCCGCACCGGGGTGTTGCGCGGCGCAACGAGCGACACGCGCTTGACGGCCTCGACGAAGCTGCCGGTCTCGACCTGCGCATGCGCGGCCGAATCGTCGGGCAGCAGCGAGCGGTACTTCACGTACTCACCGTCGAGCAGCCGGGTCGTCGTACGGCGCTCACCAGCGTGCTCTCCAGACCCGCCGGTGCCCTTGCCCGCGAAGCCGATCAGGCCCTGACCCGCACCTGCGGCGTCGCTGCCTGCCGGCGACGAAAGCGCAACGCTCACCTGCGCGCCACCGGTCAACGCCTTCGCGGTGTCAGCCAGGGTGCGCGCAGGCACGAGCGCAACCGCCGACATTCCCGTCTGCTCGGGCTGCCACCGAAGTTCGCGGACGGCGAGCCGGTAGCGGTCGGTGGCTGCCAGCGTCACCCGATCGCCCTCGATTTCGATGCGGACGCCGGTGAGCACGGGCAGGGTGTCATCGCGGCCGGCAGCTACGGCCACCTGGGAAACCGCCGCAGCGAAGACGTCGGCGCCGATCGTGCCGGCGACGGCGGGCATCTCCGGAAGCGTGGGGTAGTCGTCGACCGGGAGCGTCGGCAGGGTGAACCGGGCGGTGCCACACGACACGACGACGCGCGCGCCCTCGACCGCGACGTCGACCGGCTGGGCCGGCAGGCTGCGGCTGATCTCGGCGAGCAACCGGCCGGACACCAGGGTCTTGCCCGGCTCGGCGACGCTCACGTCGACTTGCGCGTTGGCTGAGACCTCGTAATCGAAACTCGACAGCGCGAGGCCGGTGTCGGCCCCGACCTCGAGCAGCAAGCCGGCGAGCACCGGCACCGGCGGCCGCGGCGGCAAACTGCGGGCCGCCCAGGCCACCGCTTCGGCAAAGACGTCGCGCTCGACTCGAAACTTCATGCCGTACCGCCTGTGATCTCGATCTGGTTGTCGCCGGTTCCAGCGGGCTCGCCCGTGAGCAGACGTGAACGACATTGACGCACGCTGACTCTCAAGGCCACCCGGTCTCGGGCCGATGGTCGCCTTACGTCTTGTGTCATGTCAGTTCCATATCTCATGGACGTCGTCATAAGTGCGGTGGATTCTGTGGATAAGCCGCGTTTGTGCAGGTCAGCGGGCTGATCGGACGAACGGCGGCTTGTGGATGACGGCTGATGGGCTGCGGACGAACTGGGGATCGTCGAGATCGTAGCGACCGGCAACCACAACTCGTCCCCGGCGCGTTCGGCGGTTCCCACCGATCGGCCCTGGTGTTCCACAGAGTTGTCCCCAGGCTGTGCACAGTAACCATCAAGGACTAGTGCGCCCGTCTCGCAGGTAACAGCGGTCACCGCGGTCACTGCCGGATCAGCGCCGTCGGCCACGGCGTGCGCAGGTGTGTCACGTGCCGTCACTTCGCTTGCGACTTGATGCGGTTCGTGAGCTCGGTGACCTGGTTATAGACGTTGCGCCGCTCGCCCATCAAGGAGCGGATCTTGCGGTCGGCGTGCATCACCGTCGTGTGGTCGCGGCCGCCGAAATGCTGACCGATCTTCGGCAGCGAGAGGTCGGTGAGCTCGCGGCACAGGTACATCGCGACCTGGCGGGCGGTCACTAGCACGCGGCTGCGTGACGACCCGCAGAGATCCTCGAGCGAGATGCCGAAGTAGGACGCAGTGGCCGCCATGATCGTGGCTGCCGTGATCTCTGGGCCTTCGCTGTCAGGAATGAGGTCCTTCAGCACGACCTCGGCGAGCGAGAGGTCGACACCCTGCCGGTTGAGGCTGGCGAACGCCGTGACCCGGATCAGCGCGCCCTCGAGCTCACGGATGTTGCTCGCGATTTTGCTCGCGATGTATTCCATGACTTCGTTCGGCACGTTGAGCCGCTCTTGCGCGGCCTTCTTGCGCAAAATCGCGATGCGGGTTTCGAGTTCGGGCGGCTGGACGTCGGTGAGCAGACCCCACTCGAACCTGTTGCGCAGCCGGTCTTCTAGCGTCACCAGTTGCTTCGGTGGCCGGTCACTCGAGATGACGATCTGCTTGTTCGCGTTGTGCAACGTGTTGAACGTATGGAAAAACTCTTCCTGCGTCTGTTCCTTGTTCTCCAAGAACTGGATGTCGTCGACGAGCAGGACGTCGACGTCACGATAACGCCGGCGAAAACCTTCGGCCTTGCCATCGCGGATCGAGTTGATGAAGTCGTTGGTGAATTCCTCGGAGCTGACGTACCGCACCCGCGCGCCGTGGAAGAGGCTCATCGCGTAATGCCCGATCGCGTGCAGCAGGTGCGTCTTGCCGAGGCCCGACTCGCCGTAGATGAACAGCGGGTTGTAGGCCTTCGCCGGCGCTTCGGCGACCGCGACAGCGGCCGCGTGCGCGAACCGGTTGCTGGCGCCGATGACGAAGGTCTCGAACGTGTATTTCGGGTTGAGCCGGGCCGGTTCGGTTTCTCGCCGTCCGCCTGGCTCTCGACCGGTGCCGAGGTGAGTGCGCTCGTTGACGACGTTCGCGAGTTCGGACGGCGAGTGGCGCTCGTCGAGGTTGCCGGTCGGCTGGGCGAGCGGTGAGATCGGCGTGGCGTTCGGTTGATCGAGCAGGAGCTCGGCCGGGTCTGCTGGCGGCGGAGGTTCGACGGTGACGGCGACCCGCACATCACGACCGAGCTCGGCGGCAAGCGCGGAGGCGAGGGAGGGGCGAAGGCGGCTTTCGAGAACGTCCTTCGCGAAGTCGTGGGGAGCGGCGAGCAGCACGGTGTCTTCGACGACGGCGAGCGGCCGGGTGAGAGAGATCCAGGCCTGGAACTGCGGCGTCAGCACGCCCTCGGCGGTCAGCCGTTCGAGGGTGCGGCCCCAAAGGATCGGGAGATCTACGCCACCGGAGGCCTGCGCGCCGTTGTCATGCGGGGCCGACACGCGACACCTCTCTCACTTCGCTGGCCGGACGCCGACTGGCGTCTCGCCTGTTCTCGCTCGCTGCTCAGTAGCGGGCGCCAACCCGGTTGTTGTCGACAAAGCGCCCTCGTCCACACCGTCGTCCACAACCTGTGTACGCAGCATGCCGGAACCCGGCTCGGCGTGACACCGGATGAACGTCCGGCCGTGGGACGCTAACAGCGCTGCGGGCAGTGCTTCAAGGCGTTCTCCACAAGCGGTGCCGCTATAACGGAAATCTCTCCTCGGCGACTCGCTCGCGCCAAGGCGCGGTTCGATCACGTAAAGCGGAGTTCGATCACGTAAAGATGGTTCCGCCCCCCGAAGAACGGTCTGCACACCAATCATCGGGGGGCTCAGCACTCTTTACGTGATCGACCTCCGGGCTGCGGCTTCCTGGCTTGCGCCGAGCGGGTGGTCGGTTTGACCGTGCCGAGGGTTCACCCGTACCGTGGGAGGTCCTTGTGACCTGAGGCGCACGCGATCGAGGCCGCGCGGCACGCGATACTTGCTGTCGCCTTCGCTCTTCGCAGCAGTGCCCTTACCGATCTTGAATATGTTTCATAGCCGTGTCGACCCTCTCCCTGGAGCCCTCGAGTGAGCAAGCGCACGTTCCAGCCGAACAACCGCCGCCGTGCCAAAGTGCACGGCTTCCGGCTGCGTATGCGCACCCGCGCGGGCCGGGCCATCCTCGCCGGCCGTCGGCGGAAGGGCCGTCAGGTCCTCTCGGCCTGACGTCGCCGGATCCGGATCTTCCCGTGCTGCCGGCCGCGTCCCGACTGCGGCGGCGTCCAGACTTCACCGCCGCGATGCGGCGCGGTCGCCGCGCCGGTCGCGGGCGACTCGTCGTCCATCTCGCTGACCCTGACCCTGGCGCTGACCAATCGGTTCGCGCCGGGTTTGTCGTCGGCCGCAATGTCGGCGGCGCGGTGGTCCGTAACCGGGTGCGCCGGCAACTGCAGCATCTCGTCGCCGACCGGTTGCCAACTCTGCCCGCCGGTTCGCGGCTCGTCGTGCGCGTGCTCCCGCCCGCGGCCGGGTCGTCGTCAGCTGAGCTTGGTACCGACCTCGATGCGGCGCTCACGCGGGTCACGCGGAGGCTGACGTGAGCAGCGGGCCAGCGCGGCCGACCGGAGTGATCGCTCGCGGGCTGCTCCTGGCGATCGGCGGTTACCGCCGGTTCATCAGCCCGTTGCTCGGCCCACGCTGCCGGTTTTATCCGAGTTGTAGCGAATACGCGGTCCGTGCGATCCGTGTCCATGGCGCCGGCCGCGGCGCTCTGCTCGCTGTCCGGCGGCTCGGCCGCTGCCACCCGTGGAACCCCGGAGGTTACGACCCCGTTCCTGGAGAGGACCGCGCGCGAAGCGCCCACTCGCCGTCCGCTGAAGGTTTTGACGCTGTGAATCCAGGAGTGACCCGGTGCTGAACTGGCTGTACGACATCGTCACCAGGGTCGTCCTGGCTCTGCACAGCGTGCTCGCGCCGCTCTTCGGCGACAGCAGCGGCGTCACTTGGGGCCTTTCAGTCTTCTTCCTGACGATCCTGGTCCGCATCCTGCTGTTCCCGCTGTTCGTGAAACAGATCAGGTCGCAGCGCGCGATGTCGGAGCTGGCTCCGAAGCTGAAGGAACTGCAGACCAAGCACAAGAACGACCGCGAGCGGCTCGGCCAGGAGACGATGGCGCTGTACAAGGCGCACGGCGTCAACCCGCTGATGGGCTGCCTGCCGCTGGTGCTGCAGGCGCCGGTCTTCTACGCGTTGTTCCACGTGCTGCGCTACATCTCCAACCACGGCGGCGCGGCTACGAACGCGGCCAGCTTCAAGCCGGAATACGGCTGGACGATCGACCAACTCCAAAGCGCCGGTCACGCGCATGTCTTCGGCGTTCCGCTTGCACTCGGCTTCCGCACGGCGAACAAGGCCCATTTGTTCGAAGCCAGCCCGACGACGGTCAAGGTGGTGACGGTCGTCGCGATCGTGGTGATGGCAACCACCACCTTCTTGACCCAGCGGCAGCTGATGGCCCGCAACGCGATGTCGGGTACGCCAATGGCGTCGCAGCAGAAGATGATGCTGTACGTCTTGCCGCCGCTGTTCGCGCTGTTCGGGCTCAACTTCCAGATGGGCGTGCTCATCTACTGGGTCACAAGCAACGTGTGGTCGCTCGGTCAGCAGCACTTCGTCATCAAGGCAATGCCGGTTGTCGCCAACAATGCCCCCGCCGCGGGAGCGGCAGGTGGCGGAGGCGGTGGCCTCGCCGGTTTGGGCCGCAAGAAGACGCCGCCGCCGCCCCCGCCGCCACCGGTTGTGATCCGGCGCCAACAAACCAATCGACCGCCGAAGAGCAAGCGCGATGGACGCCGTCCGCAGCGCCCGGGCAGCCCACGCTGATCCCGGGCAATGCCTGAACCCCTCAGGGCTCGGCGAATCGCACTCGACTCGGCGGCCGGCCAGGCCGCAGCAACCGCATCACGTTTCAGGAGGCCCACCGTGACAAGCACGACCGACGGTCCACTCGAGGTCGATGAGACTTCCGCATCCGAGTCATCGGAGTCGTCCGCATCGTCGGGGCCGGTGACGGCGGAGCCGGCTCCCGGCTCGGAGGCAGGTTCGTCGGCGGAGTCGGACGCCGGCGGCGAACCGGCGCCGGGCGACCTGCTCGAGCGCGAAGGCGAAGCCGCCGCCGACTACCTTGAAGGACTGCTCGACATCGTCGACGCTGACGGTGACATCGACATGGACGTCGAAGGCGACCGCGCGGTCGTCTCGGTCATCGGTGACCACCTGCGTCATCTGGTCGGCCCCAACGGTTCGGTGCTCGACGCCCTTCAGGAGCTCACCCGGCTCGCGGTCGCTCGCGAGACCGGTGTGCGCAGCCGGTTGATGCTCGACATCGGCGGTCACCGCGCGCGGCGTCGCACTGAACTCACCAAGATCGGTACGCAGGCCGCCGAGCGCGCAGCTGCCAGCGGCGAACCGGTGTCGCTCAACCCTATGACCGCGTTCGAGCGCAAGGTCGTGCACGATGCGGTCGCGGCAGCCGGCCAGCTCAGCGAGTCGGAGGGCGTCGAGCCCCAGCGATACGTCGTCGTCCTGCCTGGGCGCCGCGGCGACGCGAGCCCGACCGGCGAGGCTGCGGAAGGCCAAGCCGCGAGTATGGAGTCGGAAGAGGCCGCGACCGAGCAGGCCTAGGTGCCGGCTGTCGTGGGAGCTTCGTCGGCCGTGCCATCGGGTGCGGGGCCATCGGATGCGGGGCCATCGGGTGCGGTGCCATCGGGTGCGGTGCCATCGGGCGTCGATGCGGTCGTGCCTGCGCCACCACCGCTCGCTGCGGAAATCTTCGGCGATCGCCTCAAATTGGCTGAGCGCTACGTTCGGTGGCTCGTCGGCGCGGGTGTCGAGCGAGGGCTGGTGGGCCCGCGCGAGGCGGAGCGGGTCTGGGATCGCCACATCCTCAACTGCGCGGCTGTCGGCGCGCTGATCGAGCCGGGTCGAACTGTCGTCGATATCGGCTCCGGGGCGGGGCTGCCGGGCATCGTGCTTGCGATCGCGCGTCCCGATCTCCGGGTCGTTCTGGTCGACAGCGTGCTGCGCCGCACGACGTTCCTCGCCGAGGTCATCGAAGACCTCGGCCTGTCGTCCGTTTCGGTGACCCGCGCGCGTGCCGAGGACTTGCGTCGGGCCAAGCTACGGGCGGACGTCGTCACCGCTCGCGCGGTCGCGACGGTCGACCGGCTTGCGTCGTGGGCGGCACCGCTGCTAGCGGAGCAAGGCGTGGTGCTCGCCCTTAAGGGCAGCGGCTTGGCGGAAGAGATCGCCGCAGGCTGGAAGACGTTGCGTCGTACCCGGTTGACCGGTGACGTGAGCGCGTGGGCCGTGGTTGCTGCAGCAGGCTCGTCAGCAGGTTCGCTCGATGCCGAACGGTCGAACGTACGTGGCCTTCGTGCTGTGGCGCAGGGCCGCTGGTCAGACGCCGGAGATGGCTGCCGCTTCGAGTCGGCCGGTGGCGACCTGGTCGGCGAAGCGGGACGGGTAGCGCTCGTCGTCCGGCTTGATCGCTTTCCACGGGCACTCTCGCCGGCCTCAGCAAGTGGTCTAGGCTGACGTGCCCGCGCACCCCTTCGGCCGCTTGATCGCGACCGGAACATCGAGACGGGAGGAGCGCCAATGAGCGAGCCCGTGCCGGGCACCGATGTTTCACGTGAAACCTCCCGTGGCTCTGCAGAGGGCGCGCCCGATTCGGTTTCACGTGAAACACGAGCCGCAGACGGAGTCTCGTTGTCCTTGGATGAGACGCCGATCGCGACCGAGGCTGCGACAGCACTTCGGGTGCTGGGGCACTTCGGGGAGTCGTTGCCCCGCCCGCCGCGGCGGCGGATCGTCACCGTTGCCAATCAGAAGGGTGGCGTCGGAAAGACGACAACAACGGTCAATATCGCTGCCGCGATGGCGATGCACGGGTTGCGCGTGCTTGTGGTTGACCTCGACCCGCAAGGCAACGCGTCCACTGCGCTTGGTGTCGACCACCACGCAGAGATCCCGTCGGTGTACGACCTCCTGGTCGAAGGCAAGACCATCGGGGACGTAGCGGTTGCCGTGCCCGAGGTGCAGGGGCTGTGGTGCGTGCCCGCGACGATCGACCTCGCGGGTGCCGAGATCGAGCTCGTCTCGTTGGTCGCGCGCGAATCGCGCCTGCAGCGCGCGCTCGCGGATGTCGACCCCACGATCGATTACGTGCTGATCGACTGCCCGCCGTCGTTGGGGCTGCTCACCATCAACGCTCTCGTCGCCGGCGAGGAAGTGCTGATCCCGATTCAATGCGAGTACTACGCGCTCGAGGGCCTTGGCCAGTTGTTGCGCAACATCGAGCTCGTCAAGTCGCATCTCAACCCTGGCCTGCATGTCTCAACGATCCTGTTGACCATGTACGACGCGCGTACCCGGCTCGCATCCCAGGTTGCCGACGACGTTCGCAGTCACTTCGGCGGGACGGTGTTGAGAACCGTTATCCCGCGCAGCGTTCGGGTCTCGGAGGCACCGAGCTACGGGCAGACGGTCATGACCTACGACCCTGCGTCGCCTGGCGCGCTGTGCTACCTGGACGCCGCGCGCGAGATCGCAGAACGGGGGGCGGCCGGTACTGCACCGGCTGGGCAGGAGCCGCGCGGGCCCGCAGAAGACGAGCGCGAGAACGAGGGGAACCAATGGTGAACACCCGCCGCGGCGGCCTGGGCCGGGGCCTCGGAGCCTTGATCCCGACCGCAGCCCCGAGCGCACCGGCGCAGCCGGCGTCGTCCGATCAACCCGCGTTGTCAGGGCCGCGAGGTATCTCGCCGTCGAACGGCAACCAAGCGGTCGGCCAGGTCGGGTCGGTGCCGGGCGAGCCCGGGTCAGCGATGGTGCCGGTGCCGGGCGCGCGGTTCGCGGAGGTGAGCGTCTCCGACGTCCGGCCGAACCCGAAGCAGCCGCGGCAGGTATTCGACGAGGCAGCTCTCGACGAGTTGGCGCATTCGCTGCGCGAGGTGGGATTCCTGCAGCCGGTCGTCGTCCGCGTTGCGAGTGACGGTGACGGCTACGAGCTCGTGATGGGTGAGCGGCGCTGGCGGGCGGCTCAGCAGGCGGGGCTCGACCGCATTCCGGCAATCATCCGCGAGACGGGTGACGACGTGCTGCTGCGCGACGCACTGCTCGAAAACCTGCACCGCGAGCAGCTCAACCCACTTGAAGAGGGCGCCGCCTACGCCCAGCTACTCGAGGAATTCGGCGCTACTCACGATGAGCTCGCCAAGCGGATCGGGCGGTCACGCTCGCAGGTGAGCAACACGATCCGGTTGCTGAACCTGCCTCCGGCGGTGCAACGCAAGGTGGCGGCTGGTGTTCTGTCCGCCGGGCATGCTCGTGCACTGCTTGCACTCGAAGACCCCGACGCCCAAGACCGCCTCGCGCAACGGATCGTCGCTGAGGGTCTTTCGGTGCGTGCGGTCGAAGAGTTGGTCGCGGTGGGAGACGACGCCGGCGCCCGTAAGCGGCAGCATCGTGCGGCGCGGCACCGGGCGCCCGCGCTCGACGACCTCGCTGCTGGACTCTCGGACCAGTTCGAGACCCGCGTAAAGGTCGAGCTCGGCCGGAGCCGCGGCAAGATCACCATCGAGTTCGCGTCGATCGACGACCTTGAGCGCATCGTCGAAACGATGGCACCCAACTTGTCGCCGCACGTCCGGGCGGCGGAGGGCTCCTAGGCCGGTGCGCCGGGCGTCGAGACGCCGCGCGTGACCGCGCGTTGCAGCAGGTCGCGGCAAAGTGTGCCGAGATCGATTCCTGCGGCCGCGGCAGCGAGCGGCAGGAGGCTGGTCGCCGTCATACCGGGAGAGACGTTCGTCTCGAGGTATTCGATGGTTCCGCCGGCGGTGACGATGAGGTCAGTGCGCGACAGGTCGCGCAGGCCGAGCGCGCGATGCGCGGTCACCGCCATCTCGGCAGCCGCCGTCGCAAGCTCGTTGTCGAGTCGCGCGGGCGCGTGGTACTCGGTCATGCCGGCGGTGTAGCGAGCGGCGTAGTCAAACGTGCCGGTGACGGGGGCGATTTCCACGGCGGGCAGCGCAACCGGGCCGTCGCCGGTGTCGATGACGCTCACCGCAAGCTCGGTGCCGCTCACGTGCCGTTCGAGCAGCGCGACGCTGTCGTAGGAGTAGCAGTTCACCATCGCCTGCGGCAGGTCAGCAGCTTCGCGGACGACGGAAACCCCGAGTGCCGACCCACCTCGAGCGGGCTTCACGACCAGCGGCAGACCGAGCCGACCCACCACCCGCTCGAGCAGCACGGCACCGCCGAGGTCGCGAAATGCCGCGTGCTGGAGGGCAACGGACGGCGGTGTGCGAACCCCGGCCCGAGCCACGACCGCTTTGGCGATCGCCTTGTCGAACGCCAACCGGGCGGCCGACCCCGTGGCGCCAACGTAGGGCACCCCGGCGACGTCGAGCGCGTCACGCAGCGCGCCGTCCTCACCCTCGACGCCGTGGACGGCGAGAAACACCGCAGCCGGCGGATCGCTGGTGAGGCGCGGCAATAGGTAAGCGTCGATATCGACGAGCTCGACCTCGACACCGAGGTGAGTCAGCGCGTCGGAGACGCGGCGCCCGGACGAGAGTGAGACCTCGCGCTCGAAGGAAACGCCGCCGGCGAGGACCAGGACGTGGCCGAGGTCACTCATGAGCGGCGCCCGATGAGGTTGTGCCGAAGGTTGCGGCGATTTCGAGTTCTTCGGCGAGCACGCCGGCGAGGCGGCGGACGCCTTCGCGGATCCGATCCGGCTCGGGCAGGCTGTAGGCGAGCCGCAGGTTGCGGCGCCCCTGACCGTCGGCGTAGAAACCGACGCCCGGTACGTACGCGACCCGACCTTGAATTGCGCGAGGCAGCATCGCCTTTGCGTCGACGCCTTCCGGCAGCGTGACCCAGATGTAGAAGCCGCCAGTGGGATGGGTCCACGACGAGCCGGCCGGGAACGATGCGGCGAGCGCATCAAGACACGCGTCGCGCCGCGCGCGGTACAGCTCCCGGAATACCTTCACCTGTTCCTGCCATGGATGATGCGCGAGGAACTCGGCCACGACGTACTGCGACAGCGCTACCGGGCAAAGAGTGGTGGCTTCACTCGCCATCACCAGCTTTTCCTTCACCCCGGGCGGGGCGAGCACCCAGCCAACGCGCACGCCTGAGGCGAAGATCTTCGAGAACGACCCGAGGTAGATCACGCCTTCGCTGACCCGCGACCGAAGCGCCGGCAGCGGCGGACCATCGAAGCCGAGCAGTCCGTAGGGGTTGTCTTCGAGCACGAGCAATCCGGCCTCGGCGCAGATCTCAAGGATCTCGTCGCGCCGTGACTCGACGAGCGTGATTCCTGCCGGATTGTGGTAGTTCGGCACGGTATAGAGGAATTTAGCCCGCCGGCCTTCTCTGCCTATCCGCGCAATGGCGTCGCGCAAAGCGGACGGCACCAGCCCCGCGTCGTCCATCGCAACATGCACTACATCGGCCTGATATTGCGTGAACGTGCCGAGCGCCCCGACGTAGGACGGCGCTTCGGCGATCACAACGTCGCCGGGGTCGAGGAAGATCCGCGATACGACGTCGAGCGCCTGCTGGGAGCCGACCGTAACGACGACGTCATCGGGTGAAGCGTCGATGCCTTCGAGCGCCATCACGCCGCAGATGAGCTCGCGCAGCCGAGAGTCGCCCTGACCGCCCATGTACTGCAGCGCCTGCGCACCGCGTTCGGCGATCAGCTTCGCGGTCATCTCGCCCAATGCCTCGAGCGGGAGCGCGCTCACGTTGGGTGAACCGCCGCCCATGCTGATGATTTCGGGCCGGTTTGCGACGGCGAAGAGTGCTCGGATCTCGGACGTCGTCATGCCGTGCGTGCGCGCGGCGTAGCGGTCGACGTAGGGGTCGAGGCGCGACCCGCCTGACATCTCCACCGAGACCTCCTCGCACGGCGCTCACGGGCCGAGACGGACCGCACGCCGGGCGTGATGCATGAATTGAGAACCTCAGGCTACCGTCCACAGTCCGATAGCCCCTTCCCATTACTCTCGGCGGACGGTCGAGCAACCTTCGAAGACCGCATACCATGGCGAATCAAGACCGAGTCGTCTGTTTCGACTGCGGCGAATCACGCTCACTTCGGGCTTCACGCGTGGTTGTTGGAGGCGGCGATGTCGCGACGTGTTGTGAGCTTCACGCTCGACAACCTCGACGACCTTCCCGGTCGCTGCCGCAAGTGTGTGTTCTGGGAGCTTGATCCGGTGGGCGGCGCGCGCGCCCAGGAGGCCGGCGATCCCGCGCTGGAGAAGGAGGCCTGGGTCTCCGCGATGCTGCTCGAGTGGGGTAGCTGCGGCAAGTTGATCCAGGTCGACGGCATCACCGCGGGGTACGTGCTCTACGCGCCACCTGCCTACGTCCCTCGGTCGGTCGCTTTCCCCACGAGCCCGGTGAGTCCGGACGCCGTGTTGTTGATGACCGCCCATGTGCTGCCGGAATTCACCGGCGGCGGGCTTGGCAGGATTTTGCTGCAGTCGGCCGCCAAGGATCTGACCCGCCGTGGTGTCAAAGCGATCGAGGCGTTCGGCGACAGCATGTGGGAGGCACCGGCTTGCGTGTTGCCCACGGATTTCCTTCTGGCACTGGGATTCAAGACCGTGCGGCCGCATCCTCGATACCCCCGGCTGCGGCTCGATCTGAAGACCGCCTTGTCGTGGAAAGAGGACGTCGAGGGCGCGCTCGAGCGGCTGCTCGGCTCGGTGACGCCAGAAGGTGCGCTCAGGCCGGTCTGATCGCTCTGCAGGAGATTCCGTCGGCGGGCTGTGCCTGCGGATCACCGGCTGACACCATGGGTTGTCATGGCAGACGCGGCGCTTGAGGACTTGCTGGCCGAGCAGATCGCCTACTACCGGGCACGCGCCGACGAGTACGACGCCACATACCCGCTCGACGCTGGCGCCGACGCCGCGGCCCGCGCCGAGTTGCTGGCTGCGCTGGAGGCGCTGGCGCCGTACGGACGTGTGCTCGAGTTGGCCTGCGGCACTGGACAGTGGACGATCGAACTCGCCCGACGCGCCAGCATGGTGACCGCCGTCGACGCTGCACCCGAAGCGTTGGCGATTTGCCGCCAGCGAGTTGACGCTGACCGCGTGCGTCTCGTCGAGGCCGATCTGTTCACCTGGCGGCCGTCCGAGCAATACGACCTCGTGTTCTTCTCGGCCTGGCTGTCGCACGTGCCCCCGCAGCGCTTCGACCGCTTCTGGGAGCTTGTCGACAGCGCCTTGGCCCCGGGTGGGCGCGTGTTTGTGATCGACGAACTGCCCGCAGTGGCTGCGGTTGAGCAGCTGGCGTCGGACGGTCCGGCACCCGCTGTGCACCGCGAGGTCCACGGGACAGGCGAAACCTACCGTGCCGTCAAGGTCCTCTACCCGCTCGAGGAGCTGCGCTCCCGTCTAGCTGACCTGGGCTGGGATGCGGATGTGCGAACAGTGGGCTGGCGGTTCTTCTGCGCCGAAGTCCGGCACCGCTAGCTCCGCAGCGCTGGTCGCCGGGCACAAATCCTCAGCGATCTGTCCCGGCGCAGTCGGGAGACATTTGCCGGCGGACTCAGGCCGGTCTGACCGCTCTCGGGTAGATGCGCCCGGCCAGGGGAGCCGCCGGCGCGTGGACGTCGACCGGGTAAATGTGGGGCGAGCGGATTCACCCGGAGACGTTGCACCTCTTCCCATGGACAAGATCGCCGCGCAACTAAGCACAACAGCGCCCGCCAGGCGCGGTCGCTGCCTAGGCGAAGACCGCCGCCCGGGCGAGCTCGATCGCCTGGCCGACCGGAAGCTCGGTAGGTGCGTAGAGCCGCTGGATCGCAACCACAACAGCCTCGGCCAGCACATCGCGGAATTCGGGCGTGGCCAGCCGCGCGGCGTCACCAGGGTTGGTGAGATAACCGAACTCGATGCGGACGGCGGGCATGCGCGTCGTGCGCAGGAGTTCCCAGCTCTTGCGGTGGCTGCGGCAGTCGAGCAGGTCGGTGCCGGCGAGGATCTCGGACTGGAGCAGGTCGGCAAGCCGCGCGCCGACGAGCGAGCGGTCGGTGGCCGTGCCGTAGTAGTAGGTCGAAACCCCGTGGCAGGCCGGATTTTCGTCGCCGTCGACATGCAGGGAGATCAGCAGATCCGCTTCAGCGGCGTTCGCGAAGGCGGCCCGCTCTGCGTCGGTCGGCGGTTCGTCGGTGCGGTCGAGCACACCCTCGCCACCGCGGGTGCGAAACGCCTGCGCGCCGGCAGCCGCGAGGCGGCCCTCGATGCGGTTCGCGATGTCGTCGACGATGTTCGCTTCGTGGAGCGCGCCGTTCGTCGCGCCGCGGTCGCGGGCGCCGTGACCCGGATCGATCACGATGAACTTGCCGGCAAGGGTAGGGCCGCCGTGGTGCAGCCGCTCGTACTCGCGCAGTTCGTTGGCCTTGCCGCCCACCACCGTGCGGGCCAGCTGCCGCAGCGCTCGCAGGGTGGCGGGGCCACAGGTGCCGTCGGCCGGCAGCCCGACGTTGCGCTGGAACTCGCGCAGCGCGTTCTCGGTTCGAGAGCCGAACACGCCGTCGGCGCGACCGCAGTCGAACCCCATGTCGATCAGCCGGTGCTGCAGGCTGGCGACGTCATCGCCGACGTAGGGATGGCGGACCGCGTAGGACAAGATGCGGTCGCCGAGCCGCCAGCGCGCTTCGTCGAGCGCGCGATAGGTCTCACGATCGACGACACCGTCGACGCGCAGCCCGCGCTGCTGCTGGAAGCTGCGCACCGCACGATCGAGCTGATCGTCGAACAGGTCGCTCGCGCTCGCGGGTTCGTCAGCCGAGGGCTCGACGAACCCGAGCTGCACCAGCCGATGCCGCAACTCGAGCACGGCCGCGCTTTGCAGCCCAAGGCGGAGCGGCTGATCGACTTGCGCGTGCGGTTCTTGCATGGGCGACGGTCCTCGCGGTGGGGCTTGAGCGCGCCGATCGACGCGGGAGCGGTCGCCCATGCTACCGGTCTAGAGGAACGCTTCCAGATCCTTCAACAGGGCGGACTTCGACTTCGCGCCGATGATCTGCTTGACCACCTGACCGCCCTTATACACGTTCAGGGTCGGGATGGACAAGATCGAGTAAGCCCGCGCCGTCTCAGGGTTCTCGTCGATGTTCAGCTTCACCACGCGCACCTTGTCGGCGTGCTCGTTGGCGATCTCTTCGAGTACCGGGGCGACCATGCGGCACGGCCCGCACCACTCGGCCCAGAAGTCGACGAGTACCGGGGTGTCGCTGGCAAGGACGTCGTCGGCGAAGGTCGCATCGGTGACTGAGGGGGTGGCTCCCACGGTGGGCTCCTGTCGTTCGGAATGGATTCGGGGATCAGCTCTGGTGTGTCACGAGACGGCGACGGCGTCGGCCGGCAGATCGGCACTGGCCGCCGTCACGGCCGCGTTGTGTTCGGCGTGGCGGGCAGCGAGCCAGCGTTCGGCGTCGAGAGCTGCCGCGCAGCCGCTGCCGGCGGCCGTGATGGCCTGCCGGTAGGTGTGGTCGACGACGTCACCGCAAGCGAAGACGCCGTCGAGGTTCGTGCGGGTCGACTGGCCCTCGACCTGGATGTAACCGGCAGCGTCGAGGTCGACCTGACCGCGGAACAGCTCGCTGCGCGGGTCGTGCCCGATCGCCAGGAACAGCCCCGTCACGGGCAGTTCGTCGTCCTCGCCGTTCACCGTGTCGCGCAGCCGCACGCCGCGCACCTTGTCGTCGCCGAGCACGTCGGTGACCTCGGCGTTCCAGCGGAACGCGACCTTGTCGTTCGCGAAGGCGCGATCCTGCATGATCTTGCTCGCCCGCAGCTCGTCACGACGGTGGACGACGGTGACGCTGCGCGCAAACTTGGTCAGGAAGGTCGCCTCTTCGATGGCGGAGTCGCCACCGCCGACGACCGCGATGTCCTGGTCGCGGAAGAAGAAGCCGTCACAGGTGGCACAGGCTGAGACGCCGTGGCCGAGCAACCGCGACTCGTTCTCCAGCCCGAGGAAGCGGTACTTCGAACCCGTCGCGATGATCACCGCACGAGCCCGATACACGTCGTCGCCGACCTTCACGATCTTCACCGGACCGGTGAGGTCGACCTCGGTGACGTCGTCCGTCACCAGCTCGGCGCCGAATCGGGCGGCCTGCTTGCGCATGTTGTCCATGAGGTCGGGGCCCATGATCCCGTCGGGGAAGCCGGGGAAGTTCTCGACCTCCGTCGTCGTCATGAGCGCCCCACCAGCACCGATCGCGCCTTCGAAGACCAGCGGCCGCAGATCGGCCCGCGCGGTGTACAAGGCGGCCGTGTAGCCGGCGGGCCCCGAGCCGATGATGATCACATCGCGCAGCGGGGTCTCGACCAGCTCGGGTGCCAGTGCGGTGCTCACGAAAGACCTACCTCGAAAATCGTGTCGCTCAGGATCGTCCTGAGGTGTACCGGTCAACAGATCCTAGGCGTGAAGGATTCCCTGCGGGCGCGCCGCACAGCCGCGCCGCGCGGGCGCGAATCTCACGATGCAGCCGGCAAGAACGTCACGAACGTCACATCGCCGCTCTTCGCACAGTCGGCCGTGTCGGCCTCGACGTAGACGTCAAGAGTGGACGGCGTGGAGGGGTCGGCCAGCACGATGATCGTGGCCGGCTTGCCCTGGTAGTTGGCGTAGTCGACGAGCACCGGAGTCTCGGGCTTTTGCACCAGCGCAAGGATGCAGGCCTGCAGCGCGGCCGGGTCGGCGAGCGGCCCGCTAATCGCGGTGCGAGCGGCGGCCAGGCTTCGGCTTGGCGTCGCAGCGCCGCCGAACGATCCGGCTCCGGCGCTGGCCGGTGCCGCGCTAGGCGACGCTGCTGGCGCGGCGGCCGAACTCGGCGCTGCCGTCGGTGCTGATCCGCCGGCTGCGGCGCTGCCAGCTGCGGCGGCGTCGGCGAGCGAGTGCAGGCCCTTGAACTGTTGTGGGGCTTGGGGCACCCGGGTCAAGACGAGCGCGGCGATCTGGTTGCGGATCGTTGCCTGCTGGTAATCCGCACCCGATGTGATCAAGACGGGACCGCTCGACTCGCTACCCGCGGCACTGCTTGTCGCGCCGCCTTTCGTCTCCCCGCCGCTCTGGCTGATCATCACGCCGATGCCGGTGCCGAGCGCGACGACAACCAGGACGGCGACCACGGCGGCCGCCGAGAACTGCGGGAACCACCGCTCGCGACGCGCGGCCGTTCGTTGCTCGCGCGCGGGCAAGACGGAAACCGCGCCCACGGGTTCGGGATCGGCTTCGGCGGCCGCGCGTATCGCCGACTCGAGCCGAGCAGCTACGTCGTCCGGCATCGGCACCGATGGCAGGGAACGCAGCGAGTGCCGAACGCCGCGCAGCGCGGCGACGTCCGCCTTGCATTGTTCGCAGGCTTCGACATGGGCGAGCAGTTCGTCGGCGCCTGGCGTCGGCTCGGCCGGGTCGGCCAGCTCGGCTAGCGCTTCCAGCTCCGGGTGCGGGGTGTTCACCGGAGGTCCTCTCGTGGTGCGGGCATCGGTGGTTCGACGCCGTCCGTGAGGCCGGGGTTCCCCGCAACCGGCCCGTGCGCGGCGCTGTCGGAAACAGTGGCGGAAGGGGAAGCTCCCGCGCGCTGGGTGTGCAGGTGCGAGAGCAGCGGCAGCAGCTTCGCGCGCCCGCGGGCGCAGCGACTCTTCACCGTGCCTGTCGGCACTTCGAGGATTGCCGCCGTTTCGTCGATGGAGTAGCCCTCGATGTCGACCAGCACGATCGCCGCGCGCTGGTCATACGGCAGTGTCGCGAGCGCAGCGCGGACGTCGGCGGCGGTGTCGCGCTCGTCGAACTCGTCACGCACCCCGGCGCCGGCAGTGGCAGCGACCTGCGCGTGATCGTCGTCCGGCAAGGCGACCGTCGGCCGGGCGGCCCGGCGACGCAGCCGATCGAGGCAGGCATTGACGACGATGCGGTGCAGCCAGGTGGTGACCAGCGCGTCGCCGCGGAACGAGGACGCGTGCCGCATGGCGGAGATCAGGGCGTCCTGCAACGCGTCGGCGGCTTCGTCGGGGTCGCCAATCGTGCGCAGCGCAACCGCCCAAAGCCGGTCGCGGTGGCGGCGGAAGATTTCGGCGAACGCGTAGGGGTCTCCAGCGAGGTGGCGACGCAGCAGCGCAGCCTCGTCGCTAACGGCGCCGGCAGTGCCTGTGCTTGCGGCGTCGGTGTCCCCGGTCACGCGGCGAAGCCTACCGAGCGCGTCATGATTCGAGCGTCACTTCGGCGACGCCACCGTGGAAGCCGTCTCCAGCCGCCGGCAGCTTGGTCAGCCAGATCACCCAGTACCGGGCGGACGTCGGGTTCGCCGGCCGCAGTGTGACGTCGCTGCCGGCATCGGCTTGCGTGGCCACCGTCGTCATCGCCTTGTCGGATTTCGGGGGCTGTGACCCGTCGCTCTCGAGCAAGGCCACCGTCGTGCCGGTGCCAAGCAGCCGAAGATGCACCGCCGACACCGAGCGCGCGCTACCGAGATCGATGAGCAGGCCGACGCCCGGCTTGAGGTTGCCCAGTGCAGCACTGCCGAAGGTCTGGGTGTGCCACGCCGTGGTCGGGTTGCCGTCGGCGGCGAAGACGGCCTCTCCGACGTGGGGGTCGGTGTGATCGCCGTAAGGGTCGAACTCGCTGATCGTGCGCGGTCGCAGGGTGTGCGGCACGGCCGCACCCGACGCCGTGTCGGTAGGCGTGGCGGTGTTCTGATCTGAGTGCGTTGTGAAGTGCGGGTAGATCGTCGGCCCGGTCCAGAACAGGCCGCCGATCGCCACGCAGAGCACGACCGCGCCGGCGATCAGCCCGAGACGGGTGCGGCGGCGCTTCGGCAACCACGAGCGCCCCGGTCGGCCGGCTCGCGGGTCGATCACCGGAATGATCGCCGTGTCGGCGCCGTATGGGTGGCCCTCTTCCGGCATGCTCCGCAGCGGCTCCAGGGCGGCCGCCAGCGCGGCAGGTGACGCGATCTCGGGGAGGCCACGGCGCAGGATGTCATCACCGAGTGCCTGCGTTATCGCGAGATCGACCTCGCGCGACACCCCACCGCGCACCTGGCGGGGTGTGCGCAACCGGCCTTCGGCGTACGGCGCGGGCGGCAACGCGCTGACACTGGTGTCGCCCGGCCAGCGCGCTGTAAGCGCGGCGTAGAGCAGATACGCGAGCGCGATCGTGTCGGTGCGTTCGGCCGTTTCTCTCGCCAGGTTGTGTTCGGACGACGCCGCCGTTCCGGCGGCCTCCGGCGCACCCGGGTCGGCCAGCGCGACGCCGGCCAGCCGCGGGAGCCCCGAGGCGGTGAACAGCACGCGACCCGGCGATGGGGTCATGCCGTAAAGCCCTACTCGATGGGCGGCCGTGACCGCATCGCACAGGTCGGCGACGAGATCGATAGCCGCGGTCGGGTCGAGCGGACCGTGACGCAGCTGCTGCTCCAGCGACCCGCCGCTGAAGTACTCGGTGACGACGAACGTCATGCCGGGCGAAGATCCGGCGTCGTACACCTTGGCCAGGGCGGGGTTGGTGAGGCCGGCCACCGCGCGGGCGCCGGCGAGAACCTGGCCGGCGAGCGGATCGTCCTCGGGCACGAGAAGCACCGCGACGGACCTCGCCAGCAGCTCGTCGTAGGCCTGCCAGAGCTGCCCGACTCGCGACGCGCTTCGACCCGGCACCGCACCGACCGACCGATCAGGCACGAGCGCCTCGAGTCGGTAGCGCTCGGCGATCAGGAGGCCGGGCGCCACGGCAGGTGCGCCGCTCACAGCGGACCTTTCATCAGATTGCCGGTACTGCAGGATTGCGGGTATTGCGGGTGCGCCGTCGGCTGCCGGTGGGCGCGTTCGCCCATGCTATTCCCGCATGCCCTGTTCTTCGGTTCGCCTGCTTCAGGTCACGCGCTGGGCCGCACGGCGCCGAAGTAGCCGTCGAGGTAGACCGGCTGCACCTGCACCACCGTGCCAGTGTGGGGAGCCGCCAGCATCTGGCCGTTCCCGAGGTAGATCGCAACGTGATGGATCGTCACGGCGTTCGACAGGTCGGTCGCCCAGAACAGCAGATCACCCGGCTCGAGTTCGCCGAGCGGCACCTTCGTCGCGACAGCCATGTACTGCTCTGCGGCAGTGCGCGGCAGGTTCACGCCTGCCTGCCGGTAGGCCCACTGGGTGAGACCGGAGCAGTCCCAGACGTCAGGGCCGGAACCGCCGTACACGTAAGGCTTTCCGAGCTGGGTGCTCGCCGCGCTGATCGCCGCCTGAGCAACGGCGCTAGCCGGAAGGTCGACGAAACCGGCGCCAAGAGCAGCCTGCCGGGCAGCGGCGAGTTGGGCGGCCGCGCGCGCCGCGTTCTCGGCATCGATCTGCTGCTGGATCTGCACCTCGATCGTGCGCACCTGGTCGTTCGCGTCGGCCAGTGCCTGCTGGCTGCGCGCCAGCGTCGCCTCCACGTCGTTGGACGCCGTCGCGGCCTGCGCCATTAGGTCGCTTTGCCGTTGCAGGAGTTGAGTGACCTTGTCCTGGGCTTGCTGCGCGACTTTGGTCGCTGCGTCGACGGCTGCAAGTGAACGCTTGTCGACGTTGGACTGCGCCTGCACGTCGTGCATCCCGGCCATCACATCGGCGAGGTCGGCGCCGTCGAGGACGCTGGCGTACAAGCTGTAAGTGCCGCCCGACATGTACAACGCCCGAGCTCGCTCGTTGACGATCGCCCGGCTCGCATCGACCGCGGCCTGGGCGGCCGCGGCTTGTTCTTGCGCCAGCCGCTGCTGGCCGACCAGGTCGCCAAGCGCGGCTTCAGCTGCGTTGTATCTCTCCGTCGCTTGCTCGGCCTTCACCTGCAGGTCGGCGACTTCGGCCTGCAGGTGAGATGCCTGCGCCTTCGCGTCGCTTAGCGGGTCGGCGGCGGCCGACGTCATGGTTGACAACGACACACCGGTCACGAGCGCAACCGCAGCCGACGCGCCGGCGAGCTGTCGGGTAAGCCGCCTCATCAGCTCACCGCTCGCCCGGAGCCGCTTGCCGTGACCACGAGCCAGGAATGGAGTGCGTGAATATGGCGGATCACGAGGGTGGTCGCCTCGCGCTGGATCGTGAGCCGGGCGGTGCCATCGGTGGCGACCTGCAGGCTCGCGGGCACGACGTTTTCGCCGTGCTGCGAGGCGGTTTGCTGCGCCGCTTGCAACGCATCGGCGAGGTCGTGGTTCTGCCGCCACGCCTGGCTCGCCGACAACGCGGCCGAGTTGGCGTCATCAATGGCACTGACATGCGCGACGCCGATGGACAACCCGTCGAACGCCGCCACTCCGGTGATCGCGATGCCGATGACGATGCGGGTCAGCCAGCCAAGGATGATGTCGCCGCGGTCGCGCGCGTCATCCTCGGCCGTACCCGGCCTGCGAACCCGTTTCAGCGTCAGTCACCTCAACGGTTTAGGTCGGCGCGCGCAGGGTGCGCCTTAAGCCGCGTTGCGGCGGACGGCGGCGCCCGGGTGCGGCCGTTCGGCCGATCAGCCCAGCCGCGACCGAACCGCGTGCACCAAGGACGTTGCTTCGGTGATCCGCATGCGGCCGGCCAGGCTGAGCAAAAGTGCGCCGCCGATGCCGCCGCCGGCCACCAGCGCGACCACTGCGCCCGCGAACGCGTCGCCGAGGAGCGCGGTGCTCAGTTGCGCGAGCGCGAACGCCACCAGGCCCGCAAGCACCGACGCCACGAAGAGCCTGACGTAGGTGCGCAGCACCCGTCGTCCGTCTACGCCTTGCAATCGACGGCCGACGGCGCGAACCGTCATCAGGGTGGCCAGCCAGTACGACGCCGAGAATCCGAGGGCGAGGCCGAACGCCCGCCAACCGGTAGGAAGCGCCACGTAGAGGGCGAAGTCGGCTGCGATGTTGAAGGCGGTCGCAACGAGGTTGATCAGTGCGGGAGTGCGGGTGTCGTGCAGTGCGTAGAACGCGCGCAGCATCGTCTGGAAAACGCAGAACGGCACCAGGCCGACGGCGAATCCGACGATCACCCAGGCGATGTAGCGGGCGTCGGCGGTGGTGATGCTGTGATGCCTGAACACCACCTCGGATAGCTGCGGCGCGAGCGCGATCAGTGCGATCGCGGCGGGGATCACCGCGACCGCCGTCGTGCGGAGCCCGGTCGAAAGATCAGTGCGGACGGCGTCGAGGCGGCCGTCGACTGCGTGTGCACTCATGCGCGGCAGCAACGCCGTGATGACGGACACCGCCACGATCGCGTACGGCAACTGAAACAGCTGGTAGGCGTAGTTGTAGGCCGAGAACGTGTCGCCGTGGCCGACATTGTGTGCTCGCGCGGCCGCTCCGGCCGCCCGGCCCAAGTGGGTGACCACGGCGAACCCGATCTGGTTCATCACGACGTAGACGAGCACCCAACCGGCCAGCTTGCCCGCCGCACTCAAGCTGTTCGGACCAGCGCCTCGCCAGTCGAACCGGGGCCGGAACCGAAACCCCGACGCTCGAAGCGACGGCCACAACGCCAAGGTCTGGACGACGACACCTGCCGTCGTGCCCACGCCGAGCAAAACCGTCTGGCCGTGGGTCAACGTGACGTCGTGCTTGTGCGCCGTGACCGCGATGAAGATAGCGCCGGTCACGATCAGCACGATGTTGTTGAGCACCGGCGTCCACATCGGTGCGGCGAACCGGCCGCGGGTGTTCAAGATTGCCCCGATGATCGCGCTCATGCCGTAGAAGAAGATCTGGGGCAGGAAATAGCGCGCGAAAGTGATGGCGAGCGTGCGCTGCTCGCCGGTGAATCCGCCGTACACGTCGACCACGAACGGCGCGAACAGCACTGCCACGATCGTGCACGCGCCGAGCAGAACGGCCACCAGAGTCAGCAGCCGCTGCGCGTATTCCTCGCCCGCTTTTGCGTCGTCCTTCACCGCTTTCACGAGCAGCGGGACGACCACGCTCGTGAGAATCCCGCCGAGGAGCAGGTCGTAGACCGCGTTGGGTGCCGCGTTCGGAATGTTGTAGGCGTCGGCGAGCTGGCCGGCCGATCCGACGGCCGCCGCGATCACGATCGTGCGCAGCACGCCGGTGCCGCGCGACGCGATCGTGCCGATCGCCATGACCCCGCTGGTGCGCGCCAGGCTGGTCGTTCGGTCGGCCGAGCCACGCTCGGTCTCGGACTCGGGCGGTCGCCCGGGCGGTCTCCTGGTCGGTCTGTCGGTCGGGCCGTCGGCGTCCACGGGCGCCGTCATGACACCGGTTGCGGTTCGGGCGAGGCCTGGGCGGTTTCATCGGGCGGGCCGCCTCGGCGGTTTCGCACCCGGCGGTAGATGCGGATGCCGGAAAGCAGGAACAGCAAGCCCGCTGCGCTGCCGGCAATGGCGAGCGCGACCGCGCCGTAAGCGGTGGAGTTGAGCTCGAACGAGACAGCGCCGCCGATCGGGCGAGCGGTCGCGTCGGGGGTGAGCAGCTGCGCCTCGACGTCGAAACGCCCGCCGGTCGTCGCTTCGACCTCGACCACGACCTCGTGCCGGCTGCCCTTGCCGTCGACGGTAAAGGGCGCGATCGGAGTGACCTTCAGCCGCGCAGCGTTCACCGCGGTGAGGCGGATCTGCAACGTCACCGGGTCGGGCAACTCATTAACGACCGTGAGCGGAATCTTCTGCTTGCGGCTCGTCAGCGTGATGAGCCCGGGCTTGCTTATGAAGATGCTGTTCGTGCGGGCGTTCAGCTGGGTGCGCACAGAGTCGGTGATCTTCGTCGATCGGTCGGCGTGGGCCCGCCACGCGCTCGACTCCGCACGCAGAATGGCCAGGCTCGCGTTCGTCACGAACGGGTCGTTGGTGTTTGCCCCGAGGATCGCGCTGAACGCCGCAAGACCGTCGCGCAGGTTGCTGATCGGTGCGAGCGCGCTCGGCGCCAGTTCGGAGCTGCGCGCCGATTGAGGATAGGTCAGTGCCTGCCGCGCGATGTCGTTGCTCGGTTGGTCCGCGATTTGACCCAGGCCCACCGGCTTGATCCAGGGCACGGCGCCGGTGTCGGACAGCAGGTCGGCCAAGAATCCTGTCGGATTCGCATGCCTGGGCGGCGCGACGACCAGCGAACTCCCAGAGCCGGGCCGCTGCTCGGTGACGAGCATCGTTTCGGCGAGGAACCGCTGCTCGGCGACCCGCTCGCCGCCCGCCACCGACGACGGGTTGGCGATCAGGGAATCGAGCGTCGAGTCGGTCAGCACCGCATGCACCATGCCCGATGCCGTCTGCAGGTCTGCTCGCGGCCCGCTAATGGCGTTGGGGTCGACCGGTGGCAGCGCCTGATCGGTGAGAACCACCGTCGTCACGAGATCGCTCGCGAGTTCGTCGAGGGTCGACTGGTTCAGCGCGCTGTCGACCGGCCACACGACGTCCGGCAATGTTGGCGCCGCAAGCTCAGCACGCAACAGCGACTGGCCGGTCGATCGCGCGATGGCGATCTCCTTGTCGAGCCCGGCGCGGTCGAGCGCGACGAGGTCGGCATCGCCGTAGGGCAGCCCGACCAACTCGGCTTTCGGCGCGGCGACCGCCGCTTGCAGTGCCGCGAGCCAGTTCGCCGCGGTCAGTGCGCCGGTGCCCGGCTTGGTCTGCGTGGCGTTGTTGCCGGTGGCGACTTGATACGGCTGCACAGCTGGGGAGGGAGAGCCGGTGGCGTTGGACGGCGGGGACTTCGAAGCCGACGGGGACGTCGTCGGTGTCCTCGGGCTCGCGCTCGCCGATGGCGAGCCGCTCGGCTCGCCGCCCTGCTGGCCCGCGGACACCGACGCGGCCATCGCCCTCGCGTCGTCGACCAACGCCGGATCGACGATGTAGGTGAGGGGCAACTTCGATTCGGATGCGATCTTCACCAGGCCGGAGAGCCGGCCGCCCGAGGCCAACTCGGTCGCAAGACCGTCGTCCAGGAAAGTGTTGCCCAAGCCGCGATGGACGCCATCGACGATCGGCCACAGCCAGCTGACCTGCGTCGGCGTGAACTGCGCACCTTTCGGCACCCACATCAACGTCGTCGGCAATCGGGTGCGGGTGGTGCCTGATTCGCTCGAGGTGGTTGCTTCGATGGCGATCGGGTAGGCGCCGAAGAGCGAGGCGGACGTCGGCAAGCCCAGCTTGTCGACCGGGATCGAAATCTGCCAACCGACCGTCTGGTTGGGCTCGACCCGGCCGCTTTCACCCAACCGTTGCCGGGTTGACGAGTAGGAGACGCCGAACAGGGTGGCGGGATCGGAGTCGCGCGCCAGGTCGTACCGGGTGGCGATGCGCTGAGTCGACGAGCGCAACGCAACCGAGACGTTTGTGAGCGTGTCGTCGGAGGTGTTGACCAGGTCACCGGTGAGGGTCAGCGTGTCGCCCTGGTGCGCGAACGTCGGCTCGAACGTGTTGAGGTGAAGCGCAACCGGTGGGGGTGCGGCGCTCGGCGACGGCGACGGTGTGCGGGTGGCGGCCGTCGCCGGCATGGCGGCAGCGATGATCGCCCCGGCAGTTGCCGCCACTGCCAGCAACCGCTGGGCGAGTCGGCGGCTCATCAGGCGATGTCCGCGAGCAGCCTCGGCACCTGGTCGACCAGCCGGCGTTCGTCGTCATACGCCAGCCGTTGCGGCAGTTCGTCGAGTGGAACCCAAGCGACCTCGACGACCTCGACGTCCTCGTCGGAGAGCTCGCCACCCTCGGCCAGCAACAGATAGTGGTGAACGGTCTTGTGAATGCGGCGGCCCTCGGCGACGAACCAGAAGTCGATCGTGCCGAGTGGCGCGACGACCCGGCCCGCGATCCCGGTCTCCTCGGCGATTTCGCGCACAGCCGCGATCTCCGGCGTCTCACCCTTCTCGACGTGGCCCTTCGGCAACGACCACACCAAGCGGCCGCGCCGGTCGTGCCGGGCGATCAAGGCGGCGCGGTGGCCGTGCTTGCCGGGCGTCGCGGCGTCGACGACCAAGCCTCCGGCCGAAGTCTCTTCGACCCGGCGGAGACGCGTGGAAGGTCGACGTCCAGCGGCCACCACTCGATCGTAATGGCCCTGCTGGCCCGCAGTTTGGACGCAGCGCTCAGCTTGCGACGGGTGTGCGCGCCGCGAGGCCGCGGTTTGTCGTCCGGGCTGCCTTGGCGCGGTAGTCGATCGGTGTTGCCGCATCGGCAAGCGATTCCGGTGCGGCGAGGTCGATCTTTACCGGACGCCGACGGGCGCGCGTGCCCGCGTGGTCGGGCAGCACCACCGCTCGAGTCAGGACGAGCAGATCGAGTGCACGCAGCCCGAGGGCGGTTCCGGCGTCTCCGGTCGGCGTGTAGACGACAGATGCGGCGAGGTCGACCAACGACTGCAGCGCGACGACGATGACGTCGGGCGGCAACAGCAGCGGCGCTAGGTGGCCGGCGAGGTAGTCGGTGTGGCTGTTCACCAGCCCGGGCCGGGCCGGCTCGAACGTGACCCCGGCTCCGAGCCGCCCGCGAAGCAGTTTGGCAAGTTGGCTAGCCCGGACCGTGTCGTCGCCCAAAACGGCGTCGGACGGCGCGAGCACGAGCACCAGCACGTCGCCGGTGGCGGTGATCGCGTGGAACGGGTGGACCGCTACGCACCGGCGCGGTGGCAGGCCGAGGGCCTCGGCCAGGGTGGCGGCGGTCGCGGCGCTGCGAGGCAGCCGGACGATTTCGTGATGGACGTCGTGCGCGAGTAGGAACTGATGGATGTCGAGAGGACCCTTCATAGCGACCTCGCTCAGCCGGCGAACACCCTCGGATCCCCCCACAGAACCCCCACCGTGCTGCAACCCCCTGTACTGCAACCCCCTGTACTGCAATCCCACCTACTGCAAACGCGTCAGTTTGTGTGGGTCCGACCCTAGGCGCGGCTTCACGGAAAGAAAACCCTTCTCGCGCTTAATCTCGGCTGACGAACAGGTGAATTGCCGGGAGCGCGCTCTCACGGGTCCTTGGGTTCGGTTGCGCCGGCTCAACGGGCGCTGCCCGGCGCATCGCCGTCCGCCCTCGCCGTACTCTTGTGACCCGTGTCCGCACGTCCGAGCTCGCCCGACGACTCGCCGCGAGACGTTGGCCTGACCGACGTGCAACGGGGGGCGATCGCCGAACTGATGCGGCTTTCGCCGGTGGCCGACGATCTGGGCAGCAGGTTCGCGCATGCCGGTCATGAGCTCGCGTTGGTGGGCGGCTCGGTGCGCGACGCGCTGCTCGACCGGCTCGGGAACGACCTCGACTTCGCGACCAGCGCCCGGCCCGACGAGGTCTTGAAGATCGCTCGCAAGTGGGCCGACAGCCAGTGGGACACCGGCATCGCGTTCGGCACCGTCGGTCTGCTGAAAGACGGTCATCGGCTGGAGATCACGACCTACCGGTTCGAGAAGTACGAGCCGAACTCGCGCAAGCCCGAAGTGACCTACGGTGACTCGCTGCTAGAGGACCTCCGGCGCCGTGACTTCACGGTGAACGCGATGGCGGTCAGCGTGCCCGACCACACGTTCAGCGATCCGTTCGGCGGCACCCGTGATCTGCTTGCGAAGGTGCTGCGAACACCCGGCGCGCCCGAGGACTCTTTCAACGACGACCCGCTGCGGATGATGCGGGCAGCGCGATTTGCCGCGCAGCTTGGGTTCGAGGTCGACCCGGGCGTTTCTGCTGCGATCTCCGCGATGGCCGACCGCATCCTGAAGATCTCGGCCGAGCGGGTGCGCGACGAGTTCGTCAAGCTGATCTGCTCGCCCGACCCGCGGCGCGGCTTGTCATTGATGGTGTCGACCGGGCTCGCCGATCGCGTGCTTCCGGAGCTGCCCAAACTGCGGCTCGAGCGCGACGAGCACTTCCGGCACAAGGACGTCTACGAGCACACGCTCACCGTGCTGGAACAGGCGATGGCCCTTGAGACGTCCGGGCCGGACCTGGTGCTGCGGCTCGCTGCGCTGCTGCACGACATCGGCAAGCCGGCGACGCGTCGCAAGGAGCCGGGCGGCCGGGTGTCCTTCCACCACCACGAGGTGGTCGGCGCCAAGCTGGCGAAGGCGCGGCTGACGGCATTGAAGTTCCCGAAGGACGTCGTCTCCGACGTCTCGCGGTTGGTGGAGCTGCACTTGCGGTTCCACGGCTACGGCACGGCCGAATGGACCGACTCGGCAGTTCGGCGCTACGTGCGCGACGCCGGGCCACAGCTCGACCGCCTGCACAAGCTCACCCGCTCCGACTGCACCACGCGGAACAAAAAGCGGGCGGCTGCATTGTGGGGGGCTTACGACTCGCTCGAGGAGCGCATCGAGCAGCTGCGGCAGCAAGAAGAAGTCGACGCGCTTCGGCCAGAATTGGACGGCGACGAGATCGGCGCGGTGCTCGGGATCCCGCCCGGGCCTGAGCTGGGGCGGGCCTGGCGATTCCTGCTGGAGCTTCGGCTGGAGCAGGGGCCGATCGGCAAGGAGGCCGCGGCCGCCGCGCTACGAGAGTGGGCCGCCGAGCACGGCGTCGGCGCCTAGTTCTTCGGGCCAGTTCGGCCCGAGCGAGGCAAAGACCCCCGAAGCTCGGCTTGTACGCCTAGCTTCGGGGGTCTGCGGTGCCTGAGCGTGATCGACTTCGCCGTCGAGGGCTGGGTTCGGCTTAGCGGTCGACGGTGCCGGCGATGAAGTCGGCCACGGCCTGGCGAGCTTCGTCGTCGCTGTACTGAACCGGCGGGCTCTTCATGAAGTAGCTCGACGCCGAGTGGATCGCACCGCCGATGCCGCGGTCCTTGGCGATCTTCGCAGCGCGAACCGCGTCGATGATGACGCCGGCGGAGTTCGGGGAGTCCCAAACTTCGAGCTTGTACTCGAGGTTCAGCGGGGTGTCACCGAACGAGCGGCCCTCGAGGCGGACGTACGCCCACTTGCGGTCGTCGAGCCACGGCACGTAGTCGCTCGGGCCGATGTGGACGTCGGCCTTGGCCATCTCGTGCGGGATCTGCGACGTCACGGACTGCGTCTTGGAGATCTTCTTGGACTGCAGGCGCTTGCGCTCCAGCATGTTCATGAAGTCCATGTTGCCGCCGAAGTTCAGCTGGTAGGTGCGCAGCAACTCGACGCCGCGGTCCTCGAACAGCTTGGCCATCACGCGGTGGGTGATGGTGGCGCCGACCTGCGACTTGATGTCGTCGCCGACGATCGGCAGGCCCGCGGCCTCGAACTTCGCGGCCCACTCGGGGTCGCTCGCGATGAACACCGGCAGCGCGTTGACGAACGCGAGGCCCGCGTCGATCGCGCACTGGGCGTAGAACTTGTCAGCAACCTCGGAGCCGACCGGCAGGTAGGAGACGAGAACGTCGGCCCCCGACTCCTTGAGCACCTTGACGACGTCGACCGGCGTCTCGTCGGATTCCTGGATGGTGTCGAGGTAGTAGTCGCCAAGCCCGTCGTAGGTGTGCCCGCGCTGCACGATGACTCCGGACGGCGGCACGTCGCAGAACTTGATCGTGTTGTTCTCGCTCGCGCCGATCGCGTCGGCGAGGTCTTGCCCGACCTTCTTGCCGTCGACGTCGAACGCGGCGACGAACTCGATGTCACCGACGTGGTACGGCCCGAACTGCACGTGCATCAAGCCGGGCACCCGCTCCTCGGGGTCGGCGTTCTTGTAGTACTCGACCCCCTGGACCAGGGACGCGGCACAGTTGCCGACGCCGACGATGGCTACGCGAACCGAACCCATCAGAAATGCTCCTTCGTTGTTTCCCGTGAAACGGCGGGCTTGCCTGTATTTTGATCAACCCGGCGCTCGGTCTCGATGAGCTCGGTCAGCCAGCGCACCTCGCGCTCGACCGACTCAAGGCCGTGCCGTTGAAGTTCCAAGGTGTAGCTGTCGACCCGCTCCCGCGTGCGCGAGACCGAGGTCTTGACGTGATCGAGCCGCTCCTCGAGCCGGCTGCGGCGCCCCTCGAGAATCCGCAGCCGCACATCGGCATCGGTCTGCGAGAAGAACGCGAAGTGGACGCCGAAGTTCTCGTCCTCCCAGGACGACGGGCCCGCCTCGGCCAGCAGCGTCTGCAGGTGCTCTTTGCCTTCGGCCGTGAGCTTGTAGACGATGCGACTCCGGGTGCCGCTCGGCTCGCCGTCCGCACTGACGTGACCGGTGGCCAGCATCTCCTTCAGGCAGGGATAGAGCGAACCATAGGAAAATGCCCGGAACGCCCCGAGCATGGTGTTGAGCCGCTTGCGCAACTCATAGCCGTGCATCGGAGACTCGTGGAGCAAGCCGAGGACGGCGAGTTCGAGGACGCCGGAACGCCCTGATCGCTTGGCCGCCTGAGTCACGCGCTGCTCCACCGCTCGGATTGATGTACCTGACCGATGTATCGGCCCGATACATCCGAACGATACGGCCCGATCGGGTGACACGCAAACGCCCCGCGTGTCGCGATCTTCCTCATGGGGCCATGGGCACCTGAGAGTGGCCCTGGCCATCCGTTGAAGCGCGCCCTTGGGCACTCTCGAGTGCCCAAGGCCGACACCACCGGGCCCTGGACCCTGGGACTTGCGCCTGGACACCGCAAGACCAGGGTCCAGGCGCGGGTTACGGGGTCCAGGGAGATCGTTTACGCGGGCCGTCGAGCCGGCCGGACCGACCTACCCGCCGGCTAGCCCCGGACGGCGGAAAGCTGTAG
>Ga0157370_10001142_pt1 | contig 33147 bp, 24 predicted proteins | sample C35metaG_FD_113463 | JGI IMG/M metagenome (GOLD analysis project Ga0157370, IMG submission 113463) | Corn rhizosphere microbial communities from Kellogg Biological Station, Michigan, USA - C3-5 metaG | ecosystem: Host-associated > Plants > Roots > Rhizosphere > Soil | place: USA: Michigan... | reverse complement strand
CTGCCACCGGCCAAGACATGACGGGCTGAAAAACCACTCAAATCCTCGAAAACGACGATATCGGCGCGGCGACCGGCGGCGATGAGGCCGAGATCGGCACGGCCAAGCCTTTGCGCAGCATTCAGTGTTGCGGCGCGCAGCGCCCATTCCGGCTTCAGGCCATAACGGACAAGGCGGCGCACCACATCATCCAGCCCGCCGCCCCGCAACAGATCGTCCGGGAAAACATCGTCAGTGCAGAGCGTCAGCGTCTGCGGCAGGTGGCCGAGCGCATTCAGCGCCTCCACAAATTCCGGCAGCAGATGATCGTGCGAGCCGCGCAGCTCGATGGTCAACCCCGCCCGAAGCTTCGCCATCAGGTCTTCAGCCGAGACCAGCTCGTGATCGGAAGAAACGCCTGCCACCATGAAGGCGTTGAGATCGGCGTCCTTCAGGCCGCGCGCATGGCCACAGATCAGCTTTTCCGAGACAAGACCGGCCTGTACGATGCCGCTCATCCGTGGATCGCGGTCGATGACGCCGCGCATGTTCATGATTTCCGCAACCCCGCCAATCTGCGGCCACGACAGGATATCAGCGAGAATTCCGGCATCGAAATCAGCGCCGCCGCGCTCCAGACCCGGTGCTGATGGCACTGAGGAGGGTGCAAGCAGAATGGCGCGCAGCGGCAGGTTTTCGATGGATTTCGCCGCCCAGCGCACCCCTTCGACACCATGGACATTGCCGAATTCATGCGGGTCCCAGACGATAGTGGTGACGCCGCGGGCAACCACGGCTGCCGCATAGGCAGCGGGCGTTATCATCGAGCTTTCGATGTGCATATGCGTGTCGATCAGGCCGGGCGAGACAAAGGCGCCCGACGCGTCGACGAGCTGCGCAGCATCGCTGCGGCTTGCCGGTTCGTGAACGCTGGCGATTAGCGGACCGACAATGCCGATATCAGCGGCGCGAAGCTCCCCCGTCACCACATCCACCAGCGTTCCGCCGGTAATGAGAACATCGAAAGCCGCATCGCCGCGCGCAGCGGCAACCGCGCGGGCGCGCAGCGCATCGTCGTTGAGATCGACCGGCTCGCGTATCGGGGATTGTGCACTCATCGGGCAGCCTCGCGGCGCAACGCCTCGAGAACCGCAGCCTTTGCCGCTTCGGCATTCACGGTGTCGGCGAAATGCGCGTTGAAGGCGGCAACCTTGTCGGCACGCGGCTCAACCACCGTTCGCCCGCGCGTTAGCGCCGCGTGAAGCTCGACATCGATCCGCGTATGGCGCCAGCCAAGCAGCTCGGAGGTGAAGCCGACAGCGGCAACGGGATCGTAAAGCGCCATGCCCGGTCTGCCGCGTCTCGTGGCGATGCCGATGAAACCTTCCAACAGGTCGGCAATCAGGCCGGCGTTTTTGCCGCCAGCATTTCGGATCGGCAGCACATCGGCTGGCGAGGCGGTGACCTTGCGGCAGGCGTCCAGATCGACCATGCGCAGCGGCAGGTCATGGGAAAGCACGATGGCCAGCGCTTCCGGATCGGCAAAGGCGTTGAATTCGGCAGATGCGGTGTGGTTGCCGCTCGTCACGCCGCCACCCATCCAGGTCAGATCGGAAATTTTCGCGGTAAGATCGGGCCGGGCGAGGCAAAGGGCGGCGATATTGGTAAGCGGGCCGAGCGCGAGGATACGCTTTTCGCCTGCCCCCTCAAGCCAGCCGCACAGCGCAGTGAAAGCGTCGCTTTGCGGTAGAGCGGGGGCATCCGGCAGGCTACGGCCGACGGTCGGAATGCCGCTGTCACCCAGAATGCATTGTGCGGTTTCGAGCGCGCCAAGGACGGGTTTGGCACGGCCCTGATGGAGCGGCATGGACCAGCCGAAGGCGGCGACCGCGCCTGCGGCGTTGCTGCAGACAACATCCAGCGTCGCATTGCCGAAGACCAGCGAAATGCCGTCTATGGCAAGGCCTGCCGATTGCACCACCATGATGGCGGCGATATCGTCAAAGCCCATATCGGTATCGATCCACACACCCATGATCAGCCAAACACCTTGAGGCTTGCCGCCTTTTCGACCGGAAGGTCGAAGGCGAGCGTATCACCGATCGTATGGGCGGTCAGCGCAGCATCGGTCTCCGCCTTGATGGGACCAAGCAGCGTATCCAGCAGGTACTCACGGGTATTTCCGGCAAAGGATGTGCCGCGCACGGTTCCCTGGAAAGGACCTGAACCAAGGGTGACCATGCGCGGCCGCCAGGCCAGTCCAGATGCTGAAGGGACTGGTCCGGTAAGCGGTGTTGTGCCGTTTTCGGTTTTCAACGCGCCGCCTTCCAGCGCGAAGATGTTTTCAAAGCCGACGAAATCCGCCACGAAGGCGGAAACCGGCGCATTATAGATCTCTTCCGGTGTACCGATCTGCTCAATCTTGCCGCCCTTCATGACGACAATACGGTCGGCCAGTGCGAGCGCCTCGATCTGGTCATGGGTGACGAAGATCATCGTCACACCGGTTTCCTTCTGCACGCGCTGCAATTCGGTGCGCATTTCAAGCCTGAGGCGCGCATCAAGGTTGGAGAGCGGCTCATCGAGCAGCAGCACCTTCGGCTCCATGACCATGGAGCGCGCCAGCGCCACGCGCTGCTGCTGGCCGCCGGAAAGCTCGGCCGGCTTGCGCGATGCGAAGTTCGACAATCCCACGGACTTCAGACCGGAGGCGACCTTGTCATCAAGCGCCTTGCCGTTCATGCCCTTGAGTTTGAGGCCGAAGGCGACGTTTTCGTAAACCGTCAGGTGCGGAAACAGCGCATAGGACTGAAACACCAGCCCCACGGCGCGCTTGTTGGCGGCGACGCGGGTGATATCGGCGCCGTCGAGATCGATGCGCCCGCCCGCCACCGGCATCAGCCCGGCTATGGCGCGCATCGTGGTTGTCTTGCCACAGCCGGAAGGACCGAGCAGCGCGAGAAGTTCACCCTTGCGGATATCGAGGTCGAGATCCTTGACGGCGATGCTGTTGCCGTAGGCGAGCGACACTTTTTGGAGCGAAAGGTAATTTGCGTCAGACATAACGGGAGAACCCCAGAAAACGTTCGGCCAGGAAGACGATGCCGATGGAAAGGAAGGCGAGCAGCGATGAGAGTGCGGCGACAGACGGATCGAAGACGATTTCCATGTAGCCCAGCATATCGATTGGCAGCGTGCGCACGCCCGGACCCGACAGGAACAGCGACACGGGCACCTGATTGAAACTCGTCACGAAACCGAGGATGAAGGCCGACAGGATGCCGCCGCGAATATTGGGCAGCACTACACGGAAAAATGCGCCAAACCGCGACGAGCCGAGCAGCACCGCCGCCTCCTCGATATCCGAACGCAGATTGTTGAGGCTGGCCGAAACCACCCGTACCGCATAGGGCAGGATGAGCGCCGTGTGCGCGAGAAACAGGGCAAGCGTGATGCCGATGCCGAAGGGCACGACGAAATAGCGCAGCAGCGCCAGACCGACGATGATACCCGGCACGATGATCGGCGCCGAAACGATCGTGCGCACGGTTTCCGCAAAGGGCAGCTTGTAGCGCGACATGGCGTAGGACGCGGGAATACCGAGGACGAGCGCCGTGAATGTGCCGCCAATGGCGAGGAACATCGACATCGCGAAGCTTTCACGGAAACTTTCGACGGTGAAGACCTTCGCGATCCATTTCAGTGAAAAGCCCTGCGGCGGAAAGGCGAGCGTGTCGCCGGCCGAAAATGAGGCCGCAACGATGATGAGGAACGGCCCGATCAGGAAGCCGACAACGAGCAGGAGCGTGAGCGGAATGAAGAGCTGCCGGGTCATTTCTTGTTCCTTGCGGTGGCGATGCGCTTCAGCAGGATATTGGCGGCAAAGCTCATGACGATCAGGATGAAGGCGATGACGCTGGCGGCGACGAAATTGTTGGAGACCGTCACCTGCTGATAGAGCAGGGTTTCCAGCATCAGCACTTTGGAGCCGCCGAGAATGGCCGGCGTGATATAGGCCGTGAGCGAACCGGTGAAGACCAGCGTGCCGCCGACAACAAGCCCCTCCTTGGTGAGCGGCAGGATGACCTTCCAGAACACCTGCAGCCAGTTTGCGCCGAGAACGCGAGCGGCTGCGATCGTATCCTTGGGCATATTCTCCAGCGCACTGATGAGGGAAATGATCATCAATGGCAGGAACAACTGCAGAAGGCCGATGAAAACAGCCGTTTCGGAAAACAGTATACGGATCGGCGCATCGCTCAGTCCTACCGCCTGAAGCGCCTGGTTGACGATGCCGGTTCTGCCGAGAATGACGATCCAGGCATAGGTGCGGGCGACCGGCGAGATCATCAGCGGCAAGACGACCAGATTGACGACATGTCCTTTCGCGCCCTGCGACAGATTGACGATGGCGAAAGCCGCCGCATAACCCACCACCGCAGATACGATGGTGACGAGCGCGCCAAGCTTCAGGGTGCGCAGGAAAACCGCCCTGTTCAGCGGATCGGAGAAGAAATCGGCGTAAGCGGACAATGTCCAGCCGTCAGTGGTGTGAAAGCCCTCCGACAGAAGCATGAAGACCGGCACAAGAAAGACCGCCGCCGCGAAAATTGCGGCGGGCAATGCAAGCGCCAGCGCTTCGGCCCGGTTCTGAAACATCGCTTTATTCCCTGAACGGCCTGCGGCCGATTGTTACTGCAAGCGGCCAGGGCCAGCTTGCGGAATTGAGAGGTGGAAAAGCGGTCAGGGGACGACCAAACCGCTTTTCCGGGAATGGAGCCGCCCTTTCGGACGTTTTAAATGCCCCATTCCAAACCTTGATAAGGACTTACTGACCGACCTTGGCGTTCCACTCCGACAGCCACTTGTCACGGTTGTCGAGCGTCACGGCGGAAGGAATGAGCTGCAGGCTTTTTGCGGTTTCGTCGCCATAGGTGATGTTGTTCGCCACCTCGTCGGACACCTTGACTTCCTTGTTGGTCGGGCTGTCCACGAGCTTTTCGGCCAGCGCCTTCTGAACGTCGGTCGAGAGCCAGAAATCCATGAACTGCAGCGCCAGATCTTCGTTCTTCGTGCCCTTCGGCACCACGAGCACGTTCATGCCGCCGGTCTGGCCTTCCTTGGGGGTTGCCCAGGCAAGCGGCAGATCGAGCTTGGTAAAGGGCGCCCAGGAGAAGCGGCCGATGGGGGCGGCCCAGATTTCTTCCTGCTGCATGAGCTGCACCAGCTGCGAGGATTTCACGTAGAACGTGACGATATCGTCCTTCTTTTCGCCCACGGCTTCGATAGCGCCAGAAAGATCAGGCGTATCCTTGCCGATGGCCTTGCCCAGCATGTAAAGCGCCGGCGGGCCCTGATTGGTGGTGACATTCGGGAAAGCGACGTGGTCAACGATACCGTCCTTCAAAAGATCGGCCCAGCTGTCGATCTTCATCTTGTCTGTGCGGTAAACGATTGACGTGGCGTAGAAGTTGACGCCAACGCTCATGCCGTCGCCATTCGGATCCTTGGCGATGTCATAGAGCTTGCCGATATTCGGCACCTTGGCGGCATCGATCTTCTGGATCAGGTCCTTGCGGGTGGCGGAAAGCGCATCCGCCATGGAAACAATGGCGAGATCGACCACCGGATTGGCCTTGTTGGCCTCCATCTTGGCGAGGCGCTCAACGCTGTTGCCGGTCTCTACGACCAGCTTGCAGCCGCATTGCTTTTCGAACGGTGTATAGACCAGTTCCTTGAATTCGTCCTGCGCGAAGGCGTAGACCGAGATCGTCAGCGTCTTGTCCTGCGCCTGCGCGGCACCCATCGTCAGCATCAGGGCGGTGCCCGATGCAAGAATGATCTTTTTCATGGTGTGAGTTCTCCTGCTGTCGTGTTTTTGGCTTCAATCGCATCATGCTTTTTTTCGCCGGTGGAGCCGCGCATGATCAGCGCCATCGGTACTTTCGAGATTTCTGCCGTGACCTCGGCAGCTATGCCGTTTTCGAAGCCCGCCTCGCCATCGATCGCGCGCAACAGCGCATCCACGGCCAGATCGGCGATGCGGCGCATATCCATGCGCATCGTCGTCAGCGGCGGCGTCACCACGGCGGAGAAAATCAGATCGTCGAAGCCGGTGACACTCGCCTCTTCCGGCACCTCGATGCCCTCGCGCTGCAATTCAGTGAGCGCGCGCAACGCATGCAGGTCGGATACGGCAGCAAAGGCAGTGAAACCATCCCTCACCTTTTCGGTAAGGCCGAGACGGCAACCCGCACCATCCGCCTTTTCAATGGCGTCTACCCACAGCGTCTCCGTGACGCAGGCCTTGCCCAAACCATCGCGAATGCCGCCGAGTCGGTCGTTCTGCACATTTGAGTCGCGGTTCTTGCCGATCAGCACCACCTTGTCGTGTCCGAGGGCTGAGAGATATTCGCCGATCTGCCGGCCGCCGTCCCAGTGGTCAGCGGCTACCGTATTTCCGGGCGTCGAGGGGCTGTCGATCACCGCCACCGGGCAATCGACATCCGCGATACGCGTGCCGCGGCGGGGAACGACGACCATGCCATCCACTCCACGCTCGATCAGCCGGTTGATGGCGTCCGTCTGCATGGCGATCTCGCCGCGGGAGTCGGCGATCAAAACACCATAACCGGCATTGACGGCTGCCTTTTCGATGGCCTGCGCGATCTGTGGGAAGAGTGGATTGGCGATATCCGGCAGCACCAGCCCGAGAACTCCTGACCTGCCGGTGCGCAGCGCCCTGCCCGCCGAACTCGGCACATAACCAAGTTCGCTTGCGGTCTTGCGGATGCGCTCCACCAGTTCCGGCGAAACACGGCCCTTGCCTGACAGCGCATTGGACACGGTTGCAACCGACACGCCGAGTGCCGCTGCTATCGCGCTCAGATTGGTGGCAGGCCGTGAAGACGCCATGATGGTCCGAAAGGGCTGATTAAACGTTTAATCACGATAATCGACCAAAACCGTCCTGTCGAGTCCGGCCAGAGACAAAACCGGGCAAAAATTGAAGCACTAAGTCTAAATGCCCGAAAAAAGTGCGCTTATTTTTCCAGTGGCAGATTGCCCGCCGCACGATAGGCCTCGACCTGCCGTACCAGCCAGTCCCGAAACAGCACGACTGGAACGTGGTTGGCACGGGATAGCGGCGCGACCGCATAATAGGAACTCGGGCTTTTGGCCTGATGATCGTAGGCTTTCACCAGTTGCCGCGATTTCAGTTCGTTATCGATCAGGAAAAGCGGCATCAAAGCCACGCCAAGTCCGGCGATACAGGCCTGTGCCACGCTGGAAAACTGCTCGAACCGCATGCCCTGCGGCAAGGCAAGCGAATGGCCGAGGCTCTCGAACCAGTGGCTCCAGGCACCAGGCCGCGAGGCCATGTGCAGCAGAGGCAGGCCGGCAATATCCTCACCCTTTTCGACCGGATGCGCCTTCAGGAATTCGGGGCTGCATACCGGCGCAACCATCTCATGCATCAGAAAGGTGCTTTCCGCCCCCGGCCAATCCGCCTGCCCGATGTGGATCGCCATATCCAGTTGCTCACGCTCGAAGTCGAACTGGCCGATGCGGGTGGCGAAATTGATGGTGATTTCCGGATGACTGGAGACGAAATCAGGAATGCGCGGCAGAAGCCAGCGGGTGCCGAATGTCGGCAGCATCGCTAGATTGAGCGTATTGCCATGCGTTTTGGTCATGATCTGCAACGAGGCGGCACGTATCTCGCCAAGGGCTGCGGCAATCGATTTCGCGTAAGCACCACCCTCGGTCGTCAGTGACACTCCACGCGCGCCGCGCTCGAACAGGCGCACGCCAAGCTGTTCTTCCAGTGACATAACCTGACGGCTGATCGCCCCTTGCGTCAAGGCAAGTTCATCGGCAGCGGCTGAAAAGCTGCCAAGCCGGGCAACGGAATCAAAGGCGGCAAGCGCACTGGTGGAGGGCAGGAGTTTGCGGCTGAGAGACGTCATGAGCCATTACTATATGTAATGCAAAAATGAGTAAACATGGCTTGTGCCATCAGGGGCTAACACGAATAATCCGGCCAGCAAATCCGGAGGCACACAGTGAGCGAACGCGCAGCATTCAATTGGCAGGACCCTTTTCTGCTGGAAGACCAACTGACCGACGACGAGCGGATGATCCGCGACGCCGCCGCAGCCTTCGGCAAATCGGAACTTATGCCGCGTGTGTCCGAGGCCTATCTTTCTGAGACCACCGAACCGGAACTGTTCCGCCTGATGGGCCGCACCGGCCTTCTGGGCGTCACCCTGCCGGAAGAATATGGCGCCGCAAATGCCAGCTACGTGGCCTATGGTCTCGTGGCCCGCGAGGTGGAGCGGATCGACAGCGGTTATCGCTCGATGATGAGCGTGCAGTCCTCGCTCGTCATCCATCCGATCTTCGCTTATGGCTCGGACGAACAGAAGAAGAAATACCTTCCCGGTCTCGTCTCCGGCGAGCTGATCGGCTGTTTCGGCCTGACCGAACCGGATGCCGGCTCCGATCCGGGCGGAATGAAGACCCGCGCCGAAAAGATCGCCGGCGGATATCGCCTGCGTGGTTCGAAAATGTGGATTTCCAATGCGCCCATCGCCGATGTCTTCGTCGTCTGGGCGAAATCCGAAGCCCACGACAACCAGATTCGCGGCTTCGTGCTGGAAAAAGGCATGAAGGGTCTGTCTGCACCGAAGATCGGCGGCAAGCTTTCGCTGCGCGCCTCCATAACAGGCGAGATCGTCATGGATGGCGTGGAAGTGGGCGAAGATGCGCTGCTTCCGAATGTTTCCGGCCTGAAAGGCCCGTTCGGCTGCCTCAACCGCGCCCGCTACGGCATTTCCTGGGGCGTGATGGGCGCTGCGGAGGATTGCTGGTTCCGCGCCCTGCAATATGGTCTCGACCGCAAGCAGTTCGGCAAGCCGCTGGCCGGCATGCAGCTTTACCAGAAAAAGCTCGCCGACATGCAGACCGAGATCGCTCTCGGCCTCCAGGCATCGCTGCGCGTCGGCCGCCTGATGGACGAGCACAAAATGGCGCCGGAAATGATCTCCATCATCAAGCGCAACAATTGCGGCAAGGCGCTGGATATCGCCCGCCAGGCCCGCGACATGCACGGCGGCAACGGTATCCAGATCGAGTACCACGTGATGCGCCACGCCCAGAACCTCGAAACGGTCAACACCTACGAGGGCACGCACGACGTTCACGCGCTGATCCTCGGCCGGGCGCAGACGGGCATTCAGGCGTTTTTCTAAGACCTTCTCCGCATCATTTCCTTCATGAAAAAAAGGCCTTCGAAAATCACTTCGAAGGCCTTTTTACTTTTCCGGTTCAGGCAATCGCTTAGAACGTGCCTCTGACACCAATGCCGAACATGCGCGGTTCGGTCATGCTGGCCTCGATGCCGCCAATGCCGCGGTTCTGTTGCATATAGGTCGGCGCACGCTCGTCGAAGACGTTCTTCACGTAAGCGTAGACCTCCATCTCCTCCTGGAACTTGTAGCTCGCACGCACATCGGCGATGGTGTAGGGGTCGATCGCATAGGCAGCCGTGTTGGCCGTGTCGGAATAATAACCGTCGATATGACGCACCTGACCCGAGACGGTGAACTTGTCGGTCACATCCCAGCTTGCCCCGATGCTGAACATGTAACCAGGCGATTTCGCGAATTCATTGCCTGCATAGCTGGCATTGCTGGAAATCTGGTCGATTTCGGTCTTCAGCACGCCGGCACTTGCCTTCAACGTCACATTGTCGAGAACCTGATAGTCGGCGCCGACTTCCAGACCATAGGCATGCGCTTTCTGCGCATTGATGGTGTAGGATTGAGTAATGCCTGACGAGATAACGACCGGAATATTGTACTGGGCGTTCTTGTAATCCATGTAGAACAGGTTGCTGTTGAGCGTCAGCCTGTCATCCAGCAACTTCGCGCGCGTGTAGAGTTCGTAGTTCCAGATGGTTTCCTTCTCGAAGGGCAACCATTGGCCCGACGAGATGTTCAGCGATATGCCGCCGGGATTGTAACCACGGCTGATCATGCCGCCAACGGTCCAGTCATCATTGATCGCATAGGCAAGCGTGGCCTTGGGAAGCAGTTCGGAGAATGTCTCGTCAAAATCCACCGCCCTGGCCGAATAGACGGAGCGGCCCGCCCGCTGGATACGGTCGGTCTGGTAACGCAAGCCGCCGGTAAGCGTCCACTGGTCCGTCAAGCGATAGCTCAGCTCGCTGAAGATACCTAGATTGTCCTTGGTATCATCGAATGTCGAAACGCTGTTGTTGTAGGTACCCCGCAGATAAAGAACTTCATCGGCCTGCGTGTGGGCGTAAAATATGCCCGCGACGCCGCTCAGCACATCTTCCTGATCACCGAAGGTCACACGGGTCTCGTGGGACGTGTTCGTCTGATCGATATTGGCATCGCCATTATTGACCACACCCACCCTGCGGCGCGCATCCGAAGCGGAAAATTGCGTCTGGTTGAAGAGTTTTACGCCGTTTTCAAAGTCGTAATTGATGTCGAGAATGCCGGTGTGGGTATTCTGGCTCCAGCTCGGCATGGTGGTGGTGATGTGGTTGAGATCCTCGAAAGGACGCGACGCCGCTTCCTGGCTCGGCCGGTTGGCGGCGTTATAGGAATAGGTCAGCTTGGTCGTCAGGCCCGGAATTTCCGGCGGTTCCCACAGAAGCTTGAAACGCGCGTTGAATTCCTTGAAATCCTGGTTGGTGCCTGCGTGGGCAAAACCGGAATTGATGTAATCGATAAAGGTATCGCGACCCGAATAATCGATTGCCAGACGCGCCGCCAGCTCGTCTTCGATCAACGGGCCCGAGACCGCAAAGGACGCCCGCTTCTGGTGATAATTCCCGATTTCGGCCTGATAGCTTGCTTCCGGCGTAAACGTCGGATCCTTGGTATTGACGAGAATGGCGCCGGCAATGGCGTTAGCGCCCTGCGATGTGGTCTGCGGCCCACGGAAGACCTCGATGCTTTCGACATCCCAGATGGACGTCGCGCCATAGATGAACTCGTTATAACCGAGATAGTGACCATCGACATTGATCGTGGCGCGCGGCACGGTGCCGGCGAAGAATGCCGTTGCTCCGGTGTTCGGGCCCTGCGTGTCGAGACCGCGAATGATCGGGGCGCTAACATTGTCGGTATAAACAACGTTTGGAATGTCCTTGATCGCGTCTGAGACGGTTGGATCGCCTGTCTTTTCCTTTTTCAGTTCATCGCTGGATTTGACCGAGACGGAAGACGCCGTGTTCTTCATGTCGCGCGCGACTTTTTCGCCGGTCACCACAATCGGCTTGAGAACGGTCGTTCCCGAGGCCTCGGCCTGTTGCTCCTGGGCGAAAACCGGCGTCACAAACAGGGCGGCCAGCGTCAAAACGCTGACCCCGCCCATCAAACGGCCGCTAGAACGAAACCCCATAACACACCCCTAATAAACATGAGTATCAAAGTCATATTCAAGTAACGGAAGCGTTATCCGTTTCGCAATAGAGAATGCGTTCCGTATTGTGGACGGATAGGGTTCCGTAACGGGATGTGCCATATTTACAACAAAGTTTATCGACTGGCCGTTGTCGTTTAGTTCCCCGCCTCAAGGGGAAGGCGTTGAAATAACTCAGAAATCGATTCCGATTTCCGGTCGGATGCGCTAGGCATGTTCACGACATAAATCGGGGAGCGGACTTGGACGCCATGGATGACGAGCCGGACAATCTGCCTGAAAACGACGGAGAGAAGCGCTCTGCCCTCATTCAGTCGGTCTCTATTGCTGCCCGTTTTCTCGACCTTCTGGCAAAATCGGACGGGGCGCTTGCGCTCGGCGAACTCGCCAAACGCGCCGGCACAGGCCGTTCCACAGCTCATCGTTACCTGCAAAGCCTCGTGCGGGAGGGACTGGTGGCACAGGACCCTGCAACCGGCAGCTACGACCTCGGCCCAACCGCGCTCTCGATAGGCGTCAGCGCGCTCAGACGAATCAATCCGGTCGAAACCGCCGGTCGACAGATGAAAGCACTGGCCTCGCAGATCGGCGCCAGTTGCGGCGTGGCGATCTGGACCGATCGCGGCCCGACCGTGGTGCAATGGCACAGGAGTGCCAGCTTCTCCATCAGCACCGTGGCGCTGGGGGATGTTCTACCGCTGGATAACAGCGCCTGCGGGCTGGTTTTTCAGGCCTATCTGCCACCAGACAGGACAGCGCCGGTGCGCAAGCTGCAGCCGCCCGCCTTTCGCGGGTCCCGCCCTGACGCTAAAGTCCTGCACGCCATTCGTGAGACAGGCGGCGCGGAACTCAACGAACACCTGTTCTCCACCCTGACCGGCAAGGCCGCCCCGGTTTTCGACGCGCAGGGCGAAATCTGTTGCGTCGTCACCACCGTTTCTTTCCTCGCGACCGCCGAGACCGAGCGGCACTTTCCGCAGCTTCTTGAAGCGGCCGGAAAGGCGACGGCAGAATCCGGCGGCTCGTAAACCTATCCGGCCAGGTGGTCGGCGAAGGTCCTGCCGGAATAGGCGGTGCGGAAGAGCCCGGCATCACCGAGCCTCGGAAGCAGCCGCTCCAGCACCAGCCGCATCGACGCGACCGAACCGCCAGGCACCGCGACAAAGCCGTCTATCGCGCCGGCCGCCACCCATTCGCGGATGCTTTCAAAAGCATCCTCAACCGTGCCGATGATCTGCCAATGGCCCGACCCCATCACTTCCGGTCGCCGCAACAATTCGGCAACGCTCAGCGTTTCCCGTTCGATCAGCCGGCGGAGCAGATTGGCATGGGTGCGGCTTCTCGGTGTCTCGGGCGGCGGCGGCAAGTCAGAAGGGGTGACGATCCGCGTGAGCGACCAGTCGGAAAGGTCAAGACCCGTCAGATTTTGAATGGATGCAAATATGCGGCCATGGTTGGCCCTTGCGTGGGTCTCAGCAAACAGCTCCAGCGCCTCGTTCTTGGTGTCCGCCAGATAAAGACTGAGACCCGGCATCAGCTTCACCACATCCGGTGAGCGCCCATGCCGCTCCGCTCTTTGCCGCAAATCCGCCCGAAGCTCGATTGCCGCCTGCATATCCGGCGTCGAGGCAAAGACCGCATCCGCAACGGAGGCTGCGAAATCGCGGCCTTCGGGGGAAGCTCCAGCCTGCACCAGTGGAATACGGCTGGAATGGGCCGGCAGGTTGAGCGGGCCTTTGACGCTGAAGTGCTTTCCTTCATGCGCGATTGGCTGGACCAGCGACGAATCTGCAAAACGCCCGCTCTCTTTGTCCAGCTTCAGCGCCTCGTTGGGAAAGCTCGCCCAGAGCTGCTGTACTACCTGCGTGAACTCGGCGGCGCGTTCATAACGCTCCTGGGGCGACGGCATTTCTTTCAGGCCGAAATTTTCGTGGCCGTCCAGCGCCGTGACGATGTTCCATCCCGCCCGGCCATTGCTCAGCCAGTTCAGCGATTGCAGTTGGCGGGCAACCACATAAGGCGGCAGGAATGTCGTTGAAACCGTGGATAACAGGCCGACATGGCTGGTCTCCCGTGCGATGGCGGCCAGAAGCATGTTCGGGTCCATGCTCGCAAATCCGCCGCCGGTCTCCAGCCCCTCAGTGCGCAGAAACAGCGTGTCGGGCCGGAAGACAAAATCCACATGCGCAGCCTCGGCGCGCTTTGCAAGATCGACGAAATAATCGCTGGAGAAAACCCCGTCTATACCGCTGTCTTGACGCCGCCATGCCTCGCCGCTGAGCCACGTTGGCGCCAGCGACATGCCGACGTGAAGCTTGAGCGCGACTGACATGAAACACCTCGAATGAAAAAATCATCACGAAATCCGCGATGTGAATCGGCAAATTTCGATTTGTGGAGAATTTTACTATAGTTTAGTGTCGCTTCAAGACCAGCCTGTCGCGCTTGCCGGTACAGAACCCGATTTCCGCGAGTTCGATATGTGAATTCAACAGCTTAGGTAGGACGTGCGTCGAGTCGACGCATGGCCCTATGAATAACAGGAGTTGTAATCCGGTGCTTGATGCCACGGACCTTCATGCGAGTTACGGACACATCCCCGTATTGCAGGGCCTGTCTGCCCGCTTTCAAACCGGCCGCGTCACTGCGCTGGTCGGACCCAACGGCTGTGGCAAATCGACGCTGTTGAAGACCATCATGGGTTTCGTGCCTTTATCATCAGGCAGGATAAGCCTCGGTGACCGCCTGATCGGCGCGATCGGACGCCGCGAACTCGCCCGTCGCATCTCCTATCTGCCGCAGGAATGCCATTGCCCTGACTATATGACGCTTGGCGAATTGATCGAGCTTGCGGGTTATGCACGTTACGGGCTTGGCGGCGGTCCATCCGAACGCGACCGGGCGCTTTTTGCCGAAGCGCTGAAGACCGTCGGGCTGGAAGACAAGGCCAGGGCGCAGGTCAACACGCTGTCCGGCGGCCAGCGCCAGCGCGCCTTCATCGCCATGGTGCTCGCTCAGGACACGGAGGTGATCCTGATGGACGAGCCGGTCAACCATCTCGACATGAAATATCAATATGCCGTCCTCAGCCTCGTGCGCGAACTGACGGACAGGCACGGCAAAACTGTTATCGTCGTGCTGCATGATCTCAACGTCGCCTCCACCTTCGCCGATGACGTCATCATGCTGAAAGCCGGACGGGTTCTCGCCTCCGGGCCTGTTGCGAATACCGTCACATCAGCCAATGTGGCCGACGTCTTTGATCTCGAGGCCGACATATTTTCCCGGCAGGGGCGGCTCATCTGCGTGCCGCGGCTGGAGCGGCAGGAACAGGCCATTCCGGCATGACATCTAAAATAATGCTGATCTTTGCCGCCGCGATCTTGCTGGCCGTTGTTCTCGTCATCAACTTCGTGCTGATGACTGGCGACCTGCCACTTGCCGAAATCGCGACGACGCTCCTGCATGGCGAAGCCGAAACCTATGAACAGTCGGTTCTCCTCTATCAGCAAATCCCGCGCTCACTGATTGCGATCTATGTCGGCGCCACCACGGCCGTCAGTGGCTGCGTGCTGCAGGGGCTTGCCCGCAATCCTCTCGCCTCGCCCTCCACCCTGGGCCTGAATGCCGGTGCGACGCTTTTTGTGGTCGCCGGTGCGCTGGTGTTCGATTTCTCGCCCGAAATACAGGGGCTCATCGCGCTTATCGGCGCCGGCTTCGGCTTTGGCGCCTGCTTCCTCGTTGCCCGGCTGGCCGGGCGGTCAAACGATCCGCGCGGCCTGTCGCTCATCCTGTCCGGTGCGCTTGTCTCCATGCTGCTGATCGGCATCACCAATGCCCTCCTTTTGTCAAACCCCACACGTCGCGCCGAATTCCTGAGCTGGGTCGGCGGCAATATCAACCACGTCTATGCCGAGCGCCTCACCGATTTCTGGTGGATTGGCGCCATTGCGATGGTGATGCTCTGGTCGGTCGCCCGCCCGCTGACGCTCGTACTGCTGGGTGCGGAAAAAGCCGCCTCCGCCGGCGTCAACGTCACGCGCGTTTCCCGGATCGCACTTTTCGCCACCATGCTGGCGTCCGGCTCGGCGGTGGCCATCTGCGGTCCCATCGGCTTCGTCGGCCTCATCGTTCCGCATATGGTCCGGCCGCTGGTCGGGGTGAATTTCACGCTCGCTTTGCCCGCTTCATCCCTTGTCGGGGCGAGTCTCTGCGTGCTGGCCGATCTGGGCGCGCAAACCCTGTTCAGGCCGTATGTGGTCAATACCGGACTGTTCATGGACCTGCTTGGCGGCCTCGTCTTCATCGTCATCGTCAAGCGCTTCTATCTTTCGCCTTCGGCCAATAAACTGTCATGAAGAGGGCTGTCATGAAAAGGCAATTGGCCACCGATGGCAAAGCGGTCCTGCGGCTGCCGAGCGGTCTGCAGATCGGCATCGGCAACCTAAAGGCCGGCCTTGCACTGATCCTACTGGCGTTGGTGCTGGCCGCCATTTCCGTTAGTCTTGGAAATACACAGACCGGTCTCATTGACCTTCTCCACGGCGTTGCCGGCGGGCATTTGAGCGACGATCAGGCCTATGCGCTGTGGACGGTACGGCTGCCGCGCATCCTGCTTGGTTTCATGGCCGGATGGAGCGTTGCGCTGGCCGGGGCCATGCTGCAATCGGTCGCCCGCAATCCGCTTGCCGATCCCGGCCTGTTCGGTCTGAGCCAGGGATCAATGACCACCATAATGCTGCTTCTGGTGCTAGTGCCGGCGGCGCCCAAGACCATGGTGGCGCTTGCGGCCGTCGGCGGCGGCCTTGCGGTAGCTTTCCTGCTCATCGCGCTCGTGGGGCGCGAACGTTCCAGCGGGCTCGCCATCCTGCTGATGGGCATCGCAATCGAATCCGCCCTTTCATCAGTCTCATCAGTGCTTTTGCTCTACACGCCAACGGAAACATCGCTGTCGCTTGCAGACTGGATGGCGGGTTCGCTGTTTCAGGCGAGCTGGCCGATCATCCTCGTATTCGCGCCTCTTTTCGCGGTCAGCCTTGTGGGCATTTTCCTCATCGGCCGGGCGCTTGCAGTCTTTGATCTCGGTAGCGAGATGGCCATGGCGCTCGGAGAAACGGTCAAACGCTCGCGCCCGCTCGTCATCGTTTTTGCGGTCATCCTCAGCTCCGCTTCCGTCACCGCTGTCGGCCCCTTGACCTTTCTCGGCGTCATCGCCCCGCATCTCGCCACCTTCGTGTCGCCCGCCGTCGGTCGCGCCAGGCTTTTCCTGTCGGGGCTGACGGGCGGCATTCTGGTGGTGACCGCCGATACGCTTTCGCGTGGGCTGGTGGCCGATACGCCAATGCCGATAGGTCTTGCGCTGACGCTGATCGGCGTGCCGCTTTTCATCCTCACGCTGCGCCTGCAGGCGCTGCGCAGAACCAACCGCCACTGAAGAAATTGAACAAAGGGTATGCCATGCGATTTGCCATCCTCGTTGCAGCACTTCTGACCGCCGGAAGCAGCCTTGCCGCAGAGCGAACCGTCACCGATGCCGCCGGCCGCACGGTCTCCATCCCCGAGCAGCCGCAGCGCATCGTCGTCATGCACGAACCGCTGCTGGGCGTGCCGCTGATGGATCTTGGCGCCAACGTTGTAGGCGCCTATGGCCGCAACAGCGACGGCAAATTCGCAACCGCCGTTGATTTTATCGACACCGTTCTCGGTGAAGGCCGCACGAAACCGAAAGGTTTCGGCGCGGTGGGTCAGATCGATCTGGAAAAGCTGAGAGCGCTGCAACCTGACCTGATCGTCGCCACTGAAATGGACAGCGGCAAGGCCGAGCAGCTTTCCACCATCGCGCCCGTCTATCTGCAGAAGGTAAGCACTGGCCACACCTATGGCTTCAGCGTCGAAGAGAATCTTTCGGGTCTCGTTGGCAGAAGTGACGCTTTTGCCGAGCGCCGGAAGACCTATGACGAGAAACTCGCCACCGTCGAAAAAGCACTCGGCGAAGACGCAAAAGGCAAGACCTATCTCGCAATTCTGCTGACCGACCAGATCAACGCGGTCGGCGACATGTCCGGTGCGGTGCAGGCGCTCGAGGATCTGGGTTACGCACGGCTGAAAATCGACAACGCAACCTCGTCGGGTGGGCTGGGTTCCACCCTGGCGATGCCGCTCAGTGCCGAGGCTTTTGGCAAGCTCAATCCGGATCTGCTGGTGGTGATGAACAGCTATAACAGCCCCGCCCGAGGCGAAGCCGGAACGCGCGCCGCACTTGAAAAGATCATTCCCGGCTGGGAACGCTTCGTCAAACCGGCGCGTGACGGCCGGATCGTCTTTCTCGATTCCAGCCGGGTCACGACGCCGTCCATCCCAAGCGCGCTGCACACGCTGGACGCGGTGGAAAGCTGGGCAGGCCGCCGTTAAACGCCTTTTCGACAAGCGCAATTCCGGCGCAAACCATGCGCCGGACATAAACTTGAGTTTTTGAAGAAACTTATATTGCGACCGCCGGAACCGCCTGTTATGGTTCGCGCATCTTGACACAACGACGTCGGATCTCCCGCCGGAAAACTCCGGTGCGCGATTGTCCGGCATGCCGATCCGGGACAGCGAAACTGCCGATCCCCATCGGCGATATCCCAGGGAAGACAGCAACATGAGCATTGCACAAAGCATTGAAACCGGCGTTCCGGACCGGACCCCCAAACGCCATCGTTACGCCGTCAAGCTACGCTGCCTTGACGTGGCCCGCGTGGAAAAACTCAGCCGGTCCATGGTGCGCATCGTATTGACCGGGCCTGAGCTTGAAGGCTTTGCCAGTCTCGGTTTTGATGACCACGTCAAGATGTTCTTCCCGCTTCCCGGCGAAACCGAACCTAACCTGCCGGTGATCGGCCCGAACGGCCTCGAATTTCCCGAAGGCGCGCCGCGCCCGCTCGCACGCGATTACACGCCGCGCAGCTTCGATGCCGAGAAGGGTGAACTCGCCATCGATTTCGCCACGCACCATGATGGCCCCGCCAGCAACTGGGCAAAATCCGCCAGGGTGGGTGACAAGGCATGGATTGCAGGCCCGCGCGGCTCGTTCACCATTCCCTTCACCTTCGACTGGCATCTGCTGATTGCCGACGATACCGGCCTTCCCGCCCTTGCACGGCGACTGGAAGAAATGCCCGAGGGCACCCGCGTCGTAGCGCTGATCGAAGTTGAGACGGAGGCTGATCGCCTGGACCTCGCCACGAAAGCTGACGCGTCGATCATCTGGGTAACGCAGGAGGCCGCGGGCGGCGCCAATCACGACGCCCTGACGGAGGCGCTGCGTACCCTTGAACTGCCTGATGGCGATTTCTTCAGCTGGGTCGCCTGCGAATCGAAAGCGGCGAAAGACCTGCGCGCCATCCTGATCGGCGAGTACGGCGCGAACCCCAAATGGACGCGCGCTTCCGGCTACTGGCGGCGCGGGGCAAGCGGCGTTCACGATCATTTCGATGAATGAACCGGCAATCGCGGCGGCTGGCAAGCTGGAGGCGGACATGATGACGACGGAACTCAAAGCCCATCTCGCCAAGGTTCTGGACGATGAGGTGGGACATATCGGCCCGAACGCCAACCTGTTCGGCTGCGGACTTCATTCCCTCGCTCTCATGCGCCTGATCCCGCCGCTTTCGCAGCTCGCCGGCACGCGACTTCACTATGACGATCTCGCCCGTCAGCCCACGCTTGCCGCCTGGCAGGCGCTGATCGAGCAGTCGCGCGCGGGCTGCTGATCCCCGCAAGAGGGAACTTTTCCCGCCAAGCGCGACCTACCTCAACATTAGACTTCCAAGGAGAGGACCATGGCAGCAGATAATTCGCGCATGCTTGCGCGCCGCATCGAACAAACCTTCGACAATGCGGACGAAGCCCCACGGAGCGGATCGCAGCCAAGCCAATATGAGGAGCGGGTCTGGTTCCAGCAGTTTCAGGACCCCGATCAGGTCTTCCGGCATATTCTCACCTACCGCATCGGCGGCGAGAGCGACCTTCTGCGCCTGACATCGGCACTGGAGACGGTTTGCGAGGCATGGCCCGAACTGCGCGTGCGGTTTTCCTTTGGAGAAGACGGCACCCTTGCCAAGAGCGTAGAGGCCCCTTCGGCATCTCTCGTGCAGCTGTTTCAGACGGCATCGAAAGACGAAGCGGTGGCCCTTCTGCACGACCTTCAGGCAAGCCCGTTCGACGCGGAAATCGATCCGCCGTTTCAGGCCATCGTGCTCTTGAGCGAAGGAGAGGTACTGCTGGCGCTTCTGGTGCATGGCCTGCTTGGTGAATCCCTCTCGCCGCAGATTTTGCTGGGCGCTGTTGCCGCAGCCTATGCTGGCGAGGCACCAAAGCCGCTTTCGCCACGCATCACCGAAAACGCCATCGTCAATCCAGTTCCGCTCCCCTGGCTGCAAGGACCGGCCTCCAGCACGCCCGTCGTCTCTCTGCGTAATAACGGGACCAAGCCGGCGAGCCACTGCCACAGTGTCGATCTTCCGACTGCCCTTCTCGACCCAAACGGCTCGACCGCAACGGACGCGCTTCTGGCACGCACCGGTGCCCGTTTCGCGCTTTTTCTGGCGGCCAGTGGCGATCTCGACACTGTTACCCTGCGCCTGCCCCTGCAACCCGGGAACGAGGCCGGCCTGCCGCTTCCGGCAGATGCGGTCGCCCGCGTCTCGATCTCACGTAGCCAGTCGCCGCAGGAGGCCGAAAAAGCCGTGCTGGCTGGGTTGGCCCGACATGGCGAACACAACGACGAGGTTGCCACCTTCACACTTCAGACGCTGCCAACATCGGCTGAAACCTCATCCGTGGAGCGGCTCCGGTTCGAGCGCCTGCCGCTCCCCTCTCTCCAGTCCGGCCTTGGCCTGACGCTCGCTGCCGGCAGCACGGTTGATGGCCACATCCGTCTGGAACTGACCGGCGGCAAGGAGGCCTCGCCGCATGCGACGGCATTCCTGCTGGAGCGTTTCATCGCCCATCTCGAGGGCGGTGCGGATTTTTCCGGCATTACGCATCAAACCTCGTCCGCAGGGCCGGAGGCTGCAGCATCCCTGCCCGCCGCCTCCCGCTCCAGCGACGACGAGACTGCCGCGACAATTCTTGCCGAATTCCGCGAAGCGCTTGCGTCGCCAGACATGGGACCGGATGACGATTTCTTCGATTTTGGCGGCCATTCGCTGATCGCGACCCGCATCATCGGACGCCTCTTGAGCAATCACGGCATCGAGCTGCGTTTCAACGACCTGTTCAGCTATCCCACCGCCGCATCGCTCGCAAAACAGGCGACGCGTCTCGAAACCGCCGCACCGGCACAGGCGGAAGCAACCGCGACCGGCTCGCTGACGGCACCGCTTTCGCTTGCGCAGATGTCGCTCTGGAAAGCCTATGCCGCCTTCGGTTTCGGCGAGATTTTCAACATCCCCTTCGCGCTCGATTTCCTCGATCCGGTGGATGAGAGCGCCTTCGAATGTGCATTCATCGATATTATCGAGCGTCATCCCGGTCTGCGAACCCATTTCTATGTCGAGGATGGCACGGTTCTGCAAAAGATCGTGCCGATGCACGACCTGCCCGGCTACAAGTGGTTCTGGACGAGCGAGGAAAGCGAAGGCGTGGACCGGCACACGGAAGCGTCCTGGCGGTTCGACCTTGCCCGTGAATTGCCGATGCGGCTGCGTTTCCTGCGCAATCCGCAAACCGACGGCCAGGTGCTCTCTTTCCTCTTCCACCATATCGTACTGGACGAATGGTCGGTAAACCTGATGATGGACGAGTTGACCGAGGCCTATAGGGCAAGAGCCACCGGCAAGGCTCCCGTCTTTGCGAGCAAGCCCGCACCCTTCCATGAATTCGCCAGAAAACAGGTGGCATCCGGCGTCAACGGCGACCACCTTGTCTACTGGACCGATATGCTGCGGGACGCGCCGAAGGGCCTAGTCCTCACTGGACAGAACAGCACGCCGACAGATGCTGCACACGACGAGGCGCCGGCGGGCGGCTGGATCGAGTTCAAGCTGGAAAAACACGTCAGCGACGGACTTTACGCCATCGCCAAGCAGAACAGCGCTTCCCTGTTCAACGTCGTTTATGCCGCCATCGCCGCGTCGCTGCGCCATCTGGGTGGGTTGAGCGATCTCGTGGTCGGCACATCGGCGTCCGGGCGCACCGACAGCGGCTATTTCGATACGATCGGTTATTTCACCACGGTCGTTGCCCATCGTGTGCGTTTCCGCGAGGAGATGACTGTCGGCGAACTGATCTCCTCGGTGAAGAACATGGTCAACGGCTCTCTTGAACACAGCGAAATCCCGATCGATCTCGTCGAAGAGGCGCTTGGCATGACACCGGGTCGAGATCATCTGTTCGAGGTATTCATCCAGATTCACGCCAAGAACAAGCTGAACGGCACTCTTACAGGACCGGACGGCAAAGCCGTCGAGTTCCGCCAGATCGATCCCGACAAGCACGAATCCATGCTGGGGCTGCAATTCGAGGTGATGGAAGAAACGATTGGCGGAGAACGCTCCATCCGCGTGTTGATGAGCTACCGCTCCGACCGTTACGGCCCCGAAGATGTCGACCGGCTGCGCACGACCACCAGCGGCGTCTTCAGCCGTTTCGCCGAAGCAGGCGCTTCGGGCCGTGTGCTGACCACGCTGGCCTGAGTGCTGGCGAGGCTTCCCAATAAACCCGGCTCCGCATGGCGGCGCCGGGTTTTGCTTTTTGACAAATGTCCGGAAAGCTCTCTTCCGTCATGCTCGGGCCTGCCCCGAGCATCTGCGACGTCTGGATTTAATTGGACGTGATTGGATCCTTGGGACAAACCCAAGGATGACGTTGTGTGGGAGGAGAGCATGTCACCCCATCAGGCAGGTTTTGCATAACGGAGCCGGGTTTATCACATCCGCACCCAGTCACTCCCGACCAAATGCAGAGTGACGGCAGAGAGATTTCCGTCCCCTTTTTGCAGAGCACCCGGCTTCTCAAACCGCCAGACGGAAGGCCGCGGAAACCTCTTCGGCCGGAGCCGCCAGCGCCTCGTCGCGCAGCATGGCATGCAGAAACAGCGGCAACTCCTCGCGGTAACGCGCGAAATCGTCGGCTTCGGTCAGTGCGGAATCCGCGTCGATATGCAGGTTCAGATCACTGCCGTCATCCTCGCCACGGAAGGTCAGGTTGAACCCGTCGCCCGGACCATTGGCGAGAATGTGCCTGATAACGGCAAGCCCTGCAAATACCGGCGCGCTGAAGGGCAGGACGTTGATAAGCGGTGAGAAGAAAAACCGCCGGCCCTTTGATATGTTGCGATCGGCGGCGATCTGTTCGATGCGGTAGCGGCCATGCAGGCGTTGCCGGCGCAGATTGGCGGCATTGCGCGCAAGGAAGCTACCAAGGCTCTCCTGCGGTTCTATCGTCAGATGGAAAGGCAGGATATTGACGAGCATGGCGGGCATATGCGCGCCGACACTGCCCCAGCGGCTCATGAAGGGCAGCCACAGCGTCAGCACATCGCGATCCGGGCGCGGCAATACGCGGTGAAGATAAAGGCCTGAAAGCAGCACCAGCAGGTCCGGCCAGCCTATCTCCAGTGCGCTGGATATCTGTTGCAGTCTTGTGCTGAAACCTTCCGGCAACCCCGCATCGGCATGCAGGCCGCCGCCACCGTAATCCTCGCAATCCTTGTCCAGCACGGGCAGATCCACCGGCGGCGCGAGATAGGCCGTCCAGAACTCGCGGTCCTTTTCGAAACGGCGGCTTTGCCGGTAGGCGTCCTCTTCGGCAAGAAAACTGGGGAAAGGATGGAAATCCGGACCTGCCTCGCCCTTGCCGCAGTAGTGCCCGTAAAGCTGCCCGCAGCGCTGCTCCACCAGTGTAAGACCATAACCGTCGACGACGATATGATGGGCACGGATATACCAGAGGTAGCGATCGTCGGCGATGCGGTAAAGCACCTGGGCGGAGAGCTTGTCGGTTCGAAGATCAAGCCTTGCCTCGACATCCGTGTTCATGCGCCGCAGCGCTTCTTCGAAAGGCGCGGGATGGGCACGGAGATCGACAAGCTCGACCATCGGAGCGTGGAGCGGATCGCAGCATTGCTGTGGCGTCTCACCATCCTCAGTGACACGAAAGCGGATCGACAGAACTTCCGATTCGCGCACGGTGCGCCTGATTGCCTCAAGCAAGGCGCCTTCGTTCACGGCACCCGAAAGCTCGATGTAATGGGCGACGGTGGAGACCGGCTCGTCGGGATGGAAGGAAAACTCCTCCCAGAAATCGAGTTGCGGCTGGGTCAGGGGAAGCCAGCCGCCGGCAGGATCGATATGCGCCATCTGTTTTTCCTTGAATTATTTCCGTGATTTGGGCCGCAATAACGCGGCTCATGCCGCCGAAGCCGGTAAAAGCGAACTGACCTGTTTGGCGTTTCGGCAACGCAGGAGTTGCTGCGGCGAAAGCTCCACGCCGAAGGCGCTGCGAATTTCGGCCGAGACGGTTTTCAGATGCGAGGGCAAAAGGCCAAGCGCCAGCAGATCACTGCTCGTGTCCACATTTGCCGGGTTTTTGCCCAGCACGCCGAGATAGATATCCAACACCCGGCGATCGCCCTGATCGGCGGCTTTGACTGTTACAGCTGCGGGTGCCTTTGCCGGTTCCGCTGCCATCAGCAATTCGCGGGCGCGGCGGCGATCCGGCTTGCCATTGGCCGAGAGCGGCAGATCGGCCACATTGAGAAAGCGACCGGGCACATGCGATTCCGGCAGATGCCTGCGGGCGAAATTGCGCAGATCGGCGGTGGAAAGCTCAAGGCCGGGCATCGGAACATAAAGCACGCCGATAGCGGCCTCCCCCTTTTGCTCGGCACCGTAATCCACCACCAGTACACGCTGGATGGAGGGGTGGCGGATAAGTTCATTTTCCACATCCGGCAGTGAGACCCGTACCCCGCGCACCTTGACGTAACCGTTGACGCGGCTGGCGAACATGATCTTGCCATCCGGCCGGTAACGGCCCCGGTCTCCGGTGCGGAAAGCGCGCACCGCATGTCCATCCGTATCGCTGACCGTCACGAAATCCGTCTGGGTAATGGCGCCATCTTCCAGATAGCCGATCGCCACATTCACGCCAACTGTGTGGATGCGCCCGACAACGCCCGCCGGGCAATGGCCGCCATGATTGTTGAGGATGAAATAGCGATTGCCTGGTAAGGGATGCCCGTAGGGTATCGCCGTGGTATCGGCTGTCACGATCTCGTGCCAGATGCTCCAGATGGTCGTTTCCGTCGGCCCGCCCAGCGATATCAGCCGAAGTTCAGGTTTCAGCCGGCGCAACTCCTCGATAACCACGGGCTTGATGTAATCACCGCCCTGCGCGACGAGCCGGAGCGAGCCGAGCTGGTCGCCACGACGGCAGGACAAGAGCATCTCAAGGATCGCCGGCACCGAGCACCACAGCGTAACGCCTTGTTCGGCCACCAACTCGTTCCAGCGCACTGCATCCTTTTCTTCGCCGGGTTCCGGCAGCACCAGTGTCGCACCGGCGGCAAGCGACCCAAAAACATCGAAGACCGACATGTCGTGGTGCAAGGGCGTGACGGAGATGAAGACGTCTTTTTCCGTCACCGCCCATTCCGAAAGCGTGCTGCCGATGACATTGGCCGTGGCCCTGTTAGAGAGCACGACGCATTTCGGCTTGCCAGTGGTACCGGAGGTATAGAGGTAATAAGCGGGTGCTTCGCTTGCTGAAAGTGCCGCCAGTTCCACCGTATTAACGGGCAAGCCAGAGGCGGCTGGCGCTGCGAGAAGCTCCTCGGGACCGACAGCGTCGAATCCTTGCGGAACGGAACGGGCAACGATCATGGCCGGGTGGCAATTGGTCAGCAGATAGTGCAGGCGATCTTCCGGCGAGCTCGCATCGATCGGCACCCAGATGGCGCCGATAAGTGCTGCGGCCAGCGTGACGGCTGTGTGCTCCGGACTGCGTGGCAGGCACACCGCTACGACATCGCCCCGGCCAATGCCGCGCGTCATAAGGCCCGCCATCGCCCGCGCCACCGCGTCGCCAAGTTCGTGATAGGAGATGCGCCGTTTGCCGTTGATCAGGGCCGTGCGCGATCCGTCTCCTTCGAAAAGATGCGAGGCGATCCGTTCCAGGAATGGCGGGCAGACGAAGTTCCGCTCGTCGCCATTCAGCCGATAGTGAGACAGGTCGACGATCTCGCGGGAATTCATCGAAAACGTCCCGCTGGCGATGATCGCGGTAATCGCACGCTCTATGGCGCCGAGAATGCCAACCACCATTCCGGCATCGATCGCCTGCTCCGCATAGTCGATAGCAAGGACGAGATCGCCATTCGGGTTTTGCGAAAAACGGAAATCCAGCGCGACTTGGGGCGTCTGGGTAAGCCCGTCCGTCCAACGAAGCGTCGAAGCTTGCGACAGCGTGGGCCATGAAAGACCGTTGGTGATGACGACAGGCAGGGCGAGCCCACCCGGATTGGCGTTGAGAAGGATGCGATTGAGATCTACCCCTGAAAAAGCCAGATGGTTGAGGCCCTCAAGCACATCGGTTTGCAAAGCTGCGGCCCGCTCCGCAAAATCGCCCCTGGCCGCATCCCATTTGACCGCGATGAAGCTCGAGCGATTGGCAAACGCGCCTTCCACCTGCGGGGCGACGGGAATGCCGACGACGAGGGCACCTTCGTTCAGCCAAAGCGACAGCACATCGAGGATTACCGCCGTCAGCGCCGAATTCTTGAACAGCCGCTCTTTTGCGCCGATCCGTGAAAAGGCGGTAAAGCGTTGTTTTTCCACGGTCAGGCTCTGGCGGCTGTAACGCGAAACGGCGATGGTTTCGAGCGGGGCTTTCCACGGCAGTTGCGAGGGCACTTCCACACCCTCAAGTTTCTCAGCCCAGTATGCGGCATCCTCGGCACGGGCCGCTGCTACATCTTGCTGCGCGGCGATGGTTGCTACGGTTGATGCGGGCGGCACGACACCATCGAAGAGTTCCGCCGCAAGGCTGGCTATTCCCCGTCCATCGAGAATGAGGGCGTCGAAGCGCAGGAAGACCGCCACGCTGTCCCCCACTGGAACCTCCGGCAGACGAAACACCGTGACCTGCCAGGGAGAGGCGGCAAGATCGAAATGGGCGTGGGAGAAATCCTGCCGCACGGTGTCGATCCGCTGTTCGGCTTCGGCAGCGGACAGGTCCGAAAGATCAACAATATCAAGGTTTAGCTTCGGCTCATCCGAGACCACCTGCACCAGACGCCGCTCATCGATGTGGGTGCGCAGGCTTTCATGCCGCTCGACCATTGCGGTGAGACGCGAGCGAAGCAATGCCGGATCGATATTGCCGCGATATTCGCGGAACTCCTGCATCGCCACGCCGCTCAGCGGCAGATGGGTACCGCGACCGAGCAGATAGGCCTTTTGCAAGGCTGAGAGTGGCCATTCCATGGATTTTCCTTTTGTCTGCACTGTCGCTTCAGGCGCTTGCAAGCCTAATCGCGCCACGGTCTCGGAAACGAGATCGGGGCTGGCGGCGAGGTGACGAAGAAGGGCGGTATAGGCGTCGAACAGGGCTCGCAGCCAGCTTTCCGGCAGCGCATCGAGCCGCACATCCCAGTTGATCAAAAGCCCGCCATCGAGCGCTGCAACCTGCGCATCCAGCGCAACTCCAGGCCCCTGCGAGACGGTGTGGATCATCGGGCCGAACACTCGCGCCACATTTTCCGAAAACAACTCGCCCCCGGGCAAATCGACACCCGCGGTCAAGACAACCGGTGAGGTCTGCAAACCGCCGCGCAGGCGGGAAAGGTCGCGCATGACGCTGACCCCGGGATAGGACTGGTGCGCCAGGAGCCCGTTCATCTCTCCGAACAGCCGTCCAAGCAGTCGCTCAAGGCTCTCCTCAGGCCGGATATCAACGCCAAGCATGAGCACATTGGAGAATTCGCCGACGATGCCATCGACCCCTTCCACCAGCGGCGCGCGCCAGAAAGCCGGCACGGAAAGCCGGAACTTTTCCGTATTCGTTGCCTGCGAAAGCACCACTGCAAAGACACCAAGCAACAGGGTCGACGTGGTCACGCCGCAGCGCCGCGCCACCCGTTCCAGACGGCTGCGTTCAGCCGGAGAAAGTCTTGCTGCAAGGCGATCGGTGTGAACGGCGCGTGACGGGTCCTCGGGCAAAAACGGCAATGGCGGTGCCTCCGGAATATCAGCAATATGTTGCCGCCACCACAGCCGGTCCCTTTCACGCTGGGCTTTGAGTTCCGGATCGGATGCAAGACGTTCCGCCCAGCTGAAAAACGATGGTGGTGTATCCCCCAATGGCTCGAGTTCGTCCGCGTCGGCTTCATAAAAGCGGGCGAGATCTTCCAGCACGATACGCATACTGGCGGGATCGATGGCCAGCATGTCGGTATCCAAATGCAGCCTGGCGCGACCTGCGGGCAGCAGGCTGAGCGACACTGCCGCCGGCGGGGCAACGCGCAGATCGATCTGGCGATGGCTCCACGCCTCACGTTTGGCGGAAAGACGGTGCGCAAGCGCCTCCTCACTGAGAGACGCCATGTCCTCCACGTCGAGGCGGAGCGGCCGGCCGACGGGGTCCGCCGTCTGTCGCCCTTCCGCATCAATCCTGAGGCTAAGCATGGGGTGACGCCGGCAAAGCCTTTCGACCGCGACGGCCAGTCTTTCCGCCTCCAGCCCCCTGCCTTCGAACTCGAGATAGAGATGCGGCGTAACTTTTCCGAGTATCCCGTCCGCCTCTCGGCCGACCCAGTAGGCAACCTGCATGGGGGTTAAATTTGGCATGTGAATTTGCACCGATTGACAAAACATGATTATCATAATCAAGTATAAGCCACCGTCAACCACTCGCACAGGAGGCATCCCATGAAAACGGGAGCACTCAGGACGAATGACGTCGATTCCGACGAAATTACTGATTTTGATAGAGAATTTCTGTTCACTTCTGGCTCGGGCGAACTGCGTGCCAGAGGCATTCGCGAAAGGATAACGATTCCTGCCCATGGCGCCGAAGACGCGGGAAGCCCTTTGCAGAAGGCGATAAAGGCCGCTTTTGAGAGGGCGCGCAGGGCCGGACAGGACAATCCCATCGCCATTGGCGCCATCCCCTTCGACGTCAACGAGCCATCCTGCCTATATATCCCCAACAACCATGAGTGGAATCCAAAGGGTACCGCTTCGATCTCGACTGATTCGGCCATGCCAACGCTTGTCGGCCAGAACAGCCTGCCCGATGAAAATGGTTTCAAGCGCGCCGTCGAGCATGCCATCGTCAATTTCCGCCATTCCGATGTCCGCAAGGCAGTGCTTTCCGTAATGCGCGAACTGACCTTCGCCTCCGAGGTCAATGTCGAAAGGTTGCTGGCCAGCCTCGCCAAACAGAACCGCGAGGGTTACCAGTTCCGCATTCCGCTACCCGATGGCGGCGATCTGATCGGCGTGAGCCCCGAACTCCTCATCCGCAAGCAGGGTGAAAAAGTCATCTCGAACCCGCTCGCGGGCTCGGCAAAACGCATGGCTGACCCGGTGGCGGACAAGGCCAATGCAGACCGGCTTTCGGCTTCGGAAAAAGACCATTACGAGCATAGCCTCGTGATCGAAGATATACGCTCGCTGCTTACGCCTTGCTGCACTGAAATCGACGTTCCCGAAAAACCCTCCCTCATCAACACGGCCGCTCTCTGGCATCTTTCGACGCGCATCGAGGGTCGCCTTGCTGATCCCGAGACCAATGCGCTGCAACTCGCGTGCCTGCTGCATCCCACACCTGCTGTTTGCGGTTTCCCCACCGAGCGTGCCCGCAGGCTTATTCGCTTCGTCGAGCCTTTCGAGCGTGGGCTGTTCACCGGCATGGTCGGCTGGACGGATGCCGAGGGTAACGGCGAATGGGTGGTGACAATCCGTTGCGGCACCGTGCAACGGCAAACCGTGCGGCTGTTCGCAGGCGCCGGCATCGTTGAAGCCTCGGAACCCGAATCCGAATGGGCCGAGGTGCAGACCAAGCTCAAGACCATGCTGAACGCCTGCGGTCTTTCTGCCTAATTTTCCCAGGGACACACCATGACAATCGAATTTGAACGCTGGCCCGAAGATCTGGCGCGCCGATACCGCGACCGCGGCTACTGGATCGACAGACCGCTCAGCGACATCCTCACCCAGCAGGTAGAACTTCGGCCGGACGCGACCGCGCTGATCTGCGGCGACCGCCGCTTCACCTATGCCGATCTCGACCGGCAATCTTCCAATCTTGCCGGGCATCTGGCTGCCGCCGGGATCGGCAGGGGCGATACGGCACTGGTGCAATTACCAAATATCGCGGAGTTCTATCTCGTCTTTTTCGCTCTGATGAAAATCGGCACTGCACCCGTCAATGCGCTTTTCAGCCATCGTCGGCTGGAAATGACCTCCTATGCGGAACAGATTGCGCCAAAGCTGGTGATCGGCTCGCGTTCCCACGAGCTTTTTGCCAATGACACGTTTCTGGAGGCGCTGAAGCTTGCCTCTCCGCGGCTTGCCGTGACGCTGCTGCTTGGTGAGGCGGAACCGCAGCGCAGCCTCGAACAATGGCTCTCATCACCCGCCGAAAATGCGCCGCATTACGGCCCTTCGGCAGCCGATGAGGTAGCGTTGTTCCAGCTTTCCGGCGGCAGCACCGGAACACCGAAACTGATCCCCCGCACGCATAACGACTATGACTACAGCGCCCGGGCCAGTGCGGAAATCTGCGAGCTGACGCCGCAGACCCGTTTCCTCTGCGCCATTCCGGTGGCGCATAATTACCCCATGAGTTCGCCGGGTGCGCTTGGCGTGTTCCACGCTGGCGGCACCGTGGTAATGGCGGCCAATCCCGAGCCGCTTGCCTGCTTCGACCTCATCGAAAAACATGGCATCGACATTGTGCCTCTGGTGCCGCCTGCCGTGGCGCTGTGGTTACAGGTGGCGCCCGCCCATCGCGAACGGCTGAAATCCCTCAAGCTGCTGCAGGTCGGCGGCGCAAGCTTCGCTGAAGCTTTAGCCCGTCAGGTGCCGCAGGTGCTGGGTTGCGCCCTCCAGCAGGTCTTTGGCATGGCGGAAGGTCTGGTGAACTATACCCGCGCCGGTGATCCCGACCATATTGTCTTCACCACGCAAGGGCGGCCGATCAGCCCGGATGACGAGATCCGCATCGTTGACGAGGACGGCAACGACGTCCCAGAAGGCGAAGCCGGCATGCTGGCGACGCGCGGCCCCTATACGTTTCGCGGATATTACCGCGCCGCCGAGCACAGCGCGCGCGTCTTCGACAACCAGGGTTTTTATTATTCCGGCGATGTCGTTCAGCGCACGCCCGAAGGTTACCTGCGGGTGGTTGGCCGGGTGAAAGACCAGATCAATCGCGGCGGCGAGAAGGTCGCATCGGAAGAGGTGGAAAACCTGATCCTTCAGCATCCGGATGTGACGCATGCCGCACTGGTCGCGATGCAGGACGAACTCCTCGGCGAAAAAAGCTGCGTCTTCGTCGTTTCCCGCAATCCCGCTCTCAAGGCACCGGCCATCCGCCAGCATCTCTCTGGTCTGGGTGTTGCGGATTACAAGCTGCCGGACCGGGTGCGTTTCATCGACACCATGCCGCTTACTGCCGTCGGCAAGATCGACAAGAAACGTCTACGCGACATGCTCGCAGCGCCAATCCCGGCGTAACGGAGCGTGCACGCCTCAACCATTTGAAAATTGCGTGTCGCCCATGCCGATGCGCCAAACTATCGAGGTCAATATGACGATCCCCACCATTTCCGATTATCCGATGCCGGTCGCAGCAAGCTTTCCGGCCAACAAGACCAAATGGCAGCCGGACGCCAAGCGCGCCGTGCTGCTCATCCACGACATGCAGCGTTATTTCCTGCGGTTCTACGAGGCCGACGGCAGGTTGATGACAACCCTCATCGACAATCTTGCAAAGGTAAAGGCATGGGCGGTTCAGAACGGCGTGCCGGTCATCTACACCGCCCAGCCGCACGATCAGCCTGCCGCCGACCGCGCGCTTCTGAACGACATGTGGGGACCGGGCCTGACCGTGGTCGACCCGGAGTTGCAGAAGGTCGTGGACAAGCTTGCGCCGACGCCCGACGATGTGGTGCTGACCAAATGGCGCTACAGCGCCTTCCAGCGTTCAGACCTTGCCGAGCGTATGAAGGCGTGGGGCCGCGACCAGATCATCATCGGCGGAGTCTATGCCCATATCGGCTGCATGATGACGGCTGTTGAAGCCTTCATGAAGGATATTCAGCCCTTCATGCTGGGTGATGCCGTCGCCGATTTTTCCGAAGCCGAACACCGCATGGCGCTGCAATATGTGGCAACACGCTGCGGCGTGGTGATCGACACTGCAAGCCTTGCCGGCGCGGGAGAGACCACCGATATCAGCGAATGGCTGAAGGCCCGCGTCCTGCAAATGGTGGAGGACGAGAGCGACATCGACCCGGATGAGAACCTGATCTTCTATGGGCTGGATTCGCTGCAGGTGATGAAGCTTGCCGGCGAACTGAAGGAACGCGGCGTCATCGTGGGCTTCGAAGAGCTTGCCCGCGTACCGACGCTTTCTGCCTGGTGGGCGCTGATCGAAGAAAAGCGGCTCGCGGCCTGAGCGGACGGACAAGATGATGCAGAACAGATTTAACGGGCGGCGCGTGCTGGTGACGGGTGCCGCGCAGGGCATCGGCCGCCGCATCGCCGAGCGTTTCACCGAGGAAGGGGCGGAGGTCATCGGCCTTGACCTCATTGCCGATGCAACCGATGCAACCTTCCGCCAGATCACGCTCGACATCACGGACGCGGCGGCAGTGGAGGCGGCGAGCAAGGCGATCGAGAAGGAATGGGGCGGGCTAGACATTCTCGTCAATGCCGCCGGCATCCTCCGGCTCGGCGACAGCGAAAGCCTGACGCCGCAGGACTGGAACGCCTGCATGGATGTCAATGCTGCGGGGCCGTTCTACCTGCTGCGGCAATGGAGCGGCGTCTTCAAGCGGCAGCGGCGCGGGGCAATCGTCAACATTGCCTCCAACGCCGCCGTTGTGCCGCGCATCGGCATGCTCGCCTATTGTGCTTCCAAGGCCGCACTCGTCAGCCTCAGCCATTGTGCAGCACTTGAACTCGCGCCCTATGGCGTGCGCTGCAATGTGGTGTCACCCGGCTCCACCGATACGCCGATGCTGGCCGGCATGCTGAACGATCCCAGCGGCGAACAGCGACTGGTCGCCGGTCTTCCCGAGCAGTTCAAGCTCGGTATTCCGCTCGGCAAGATCGCGCGGCCGGACGACATCGCCGACACGGTGCTGTTCCTCGCCTCCGATCAGGCAGGCCATGTGACGATGCAGCAGATCGTGGTCGATGGCGGCGCCACGCTTGCCGCCTGAGCATCGGTCCGCGTGAAGAGGATGACAGATATGGCCAACGCGCCGGCGTTTCACGGCGAAGCTGTTTCCGGCGATCCACCCGAGGCCATCTGGCCTTGGCCGGACGACAGATGCGATTGTCATTGCGTCACCCTTCATTACAGCGCCGAAGAAGGGCGCGGCGGCAAGGTCCCTCCCTTGCCGCCGCAGCTTTTGCGCGCTGCGCCCAGACGCAAGGCGGAATTTATCGCCGGGCGCAGATGTGCTGCCGAAGCCATACGCCGTCT
>Ga0157370_10001140_pt1 | contig 33196 bp, 30 predicted proteins | sample C35metaG_FD_113463 | JGI IMG/M metagenome (GOLD analysis project Ga0157370, IMG submission 113463) | Corn rhizosphere microbial communities from Kellogg Biological Station, Michigan, USA - C3-5 metaG | ecosystem: Host-associated > Plants > Roots > Rhizosphere > Soil | place: USA: Michigan... | reverse complement strand
GAGAGCCCCGCATAGCCGTCGCCCGCGAAGAGGTTCTGCCCGCCCTTCCACACCGACTGGTGCACGTGCATGCCCGAGCCGTTGTCGCCGACGACCGGCTTGGGCATGAAGGTGGCGGTCTTGCCGTAGGAGCGCGCGACGTTCCAGACGGTGTACTTGAGGATCTGCAGCCAGTCGGCGCGCTTCACCAGCGTGTTGAACTTGGTGCCGATCTCGCACTGCCCCGGCGCCGCGACCTCGTGGTGATGCACTTCGACTTCGACGCCCTGCTCCTCGAGCGCGAGGCACATCGCCGAGCGGATGTCCTGCAGCGAATCGACCGGCGGCACCGGGAAGTAGCCGCCCTTCACCGGCGGGCGATGGCCCAGGTTGCCGCCCTCGATCTTCGCGTCGGAGGACCAGGGCGCTTCCTCGGAATTGATCTTCACGTAGCTGCCCGACATGTCGACCTTCCACTCGACCGAGTCGAAGATGAAGAACTCGGGCTCCGGGCCGAAGTACGCGGTGTCGCCCAGGCCCGTGCTCTTGAGGTAGGCCTCGGCGCGCTTGGCGATCGTGCGCGGGTCGCGCTCATAGCCCTTGCCGGTCGCGGGCTCGAGCACGTCGCAGGTGAGCACCAGCGTGGGCTCGTCGAAGAACGGATCCATGCGCGCCGAATCCGGATCCGGCATGAGCAGCATGTCGGACGCCTCGATGCCCTTCCATCCGGCGATCGACGAGCCGTCGAACGCGTGGCCATCCTTGAACTTGTCCTCGCCGAAGGACTTCACCGGCACGGAGACGTGCTGCTCCTTGCCCTTGGTGTCAGTGAAGCGAAGGTCCACGAAGCGCACTTCGTTTTCCTTGATGGTCTTGAATACGTCGGCGACTGCCATTGGTTTGTCTCCTGTGGATGGATGACCCGGGATGGGGTAATGGAAGGGACTGCTCTGAGGCTATGAACGAGCGGATCGGGCAGCACGAAGCATGCCACGTTTCGGTGCATTGCAAGTCATTGATTTATCGTGATCGGATTCCGCAAATCCGGATGGAGCGCACAACTATGGTGCGGCATTCGGCATCGGCGCACCATCATAGCGCGCATGCCGAGGCCGCGCCGGAAGAGCCGCCCATACTATTAAAATTGGCGGCGGGACGTGCGCCCGCTATGATGGCGCGCGGCACCGCCGTCGCATCCGCTCGCATTCCTCGATGGACCGTTACGCCGTCATCGGCAACCCCGTGGCGCACAGCCTCTCGCCGGCGATCCACGCGCGATTCGCCGCGCAACTCGGAGAGCGCATCGAATACGTCGCGCTCGCCGCGCCGCTCGACGGCTTCGCCGCGACGGTCGAACGCTTCTTCCGCGAAGGCGCACGCGGCGCGAACGTGACGCTGCCGTTCAAGGTCGAGGCGTTCGGGCTCGCCGCGTCCTCTTCCGAGCGGGCGCGCGAAGCGGGCGCCGCGAATTTCCTCGCGCGACGCGACGACGGAACCATCGCCGCGGACAACACCGACGGCGCGGGCCTCGTCGCGGACCTGCGCGACAATCTGGGGTTGAAGATCGAGGGTGCGAGCATCCTGATGATCGGCGCGGGCGGCGCGGCGCGCGGCGTGATCGGCCCGCTGCTGCGAGAGGCGCCGGAGAGGCTTGTGATCGCGAACCGCGACGCCCAACGCGGCCGCGCGCTCGCATCGCGCTTCGCCTCGGGCGCTCGCGTGCAATCGTGCGCCCTCGACGGCATCCCGCATCTCGATTTCGACCTGGTCGTGAACGCGACGTCCGCCTCGACGCTCGGCACGCCGCTCACGCTCGCCGACGACTCGATCTTTCGCCCCGGCGTCGTCGCTTACGACATGGCCTACGGCGCCAATGCGCGGGCGTTCATCGAGCGCGCCGCGGCGCGCGGTGCACGGGCGTGCGACGGCCTGGGCATGCTCGTGGAGCAGGCGGCGGAATCGTACCGGCTGTGGCGCGGCCGGCGTCCCGCGACCCGCGAGGTGATCGCGCAGCTGCGCGCGGGTCGGTCGTGAAGCGGTGGCTGCGCTACGCCGGCTGGCTCGCGGTCGCGGCCGCCGGCGCGTTCCTCGCGCTGCAGCTGTCCTACCTCGCGCGCGTCTGGTGGTGGAAGGACCACGATCCGCAGATGACCGCGTTCATGCGCGCGCGCCTGGAAGAGCTGCGCCGCCACGATCCGCATGCGCGCCTGCGCCACACGTGGGTGCCCTATTCGCGCATCTCGGCGAGCCTCAAGCGCGCTGTGGTGGTGGCCGAGGACTCGCGCTTCGTCGACCACGACGGATTCGACTGGGAGGCGATCGAGAAGGCGCGCGAGAAGAACGTCCGGCGCGGGCGCATCGTCGCCGGCGGCTCGACCATCTCCCAGCAGCTCGCGAAGAACCTGTTCCTCACGCCGTCGCGCACGCCGTGGCGCAAGGGCGAGGAGGCGCTGATCACCGTCATGATCGAGCACGTGATGGACAAGCGGCGCATCCTCGAGCTCTACCTCAACGTGATCGAGTGGGGCGACGACGTCTTCGGCGCCGAGGCGGCCGCGCGCCACTACTATGGCGTGAGCGCGGCGGCGCTCGGGCCGGAGGCTTCCGCGCGGCTCGCGGCGATGATCCCCAACCCGCGCTTCTACGATCGCCATCGCAGCACGCGCTGGCTCGAGCGCCACACGCAGACGATCCTCGCCCGCATGCCGCAGGCGGAGCTGCCGTGACCCGGCGCTAGCGATGGCGCGGCTCTTCTTCGCGGTGTGGCCCGGGAATGCGGCGCCGGCCCTCGCGCACCTGGGAGCCGACGTCGCGTTGGTATCGGAAGGACGGCCGGTGCCGTCCGGGAAGATCCACCTCACCCTTGCGTTCCTCGGCGATGTTCAGCCGGCGCTGCTCGCCGATGCGCGCGCTGCCGGCCGCGGCATCGCCTTCCAGCCCTTCGCGTTCATGCTCGATCGCGTAGGCTCGTTTCGCGCCGCCCGCGTGGCATGGGCGGGCGCGGCGCTCACGCCCGAGCCGCTCGCCGCGCTGCAGTCCGCCCTCGCGGCGAGGCTGCACTGCGCGCGCTTCCCGCTCGAGGCGAGGCCGTTCGCGCCGCACGCCACGCTCGCGAGGCGGATCCGCCGCCCGGTTCCGCTCGCCGCGATCGATCCCATAGCATGGCGCGTGGACGCGTTCACGCTGGTCCGGTCGGAGACCGGCAACGGACGCTACGAGGTGCTCGAGGAATACCGCGCCGGATGACGCGGAAGCGAGCCCGCTTGCGAGGCGCTACCCGGCCGTTCTGCTTGCCGCTCGCGCGGTACCGGTCGGGTCGCGCCTCGTATTCGGGTCCAGCCGTTTCGCCTTCGGGTGCCTGGGGCTCCCGGTCAGCTCATCGGCTTGATCAGCGGCGTGATGACCGGAGTGACCGCCGGGGCCATGGGCCTGGCGGGCGCCGCGGACATCGCGGGCTTGCTGCGTTTCGCCGCCTTTCTCTTCTTCGCGGACTTCTTCTTCGCCGCCTTGCGGGCCGGCTTGCGTTTCTTGGCCGCTTTCTTCTTCGACGATTTCTTCTTCGCCGACTTCTTCTTCGACTTCTTCGCTACGCGCTTTTTTGACGAGCGCTTCTTCGACGACTTCTTCTTGGCGGTCTTTTTCTTGGAGGACTTCTTCTTCGCGGCTTTTTTCTTGGCAGCCATGCTTGACTCCTTTCAATGTTGACCGATTGTCTGACGTGCGCGCCGCCCGACGGGTGGCCTACTCGCACTACCAAGCGTTCGGATTCGCATCGAACGAGATTGGTGAGCCGATTCTAGACGCAAGTCCGTGAAATCCCCGCATGTCAAGCATGACTATTTGATCGGACTCGTGCCGCTTTGGTATCGGGTCGATACCAAAACTGAGTACTCCGCTCGAACTGGACACGAGCGGCGCGCAATCAGCGATCGGGAAGCCGGCGCTCGAGCGCGAAGAGCGATCGCGTCGTCTCGCGCGCGCGGATCTCGATCGCGTTCCCGCGGTCGACGAGCACCTCGCAGGGGCGCGGGCGCGAGTTGTAGTTGGAGCTCATCGCCATCCCGTAGGCGCCGGCCGCGAGGATCGCGAGGAGGTCGCCCGGCGCGACGGCGAGGCTGCGGTCGAGGCCCAGCACGTCGGACGATTCGCACACCGGGCCCACGACGTCGTAGCGCGCGCTCTCGCGCCCGGGGGCCTCCCGCACCGCAACGATCTCGTGCCACGACTCGTAGAGCGCCGGGCGCAGCAGCTCGCTCATCGAGGCGTCGACGATCGCGAAGCGCTTCGCCTTGTCGAGCTTCAGGTACTCCACGCGCGTGAGGAGGATGCCGGCGCCGCCTACGATGGCGCGGCCCGGTTCGAGCAGCACCTGGAACGCGCGCCCCGACAGGCGCCGGGCGAGCGCGCCGCAGTAGGCGCGCACGTCGGGCGCGCGCTCGTCCTCGCGGTAGCGGATGCCGAGGCCGCCGCCCAGGTCGAGATGCTCGATCGCGAAGCCTTCGGCGCCGAGCGCATCGGCGAGCTCGAGCACGCGCTCGAGCGCCTCGTCGAGCGGCGCCGTTTCCAGCATCTGCGAGCCGATGTGGCAGCCGATTCCCGCCACCCGCAGGTGCGGCAGCCGCGCCGCATGGCGGAAGGCCTGCAGCGCGCGTGCGTGCGGGATGCCGAACTTGTTGCCGGCCATTCCGGTGGAGATGTACGGATGGGTGCGCGCGTCGACGTCGGGATTGATGCGCAGCGCGATCGGCGCGCGCCGTCCGAGCGCGGCCGCGATCGCGTCCAGGCGCTCGAGCTCGGGCTCGCTCTCCACGTTGAAGCACTTGATCCCCGCCTCGAGCGCGGCGCGCATCTCCGCGTCGGTCTTGCCCACGCCGGAAAAGATCACGCGATCGGCGCGGCCGCCCGCCGCAAGCACGCGCGCGAGCTCGCCGCCGGAGACGATGTCGAAGCCCGCTCCGGCGCGCGCGAGGACGTCGAGGATCGCGAGGTTCGAGCTCGCCTTCACCGCGTAGCACACGAGGTGGTCGAGCCCGGCGAGCCCCTCGTCGAAGTCGCGGAACGCTTCCTCGATCGCGGCGCGCGAGTACACGTAGCACGGCGTGCCGAAGCGCCGCGCGATCTCCTCGAGCGAGGCGCCTTCCAGGCGCAGCTCGCCCGCCGCGCGCTCGAGCGCGCTCATGGCGAGGAAGGCGGCACGGCGGGAACCGGCGGCGCGACGGCGGGCGCGGGCGTGTCGGGAAGGCGCAGCGCTCCCTTCTGCCCGCAGGCGGCGAGGAGGAGGAGGAGGACGGTGAGCACCGCCGCGGCGCGTATCATGGCCGGAATTATGAACGAATCGGAATTCCACCGGGCCGTCGACGCGGTGCTCGAACGCATCGAGTCCTCGCTCGGGCCGCACGACGCGCTCGACGTGGACCTCGAGGGCGGCGTGCTGAGCGTCGAGTGCCCCGATGGCAGCCGCATCATCGTGAATCGCCAGACGCCGAACCGCGAGATCTGGGTCGCCGCGCGCTCCGGCGGCTTCCATTTCGCCTCGCGCGAGGGCGCGTGGCGAGACACGAGGAGCGGCGACGAGCTCTTCGCCTCGCTCGCGCGCCTCATCGAGGCGCAATCGGGCGAGCGCGTGCGCTGGAGCTGAGCTCGCGCGTCGCAAAGCGACGAAAACCGGCACTCGCGGCGGCTTCCGGCGAGTTGGTTTCGAGCCGATACGATAAATCGGCGCGTCAAATCCTTGACTTTTCCGTATCGACCCGATGCTAATGCGCGGACGCGGACGTCAACCGCGATCCGGAGGCGCGACTGGACAAGAACCCGATCGTCCTTCTCGAGCTCGTCGAGCGGCTCGGCAACCTCATGCGCACGGAGCTGCGCCGCGCGGGCGCCGACGAATCCCTCCAGCCCGTGCACCTGCAGTCGCTCATCTACCTCAGCAAGGCGAACCGCTATTCCAACACGCCGCAGGCGCTCGCGGAATACCTGGGACTCACCAAGGGCACCGTCTCGCAGACGCTGCTGCTCCTCGACCGCCGCGGCCTGATCGAGCGCTTCGAGGACGACATCGACCGGCGCGTGGTGCGCCTGAGGCTCTCGCCCGCCGGCGAGCGGCTGCTCTACGAGTCGCAGCCCACGCTCGCCTGGCAGAACGCGACGCGCAACATCAGCCCCAACCGCATCCGCAACGCCGTTTCCGCGCTGCGCGAGGCGCTCACGACCCTGCAGGAGGACAACGAGGGCGCGCCCTTCGGCGTGTGCCACAACTGCAGCTGGTGCCAGAAGCTGTCGCAACGGATTTACCGCTGCGGCCGCATGGGCGACCGCCTGTCGGGCCCGGAGACGCGCAAGATCTGCCGCATCTTCGAGGCGAAGAAGACCGAGGAAGCGGCCTAGGGCCCCGCGAGGCGCTTCCTCGCGCGCTCGATCGCCGCGCGCACCGCTTCCGGGGCGGTGCCGCCGATGTGGCGCCGCGCCGCGACCGAACCTTCCGGCGTGAGCACCTGCGCGACATCGGGCCCGACGAGCGGCGAGAAGCGCGCGAGCTCGGCGACCGGGATCTGCGCGAGGTCGCGGCCGGAATCCTCCGCCGCCCGCACCGCCCGCGCGACGACCTCGTGCGCGTCGCGAAACGGCAATCCCTTGCGCACCAGGTAGTCGGCGAGGTCGGTCGCGGTGGCGTGGCCTTCCCGCAGCGCCTCGAGCATGCGCTCGGGACGCGCCGCGAGGCCGCCCAGCAGCTCGGCGAGGATCGCGAGCACGTCGCGCAGCGTGTCGGCGGCATCGAAGAGCGGCTCCTTGTCCTCCTGGTTGTCCTTGTTGTAGGCGAGCGGCTGGCCCTTGAGGAGCGTGAGGAGCGCCACGAGCGCGCCGTACACGCGCCCGGTCTTGCCGCGCATGAGCTCCGGCACGTCCGGATTCTTCTTCTGCGGCATGATCGACGAGCCGGTGCAGAACCGGTCCGGGATCTCCACGAATCCGAAGCGTGGGTTGCTCCAGATGACCAGCTCCTCGGCGATGCGCGAGACGTGGGCCATCGCGAGCGCGGCGGCGGCGACGAATTCGACCGCGAAGTCGCGGTCGGAAACCGCGTCGAGCGAGTTCTCGCACACGCCGTCGAAGCCCAGCTCGCGGGCGACCCATTCGCGGTCGATCGGGTAGCTCGTGCCGGCGAGCGCCGAGGCTCCGAGCGGCAGCCGGTTGGCGCGCCGCCGGCAATCGGCGAGGCGCTCGGCGTCGCGGGTGAACATCTCGAAGTACGCCATCAGGTGGTGGCCGAACGTCACCGGCTGCGCCACCTGCATGTGCGTGAAGCCGGGCATGAGCGTCGCGGCGTTGCGCTCGGCGAGGTCGAGGATGCGCTCCCGCACGCGCTTGAGGAGCGCGGCGAGGGCGTCGATCTCGCTGCGCAGCCACAGCCGGATGTCGGTCGCGACCTGGTCGTTGCGCGAGCGGGCGGTGTGCAGGCGCTTGCCGGCATCGCCCACGAGCTGCGTGAGCCGGTGCTCGATGTTGAAATGCACGTCCTCGCGCTCGATCGACCATGGGAAGGTTCCGGCGCGCACTTCGTCGGCGATGGCCGCCAGGCCGCGCTCGATCGCCTCGAGGTCCGCCGCCGGGAGGATCGCGCAGCGCGCGAGCATGCGCGCATGGGCGAGCGAGCCCTGGATGTCGAATTGCGCGAGGCGCCGGTCGAAGTCGACCGACGCGTTGAAGCGCCGGGTGAGCTCGTCGATCGGCTCGGCGAATCGGCCCGACCATGCCTTGCCGGCGCTCGCCTTTCCGGCCGGCTTGTCGTCTTGTTGCATGGAAACGGCGGCGATGGCCAAATGGGGAACGTGGCGAGTATAAATCAGACGGGTACGGGAATCCGGCTGCCCAATTTCTGCAACCTGGGCATCATGCTGCGCTCCCTCGTCGTGGTGAACCTGCTGGTGGCCGCGGCCGCGGTGGTTCGCGCGCAGCGGCTCGCGACCGCGGGCCTGGAGTTCGTCCTCCTCGCCGCGTTCGCCGAGCCGGTGCTCATCGTGAGCCTGCTCGCGCTGTGCGGCGCGCGCCGCTGGCTGCATTCGCTGGGCTACGCGCGATCGATCGCGATGGTGGCGGTTTTCGAGCTCGCGCTCTCGTGGGCGGCCTGGCGCGCGGTGGGAAGCCTTTTCGTCGACTACGCCGGCGGCTCTTTCCCGCGCCTCGCGGCGCTGGTGCTCTTCGCGACGGCGGTGACGCTCGCCTACTTCGACCTGCGCTCGCGCGCCCTCGCCCCGGCGATCGCCGATGCGCGCATCCAGGCGCTGCAGGCGCGCATCCGTCCGCACTTCCTCTACAACAGCATCAACGCCGTGATCTCGCTCATCCGCTCGGAGCCGCGCCGCGCGGAGCGCGCCCTCGAGGACATGGCGGATCTCTTCCGGGTTCTCATGTCGGAGAACCGCACGCTCGCTCCGATCGCCGAGGAAGTGGAGCTCGCGCGCCAGTACCTGGCGATCGAGAGCCTGCGACTGGGCGAGCGCCTGCGGGTTTCGTGGCGCATCGACGCGATGCCGGGCGACGCGCTGGTGCCGCCGCTCGTGCTGCAGCCCCTGGTCGAGAACGCGGTGTACCACGGCATCGAGCCCTCGCCGGAAGGCGGCGAGGTGTCGATCGACGTGCGCCGCGATGGCCCTCAGCTCGTGATGACGCTGGTGAACCCGGTGGCCGCGGGCGCCCGCAGCCCGGCCGGCAACCGCATGGCGATCGCCAATATCCGCGAGCGGCTGCAGCTGCATTTCGACGCCGAGGCGAGCATGAAGTCCGAGGTGGACGACGGTTCCTACCGGGTGACGATCCGCATGCCTTACCTCACGCCCCCCGCATGACGCTCGCCCGCAGCGAGGTGCCGCGCATCCTCATCGCCGACGACGAGGCGCCGGCGCGCCAGCGGCTGCGCGACCTGCTCGACGAGTGCCGGGAACGCTTCCCGCTCACCGTCGTGGACGAGGCGCGCAGCGGCCGCGAGGTGCTGGACGTGCTCAACCGCGAGAAAGTCGACATCGTCCTCCTCGATATCCGCATGCCGGAGATCGACGGAATGGAGGCGGCGCGGCACATCGCGGGCATGCCCAATCCGCCCGCGATCATCTTCACCACGGCCTTCGACAGCTACGCCATCAACGCCTTCGAGGTGAACGCGATCGACTATCTGCTCAAGCCGATCCGCCTGGAGCGGCTGCTCGCCGCGCTCACCAAGGTGCGCGCCGCCGCGCCCCCCAGCCGCCAGGCCCTGGATGCCGCCGCGAACCAGCCGCGCCGCCACCTTTCCGTGCACGAGCGGGGCAAGATCCACCTGGTGCCGGTCGCCGAGATCCTCTACCTGCGGGCGGAGCTCAAGTACGTCACGGTGCGCACGGTCGAGCGCGAGTACCTGGTCGAGGAATCCCTCACCACGCTCGAGGAAGAGTTCGGCGACGCGTTCGTGCGCGTGCACCGCAACTGCCTCGTCGCGCGCCAGGCGGTGGCCGGCTTCGCGCGCAACGCCGACGAGAGCGAGTCCGGATGGGCCGTGGTGATCAAGGGCACCGGCGAGAAGCTCCCGGTGAGCCGCCGGCAGCACCACGTCGTCAAGCAGTTTCGCTGAACTCCCAATATGGAGGATCGCCGAAGGTCCTGCGCAGGAAGTCGATGAAGAACTTCACCTTCGCGGGGAGCAGGCGCCGCTCGGCGTACACCGCGTAGATGTTGCTTCCCGGCAGCGAGTACTCGTCGAGCGCCGTGACGAGCCGCCCGCGCTTCACCTCCTCGCTCACTTCCCACGCGGAGCGCCATGCGAGGCCTTCGCCCGCGATCGCCCAACGCGTGAGCACTTCGCCGTCGTTGCACTGCAGGCTCCCCGCGACCTTCACGCTCACGGGCTTGCCCTTTTCGACGAAGTGCCATGAATCGGCGACCCCGTCCTCGGTACTGGTCACGAGGCAATTGTGGCGCGCGAGGTCGGCGAGCGCCTTCGGCCGCCCCGCGCGCTTGAAGTACGCGGGCGAGGCGCACACCACCCGGTGGTTGCGCGCGAGCTTCGCCGCGATGAGGTCGGCGCTCTTCAGGTCGGCGATGCGGATCGCGAGGTCGAAGCGCTCGTTCTTGAGGTCGACGAGGCGCTCGGAAAGGTGCAGCGTGATCGCGAGATTCGGATGCTCCGCGATGAAGGCGGGAAGGTGCGAGGCGATGTGCTTGCGCCCGAACGCCGTGGGCGCGGTGATGATGAGCCGGCCCGAAGCGCTGCGCGCGCCGACCGTGAGCGAATCCTCCGCCGCGCGCAGCTCCTCGAGCACGCGGTGGCAATCGTCGTAGAACGTCGAACCCTCCGGCGTGAGGGTTACCTTGCGCGTCGAGCGCTTGAAGAGCTTCACGCCGAGGCGTTCCTCGAGCTGGTCGATGCGGCGGCCGACCATCGCGGGCGTGATGCCTTCCTCGCGCGCGGCGGCCGAGAGGCTTCCGCGCTGCGCGACTTCCACGAAGGTGGTGAGCTCCTTGAATCGATCCATATCGCGGCCCGAAGTATAAGGCGAATGGCCGGGATACGGTATTCCCCCGATGCGAGTGGGAGAATCCACCCGATCGCCGAAGGGCGAGCGGGAAGCGCGGGAACGTAGGAGCTAGTTGTGCACCGGGCCGCGCGGCGTTGCGCCGCGGCGCGCGAACGGATGGGGGCGGTGGAACGGATGGTGGTGGAACCCGATCGGCGCTCCGACCCACACGACCTCGGGCACGTCGCTCGCCTCGGGCGCCGGCGCGGGCGCGGGCTGCATCGCGTGCGCGAGCGCCTCGCGGTTCCAGCGGTCGCGCTCGGCCTCGAGCCGACGGTCGAGAGCCGCCTCGCGCGCGAAGAGGCGCTCGCGTTCGGCGGAATCGGGAGTCGGGTAGCTCGCCGGCACATCGATCTTCTTCCCTCGCTCCATCGCATCGCACGGATCCTGCTGGTACGTCACGGCTCCCGCCGGCGACGTGCAGCGAAAGATCTCGGCGCGCGCGGGATGGAGCGCCAACGAGAGGAACGCGGCAAGGGTGGCGACTACGGCTCGCTGCATGGCGCGATCATGCGCCGCCCGCAGGATGCGCCCGGGCGAGAGCGACGTCGGCCGCCTGGCGGTCGGCATGGTAGCTGGAGCGCACCATCGGGCCGCACGCCGCGTTCACGAACCCCAGGCGCGCCGCCTCCTGCTCGAACATGCGGAACTCGTCGGGATGCGCGTAGCGCGCGACCGGGAGGTGGTGCTTCGAGGGCTGCAGGTACTGGCCGATCGTGAGCATGTCCACGTGGTGCGCACGCAGGTCGCGCATCACCTCGAGGATCTCGTCGTTCGTCTCCCCGAGGCCCACCATGAGCCCCGACTTGGTCGGCACGGCCGGATGCGCGGCCTTGAAATCGCGCAGCAGCGCGAGCGAGTGCGCGTAGTCGGAGCCGGGACGCGCTTGCCGGTACAGGCGCGGCACCGTCTCGAGGTTATGGTTCATGACGTCCGGCGGCGCGTGGCCGAGGATCGCGAGCGCGCGTTCCATGCGCCCGCGAAAGTCCGGCGTGAGGATCTCGATGCGGGTCGCGGGCGAAAGCGCTCGCACGGCGCGGATGCATTCCACGAAATGGCCAGCGCCGCCGTCCTTGAGGTCGTCGCGATCGACGCTCGTGACGACGACGTAGGCGAGCTTCATCGCGGCGATGGTCTCGGCGAGATGGCGCGGCTCGTCCGGATCGGGCGGCTGCGGCCGGCCGTGCGCGACATCGCAGAACGGACAGCGGCGCGTGCAGAGGTCGCCCAGGATCATGAAGGTCGCGGTGCCATGCCCGAAGCACTCGCCGATGTTCGGGCAGGACGCCTCTTCGCAGACGGTGTGCAGCTTCGCTTCGCGCAGGATGCGCTTGATCTCCTGGAAGCGCTCGCCGCCGCCGGCGCGCACCCGGATCCACTCGGGCTTGCGCAACGCCTCGCCCTGCGCCACCACCTTGATCGGGATGCGGGCGGTCTTGAGCGCGCGCTTCTGCTGCAGCTTCAGGTCGGAATCAGGCATCGCTCGAGGCATTCGGAGAGCTTTTGCTGCACTGCATCGATGCTATCACGGGCCCCATGGTCGGCCATTTGCGTGCACTCAAGTCCCGGATAGCCGCACGGGTCGATGCGCGAGAAGGGCTCGAGGTCGAGGTCCGCATTGAGCGCGATGCCGTGATAGCTGCAGCCGCGCGCGACGCGCAGGCCGACGGCGGCGATCTTCGCGCCGTCCACGTAGACGCCGGGCATGCCCGGGCGGCGCTCGCCGCGGATGCCGTAGCCCTGGAGCACGTCGATCGCCGCCTGCTCGAGGCGCCGCACCAGCTCCTTCACGCCGAGAGAGCGGCGGCGCAGGTCGAGCATCGCATAGGCGACGACCTGGCCGGGGCCATGGTAGGTGACCTGCCCGCCGCGATCGGTGGCGACGACCGGAATGGTGCCGGGCTCGAGGACGTGCTCGCGGCGCCCGGCGAGGCCGAGCGTGTAGACGGGAGGATGCTCGAGGAGCCACAGCTCGTCCTCGGACGAAGCGTCGCGGCGTTGCGTGAACGCCTGCATCGCGCGCCACGTGGGCTCGTAAGCCACGCGGCCGAGGCGGCGGATCTTCACAACACCATGATCACCATCGGATGCTTCGAGAGCTCCGAGTAGAGCGCGTCGAGCTGCTCGCGGGAGCGCGCGTTGATCACGACGGTGAGGGAGAGATAGCGCGCGTTCTTCGAAGAGCGCATCTCGATCGTCTCGGGACGGAAGTCCTCGGCATGGCGCATGACGATCTCGGAGACCAGCTGCGCGAAGCCGTCCTCCCGACGTCCCATCACCTTCATCGGGAAGACGCACGGGAAGGTGAGGAGCGAGGGCGGGTTCTCGGGCGTGTTCATGGGCGTATGCATGAACTACAGATTGCGCCGGATGCGCCGCAGTTCAAGCCGCGACGCGCCGGCCGGCCTTGAGCTTGTCCTTGTAGTCCTGGTAGAGGGCATGCATGCGCCGGAAGACGGGTCCCGGCTTTCCGTTCGCCACGGGCTTCCCGTCGATGCTCGTGACGGCGAGAACCTCCTTCGTCGAGGAGGAGAGCCACACCTCGTCGGCCGCGCGCAGCTCGGCCTCGGAGACCGGACGGATCTCGAGCTCCACCTTGCCCTCGTCCGCGAGGCGCGTGAGGAGATCGTAGGTGATGCCGAGGAGGATCAGGTTGTCGCGCGGCGGTGCGGCGACGACCCCCTTTCTCACGACGAACACGTTCGAAGACGACGCTTCGGTCACGAAGCCGTCGCGGATGAGGATCGTCTCCGTGGCGCCCGCATCCGCCGAGATCTGGCGCGCGAGCACGTTGCCCAGCAGCGAGGTCGACTTGATATGGCACTTCTCCCAGCGGAAGTCGGGCGAGGTGACGCACGCGACGCCGTTCTCGACCGCCTCGCGCGAGGGCGTGGAGAGCGGCTGGCACATCATGAACACCGTCGGCGCGACGCCCTTCGGGATGACGTGGTCGCGCTTCGGGGGCACGCCGCGCGTCACCTGGATGTACACCGACTGGTTGCCGGGATGGTGCGCGAGGAGCTGGCGCGCGAGCTCCAGCCACTCGTCGACGGTGTGCGGGTTCTCCAGGCGGATCTCGTCCATGGAGCGCTGCAGCCGCTCGAAATGCTCGCGCCCGCGAAGCGGCACGCCGTCGTAGACGGGAATCACCTCGTAGACGCCGTCGCCGAAGATGAAGCCGCGGTCGAGGGGCGAGATGTGGATGCGGTCGAGCGGCATGAGCTCGCCGTTGAAATGGGCGATGTTTGCGGTCATGGCTTGGCGTCGAACATCAGTTTGAGCGTGTCCCAGCCTCGGGACAGGAAGCCGGCGACGGGCACGTCCTCGAGGGCGACGACGGCGAATTGCGCCAGCGGCGCGTTGTCGCGCATGAGCTTCATTATCCCCGCTTTCTCCCCCGCGGCAAGCGGCGCGACGAAGGGCTGGTGCGTGTCGAGCACGGCGCGGATGCCCTCGAACTGCCCGCGTGGCAGCGTGAGCCACACGTCGTGGTCGAAGCCGAGCGCGACGCGCGACTTCGTTCCCTTGTAGATCGCGACCTCGGCCACGGGTTTCCCCTTCGCGTACACGCGCCTCGTCTCGTACGCCTGGAAGCCGAAGTTGAGCAGCTTCTCGCTCTCGGTGGTGCGAAGGCCGTCGGTGCGCGCGCCGAGCACGACCGAGATCAGCCGCCGCTCGCCGCGGATTGCGGAGGCGACGAGGCAGTAGCCGGCCGCCTGCGTGCTGCCGGTCTTCAGGCCATCGACGGAGGGGTCGCTCCAGAGCAACCGGTTGCGATTGCTCTGCCGGATGTCGTTGTAGGCGAATTCCTTCTCCGAGTACAAGGCGTATCGATCGGGGAAGTCGCGGATCAGCGCGGCCGCGAGCTTCGCGAGGTCGCGAGCCGACGAATGGTGGTCCGGCGCGGGCGCGCCGGTCGCGTTCACGAAGTGGGTATCGGTGAGTCCCAGGCGCGCGGCCTGCCGATTCATGAGGTCGACGAACCGGTCCTCGCTTCCCGCGACCGCCTCGGCGAGTGCCACGGCGGCATCGTTGCCGGAATCGACGATGAGTCCCTGCAACAGCTCGTCGACCGTCACCGGCCTTCCCGCTTGCAGGAACATGCGGGCGCCCGGCGCGTCGGCGGCCCGCGGCGAAGGCGTCACCGGTCGGTTCTCGTCGAGCGCATGGTCGCGCAGCGCCGCGAATACCACGTACGACGTCATCAGCTTGGTGAGCGAGGCCGGGTCGAAGCGGTCGTCGGCCGCCTGGGCCGCGAGCGTCTGGCCGCTCAATGCATCGACGAGGATCCACGCGCGCGCGGCGATCGGCGGCGGCGTGGCGTCCTGCGCGCCGGCGGCGAGGGCGGCGCACGCGACGATAGCTGCGAGGAAACGCTTCATGGGCTTCGGAGCTCTTGCGGAATACTAGCGATCGACGATGGCGGGTGCGTAGCCGAGGGATTGGCGGACCTTGGCGGCGATCGCCTCGGCCTCGTCGCGGTTGCGGTACGGGCCGAGGCGCACACGGGCGAGCCCGTCGCGTTGCACGACGCGGATGGGCTCGTGCATCCACGGCAGCTCGCGCGCCGCCTTGTCGCGGAACGCTTGCGCCGCGGGTTCGCTGGAGAACGCGCCGAGCTGGATCCAGACCGCGCCTTCGTCCTGTGCGACGACCGGCGTGCGGATCGCGGCGGGCGCGGGCGGGCCGCCCCTGGCGTCCGGCGGCGCTTCCGAAAGGGTGGTCGTGGCGGGCGTCGACGCGGAAGCGCCATCGCCGTTCGCCGACATTTCCTTCGCGGTCTCGTTCGACGCATTCTCGCGATCGCGCTTGGGCGGCTCGAACACGCGCTCCACCTCGACCATCCCGCTTCCCTTCGCCGCGAGCCCGATCTTCGCCGCCGCGGCATAGGAGAGATCGATGATGCGGTCGCCATGGAACGGCCCGCGATCGTTGATGCGCACCACCACCGACTTGCCGTTCGCGAGGTTGGTCACCTTCGCGTAGCTCGGGATCGGCAGCGTCTTGTGCGCGGCGGTCATCTTGAACATGTCGTAGGGCTCGCCGGAGGCGGTCTTCTGGCCCTGGAACTTGCGGCCGTACCAGGAGGCGAGGCCGCGCTGGCGGAAGGGCTGCCGGTCCACCACCGGCACATACGTCGTGCCGAACACCGAATACGGACGGTTGGCGAACGCGTTGAACGGCTCGTCGCGCGGCACGGCGTCGGGCACTTTCTCCAGCCCATCGGGCACCGTGCCGGGCGGGCCGTCGTCCGAGTAGTAGGGATTGCGCTTCGCGGTCGTGGTACAGCCCGCCGCGGCGATCGCCAGCACGAGGAGTGCGATCGCGAGCCTCAACTCGACACCAGCTGCTTGTGGGTGGAGATCGACATCAGGATGCCGAATCCCGCGAGCACCGAGAGGAGCGCCGTGCCGCCGTAGCTGATCATCGGCAGCGGCACGCCCACCACCGGGAGGATGCCGCTCACCATGCCCATGTTGACGAAGGCGTAGGTGAAGAACGTGAGCGTGATGGCGCCGGCGGTGAGGCGCGCGAAGACCGTGGACGCGTTGGCCGCGATCATCATGCCGCGCGCGATGATGAGCACGTAGAGGGCGATGAGGACCACGTTGCCGACCAGCCCGAACTCCTCGCCGAAGACGGCGAGGATGAAGTCGGTGGAGCGCTCGGGCACGAAGTCGAGCTGCGCCTGGGTGCCGTTGAGCCACCCCTTGCCGAGCACGCCCCCGGAACCGATCGCGATGGTCGACTGGATGATGTGGTAGCCGGCGCCGAGCGGGTCCTGCATCGGGTCGAGGAGGGTGAGGATCCTCTGGCGCTGGTAGTCGTGCAGCATCGGCCACACGAATGGCACCGCCGCCGCCGCGGCGGCGAGGATCGAGATCAGCACGCGCCACGAGAGCCCGGCGAGGAAGATCACGAAGAAGCCCGACGCGAAGACGAGGAGCGCGGTCCCGAGGTCGGGTTGGCGCGCGATGAGCCCGACGGGGATCGCGAGCATCACGCCCGCGACCACGAAATCGCGCAGCCGCACGCCTTCCTCGTGGCGATGGAAGAACCACGCGAGCATGAGCGGCACCGCGATCTTCATCACTTCCGACGGCTGGATCGTGGTGAAGCCGAGGTTCAACCACCGGCGGGCGCCGTTGCGCACCTCGCCGAAGAGCGCTACGCCGACCAGCAGCGCGAGCCCCGCGGCATAGGCGGGAGGCGCCAGGCGCATGAGCGTCTGCGGATGCACCTGCGCGAAGAGCCACAGCGCGAGGAGCGCGAGCGCGAGGTTGCGGCCCTGGCTCAGGACCCGGTCGAGCGATCCGCCGCCGGAAGCCGAGTAGACCACGGTGAGCCCGAGCGTCACCGTGAGCGCGATCGCCGCCATCAGCGGACCGTCGATGCGCCGCGCGAGGAAATCGAAGGCGCGGTTAATCATGTTCCTCTTCCTCGATGGTGCCGGTCTCCGGCGGTGGAGGCGGCGGCTTGATCACGGGCCTCTTGCCGGTGAGGTAGTAGTCGAACACCGCGCGCGCGATCGGGCCGGCGGTCGATCCGCCGTGCTGGCCGTTCTCCACCAGGATCGCGAGCGCGAGCTTGGGGTCGTCGGCGGGCGCGAAGGCGATGAGGAGCGCGTGGTCCCAGTGCTCGCGCTTCATGCGCTTCTCGTCGTAGCGCTCGCCCTGCTTCATGCCCACCACCTGCGCGGTTCCCGTCTTCGCGGCGATGGAGTACGGCGCACCGGCTCCCGTCTGCGCGGCGGTGCCGCCGGGCTTCGTCACGTCCGCCATCGCGGCACGGACGATGGCGAGGTTCTCGGGCTTCACGATGGGCGCGGCTTCGCCGCCGGGCGGCTTGTACGCACGGTCCTCGTGGGTCTTCGCGTCCTGGATCGCCTTGAGCAGGTGGGGATGCACCGGGATGCCGCCGTTCGCGAGCGTGGCCGTGGCGGCCGCGAGCTGCAGCGGCGTCGCGAGCATGTAGCCCTGGCCGATGCCCACGCTCACCGTGTCGCCGGCGTACCACTTCTGCCGGAAGCGCTGCATCTTCCACGCCTGGGACGGCGCGAGCCCCGGCAACTCGCCCTCGATGTCGATGCCGGTCTTCTGCCCGAAGCCGAAGCGCGAGAGGAAGTCGTGGATCGCGTCGATGCCGAGCTCGTTCGCGAGACCGTAGAAGTACGTGTCGCACGAGACGACGATCGCCTTGTGCATGTCCACCAGGCCGTGGCCGCCCTTCTTCCAGTCGCGGTAGCGGTGCGATACGCCGGCCAGCGTGTAGTAGCCCGGATCCGAGATGGTGTACGACGGCGAGCGCTTGCGGTATTCGAGCGCGGCGAGCGCCATGAAGGGCTTGATCGTCGATCCGGGCGGGTACTGGCCGCGCAATGCCCGGTCGTTGAGCGGCTTGTCGGGCGAGTTGTTGAGCGCGTCCCAGTTCTGCGGGTCGATGCCGTCGACGAAGAGGTTCGGATCGAAGTCGGGCTTGGACACGAGCGCGAGCACGCCCCCGGTGCGCGGGTCGATCGCGACCAGCGCGCCCTTGTAATCGCCGAACGCCTCCTCGGCGATCTTCTGCAGCTCCAGGTCGATGGTGACGACCACGTTGTCGCCCGATTGCGGCTCGGTGCGCGAGAGCGAGCGGATCGCCCGCCCGCCCGCGTCGATCTCCACCTGCTCGCTTCCCGTCACGCCGTGCAGCTCCTTCTCGTAGGCGCCCTCGATGCCGAGCTTGCCGATGTGGTCGCTGCCCTTGTAGTTGGCCGAAAGGCCGGCGTCGTCGATCCTCTGCAGGTCCGCATCGTTGATGCGGCCGATGTAGCCGATGGCGTGCGAGGCGATCTCGCCCTGCGGATAGGAGCGGAAGAGGCGCGCCTTGATCTCGAAGCCGGGAAAGCGGAAGCGGTTCACGGCGAAGCGCGCCACTTCCTCTTCCGTGAGGCGCGTGCGGATCGGCAGGCTCTCGAAGTTCTTGCTCTCCTCCTCGAGCTTGCGGAAGCGCCGCCGGTCGCGCGGCGAGACCTCGATCACCTTGGCGAGCTGGTCGATCGCCTTCTCCACGTTGGGCACCTTGCTGGGCGTGATCTCGAGCGTGTAGGCCGAGTAGTTCGCCGCGAGCACGCGCCCGTTGCGATCGAGGATCAGGTTTCTGTTTGGCGCCACGGCGACCACCGAGATGCGATTCTGCTCCGCGAGCGTGTGGTAATACTGCTGCTGGACCACCTGCAGCCATATGAAGCGCGCGACGAGCGCCCCGAACGCGCCCAGGATCACGAGCCCGGCCACCAGCATGCGATTGCGGAAGACGGTGAGCTCGCGGCGCGCGTCGCGCAGCGCCTGCCCGACCATCATGACGTCGCTTCCCGGCGCCGACGGACCGCCGACGAGTAGAGGATGCCGCTCGCGGGCGCCCACACGAGCGCGGTGACCACGGGCGAGACGAAGTACGCGAAGCCCGGGAAGTCGGCGCCGAGAAGCAGGTTCAGCAGCAGCATCACGCAGCTCGCGATCACCGTGAGGCCGAGCACGTGCAGCGTCTGCTCGGGCAGGTGGAACGAGAGGATGCGCACGCGCAGCACCTGCGCGCCGTACACCGCGACCACGTAGGCGAACGCGTGCTCGCCGAGGAGGACCGAATCGCTCACGTCCATGAGGAGCCCGACCGCGAAGGCCGCGCCCTGTCCCACCGCGCGCGGCTCGTTCAGCGTCCAGAAGATCAGCAGCAGCAGCACCAGGTCGGGTCGCGCGAGCAGCCACGTGCCCGACCAGGGAAGCAGCTCGAAGAGATACGCGGCGAGGAACGAGGCGAAGATGAGGCCGGCGGCCGCCGGGCCCTTCATCACGTCGCGCGCGACGGGCGTGAGGTCAGCGGGCCGCACCGCCGCCTCCTTCGCGCCGCGCCTTCGGCACGCGCTCCTTCGCGGGCTTGCGCGCCTCCTCCTCGATCGTCTCCGGCCGCGGCGCGGGAGGGGCCAGCGGCAGCAGCAGCACGTAGCGATAGTGGTCGACCGCCGCGGCGGGGTAGGACACGATGCGCGCGAACATGAAGGCGGTGTTCTTCTCGACGCTCGACACCTTGGCGACCGTGAGCCCGGGAGGATAAGTGCCGTCGATGCCCGAGGTCACGAAGAGGTCGCCGTCGCGGACGTCGGCGGAGGCGGGCATGAACGGAATGTCGATGGTGCCGTCCTTGCCCGAGCCCACGGCGATCGCGCGCAGGCCGTTCCTCACCAGCATCACCGGCACCGACTGGCCTTTCTCCGTGACGAGCGTCACCTCGCTGGTGAAGGTGCCCACGCTGGTCACCTGGCCCACGACGCCCTCGCCGTCGATCACCGGCATGCCGGCGCGGATGCCTTGCGTGAGTCCCTTGTCGACCACGATCTTGCGCGTGAACGGGTTGCGCGCGGTGTAGAGCACCTCGGCGAGCACTCCGCGCTCGGCGTAGCGGCTGTGCCCCGGCGACATCGCGAGCAGGTGCGCCTCCTCGGCCTTGAGGAGCCGGGCTTCCTGCGCCTGCGCGGACTGCTCGAGGAGCTTCACCCGCAGCTCGCGGTTCTCGCGCAGGAGCTCCTCCTGCGTCGTGAAGAACTCGGCCGCGCGCGCGAGCGCCTGCGAGGGCATCGCCGCGACCTGCTGCAGCGGCTGCGCGAAGGTGCTGAGCGACAGGCGCACCGCCTCGAGCGCGTGGAAGCGGTGGTCGGCGATCATGACCGCGATCGCGGCAAGCGTGAAGAACGTGAGCCGCGCGAGCGGCGACGGCCCGCGGTGGAAGAAGGGAGGAGGTTCGCGGATCAAGCGAGGCTGGAGAAGCGAGGAAGCCCGCCGCTCACCGCATCGCGAGGGGCGGCGTCATGGCCTGAAGGCCAGACTCCAGGAACGGCCCTGACTTCAGTCGTTCGTGAAGACAGTCCCAAGCTTGTCCATCTCCTCCAATGCCCGCCCCGAGCCGCGCACGACGCAGGTGAGCGGGTCATCGGCCACGATCACCGGCAGCCCGGTCTCTTCCATGAGCAGCCGGTCGAGCTCGCGCAGCAGCGCGCCCCCGCCGGTGAGCACCATGCCCTTCTCCGCGATGTCGGCGCCGAGCTCCGGCGGCGTCTGCTCGAGCGCGCTCTTCACGGCCGAGACGATGGAGTTGAGCGGATCGGTGAGCGCCTCGAGGATCTCGTTGGACGAGATCGTGAACGAGCGCGGGATGCCCTCGGCGAGGTTGCGTCCCTTCACCTCCATCTCGCGCACCTCGCTGCCCGGGAACGCGGAGCCGATCGACTTCTTGATCGATTCGGCGGTCGACTCGCCGATCAGCATCCCGTAGTTGCGGCGGATGTAGTTGATGATCGCCTCGTCGAACTTGTCGCCGCCCACGCGCACCGAGGCGGAATAGACGATGCCGCCCAGCGAGATCACGCCCACTTCGGTGGTGCCCCCGCCGATGTCCACGACCATCGAGCCGGTGGCATCCGCGATCGGCAGGTCGGCGCCGATCGCGGCGGCCATCGGCTCCTCGATGAGGAACACCTGCGAGGCACCCGCGCCGATCGCGCTTTCCTTGATCGCGCGGCGCTCGACCTGCGTGGATCCATAAGGCACGCAGATCACGATGCGCGGGCTCGGCCGGAACCACTGGTTGTCGTGGATCTTCTTGATGAAGTACTTGAGCATCTGCTCGGTGATGGTGAAGTCGGCGATCACGCCGTCCTTCATCGGGCGGATGGCCGTGATGTTGCCCGGCGTTCGTCCGAGCATCTGCTTCGCCGCGAGGCCCACCGCCTGGATGGTCTTCTTGCCGTTCGGTCCGCCTTCCTGGCGGATCGCGACCACCGACGGCTCGTCGAGCACGATGCCCTTGCCGCGCACGTAGATCAGCGTGTTGGCGGTGCCGAGGTCGATCGCGAGGTCGGTGGAGAAATACTTGGAAACGAAGGAGAACATCTTGATCCGTAAAGGGTTTCGAGCTGCTGCGTGCCGCGGGAGGAAACGGGCCTCTATAATAGCCCGATTTCGCGCCGAATTAAGGCCTTAGAGAGAGTTTCGAATGCTGTCCCGAGATCAGGTGCTGCGCATCGCCCGCCTGGCGCGGATCGAGGTGGCCGATTCCGAGGCGGCCGCCCTCGAACGCGAGCTGAACGGCATCCTCGACCTGATCGGACGGATGTCCGCGGTCGATACGCAAGGCGTGGAGCCGATGTCGCATCCCGAGGATGCCGCGCAGCGCCTGCGCGAGGACCGCGTGAGCGTCGAGGATCAGCGCGAGGCGTTCCAGGCCGCGGCGCCGCAGGTCGAGGACGGCTTGTACCTCGTCCCGAAGGTCATCGAGTAGATCCCGATGCATCGAGCGTCCCTGCGCGAGCTCCATCGCGAGCTCGCCGCGAAACGGATTTCCGCGGTGGAGCTCGCGCGCACCTTCCTCGCTCGCGTCGAGCGCTTCCAGCCGCGTTTGAACGCGTTCATCACGATCGACGCCGAGGCGACGCTCGCGCAGGCACGCGCCGCCGACGAGCGCATCGCGCACGGCGACGCGCGCCCGCTCACCGGCATTCCCGTCGCGCACAAGGATCTCTTCTGCGCGAAGGGATGGCGCACGACCTGCGGCTCGAAGATGCTCGCGAACTGGATCGCGCCCTACGACTCGCATGTGGTCGAGCGCTTCGCCGCCGAGGGCGCGGTGCTCCTCGGCAAGACCAACATGGACGAGTTCGCGATGGGCTCGTCGAACGAGACGTCGCATTTCGGTCCGGTGCGCAATCCATGGAACGTCGACACGGTGCCCGGCGGAAGCTCCGGCGGATCGGCGTCGGCGATCGCCGCTCGGCTCGCGCCCGCCGCGACCGGCACCGACACCGGCGGATCGATCCGCCAGCCCGCCTCGTTCACCGGCACCTGCGGGCTGCGACCGACATACGGGCGGGTCTCGCGCTACGGCATGGTCGCCTTCGCCTCGTCGCTCGACCAGGGCGGCCCGTTGGCGAAGAGCGCGGAGGACCTCGCGATCCTCCTCGACGCGATGGCCGGCTTCGATCCGCGCGATTCCACGTGCATGGATCGGCCGAAGGCCGACTACGCGGGGGCGCTGGGGGGCGGCGTGAAGGGGCTCACGATCGGCCTGCCGCGCGAGTATTTCACCAAGGACCTCGCCGAGGACGTGGCGGCGCCCATCCTCGCCGCGATCGAGGCGCTCAAGAGGCTCGGCGCGAAGACGGTCGAGGTGAGCCTGCCGAACCAGCATCTGTGCGTCCCGGTTTACTACGTCATCGCGCCCGCGGAGGCGTCGTCCAACCTCGCGCGCTACGACGGCGTGCGCTACGGCCATCGCGCGGCCGAGTACGCCGACTTGAACGACATGTACTCGAAGACGCGCGCGCAGGGCTTCGGCGCGGAGGTGAAGCGGCGCATCATGATCGGCACGTACGTCCTCTCGCACGGCTACTACGACGCGTACTACCTGCAGGCGCAGCGCATCCGCCGCCTCATCGCGCGCGACTTCACCGAGGCGTTCGCGAAGTGCGACCTGATCGCCGGGCCCGCCGCCCCCTCGGTCGCCTATGCGCTCGGCGCGAAGAAGGACGATCCGGTGCAGATGTACCTGGACGACCTCTATACGATCCCGATCAACCTCGCCGGCCTTCCCGGCATGTCGATCCCGTGCGGCTTCGGCGCGGGCGGCCTGCCCGTGGGCTTGCAGATCGTCGGCAACTACTGGGACGAGGCGCGCATGCTCGCCGCGGCCCACGCTTACCAGCAGGCGACCGACTGGCACACTCTTGTCCCTCCGGGGTTCGACTAAGGCGCTGGAACCACGGATGAACACGGATAGTCTTCGCGAAATTCTGTCGCCGTCGGTGAGGAAGCGCGCTATTGCGATATTGCGGGCAGCCTCACGATTCATCTGTGTTCATCCGTGTTCATCTGTGGTTCCTGCTCTTCGAAAATGAACTGGGAAATCGTCATCGGTCTCGAGACCCACGCGCAGTTGACCACCGCGTCGAAGATCTTCTCGGGTGCGTCGACGGCGTTCGGCGCCGCGCCGAACACCCAGGCGAGCGCGGTGGACCTCGCGCTGCCGGGAACGCTGCCGGTGTTGAACCGCGGCGCGGTGGAGCGCGCGATCCGTTTCGGCCTCGCGGTCGGCGGCACGATCGCTTCGCGCAGCATCTTCGCGCGCAAGAACTACTTCTACCCGGACCTTCCCAAGGGCTACCAGATCAGTCAATACGAGCGGCCGGTCGTCTCCGGCGGCGCGCTCGCCATCGTCGTCGGCGATTCGCAGAAGCGCGTGCGGCTCACGCGCGCGCACCTCGAGGAGGACGCGGGCAAGTCGCTGCACGAGGATTTCCGCGGCATGAGCGGCATCGACCTCAATCGCGCCGGCACGCCGCTCCTCGAGATGGTCTCGGAGCCCGACATGCGCTCGGCGCAGGAAGCGGTCGCGTATGCGAAGGCCCTGCACACGCTCGTGCGTTGGATCGGCATCTGCGACGGCAACATGCAGGAAGGCTCGTTCCGCTGCGACGCGAACGTCTCGGTGCGCCGTCCAGGCGCGCCGCTCGGCACCCGCTGCGAGATCAAGAACCTCAACTCGTTCCGCTTCCTCGAGAAGGCGATCGAGTTCGAGGCGCGCCGCCAGGTCGAGTTGCTCGAGGATGGCGGCAAGGTGCTGCAGGAGACGCGGCTCTTCGATTCCGACCGCGGCGAGACGCGGCCGATGCGCTCGAAGGAGGAGGCCGAGGACTACCGCTACTTCCCCGATCCGGACCTGCTTGCGCTCGAGATCGCGCCATCGTGGATCGACGAGGTGCGCGCCGCGCTTGCGCCGCTTCCCGAGGCGCTGCGCCGGCGCTACCGGGAGACCCTCGGCATCTCGGAGTACGAGGCGGCGCTCCTCACCGAGAGCCGTGAGAAGGCGCAGTTCTTCGAGCGCGCGCTAGGCGCCGTGCCCGGGCTTCCCGCGCGCCTCGCCGCGAACTGGACCAATGGCGAGATGTCGGCGCTGGTGAACGAGCGCGGCGGCGACTTCTCCTCGGTGCCGGTCGCGGCGGAGGCCTTCGCGCGGCTGCTCGCGCGCATCGAGGATGGCACCATCTCGGCCAGATCGGCGAAGGCGGTGCTCGCCGCCATGGCCGCGGGCGAAGGCGAGCCGGACGCCATCATCGCGACGCGCGGGCTCACGCAGATCTCGGATGCGGGCGCCCTCGAGGCCGCGGTCGACCGGGTGCTCGCGGCGAACGCGAAGCTCGTGGAGGATCACCGGTCGGGCAAGGAGAAGGCGTTCCATGCGCTGGTCGGCCAGGTGATGAAGGCGACGCAGGGCAAGGCCAATCCCGCCCAGGCGGGCGAGATCCTGCGGCGCAAGCTCGCGGGCTAGGACCCGAGCCGCCGGTGCCCGGCGGGCGCCGATTTCACCGGCTGCGCCCCGGCCGGTGCGCTGTCCGGCGGCGGCAACGATCCGCCGGCGGCCTTGAGCGCGAGCCAACGCTTCTTGTCCCCATCGTAGCGCGCGCGCAGCTCGTCGACCTCCTGGCGGTAGTGCACGATCGCTCCCGTGACCAGCTTCTTTTCGGCCCGAACCTGCTCCAGGTTCGCGACGAGCCAGGCGGGAGCGTCCGTCTCCTGGCCCTCCTTGGCCGAGGGTGCATACGACTTCATCTGCTCGCCGATCTGCTGCTCGCGCGAGGCGAGCTCCTTCAGCCGCTCCTGCGCCGCGCGGATCCGTCCGTTCACCGGCTCGATGTTGCGGTCGCGAGCCACGTCGAACTCGTCCGCGCTGTCGTAGGTGTTGAGCAGGGCCATGTCCTTGCGCTTCTGCTCCGCGGCGATGGCTTGCTCCTTCCTGAGCCGCTCGCGTTCCACGCGCTGCAGCTCGAGCTGCTGCGGCGTGGGCGTGGGATCGATGCGGCGGATGACGGCGCCCGAGGGCGTCACCTCGTAGATCGGGACGTTGCCGCACCCCGCCGGCGGCGTGTCGCCGAAGAGCGTGCGACCCTTCTCGTCCACGCACCTGTAGACTGCCGCCGCGAAGGGCGCGTACAGCGCGATCAAGAGCAGTGCCAACGTCTTTTTCATTCTCGTATGGCCTCCCGTGCGCCGCGCACCCGCTACGGCGGCGCGACTCCGTACCGGCTTCGATATTCCTCGATGCGCTCGACGTTCGCGCGCTCCCCGGGACGCTCGCGCAGGGTCGCGAGGATGTCCTCGAGGGTCGCGACGGCGGTCACCGGCACCCCGAAGTCGCGCGTGACTTCCTGGCTCGCCGAGAGCGTGCCCTGCCCGCGCTCCTGGCGATCGAGAGCAATTAGCACGCCAGCGGGGCTGGCACCGGCGGCGCGGATGATCTCGATCGCCTCGCGCTTCGCCGCGCCCTCCGTGATCACGTCGTCCACGATGAGCGCGCGCCCGGCGAGCGGGCCGCCGACGATCGCGCCGCCCTCGCCGTGGTCCTTCGCCTCCTTGCGATTGAAGCAGAACGGCACATTGTGACCGAGCCCGGCAAGGGCGACCGCGGTGGCCGAGGCGAGGGTGATGCCCTTGTACGCAGGGCCGAAGAGGATGTCGAAGGCGATGCCGGAGGCGAGCGCGGCACGTGCGTAGTAGCCCGCGAGCTCGCCCAGGCGCGCGCCGTCGCTGAAGAGCCCCGCGTTGAAGAAGTACGGCGAGAGCCGCCCCGCCTTGGTCCGGAACTCGCCGAAGCGCAACACGCCGGCGCGGATCGCGAACGCGACGAACTCGCGGCGAAAACCTTCGCGATCGGGGGATGGCACTGGGGCGGCGGCCGCGTTCATCGGATTGCGCGAGAGGTTACGATAAGCACTATTTTGCTTCAACGGGCCGCGCGCTGCTCGGCTCGCTCCAATCCGTCGCTCCCGCCGGCGCGGGAACCCGATCCGATGCGCATCATCACCCTCAACGTGAACGGCCTGCGCTCGGCGGCGGCGAAGGGATTCGCGCCGTGGATGCGGCGCCAGAAGCCCGACGTCGTCTGCCTGCAGGAGATCAAGGCGCAGGAGGCCGACCTCCCGCGAGCGCTCCTCGCCCCGCGCGGCCTGCACGCGTTCTTCCATCCCGCGCAGAAGGCCGGCTACAGCGGCGTCGCCATCTACTCGGCGCGCGAGCCCGATCGCGTCACGCTCGGACTCGGCATCCCCGACATCGATGCGCAGGGGCGCTACCTGCAGGCGGACTTCGGCCGGTTGAGCGTGGTCTCGCTCTACCTGCCCTCGGGATCGAGCGGCGAGCAGGCGCAGGCGCGCAAGTTCTCCTTCATGAAGCGCTTCCTGCCGAAGCTCGAGGCGATGCGCGCCTGCGGACGCGAGTTCGTGCTGTGCGGCGACTGGAACATCGCGCACCGCGAGATCGACCTCAGGAACGCGCGCGCGAACCGCAAGCATTCGGGGTTTCTCCCCGAGGAATGCGATTGGCTCACGCGGGTCTTCGAGGAGCACGGCTTCGTGGACGTCTTCCGGCGCCTCGATCCGCGGCCCGAGCGCTACACCTGGTGGTCGAATCGCGGCCAGGCGCGCGCGAAGAACGTCGGTTGGCGCATCGACTACCAGATCGCCACGCCGGGCATCGGCGCCACCGCGCGCGCGGCCAACATCTACATCCGCAGGCGCTTCTCCGACCATGCGCCGCTCACCATCGAATATGACTACGCGCTTTGACTTTCTCTTGTGCTGCGCTGTCGTTCAAGACGGAAACACAGAGGGCACAGAGGACCACAGAGGGCCACAGAGAAAACCGGGGCAATGGACCACGATTGATCGACAAGGCCGCGAACCACACGCATTCGCCGTTCTCTGTGTTCTCTGCGGTCCTCTGTGCCCTCTGTGTTTCCGTCTTGAAGAGGCAGGCGGGACGCCGTGCTGAGGATCGCGGACGTCACGCTGCGCCGCGGCGCGAAGGTGGTGCTCGAGAACGCGTCGATGAACGTGCACCCCGGCCAGAAGGTGGGCCTCGTGGGCGCCAACGGCAGCGGCAAGTCGAGCCTGCTCGCGCTGGTGCGCGGCGAGCTCCACGCCGACGCCGGCGAGGTCGACCTTCCGCCGCGCTGGGTGCTCGCGCACGTCGCGCAGGAGACGCCCGCGCTCGAGCGCGGCGCGCTCGATTTCGTGATGGACGGCGACGCGGAGCTGCGCGAGCTCGAGGAGGCGATCGCCGCGGCGCACGAGGGCCACGCCGCGGGCGAGCGCATCGCCGAGCTGCACGCGCGTTTCGAGGAGATCGGCGGCTATCGTGCGCGTGCGCGCGCGCAGGCGCTCCTCTCCGGGCTGGGTTTCCGCGAGGAGGAGCATGCACGTCCCGTCGCGCGCTTCTCGGGCGGGTGGCGCATGCGCCTGAACCTCGCGCGCGCGCTCATGTGCCGCTCCGACCTCCTGCTCCTCGACGAGCCCACCAACCATCTCGACCTCGACGCGGTGCTCTGGCTCGAGGACTGGCTGCGCGCCTTCCCGGGCGCGGTGATCCTCGTCACGCACGATCGCGAGTTCCTCGATGCGGTGGCGCAGCTCGTCGTGCACCTCGCCGAGCGCCGCCTCGACGCCTATCCCGGCAACTACAGCGCCTTCGAGCAGCAGCGGGCGGCGCGCCTCGCGCAGCAGCAGGCGTCGCACGAGAAGCAGCAGCGGGCCATCGCGCACCTCGAGGCGTTCGTCGAGCGCTTCCGCGCGAAGGCGACCAAGGCGCGCCAGGCGCAGAGCCGGCTGCGCGCACTGGAGAGGCTCGAGCGCATCGCGGCCGCGCACGTGGACACGCCGTTCTCGTTTCGCTTCCGCGCGCCTGCGGACAAGCCGCGCCAGCTCTTCAGCCTCGAGGATGCGAGCGTTGGCCACGGCGATCGCGCCGTGCTCACCGGCGTCGAATGGAGCGTGCTGCCGGGCGACGCGATCGGGCTCCTCGGCCCCAACGGCGCGGGGAAATCCACGCTCCTCAAGTCGATCACGGGCGAGTTGCCGCTCCTTTCCGGGACGCTGCATCGCGCACAGGCGCTGCGCGTCGGCTACTTCGCGCAGCACCAGGTGGACCAGCTGCGCGCCGCGGACAGCCCCCTCGCCCATCTCGCGCGCCTCGCGCCGGACGAGCGCGAGCAGGCACTGCGCGATTTCCTCGGCGGCTTCGACTTCCGCGGCGAGCAGGTGCTGCAGCCGGTGGCGAGCCTTTCCGGCGGCGAGAAGGCGCGGCTCGCCCTGGCGCTCCTCGTCTGGCGGCGCCCGAACCTGCTGCTCCTCGACGAACCCACCAACCACCTCGACATCGAGATGCGCGAGGCGCTCGCCGAGGCGCTCGTCGACTTCGAGGGCGCGCTGGTGGTCGTCGCGCACGACCGCCATCTCCTCGCCTCGGCGACCGACCAGTGGCTGCTGGTGGCCGACGGCGCGCTGCGCCCGTTCGACGGGACGCTGGACGACTATCGCGAGTGGTCGCGCGAGTACCATGCGCGCCGCGGCGGCGCTGGCGCGCCGGCGGCGCCCGGCGTGAGCCGCCGCGAGGAGCGCCGCGAGCAGGCCGAGCGGCGCCAGCGCGAGGCGCGCGTGCGCCGTCCGTTCGAGGAGCGCATCGCGCGCATTGACGCGGAGTTGGACGAGCTGCGGCGCGAATCGGGCGAGGCGGAGGCGTGGCTCGGCTCGGGCGATGCCTACGCGGAGGGCAACCGCGAGCGGCTGCAGGCGACGCTCAAGCGACGCGGCGAGTGCGCCGAGCGCATCGCCTCGCTCGAGGACGACTGGCTCGACGCGCACGCCCGCCTCGAGCGCGCGCTGCAGGATTCGCGCGGCGACTAGGCGGCGAGCACCGCGACGGGCGCGGCGGCGAGCAGCGCCCCGAGCGCGATGCCGCCGTGCTCGAGTCGCACCGCGCGTCCCGTCACCACGTCGCGAAGCTCCGCGTCGGCAGCGAGGAAGGGCGCATCCACGCGGGTGTCGCCCCACACCGCCGTACCGCACGGAAGCTCCCCCGGCTCGAGGCCCAGCGTCGCCACGAGCCGCGGCACGACCGTCACCACCGCCTGCTTGCCGTGCCGGCGCGCGTAGGCGACGGCGTGCCGTGCGTGCGTCCCGCTCGTGTGCAGCGGCACGTAGGCGCCCTCGAGGAAGAGCGCCTCGCGCTCGTGGCGCAGGCGAAGCAATCGCCACATGAGGTAGAGCTTCGCCCGGCCATCGGCCGAGGACGTGAAGACCTCGCGCAGCTGCGCGTCGCCCGGAGCCTCGGGGAGCGCGGAGAGCCGGTCGAGGAGCCCGCGCCGCACCTCGTAGTCCACCGGCCGGCGGTTGTCCGGATCCACGAGCGACAAGTCGAGCAGCTCGTTGCCCTGGTAGCAATCGGGCACGCCGGGCGAGGTGTACTTCACCGCCGCCATCGCGAGGCTGTTGAGGTAGCCGAGCCACGCGACGGCATGGACCGCGGCACGCAGGTCCTCGAGGAACACGTTGCCGGGACGCGGATCGAGGAGCGCCGCGACGAAGGCGGTCGTCGCGGCCTCGTACTCTTCGTTCACGCGCGCCCAGCTCGTGCGCGTCTTCGCCTCGCGCATCGCCTTGCGCATGTACTCGACGATCCGGTCGCGGTACTTCTCGATCGCGCCCGCATCCGGCGCCGCCGCCGGAAAGCTTCCCAGCAGCACCTGGTAGAGGAGGTACTCGTCGTTGCGCGAAGGGGCCGGCGCGTCCTCCACCATCGCCTTGCGCCCCTCGTTCATCCGCTGCCAACGGCGCAGCCGCAGCCGCCATCCGGCCGGCATCTCGGAAAGCACGTCGATCCTCGCTCGCACGTCCTCGGAGCGCTTGTTGTCATGGGTGGACGTGGCGAGCATCGTATGCGGCCAGTGCTTCGCGCGATGCGCGCTCGCGCGATGGAATTTCGCGGGCGGGAAGCCGAACTCGGTCGGGTCGCCGCCCACGTCGTTCAACGAGGCGAGCCGGTTGTAGCGATAGAACGCCGTGTCCTCGACGCCCTTCGCCATGGCGGGCGCCGAGACTTGCTGGAACTTGCGCGCGAACTGGCGCACCGCGGCGGCGAGCGCCGGCGAGCGTACCGGCAGCTCGCAGGTGAGCGCGTCGCGGATGAAATCGAACACGTCCACGTCGGGCGCGCGGCTCTCGGCGCGCGCGCGCGCGACCGCCCAGTCGATGTAGCGCCGGTCGTCGGGGTGCACCTGCTCGTCGATGTAGGTGCGGTACACCGGAAACGCCGCGAGAACCTCGTTGAGGCCCTCGCGCAGGGTGTTGAAGGTGAAGTCGCGCGTGTTGCGGTCGGAGCGCGCGATGCGCGCGAGGCGGCTGGTGAGCACCGTGAGCTCGCTCGCGAGCGCGGTGCGCAGGATCTGGCGCTTCGAGCGCCGCGCCACCTCGTCGAACCCGCTCTCGTCGCCCACGAACTGGTGATACGTGCGCGTGAGGCGCGCTTCGGAGGCGGGATCGACGAACAGCCCGTTCACCACGTTCGCGAAGCGATAGCCGGTGGTGCCGTGCACCGCCCAGCTCTCCGGCACGTTCTCGAACGGCGCCACGATCTTCTCCACCACCACGTAGGGCGGCCGCTTGCAGCTCTCGAAGAGGCGCGCGAAGTACGCCCTCGGATCGTAGAGCCCGTCCGGATGGTCGATGCGCAGCGCGTCCACCAGGCCCTCGTTCACGAGGGCCAGCACGAGGCGGTGCGTGGCCTCGAACACCGCGTCGTACTCCTGGCGCAGCGCCGCGAGGTCGTTGATGTCGAAGAAGCGCCGGTAGTTGATGTCGTCGGAGGCGACGCGCCAGTAGGCGACGCGGAAGGGCTGCGCCTCGAGGAGCTCGTGCAGCGCGTCGAAGCTGCCGGGGTCGTCGGCGCGCCCGTTGAGCGATTCCACCGCGTGCTCGATGGCGCGGGATACGGCGGGGCTCGAGCGTGCGAGCGAGGCGAGGCGCGCCTTGAGCACCTCCTTCTGCAGGTTCCTCTCGTCGGCGAGCGGCCGGCGCCGCTCCTCGCGCCGCGGCAGCTTGGCGAAGCCGCCGACGATCGAGCGCAGCGCCTGCGCCGGGTGCGCCGCCTCTTCGCCCGCGGAATCGAGCTCGTGCAGCGCGGCGCCGAGGATGCGCGGGTACTCGCGCGGATCGATCGGCAGCCGGTGCGCGTGGTAGTGCACGGCGAAGGCGCCGGCCTGCGCGTCGAAGCCGAGCACGAGCCGGCCGGCCGCGAGCTCGACGCCGTAGTGGTCGCCCAGGACCGGGAGCAGCACGCGGTTCGCCAGGTACTCGGCCGGCGGACGCCAATCGACGTCGAAGAAATCCGCGAGGGCGGACGAGGGCCCGTTCTCGAGCAGGTCCTGCCACCACGCGTTGTCGGCCGCGAGCACGCCCATGTGGTTGGGCACGATGTCCATCATGAGCGCCATGCCGTGCTCGCGCAGCGTCGCGACGAACGCGTCGAGATCGGCGCGGGTGCCGATCTCGGGGTTGAGCGAGTCGTGATCGACGATGTCGTAGCCATGCGTGCTGCCGGGACGCGCGCGCAGGAACGGCGAGCAGTACACGTGGCTCACGCCCAGCTTCGCGAGGTAGGGCACGAGGGCCGTGGCGTCGCGGAAGGTGAACCCGCCGTGCAGCTGCAAGCGGTACGTCGCGAGCGGGATGCGCGCCTTCTCGAGACCGGCGGGGCGCTCCCGCCGCGCGCGCGTCTTGCCGCGGATCGCCGCGAGCGTGCGCGTCACGCGGCGCACGCGCGGGTCCCGCGCCCACGCCTCGAGCGGCAGCGCGAGCTTGCGCCGCCAGTTGGGATGCTGGTCGACGGTGCCCGGGAGGTTCGCCTGCTCGGCCACCTGCAGCACGTCCTCCATCTGCACCACCATCACCGCGGCCGGGGTGCGCGCGGCGAAGGCCTGCACGCCGAGCGCGATCTCGTCGGTGAGCGCCGATGCGGGACTCGCGGAATCGCCGACCAGCCCTTCGCGGCGCAGCGCGGCGAGGAGCGCCGCGCGGGCATGGCCGCGCTCCTCGCGCTCTTTCGCCGCCGCGGCCGCATCGAGCAGCCCGAGGCCTTCGCGCATGGCGACGTCGTCGCCGCGCCACCAGCCGGCGAACGTGGGCAGGTCGTGCGTCGACCAGGCGACCAGCGCGCGCCTCGGATAGTCGCCCGGCGGCTTGAACTCGCTTGCCTGCCGCTCGAACAGCACCAGACGATAGGAGAGCACCTCGGTCGCATCGAGCGCGTGGCGCAGCTCGTCGGCGACGGTGCCGAGGTCCTCGCCGATCACCAGGCAGCGCTCGCGATGGCTCTCGAGCGCGACGATGCCGAGCAGGTCCTCGAGCGGATAGCGCACATACGCGCCCGCATCCGGCGGGCATCCGGCGGGAACCCACCACAACCGCGCGACGCCCATCACGTGGTCGATGCGCAGCGCGCCCGCGCGCAGCATGTTGGCGCGCAGCGTCGCGATGAACGGGGCGTACGCCGCGTCGCGCAGGCGCGAAGGCACGACCGGAGGCAATCCCCAGTCCTGGCCGCGCCGCGCGAAGGCGTCGGGCGGGGCGCCCACGCTCGCGCCCAACGCGTAGAGGTGCTGGTTCGCCCACGCTTCCGAGCCGTCGGGACCGATCGAGATCGCGAGGTCCGCGTAGAGCCCGATCGCCATGCCGAGGTCGCGGCAGGTCTCCTGCGCGCGGGCGAGCTGCAGGTCCGCCTGCCATTGCAGGTACTCGTGCAGCGCCACGCGATGCG
>Ga0157370_10001139_pt1 | contig 33199 bp, 33 predicted proteins | sample C35metaG_FD_113463 | JGI IMG/M metagenome (GOLD analysis project Ga0157370, IMG submission 113463) | Corn rhizosphere microbial communities from Kellogg Biological Station, Michigan, USA - C3-5 metaG | ecosystem: Host-associated > Plants > Roots > Rhizosphere > Soil | place: USA: Michigan... | reverse complement strand
TTCCCAAACCCGTTTCAATACCACACGTCCTTCAAAATCTTTAAACTCTTCGGTAGTACCGGCATTGCCCGATACCCAGTTTTCGTCTTTAACAATGTTTTTGTAGAGTTTGCCCGGCAGGTAAACACCGGCTGTTGCGCCGTTGTCGGTGCCATTTATCGTCCACAGTTTTACCTCATCCTGAGCATTGGTACCATAATCGGTTTTAAGGGTATGGCCGGCACTGATTTGCCAATCGGCACCAGGAGCCCCCTGCTGCAATACCCGGTTTAGTGGCGAGGCTTCGAACTGTATTTCGGCAAAAGGATAGGCGGTTGCTTTTACCCCTGCTGTTGGGCTGTTGTAAAAAGCAAGCTGATCGGCTAAGGCGCCTGTACGGTAATTGCCTGTGGTGCCTGTCTGCGCGGCATAAGGCTGGTATTTAAATTGCTCGCGGCCAAAGGCATCGTAAGCCACAGGTTGTACAATATCTTTAAAACCCGGGCTGCCCTGTACCTGTACGGTTTGCAAAGGCCTGCCCAAGCCATCAAAATACTGTATGGTTTGGTTTTCTTCGCAAATATTGCGGCTGTTGCCCAAAGTAGCATCGGTTACCGGTATTTTGAAGCTCCGGGTAAGGATATAATTCTGGTTAGTGCTCGGCGTTGATGATAGTGGCTGGCAGTTGAGATAGCTTAAACCAGTGGTAAAAATACGTACAGCACCGATGGTATGGAAACCATCGATCAATGTCACACTAGTTGGTGCACTGATTTCAGTTTCGCCATTATGTACCGATACCACTTTTTGGGCAAAAGCCTGGCCGCAGAGCAGCAATAGCGCTGCTGCGACAATATGTTTAAATTGTTTTTTCATGAGGGCGTTAGTTTTTATAGTGGTAATCGGTTTGTTTTAAAATGTTACCATTCTGGTCTTTTACGGCTTTTAAGCGCTGAAAGGCATCGTACTCGTAATAGGTAGTCATGCCTTTGGCATCGGTGCTGCTGGTCATGCCAACTAAAGGTTTGTAAGTGTAACTGGTGATCTGTGCATCTTTTAATAAAGCCGAGCTCCTCAATGTATTAATCAGGGTATTCACCGCTGCATCGGTAGGATTGGATGCCGCAAAACTACTTACTGCTGCTGATCCCCCCAGTATTGATTCGATAGTAGCATAATTGGCGTTCTTGATTTCGGCTATGGGGTAGAGTTTGTTATAACTATACACATAGCAAACTTTAGTTCCTGAGGCTTGTTGAAGCTCAAGTAAGTTAGCTTTGTCATCAAATTTGTTGTACTGATTCCTGGGTTCAAAGGCACCATTAAAGCCTGTATTGGTCTTAACTAATTTAGGTAACACAAGGTTAGTTATTGGATCTATCTCATAAGATGTTGTAGAAATCTGACTTGAAGCATTTTTCAACGCAGTTTGCATTAAACCAACATTAAGCTGGTGGTTGCTGATTAGAGCCTGCCTAGCAATTTCTTCAGTACCAGACAAACTCAAATCCTGAGGGTACTTGGTCTCTGTTGTAAGTTCTGCTCCCGTACTTGAAGTATTAGTTGTTTTAGTAAGTTGATAATGAACAGGAGCACTTTGATATGCGTAATTTTCGATTTGGACAATAGGAGCAGAAGGATTATCGTACGAAGTAATAACCTTTGACTTAATTTTATCGAAACCAGTAAAACGCCTAAAATAAGGAACACTGGTTGTATAGTAACAAGGATTATAAACTGTATTATTAAAAGGAGAGTAATAAAAAAACGCACAATTTCCCACGGTTGTTACATCATAAAAATCTTCGGGGATTACTTCTGTAGCATAAGGATATTGGAATGCAAAAGACTGAAAACTTATAAAATCAGTATTTACTTCACTTACAAAATCTTCAGCATTTTCAGTATTATTGGCATAAGGAGAAACAAAATAATATTCATACTCCTCCTTTTTAATTACGTTGCTACCTGAAAAATACTGTTTCGACAAAAGCTTTCCCCTTGTCCATTCTTTAGGCTCGTAAATCCCTAGATTCATTTGGGTATAAAATTGACTAAAATATGGTTGAACAAAAGAAAAATGGCTTTCGGATCTTAAATTGTTACCGGGATTCAGAAAATCGACATCATATTCATTGACAAATTCATAACCAGCAAAAGACCCTGATGTTGTTTCCAGCGGAAGTATAGAGTTTGAAGAATAATTTAAGCTTTTCAAAATTTGCGTAACACCTGTGGTCGTATTTACATCAAGCTTTTGTTTATACTGGTGGTAAAGCGGGAATGATACTATCTTACCAGATGTAATGTTGGGGAAGTTGGAATTAACGTAGCTATAAGCTTTCTTTTTCACCAGAGTCTCATCAGAATTGTAAAAGTTAATATCTTTAATTCTTAACCCTCCAACATTAACACTATTAGTTAGCGGATTCAACTCCCGCCATTTTACAAAAAAACTAATATTATAAGGCTGATTATCCGGTGGCGAGTTGGGTTGGTTTAGATATGTTACAGCAACTGTCATTTCATAGGTTCCAGAAGTGATATTGATTAAACCTTCATCCTGTCCTTTTCTTGGTGGCGCATTATTATAAGGATAATTCGGATCAGTTGTATTAAATGTTCTTATTGTTGTCCTGCTGTTATCGCTATTTATTTTCTCTAATTTAAATTCTACATTATCTGCCAGGTAAGGAGTATATTGCTCAAGGGTTGATATTCCGTAATTTGTACTTATGCTCCAATTATTCATGGTGGTAAACCCAAGTCCTGATACCGTAAACTGCTTACGAAAATAGCGAACTCCATTTATCGTCTCTGTTGGCGAAGGATAAAATAAGCTTCTATCTGGACCACTAACAGCTATTGCAGCATATTTTTCCAAAAAATTATCATCTTGATACGTAGCCAATAATTCCTGAGGGGTATTTCCAACCGTAGCAGTATTTCCTTCGTAAACAAACTCTGTTTTCCCTCCTTCAGGGTAAGTTATACTCTTTAAAGAGAAAGCATTGCTATACTCAGGTTTAACCCTTCTATCCCCACCTGCAAAATGGGTATCCAAATTAGGAATAAATCCATAAAGAGATGTATTGGGTATGCCATTAAAAAAGCCCCAATGATCCTGCGAAAATGAATATTTAGAAGGCATTTGCGCAGCAGTATAATAAGAAAATGAATAATTTATTGGAGTTTCTCCTGGCACGGAAATACTAACACTTTCCAATTTAAGTCGTTTATAACGATAATCAGCAGGAGTTCTACTTGCGTAGTAAGAACCTACCATTCCTAAAATATCAAACGCATCGCCATAAAAATAACTATAATTAAAATGAATTTTCTTGATATTGTTGTTATTGTTATCAAAAACATTAATGTCATCAAGTCTCTCATTGGGCATATCCTGCCTGCCAAGTGTAGAAAATTCAATTCTACCTCCGGGGAAATTAATTACCCTAATCCTACTATCACTAATTAATGGATCAGAAACTGCTGTACTACCGCCGGATGAGCCTGAAGTAGATAAACTATATTGCTGGCCCGATATCTTTGGCATCCTGTAATTAAAATTATCATAACTATAAGTGATGCTGTCGTTATAATTATTTTTTATTGCCTTAATTTGCCAACTATTTGTTACACCCATCTGTACATTCATTACAGTCATATTTTGCCTCGAATAACCTTCCTTACCAAAATCTACAGAAATACCATCAGGGAGCTTAAGCTTCCATGAATGAAGCTTCCAAGTGGAGCCAAGTTCATTGATAGGTCCATCAAATTTGCTAACTTCAATATCTTCTTTGGGATACATTAAAAATTTATTTTGATCTTGATTAAACATAAACCTGCCTGAATACCCCAAAGCACTATAATAAAACTCATCCGGCATAAGATCGCTCCCGCCACGTTTAGCATTATTGATATATTCGATCCTGTTATTTTGTGCCCCCATATCATAGCCATTTGATCCAATATTCGGTAACTGCATAAAATGGTTAACACTATAACCAACATTTGTTCCACCATAGAAATAATAAAATTCATCAGGTATTCCCCTGGTTTTCCTCGATATTTCGCCGCCATAGCTTAAACTCCAGCCTAAGCCGACCCAGGTTGCATCCTGGTCAACACGGATACCCCCTGCATGGTAGTCCAGCTTTATGGGTACATTAACCCCTTTAATATTAATTTCATAAAGCGGGATACTAATATTGGGCACCCCCGTATACATCGAAACAGGCGCCTCAATAAAGTGATTAAATGCTGATACTTCTGGCGTTTTAAAAGTAACAGAAGAAGGAACAGATTGAGCGAAAGAGCTTAAAGCTGCTAAAAGACAGCAACAGAGCGTAAGGTTTATTTTCATATAAACTTTCATAATAATTAGATATTGTACATTAAAGGATAGCGTGTGATACTTATAGAATATAAATTCATACAGTTGTTTTGATTTAAAAAATATTAAGGTTAGTTCATTTAAAGATTTAAAAACTACTACTCATCTGGAACATAGGCAGGTACATGGCAATCAGGATTACCCCTACTACCAGCCCCAGAAAGATGATGATTAAAGGTTCGAGCAAGCCGCTAATGGCGTTGGTTTTGTATTCTACCTCTTCGGTATATTGTTCTGCCAATTGCTCAAAAAAGTATTCGAGCCGGTTTACTTCTTCGGCTATTTTAATCATCTGGATAAATTTGGCCGGATAAAAGGTGTATTTGGCCAGAGCCGATGAAAGACTACTCCCCAGCAGAATATCCTTTTCGGCGAGACGGAGCGAATTTTCGACCGGATAAAAAGTGATCATTTGCCTTACCAGTTCTAAAGCCTGTAGCAAGGGCGTATTGGTTTCGGTAAGCAGGCGCATGGTATTGGCAAAGCGGGCCAGGTAAACCTTCCGGGTAATTTCGCCTACTACCGGGATACGCAATAAGAGTAGCGCAGCTCCTTTTTTAAACCAGAATTTATTGCGGTTAACGAAATAAAGTACCACCAGTGCCGCTAGCATAAAGAGCATGAGGTAAATGTACCGGTCGAACCAATCGGAAAAACTTACGATAACGGAAGTGATATAGGGCAACTTGCCACCAAAGCGTTTAAACACATCGGCAAACATGGGCACCACAAACTTGATCATAAAAAACACTGCAGCAAATGAGGTAAACAGTACGAGTAAGGGATAGGTAATGGCCCCGATAATTTTGCGTTGCTGGCTGATTTTAGCTTTGTAGTACTTGGCCAGCTCGCCCAATACCTCGCCCAGTTTACCGGTTTCTTCGCCAATTTTAACGCTGTAATATTCGTATGGACTGAATTTGGATTCGGCCTGCATGGTTTCGGATAGCGATTTACCGGCTATTACCTGCTTTTGCACGGCAGTAAAAAGCTCCACATCCTTTTTCTGGTTATACGAACCTGCAGTAAGCTCCAGCGCCGAACGGATATCGATACCTGAGCGGATGAGCGTACCGAGTTCGTTGTAAAAACCTTCTTTTTTCTTATCAGAGAGTTTCCCGTTGCTAAACGAAATGTCTTTACTCAGAAAAGCAAATGCCCCGCCTCCTTCCTTTTGCCGGGGAGCGCTGCTTTTTTTCTGGTATTTTGAAATATCTATTGATGGCATGTTAATGAAGTAAATCGTGGGCGCTGTAAAGTTTAGTTAAGGCAATGGGAATTGTAGGTTGTTTTGCTACTTGTAGCATGAAATTAACCTGGTCAACGGTATCGAGCTCAAGGGCTTCCCTACCCTCAAAAAGAAAATGAGTTTGTACAGGAGCTACGTGAAAGCTATCGGTGCGTAAATCTTTTACCTTTCTTAACACCGCCTTTTCTGCAAATTGGTACGATATGCCCAGACTGTCGCCTACGATATCGATCCCATCGGTACTCCTGATCAGGTAACGCCCCTTTAAAATATCTTTTTCCATCGTTCTGCGCAAGGTTAATACTTCCTCGGCCGCAGCATTTCTTTTCTGGAAAGCCTGAAAATAATCGCCCACCATACCGTATGCGGTATAGCAAATACTAATGCATACCGCCGCCAAAAGCATGGCGATGGCCACTTCCATCAGGGTATAAGCCTCAATCCGTTGTGTTTTCATTGCTCTTTTTTAAAAGGAACCTGATACTGCCGGCCTGCGCCCCATTATCGGTTGCTTTAATCTCTAAAATATCCATCCCTGTCTTATCCTGTTTCAGTGTATTACATTCGTAATCGATGCTATCAATTAGCTGATGACCGCTTTCTATTTTGCCGTTTTTAATCGCTTGCTGCCTGAGCAATTCGAGTTGCTGGTTTACGCGCACTTTACGCATGGAAACCCCGGTGCTGAGCACGTTAGAAAAAAGCCCCATTGCAATTGAAAAAACCACCATAATAATAACCATGGCAATCAGTACCTCAATCAATGTGGAGGCCTGGAGTTGTTTGCCCTTTAATTTTCCCATCTCATTATCTTTTTGTTTTCGGCAACGCCTGTAAATATGGCCGAGCTGAGGTACATCCGGTTTCGGGCCTTTCTGTTTAAAACCACATCAATTAAAAAGTTTTCGTAAAGGGTTGCGGGTGTTTGCATGATGAAGCGGTTGCAGGAAACCTTGCCAGCTACCTTTACTTTCTTGTCAAGCTTAAGTAAGCCAGTTGCATAAACCTCGCCCTGTACAGTGGTTTGTTCGCCCAGGCTTACCAGTGTTTGCAAAGCCGACCTTTTGGGTTCGTAACTGAAAATGATACCTTCGAAGCGGTTATTTTTCCCCAGTGTAATCTTGGCCTGATCGACCATTTTTTCTTTACTCACCAGCCCCAGTACCGATGGATAGCTCAGCATGACCTCATTGCCTACAGTAATCGAATCCCTTGCAAAAAGCTGGCAATTACCTTTAAAACCATCGGACACGACAATACTTTTGGCATAAATAATGGCGTTGTCGAGTTTAGCCCCTGCCGAAATCTTCACCGTCGTATCTGAATACAGTATAATCTGCCCTGAAAGCTGATGATTTAGCTGACTCAGGCCCGATACATTAAACTTCTTAGCAGCAACAAAAAAAGAAACCTGCACATTGTCTTCATATAAAGTGGGTAGCCGCGCCGGATCAAAATCAAGCTCCGCCTCTATTTCCTTAATCCACTTGCTTTCCAGCCCTCCCAAAGTCCGTTTACTGTCGCTGATTTTACCGTAAACCAGCTGATCGCCAGAGTAGGGCCGGCTATCTACATAGGATTTACGCATACCCGCCTTAGGCACTTCTACATTCCCGGTAATGCGGGTATCGCCGCTTACCGATAAAGGCCGGTCTTCATCGCTGAGGTACACAGCAACGGCATCGTTAGTGGTTTCATGCCCCATTAAAAAAACCTGTTTAAGGGTATCACTCAGTACAAAACTTTTAACCGTAGCCAGGTTAAAAACGCCCCAATGTTTTTGTTCAATTAATACACTATCGGTTTGGTCGCCAAAAAGATCTAAACCGAGCCTGTTTTGTTCATTATTTTCACTTTCTGCAAGTACATAAGCTATACCCGAATCCATATTCCGGCTGAGCCGGGCCATGCGCACTTCTTTTAGGTAACTACCCCGATAATGCGCAGCCAGCATAATCAGCGAGGCACAAATTACCGCAATGATAAAAGCTACAATAATCGAAAAATATAAAGCACCTGCTTTAAGCATATTTGGGGTTAACTGGTTAATTGGTTCAATCGTTAGATGATCCTTCGTTCATTATTACTTTCTAATTGGTCAGTGGTTCATTGGCAAACTAAAAACAGCCACTGAAAACTGAAAATTGTCAACTGAAAACTGCCTACTGTTTAACTTTCTTTTTCAGCTCATCAATCTCCTTTTGCTGCTGAATAATGTACAGCGTCAATTCTTCAACCTTTTGCAACAATTTGGTTTGCAATTCGCTTACACCAACCCCCTCCTGCTGCATGGTTTTGGCAGTAGGTATTTCGGGCAGGTGCCGGTTTTGCTTTACAAACTTTTCGAGATCGGCAACGGACCGCAACGGGTAACCTCTTTCGAAAACAAAATCGGCTCCGGTAGTATTTACCACAATCTCGTTGGCACGAACTTTACCAGCTATATCAACTTTATAAGCATTATTGCTTTGAGTTGTTTTTCCTATTAGCAGGTTACCGCCATCTGTAAGCTGCATAACTGGATCGGCCACAAACGCAGCACCGACTGTTTCCTCACTTGCACTTTTGGTATAAAACTTAATCCCACCGAAACTGAAATTATCGCCCAGCACAATCGCATTCCTCGACATATTTTGATAAGCATATACCAGCCCTGCGACTGTATTACTCGGCTTTAAACCATGCGCCAATACCAAACCCGCTGAAGAATACATGCTACCTAAAGTATTGTACTCGCTAGAACCTACAACACCGAAACCTAAATAATTTCCCCCGGTAGGATTTTCCAGGTTAATATTACCATTAACCGAAAGCCTTTGGGTAGGATTTGCCGTTCCAATACCCGTGTTTCCACTACTCAGTACGGTTAACTTCGGATTATTGTAATCACCTTTAGCAACCATCCACTGCCCATCCAGTAAATTCCCGAAAAACCAATTGTTGGTACCATCGGCAAGTCTGCTTTGTATACCCTGGGTGTAACCTCCATCATTGGTATTTCTTTGTAAAAAAATCGTAGGCGAGTAATCGTATAACACTGGACTTCCAGCTGTGGGGTAATTGTTATTTTGAGCAAAGCATGATAAAGCAGCTATTACCAGCGGTAAAACAAGTAGTTTTTTCTTCATTGATTTTATTTATTTATTTTCAACTAGTTTTTTAAGCAAAGTTTCCATTTCTTTTTGTTTGGCCGCGATACTGCGCAATTCCTTATCCTTTTCAATCAAATGCAAAGTAAGTTCCTCAATCTTTTTCTGCTGTAACTTAACTACCTCACCCAACATTAAGCCATTCGTTTCTATCTCTTTGGCAGCCGGCATTTCGGGCAAACGTTTATTCGTCTTGATATAACTTTCCAACTCTTCCAAGCTTCCAACCTTATACCCTTCCTCAAAAATATAATCGGGCCAGTTACTCGCTTCTACTTTGATTTCTTTAGCGCGGATTTTGCCATTTACAGCCAGTTTCTCTGTTGGGCTTAAGGTACCAATGCCCATATCTCCTTGAGGATTGATAGTCACCGCCTCTACTTTTGATGAGTTATATTTAGTGTAAAGACTTAAAGAACCTGATATAAATCCTGTACCACCATGTTTCAGTCTAACCTGTATACCTCCAATATCAGTAATACTTCCATCATCAACACGATTTCTAAAAATAATGCCCGATCCCTTATCCCCTTCGACTGTATTTTTGGTCAGGCTTAACTGATCATAGTCGGTACTTGTTATTACTTCTAATTTGGTGGCGGGTGTACTAGTGCCAATACCTACATTGCCGTTTTGGCCATTTAAAAATAACCTGCTGGTTAACTGCGATTGTTCATCGCGGCTCCTGAAATTAAAACTACCATAATTTGTACCAGCCGTATTGGAATAGAGGTTATCAAAATAGGTATTCGCATCAGCCGTGTAATAATAAATATTTGAACCAGCAGAGGAACTGTTTTGATAACGCATAGAAAGCCCAGGCCTTTGCCCATCCGCAGTGGATTGGATATCAACAGTAGCATTCTCACCCCTCACGGTCAATATATGATCAGGATTTGCGGTACCGATGCCTACATATTTATTGGGTAGTATTTTCAGGGCGGTATTGTTGCCTCCACGCCAGTTAAATTCAATGGGTAATCGGTTTCCATTTGCATCAAGCGGGCCCTCAATCATTAAACCTCGAGGATATTCGGAATAAATAGCAGTTTGTTGGTAGGTCGAGCCATCAAGTCCTCCACCCCAAATACTCAAGGGTGAATTTTGGGCATAGTTAGTTTGAACCGCAAACAAGGGTAGAAGCAGCGTTAATCTAATTAGGTATTTCATTTTTTATAAGTATCTATGTTACTAACGGGTTTTATTTTGCTGCTTCAGTAGCAGATTAAGTTTTTGATCAAGTTCGCTTACTTTTGCTTCCATTTTTTTAAGCTTGCTGATTTCCTTATCTTTTTCAATCAGGTGTAAGGTTAATTCTTCTATTTTCTGCAATAATAGTTTGTTCATCTCGCCAAGTTCGATACCATTCGTAGCTACTTCATTAGCACCAGGTATGCCTGGAAGATGTTTGTTGGTTTTAATATAACTTTCCACCGCTTCCAACGTTCCAACTTTGTAACCTTCCTCAAAAACATAATCCGGCCAGCCTGTTGCTTCTACCTTTACTTCCCTTGCCCGAATGCTACCATTAACCGCTAAACGTTCGGCGCCAAAAGATTCAGTACCAATCCCTACTTTCCCATCGGCGCCAACAACCATGTGGATATAATATTTTGCATCAGCCCAGTTTGTGGTTCCCAATACAAAACGGTCGCCACCACTTCCATAATCATCGCCAATATTTACCCTTAAATCACTCTCGTTATTGGTTCTGTTAAAACGGTATATAGACAATTCATCCGTATTAGATTGCAACCCATTGAAGGTAATCCTGTTGCCGGTACCTGTTACAGCGCCCGCATCGACACCAATAGATAAATCGCCATTAATGGTCTGACTTTGTGCCCTGGCACCGGCCAGCGAACAGGCTAAAAAGAGTGTTAAAAAGATTTTTTTCATAAAGTATCTCTCAGTTAATTGTTATTTTTTTAATTGGTCTAATTGTTTTTGCTGCTCAACATTTTCTTTCTTAAGCTCAATAACATACAGTGTTAACTCTTCAATCTTCTTAAGCAAAAGCTTGTTCATTTCGCCCAATTCAATTCCATTAGTTTCAACCTCTTTAGCGCCTGGCACTTCTGGCAGGTGCTTATTGGTTTTAATGTAGCTCTCCAACTTTTCCAACGTTCCAACCTTGTAACCTTCCTCAAAAACGTAATCGGGCCAGTTGCTGGCTTCAACTTTTATTTCTTTCGCACGGATTTTGCCGTTAACAGCTAACTTTTCGGTTGGGTTAGCGGTACCAATGCCTACGTTGCCCCCATAGGGAGCAATCAACAAATGCTTATCAACTGTTCCGTTGCCATTGGTAGGTATAATTGCCGGATGGCCAAAAGCATTTACATTAAAAATTAATCCATTGTTGCTTCCAGCATTTCTTAATGAAAATTGATTTCCTTCTATCTGTAGTTTATCAGTTGGACTGGTAATGCCAATTCCCACATTTCCATTAGATTCGACAGTCAATCTTGAATCTGCGATGGAAACACTTCCCGGGCTATCCGTATTCTCTAAAGCAATATGAAACTTTCCCCGGGCAGACCCCCAAACACTTTCGTAAATAATAGCACCTTTTTGATACTGGGTGGTTTGGGTATAATCACCAAACCTAATCATGCCATAATTTCCAACGACATGAAAATTTGAGCGCAAGGAAATTAGCGGCACGGTAGCCGTATTTTCTGTTGTAAAGATATCAAGCTTAGCAACTGGCGTTGTGGTTCCGACACCAACATTACCATTTGTCGGATCAGTATATACCTGTGCCAATGCTGTGGCCGAAAGCATCAGTCCTAACAGCGAGAGTTTAATTTTTTTCATGCTTTAATTATTTCTTTTCGGTTAGTTTTTTAAGCAAAATTTCCATTTCTTTTTGCTTAGCCTCTACATCTTGCAAACGTTGATCTGATTTTTGCAACTGTTTATCTTTTTCAATCAGGTGCAGCGTAAGCTCCTCAATCTTTTTCTGCTGTAACTTAACCACCTCACCCAACTCCAAACCGCTGGTTTCAATTTGTTTGGCCGTTGGCATATCTGGCAAGTGTTTATTCGCCTTAATATAACTTTCTAACGCTTCCAACGTTCCAACCTTGTAACCTTCCTCAAAGACGTAATCGGGCCAGTTGCTGGCTTCTACTTTAATTTCTTTCGCACGGATTTTGCCGTTAACCGCTAACTTTTCGGTTGGATTGGCGGTACCAATGCCCACATTACCACTTTGTGTAATCCGCATTTTTTCACTATTCTCAACGGGTTGATCGATGTTTAATTCACCAGTTACAGCAGTATGAAAGGTAATTCCGTGATAATAGCTTAAAGAAACAAAAGAACCCGCATCGGCTATGCTACGTGTTTTCTTTACCGTATTAGTTGACGAACCTGCCACTACATTATTCCCCAGAATTGTTGATGCTCCGCTAAAAGTTTCGGATAAAGAAGCGTAGCTGATCAAGTAACTATTTGTTCTATTCGCAAGCAGAATATTACCATTTACAGTTAATTTTTCAGTTGGTATACTGCTTTGGCCAATACTAAAATTTCCATTCTCGTTACTCACCAAAAAGGAACGCCATGCTCCCCAACCAGTAGTATTAAAACCTGAGCGGAGATATACATTATTTTCATCTCCAAAGGCTAATTCATGTGCCTTTCCTCCTGAGTCGTCAACCCACCCTCTTAAGCCCAACACAGTATAATAATAGCTCGTAGATAAACCAATAGCGGTAGCCGCTTTAAAATGCAATTGAGCAGAACCATTATAAGCACTTGGGATTGATGGTAATGCCCGGGTATCTTGCATGGAGAGCTCATTAGTTTGGGCAAGCAAAAACTTTGTTGCTAAGCATAATAATGCTGTTATGGTATATCTTTTCATGTTATTATTTTTTTATTTTTACTAAAGCTTCCAATCTCGAAATTCTTTCATCCTGCGATTGATTTTTCTCTTTCTCTTGTTTCAGCTCCTTGTCCTTTTCAATTAAATGCAGGGTAAGCTCTTCTACTTTCTGCAGCAGTTTAATATTCAGTTCGCCCAGGTTTACCCCCTTTTCTACCATTTGTTTTGCAGTCGGTATTTCGGGCAGGTGTTTATTGGTTTTTACAAATTGCGCTAACTCGGTTAAAGCAGGGAGTTTATAATCGGGTTCGAATACAAAATCGGCTCCTGCATTTACGCTTACCTTTATTTCTCTGGCAGCTACTTTACCTCCTACTGTTAATTTCGTATCAGTCTCTATTTTATTGGTTCCAATAGCCATGGGCTCGAGGGTAAATTTGTAATCGCGGCTTTGGTTATTTGCCACTACCTGGGGTGTAGTAATTTGTATAGCAGTGGTATTAACCGGGGTTACCGATAAACCGTTTATACTTACCAATACAGAATTAGCAGTACTTACCAGGTGATAGATCGGTAAGATCAGTTGATTGGAGGCATCGATCTGCAACTCGCCCAATTTCCATTGGGTAGCTACAGGACCAAATGCAGTTACCACTTCCGAAGTATTTGAATGAAACACAGCTCCTCCATTTCTGCCAATGTCGTACCGTTTGCGATAACAGCCTGTTGTGTTTTGGTGACTAAAGCCGCCACTTAGAGTTACCTCCATATATCCCCATATCGTAGCATCGCCAAAATCGATGTAGGATACTAAACCGGTAACTTCATTGGCAAATTGCGGCGAATAGCTATTCCATTTAAAGGTATAATCCTGTGCGTGGCTTTTTGAGGAAATAAGAATCCCAGAGAAAAATAAAATAAGGTAAGTGAATCTTTTCATGCTATTTCTTTTTTACCGACTTTAGTTTTTTGAGTTCTCGTTCCTGTACTTCAACCTTTTGTGCTAACTTTTGTAATTGCTTATGCTGGTCGATTAGCAAGAGCGTAAGTTCTTCCTGCTTTTTCAGCAGCAGTTTATTCATTTCTCCCAATTCTACTCCATTAGCTGCTACTTCTTTGGCGCTAGGCATTTCGGGTAGGTGTTTATTGGTTTTGATATAACTTTCCAACTCTTCCAACTTTCCAACCTTATAACCTTCCTCAAAAACATAATCGGGCCAGTTGGTTGTTTCTACTTTTATTTCATGTGCCCGGATTTTACCGTTTACCGATAGTTTTTCGTTTGGAGTCAAGGTACCGATACCAATATTCCCATTTGGATTAATAGCCAGCGAATTAATATCAACTCCATCCGATTTAACCACATTCATTCTAATTTCGCCATCCAACAATCTTAAATAGGAACCGCCTCTAACAGTATTTATTCTTGTAGTTCCCCCCGCGGAAGTAACAAAATTGCTTACATTATTGCCTATGCCTGCACCAGTCCAGGTTAGACCAGGTTCACTTGCCCACAGTGTAAGGTTAGCTTGCTGACTTGGAGAAGGGTGAGGATAAAACAAGCTTAAATTGGTATCTCCGTGTCCACCAACAATTTGTATTGGATGTGCGGGTGTAAGTGTACCAATTCCCACATATCCATTTGTTGGAAATGTATTAGTTTGGCCAATAGCCATTTGAGCCAGCAACAAAAAGGCTGGTAATAAAATCTTAGTTTTCATAATGGATTTAGATGGTATGTTTTTTATCCTATTTATTTTTTTGCTTTATCAATAATTTTAATTGCTGCTTCAGTTCGAGATAGCCTTTTTCTAGCTCTTCGATTTTACGCTGCTGCATTTTAATGATTAAACCCTCATTCTTTAACTGCTTGTCCTTTTCTATTGTATAGAGTGTAAGTTCTTCGATCTTTTTTTGCTGTATTTTTACTATTTCGCCTAAGGCTATGCCGTTAGCTTCGATTTCTTTAGCAGCCGGCATTTCGGGCAGATGTTTATTCGCTTTAATGTAGCTTTCCAACTCTTCCAACGTTTTAACTTTATAACCTTCTTCAAAAACATAATCGGGCCAGTTACTTGTTTCTACTTTTACTTCTTTTGCGCGAATTTTGCCATTAACAGAGAGGGTTTCATGTGGTGTTGAGGTTCCTAAACCCATATTGCCTGATTCATCTGTCATCATGATCGGAACAATTTTTAACGCTGTACCTAAATCAGTACCAGCCGGTTCTGTAGATTGTACAGCTACATTAATTACATTGTTGCCGATACCATTACCGAAAGAAAAGGCACTTACCGCAAACGAAGTATAATCATAGCGATTGGGTACAATATAAAAATCGATGTTAGCACCGTTTTGATAGGCCTTTAAATCTATACGACCCGATGAATAGCTGCCCATACTAATTTGTTTTACACTTAAGCCCTCACGGTTTGAAATGTAAAAAGTGGTTTCGCCATTTGAATCGGCAAAAAAACTTCCGCCCAGTAGTTTGACGACAATTTTTTGGGAGTTTCCTCCCGAACTTTGTTCATAAACCAGGCTACCAACGTATACATACTTAGTTCCCGGTACGGTAACCACTTGAACTGGTGTTTGACTATATGTGCTTAATCCCAAAAATAGCACAAGGAGAGATAGTATTAGTTTCTTCATTTTTTGTTTTGTTGTGCTGATAAGTATTCTTTTATCTCCAGATAGCCTTTTTTCAAGGCTTCAATTTCTACTTGCTGATTTTTGATTAGCGCGGCTTCGTTTTGCAATTGTTTATCCTTTTCAATTAAATGGAGGGTAAGTTCTTCTACTTTTTGCAGGAGTTTAATATTCAGCTCCCCCAGGTTAACACCCTCTTTTACCATCTGCGCCGCAGTAGGGATTTCGGGTAGGTGTTTATTGGCTTTTACATATTTTTCGAGCTCAGCTAAAGCAGGAAGTTTATAATCGGGTTCGAATACAAAATCGGCACCGGCATTGGTGGTAACTTTAATTTCGCGTGCACCAATTTTGCCCGCAACAGTAAGCATATCGGTTGGAGTTGTGGTACCAACACCTAAATAACCATCGGCAGTTAGCACCATTTTGGCTACACTCCAGTTGGTTGAGCCAGTTTTACTGGTATAGAAATTAATTTTGTGATCTTCGGTAGAAACATTGCCTATGTACCTAAAATGGCCGGCATATATTTTTAAATCGTTACCGTAAGTTCTGATTTGCGCATCATAATCGTTCTCTACCCCTAATTCTAAACTGGGATAATTATCTATGGAGCCTATTTTTAAACCAACTGTACCGTTAGCGGTACCCGCACCTAGTGCAATGTTTAATTTAGTAGAAGGAGTTAAAGTACCTAAGCCGAGGTTCCCTTCCCAGGATAGCCTCATTTTTTCTATTTGTCCTACATGAAAAGATAAACCAGTTTTATTACTATGCAAATCTTCCGCTACACTGGCTATACCCGCCCATTTATCATCCCCTATATAACCTGAATAAAACTTTAAACCATTAATTTCTCCGGGATTAAAAGCACTCGCCCTTAAACTCAGTGGCCAGCCATTACCAGTACTTTGGATTTCAAGTTTAGAAGCAGGATTTAGTGTTCCTATCCCTACATTTCCGCTTTCGGGGAACACATTCGTTGTTTGGGCAGAAACTACAGTATAGTTTATAGAAAGAAATAAGAATATCAAGATTTTTTTCATGATTTTATTTTTTGTCAGTTATTAGATTATGGCTATTTGATTGCTCCAGCTTTTTTAACCGTTCTTCAAAAACAGCCAGTTGCTCTGCCTGCAACTTTAATTGTTTGGCTTGCTGCACAGCATTTTTATCTTTCTCAATTAAATGTAAAGTGAGTTCTTCTACCTTCTTTAGCAAGAGTTTATTCATTTCGCCCAGCTCTATTCCATTAGCGGCTACTTCTTTAGCACTCGGCATTTCTGGCAGGTGTTTGTTGGCCTTGATGTAACCTTCCAATTTTTCCAACGTTCCAACATCATAACCGTCTTCAAAAACATAATCGGGCCAATTTGTTGCTTCTACTTTAATTTCACGGGCTCTTATTTTACCATTAACTGCAAGTTTCTCGTTAGGTGTCAAAGTGCCTATCCCTACATTACCTCCGGTGGTTAAGGTCATTACATCATTCCAGTAACCAGCAGTAAAAGTCAGATTATGGTCGCTTTCTGTTCCGATTTTAGCATTGTAACCTACATGAGCATACATGCCTAACTTAACGCCGTTACTTTCGGTTACTAATAACTTGGCATGCTGATTTCCATTTACCTGAAGTACCTTATTCCATCCCTGAGGATTACTGATACCGCCCGAACCAATTACCACATTACCATCGTTTAAAATGCCAACTGCCGGAGAAACTGCTGATATATCTTCGGATGCTGCATTTACCCAGAAGAACAAGCCGTTGCTGTAATCATAACCAACGGCACCATACTTATTATTAGCACTGTTAAAAACCTGCGCAGGATAAGTAGCTTGTAAAAGCGAAGTCCTCCTCCATCCATGAGTCATTGCTGTGCCCCCAGAAACATGCAAGGGTGCCAGCGGGCTTGTTGTACCTACCCCTACATAACCGCTGTTTGGATCTGTATATACCTGGGCAAATCCTGCTCCTGAACACATCAGTAAAAACAGGGAGAGTTTAATTTTTTTCATAGTAAGCTTATTTATTTGCAGTTAGTTTTTTAAGCAATGTTTCCATTTCTTTTTGTTTGGTTTCAACCTTCAGCAAGCGTTTGTTCGAATTTTGCAGCTCTTTATCTTTATCAATCAGATGCAGCGTAAGTTCTTCTACTTTTTTTAACAATAACTTATTCATTTCGCCCAGTTCTACTCCATTAACAGCTACTTCTTTAGCACTCGGCATTTCTGGCAGGTGTTTGTTTGTCTTGATGTAACCTTCCAACTTTTCCAACGTTCCAACATCGTAACCGTCTTCAAAAACATAATCGGGCCAGTTGCTCGTTTCTACTTTTATTTCATGTGCGCGGATTTTGCCGTTTACGGAAAGTTTTTCTCTTGGGCTGGCTGTACCAATACCCATATCCCCTTGCGGATTGATGGTAACGGCCTCTACTTTAGCAGAATTATATTTGGTATAAAAATTTAAAGAACCGGCTACCAAACCTGTACCACCATGCAACAATTTGGCCTGTATACCGGCAATTTCTGGTATGCTGCCATCGTTTACCGCATTCTTAAAAACAATGCCGGCACCTTTATCTCCTTCGAGCGTATTTTTAGTTAAACTTAATTGATTGTAATTTGCACCAGAAGTTACTTCTAATCTGCTTGCTGGCGCATTGGTACCAATACCTACATTTCCGTTTTGAAGAAAAGACGTATATGTCTCGTTATAATCTTTACCTATCCAGCCATAGTTCATGGTCGATACTCCATTATTAATTTCGCCCATTACCCCAAAGCCAAGGAAATTTGTGCTGTTATCCTGATTGGCAATGTAATAACCTCTTGCATAGGCAGATGTTAACCCCGGAAAATTAACCTTAATACGTACGCCGTAAGCAGGTGCATCTAATCCACTTATTATATCCTGGCTATAGGCCATAAATGCAGTCGAAATGGCAAAAAAGGTGAGCGTAATTTTTTTCATTATTTTTTATTTAAAAGCTTTTTAAGTTTTTCTATTTCTATTTGCTGCTTCTGCTGGTTGCTTTCATAGTCGGCTATACGTTTGTTCTGCTCAATAAGGTAGAGTGTAAGTTCTTCTACTTTCTGCAATAATTTGGTTTGCATTTCACTCACACCTAATCCATTTTCCTGCATGAATTTGGCACTTGGCACTTCGGGCAAGTGCTTGTTCTGTTTAACAAAGGCTTCTACTGCTTTCAGGCTCCGCAGCTTGTAGTCTTTTTCAAATACAAAATCGGCACCGGTAGTATTCACTACAATTTCGTTGGCGCGGGCTTTGCCATTGATATCGAGTTTATAGGTAGAATTGGTTTGAATGGTTTTTCCAATTAATAAATTTCCGTTTTCAGCAATCCGCATGGCTTCGGTTAGCGGACCATCATTAGATGGCCTTACCAAAAAGTTAATAAGGCCTGTATATGTTCCCGATCCGCGAAACATCCCCATACGCGCAATTTCGCCTCCATTATTTTTTGTACTTATAGCACCAACCTCCACAAAACCAGCATCATTTCTTGATGATTCTAGACTCATTATACCTGGGGCGGAATTAACTGTGCCATAAATACTTAATTTTTCTGTAGGCGTACTTGTTCCTATACCTATGTTACCATTTGGCCTTACAGAAAAAAGTGCTTCCCAGTTTGTATTTGTTTGTTTATGATAAATTTGCCAAGCATCATCCACTGGCCTAACCCCATAAGCAAAGGTTCCTGATTGCAAGTCATCTGATCCATTATAAGTTGAATAAAAATCTAAATTTGGGCTTTCTGAATTCCGGATAATCGAAATCGCGTCATTTCCAATAAAAGTTCTTTTTAGATGTAAAAGTGATTGTGGTGTAGTAGTACCTATCCCCACATTTCCGCTTGTTGCGTCGGTATACACCTGGGCAAACCCTGTTACCGAACACAGCAATAAAAACAGGGAGAATTTAATTTTTTTCATGAATGTGGCTAATGTTTTTTGCTGATTAATTTGATTGTTTTTTCCAGCCTATTGATCCTTTCCCTTTCTTTTTGAAGCTCTCTGTCCTTCTCAATTAAGTATAAAGTTAGCTCTTCCACTTTCTGTAAAAGTTTCGTGTTTAACTCACCGAGACTAACGCCATTTTCTACCATCTGCTTAGCTGTTGGCACTTCAGGCAGGTGTTTATTTTGCTTTACAAAAGCTTCTACTTCTTTTAGGCTCCGCAGCTTGTACTCCTTTTCAAATACAAAATCGGCTCCAGTGGTATTCACTACAATTTCATTGGTGCGGGCTTTACCGTTTATATCGAGTTTATAGGTAGAATTGGTTTGAGTGGTTTTTCCAATTAATACGTTTCCATTATCGCTGATCGTGAATTTAGGTTCCATTACAGAGTAATCCTGATTATAGTTCCAAAATTGTAAAGAGTTTCCGTAGGGGCCTGTCATATTGTATAAAGTCCAGCGGTAACCAGCGGCACTTGTATTTTTTGAGGAATTTTCGAGTATCAGTGCAGCACCTTCATTTGAGCCTACACTGGCGTAGATATTTCCTGCCACCGACAACTTTTGCTCGGGTGTAACAGTTCCTATTCCAACATTACCTGAAGTTACCCGCAACCCTCCGCCCGCTATATCAACATAACTCTTCTGATTCCCAATTCCCGGATCTAGAATAATTCCGGTATCCCATTGAAGCTTCATTTGTTGGTATGCAGGTCCAACCCAGGCACCAGCCGTTCGATAAATACCATAACTTAAAGGGGCACCACTAAACCAGGTTAAGCCACTTGGTATATCAGATTCGCTCACCTCGTTAAAACTAATTTTTGCTGTGGGATTTGTAGTACCAATTCCGACATTGCCTGTAGCAGGAAAAACGTTATTATTTTGAGCAGATACAGTTCCGGCGAATGCGCTAAGGAATACAAGAGTGAGAATTTTCTTCATATCTTAATGTTTAATGGTTTTCTTAATGTTTATCAACTCCTTCATCACCTGATCAATCTGTGCCTGCTGATCCTTATTGGTTTTTCTTTCGCTAGCAAGCTCTTTATCCTTTTCAATAAGGTGTAAGGTAAGTTCCTCTACCTTTTGTAATAATTTAGTATTTAACTCACCCAAGCTTACTCCATTTTCTACCATGTGTTTGGCTGTGGGGATATCGGGCAAATGTTTATTTTCCTTAATAAAAGCTTCTACTTCTTTCAGGCTACGCAGTTTGTACTCCTTTTCAAATACAAAATCGGCTCCAGTGGTATTCACCACAATTTCATTAGCGCGAGCTTTTCCGTTTACATCGAGCATGTATGCGGTATTGGTTTGGCTTGTTTTACCGATGAGTACATTCCCATTGCCCATCACATAAAATTTATTTTCTACTGCAAAATCGAGCTGTCCGGTTAAGTTTCTGCCTCCTGTAATAAACAAACCATAATTAGTACCTGTAGAATTACCATAACCAAAATACATTTTATGCCCGGTAGCTTCTGTGTTACCCAAATTAACCAACCAGTTTTGTGTTGGGGCACCTTCTACCTGAAGTGGAGAGCTAGGGTTAACTATTCCGATACCAACATTACCTGAAGTTACCCGAAGCCCCCCACGAATAATATCAACGTAACTCTTCTGATAATCAGCGCCTGGATCTAATATAATTCCCGTATCCCACTGAAGTCTCATTTGTTGGTATGCTGGTGCAAGCCAGGCACCAGCCGTACGATAAATGCCGTAATTTAAAGGATCACCATTAAACCAGGTAATTCCATCAGGAGTATCGGCTCCATCGTTAACATTATTGAAACTAATTTTGGCGGTTGGACTTAGCGTACCAATGCCTACGCTTCCATTGGTTGGAAAAGTATTTTGAGCAGATACAGTTCCAAAACATGAACTAAGGAATACAAGAGCGAGAATTTTCTTCATATTTTAATGGTTAATGGTTTTCTTCATATTTTTTAATTCCTTCATCACGTTATCAATCTGCACCTGCTGTTTCTGGTTTGTTTCCGTTTGTTTTTCCAGCTGCTTTTCTTTTTCAATCAGGTGTAGCGTAAGTTCCTCTACTTTTTGCAACAGCTTAATGTTTAATTCACCAAGGTTAATACCATCTTTTACCATTTGCTGCGCAGTAGGGATTTCGGGCAGGTGTTTATTGGTTTTTACATATTGCTCCAACTCACTTAAAGCAGGCAGTTTGTAGCCAGGTTCGAATACAAAATCGGCACCAGCATTGGTTGATACCTTAATTTCGCGTGCACCAATTTTACCCGCAACAGTAAGCATATCGGTAGGATTTGTTGTGCCGATCCCAACATTACCAACTGCATTCCAGATACCGTTACCTGATAAATAAACATCTCCTTTAAACCTGTTTCTGTAAGGGATTTCGATTGTTTTAACGCCACTTAAAGGTTCATCTGCAGTTGTCCAGCCTTCGAACCAGCTAGGAACTTCCTGCATTCCTTGAGCAAAAGCGCTTACAGTAAATCTCTGGAAATAGCTTTTATCGTCTATAAAAATCACCACCTTTCCGCTTTCCGCTGATAACAATACTTTTGGTGTATAAGCACCTGAAGAAGACATCATAGGTTGATAAAAAAAATAATTTTCTGGGTCATTCCAATTACTCCCACCTGAATAGGTATAATAAGTTATGGTTAGGTTAAGAGGTTCATTAGATCCAAAACTATTACCAGTAATGTTGATTGTTGGCATCTGGCTTCCAGGTATAAATGGTAAATTGGTTTTAATTTTAACACCGTTTACTGGCGTGCCATTTATTGAATAATTCACAATGTTATTATAGTTCTGTGCCAAGGCAATATTTGAGCATAGTGTGATTAAAATTAGATAGAAGTATTTCATAATGATTTTAATTTAGTGCTGAGCTTAAACAATAAATTTTACTTAAGTTTCTTTTGTATTTTCTTTAATATTTCGGCCTGGGTTTTTACTGTTTTTTGAAGCGCATTCATTTGTTTATCTTTTTCAATCAGATGTAAAGTAAGTTCCTCTACCTTTTGCAACAGCTTAATGTTTAATTCACCCAGGTTAATTCCTTCTTTTACCATTTGCTGCGCAGTAGGGATTTCGGGCAAGTGTTTATTGGTTTTTACAAATTGTTCCAATTCACTTAAAACTGGCAGTTTGTAGCCGGGTTCGAATACAAAATCGGCACCGGCATTGGTGGTAACTTTAATTTCACGGGCACCAATTTTACCTGCTACGGTAAGTTTATCCTGTGGGTTAGTAGTGCCAATACCCACATTACCATTGGCAAGCGCTTTGATGGCAATAGCTGCACCATTTTCAGTATCACGTAAGTTCCCCACATATAGTTCCCATTCATTAGTCATGGGTAAAAATTTGTTCACGGTTAAATCGTTACCTGTTGCAGTTAGTGGGGTAAACGTATCGTTAAAGTTGATTGATCTTACTTTGATATAAACAGAAAGTGGCTCACTTGTAACCCCATAGGTATTGGAAGCGCGTATTCTAAATTTTGCATTACCATACTGCGGGTTACAATCAATGGTAAAATTCTGCTGTATGTCTATATATTTGTTTTTGTTGATACAACCTGTTTCTCTCCAAAGATTGGGATTGGCATGGGAGACTGCGGCGATATGAGTTGCGGCAGCAGCAACGCTGCCTCTGGTATAGCTAATAGAAATTTCATAAAAACCAGAGGCTCCTGCAGAAATGGGTTGAACACCAACGAACTCAATATAATCGCCTACTGCAAAGTTAGCCGGGAAAGTAACGCCTGTTTCATAATGATCGGCCCTTGAGTTTAAAAAGTTATTTTTCTGTGTTTTTTCAGTTGCACTAATATTGGTTTTTGCAAAGATTAGTAAGAGCATTAAAATAGCGTAGTGTTTCATTTTTGTTTGGTTTTAGTTTTTTGTTTTTCCTTAAGTTGTTTTTCCAGTGCTTTAATTTTCTTTTCTTGTGCAACTACATGGAGTGTAAGTTCTTCCTGATTTTTTAAGAGTTTCTTTACTAAATCGCCAAGGTCTACACCATTGCTTTCAACTTCTTTTGCATTGGGTATTCCTGGCAGGTGTTTGTTGGCTTTGATATAACTTTCCAATGCTTTCAACGTTCCAACCTTGTAACCTTCTTCAAAAACATAATCGGGCCAATTGCTGGCTTCTACCTTAATTTCTTTAGCACGAATTTTACCGTTAACGGAGAGTTTTTCACGTGGACTAAGTGTACCTATACCAATCTGACCGTCTAAATCTAAAAACATAGCGGTTTGATATTCGAGCGCTTCATAACTACTTTTGCTTTTTGCATATTGAAACTGCAAACCTGTACCCCCGTTATCAACATTAGCCATTAATTTTATCCCATACGAGTTTTCTGCCGAAGTATGATTCACCATTTCTATGGCTGAATTACCGTTCCCTAACTGTCCAAGCTGTAATCTTTCAAAATTATAACTACCAGGGATAAGAATTTGTCTTGATTGATTTGAACCATTAAACTCACCGAGCTGAAGTAATGAAATGGGGTTAGTAGTGCCAATGCCAACATTACCATTGTACTGCCAGGTCATTGCATGCTGATCGGGTATATTATTCTGATTATTTGCACCATTTACATAAAGATCTAATCTTGAACCCCAAACATAGGAACCGCCGTGCGTGATTTTAAATTCAGCAGATTCGTTATAACTATAGTTTGGGGTACCGTATCTCGAAAACTTTAGTACTGATTGGCCGGCAGAAACAATTCCATTAGGTTTACTGTCCGGACCGACAAAAACATGTAATGGGGCTTCTGGATAAGTTGTTCCAACACCAACTGCGCCATTAGCAGGAAAAGTATTCTGTGCATAGGCCAGATTGCAGCCACATAAAAGGGAAAAAACAATTAAATATTTGAAATTCATCAGGCTAAGGTTTTTGTTTGTTAGTTTTATTTTCTTCCAGAGACTCTACTCTCTTAATCAGGGCATCGATTTTTTTATCCTTGTCGATCAGATATAAAGTAAGTTCTTCTATTTTTTGCTGTTGTAGTTTTAGCATTTCACTCACCGCAATTCCATTTGTTTCTACTTCTTTAGCGCTTGGCATTCCCGGTAAATGTTTATTGGCCTTTATATAACTTTCCAACTTTTGCAACGTTCCAACGTCGTAACCTTCTTCAAAAACATAATCGGGCCAGTTGCTGGCTTCTACTTTAATTTCTTTAGCGCGTATTTTGCCGTTAACTGATAACTTTTCTGTTGGATTAGTTGTGCCAATACCAACATTACCAAAAAAAATTCCGTTTGAGCCGAAATATGCACTACCCATTAAGTTCGAACCACTAGGATTAACATATTCATCAATTGCAGTTTTAAAAGATCTTGCAGGTCCGTTTACTTCCTGATAGGGTAAAGCATTTTGTACACCATCATAGACATTTACACTTAACGATGACGATTTGCTATTGATCATATAGGTTAAACCACCACCCTTTAACCAAATCAGTATACAATTTGACCCATTACTGGAGGTTGCATCTATCCATCCTGCAATAAAATAATTACTTGAGTAAATTATTGCATTTATAAACGAAGATCCGTTTCCATAATTGGTCACATGGTACTTAAAATTCGCGATCATTGAACCTTTCCAACTACCATTAGTATGTACATCGGACCTTCCAATGTTTACTTCAGTATGGACGTTGCTATTCCATTCTACATCCGAAAAGGTGACCGGATAGTATTTATCTGCATCTCCACCTACGTTAATGGCTATAGAAGTTTGAGCACATACAGTAAAATGGCATAAGATCAGGAGTGCCCCAAATATTAATTTTTTCATTTTTTATGCTTTGTTGGTTTATTATGTTTTTGCTGCAGCGTTAAAACTTTTTTATTAAGCTCAATGAGTTGCAGGGTAAGTTCTTCAATCTTTTTCTGCTGCATTTTTACCATTTCTCCTAATTGCAAACCCTGGGCATCAATCTCTTTGGCCGAAGGCATATGAGGCAGGTGTTTATTGGCTTTAATGTAGCTTTCCAACGCTTCCAAATTCCTAACCTTATAACCTTCCTCAAAAACATAATCGGGCCAGTTGGCAGCTTCTACTTTAACTTCTTTAGCGCGGATATTGCCGTTAACCGATAATTTTTCTGCGGGGTTGCTAATGCCAATCCCCACATTACCGCCATTGATATAATGATTTCCCTGTCCGGTTATCATTAACCTACCTGTAGATTCTACGTTATTTTTAGAATCTAATAGGGTCATCCAATCCGACCATGGTTTTGACTCCAAAAGGCTTCTCTGTAGCGGATTTTAGAATTATCCCAGCCGGCAAAATAAAACTGGCCGGTTTGATGGCCGTACAAACCATAAAACTCCATAACCGTTCCATAGGCTGTTGGACCTCCATTATTATAATTATCCCATAATTTAATGGACATGGGATTAATAGTTGTTCGTGGGGCAGCAGAAAAATCAATATTCTGATGGTTAAACGTTAATTGATCCTGTTGTGCAAACAATAGGTTTGCAAATAGCAGATTAAGGACGAGCGTTAGTGTTATCTTCATATTTTTCAGTAAAACTTCAGGTTATTTAATGTTTAATATGATATCGATTAAGACATCTCTAAAGGATATTCATTATTTGGCTTTTAGCGTGTTTTTAACTGTATCGAGTTCTTTTTTTAATTCGATAATATAGAGGGTAAGTTCTTCTATTTTTTGTTGTTGTAGTTTTAGCATTTCGCTCACGGCAATTCCATTTGTTTCTACTTCTTTAGCGCTTGGCATGCCCGGCAAATGTTTATTGGCCTTGATATAACCTTCCAAATTTTGTAAGGTTCCAACGTCATAACCTTCCTCAAAAACATAATCGGGCCAGTTAGTGGCTTCTACCTTGATTTCTTTAGCGCGGATTTTGCCGTTAACGGCTAACTTTTCATTAGGTGTACTGGTACCAATGCCAACATTGCCCATAGCCGTAAGGTCTGCATCAATGTATAATTTTGAAAAATAAGAGTTTGGTCCGCCACCATAAGCAATCGGGCTGCGAGAAGAATTTACACCTGCACTTTCTAAATAAAGCACATTTGACCCATCGGCCGATAGTCTAAATTGGGGTCCCCCACTGCCATATCTATGAAAAACCAAAGTTGGAGACGAGTTCGTTACTGTTCCATGATTATTTACAATTTCAATGCTATTGGTTGTTAGCGCTGCGTTTGTCCAGGAATATCCCCCCATGCCAGTATTGCCATAACTAAACCACGCTTGTCCTTCTACTCTACCTGTACCTGCAACATCAAAATTATATTCTGGTGTTTTTCCAATACCAACCTTCCCATCACTTTCCATTACAATTTTTTGCCAGGGCTGACTCGGATTACCATTTGTTTTTCTGAAGTATAGATTCTGATCAAAGAAGCTGCCTGAAAACTGCATGGCATAATTATTAGCAGGATTACTATGCCGAACATCAAGCAAATGCCACCAGGTACTTGCTCCTGCCGGATAGTTAACCGGAGCAACGGTTTCAAAAAAGCCTGATACCGCGCCAGCATCGCCTTGTAAACCGGCATTATCTCTTGTAGCGGTTTGTGCATTCACCATCAATGTGGTAAAGCTGAATAAGGTGAGAGCTGATAATTTGATGATATTTTTCATTATTTTATTTTCTTTAAGATTTCCTGAATGGTTTTTTCCTGCTGAGTGAGTTTTGCTTCTAACGTAGAAACTTTACCTCCCTGATCATGAAGTTGTTTTTCTTTCTCAATCAGATGCAGGGTAAGTTCTTCTATTTTTTGCTGTTGTAGTTTTAGCATTTCACTCACTTCAATTCCATTTGTTTCTACTTCTTTAGCGCTTGGCATTCCCGGCAAGTGTTTATTGATCTTGATATAACCTTCCAACTTTTGCAACGTTCCAACCTCGTAACCTTCCTCAAAAACATAATCGGGCCAGTTGCTGGCTTCTACTTTAATTTCTTTAGCGCGGATTTTGCCATTGACGGCTAACTTTTCTGTTGGATTAGTTGTGCCAATACCAACATTACCACCGTTCGGTTGTAGGGCTAAATTGGTCCATTGATGCTGAAACCAACCGGCTTTGATGAAACCAAAACCTGCGCCATTTACATCATAGCCCATCACCACACGTTTCGCCGGATCGCTTGCTCCAGAAACACCAAATTGGGCGACATCTATATCATTATTCATTGAGATATCTTGTGCCACGTTGAGTTTGTATTTGGGATCAGTTATCCCAATGCCTGTGAATCCACTATTGGCCACTAAACTTAGATTTCCATTTTTCTTTACCACAAATGGCATGGTGTTAGTTTCGGCCGAATAAATATAAAAATCGCCATTAGCGGCAGGGAAGTCTTGTTGTCCAACCACTACACCTAATCGTATGATCTCATTATCTGTTGGTGTTCTGAAACGCAGTTCAGGATAAAGAGAAGACGAGATACGAAGATAAAAACGATTAAATATGTTTCCAATATTGGCATCCCCGCTCACATCAAGTGGCATTTCGGGGCTTAAGGTATTTATGCCAACATTGCCATTATTTGGTAAAGTATTCTGTGCAAAGGCATTGCCGCCACACAACAGCGAAAAAACAATTAAATATTTGAAATTCATCAGGCTAAGGTTTTTGTTTGTTGCTTTTGGTTTTATTTTCTTCCAGAGACTCTACTCTCTTTATCAGGGCATCGATTTTTTTATCCTTGTCGATCAGATATAAAGTAAGTTCTTCTACTTTCTGCAGTAACTTAATATTTAACTCGCCCAGATTTATACCATTTTCGACCATTTGTTTAGCCGTGGGGATTTCGGGCAGATGTTTATTGGCTTTCACGAATTTCTCCAGTTCGGCTAATTCAGCTAATTGATAATCCGGTTCGAATACAAAATCGGCACCAGCATTGGTTGATACTTTAATCTCGCGGGCACCTATTTTACCGGCCACTGTAAGGGCATCAGTTAGCGTTGCAGTACCTATACCAACATTTCCATTTGTACCCGAAATAACCAAAGAGTTGTTGGTAACCAGGCTACCATCGCCATTATAAACCTGGACGTGTAGATTTTGATCCCCTCCGCCATTATTGATCTGAAAGGCCTTACCCGAGGGATCGAATATAGCTCCTGTACCCGATTCTCTGTTAAAAGCTAAAGTGCCAAAATATGGACTACCACCGGGATTAATACTTACGCCTGTTGTAGCTGATCTTATAGTTAAAGTAGAGTTTGGGCTATCGGTACCTATCCCTATATTCCCACCACCTTTCATCGTCAAAACTGTTTTAGGTCCATTTTTGTATGCACCAAGTACAATAGATGGATCAGCAGGATTGCTTACATAATTTAAATGAAATTCATCTTCCGAACCGGTAAATCCTTCCGAAAAAGCTCCCTTAAACAGTATAGTCCCTAAACCTCCACTTACACTGGGCGCAAGTCTTAGCACAGGCCTTTGTCCTTCTACCTGCAATATCGGTCCCCCGAAATAAGCATTTGGATTAGTTGTACCAATGCCTACATTCCCTGAAGTTGGAAAAGTATTTTGAGCAAAGAGTGCTTTACTAGAGAATAAGAGGCCAATAAAGATGATTTTTTTCATTATTTATTCTTTTTAACTTTTTGATCTTTTTTAGTGAAAATCGATTTTAACCAGCGGGTAATTTTAACGGCTTTGCTAGGTGTATAAGCAACTACCTTCCCTTTTTTGTAATTAATTGCCTGAATGCTGTCGGCACTGATGCGTTTTTCGAGCTTTCCGTTTAACTGTCCATCCTGGTACTTTCCTCTTTCCAGCAGAACGCCTTCCTGATCGTATTTTTCAAACCTGCCATTGGCTTTACCTGAAGAATAGTGAATAATCGAATCCAGCTTCCCATCCTCGCCCCAACTTTTCCAATTACCTGTTTTTAGTCCCATTTGGTATAATCCCTGGGTTTTAAGACCTTTGGTGTCGTAAAATTCATTGTATACACCATCAAGTAATTTGCCGCTATAACCGCCCTGGGTGTAACGGATTTGATTACCACTAAACCAGGCATATTTCCGGTCTGATTTAACATTGCCCGCCCCGATTTCGGGCCTTTGAACATAGAATACGGCTTTGTAATGGTCGTAGTTAACTGTGTGGGTATAGTTATCTACATTAAAATAAGATTTTATGCGTTGTGCATCGGCCTTAAAAAACAACAGGCACAACTGGAGCATGGTGATGTAAATTAACTTCATTATTTTATTGATAAAAATTTTATTGCATTCTGATATTCGACTTTTATTGAATCGCCAACCCTTTTTATAAATTTTAAGCCACTTGCCCGCTCGCCCTCACTCAGCATCACTTCCTTACCGTTTACACTAATGATGGCTACCTGTCTTTTTTCTGCACGGTTATAAATTTGTCCACTGTAAATAATTCCCGACCAGTTTACCTGTGGTTTTATTGGCATAGGTATTGGTGGTAACGCAGGTCCTGATGTTTTAACCAGTGGTTCGGGTTCTGAATTGGTCAAGGCAAAAGGGTCTGCATAGCCCATTTCTAATATCACCTTGTCTTTTGCATGGTCGGTCATATTAAAATATGATTCTTTAATTGTCCTCGCACTAAGTGGTGTACTATCTTCTGCAGCTAGCCCATCAAATACCCGATAAAAAATTATCCCCCACACTCCTGCCACACAGCAAATCAGCAGATAGGTCATTTTTTTGCTTTTCATCCTTATTGTATAGTAAAAGTTCTAATCTCACTATAGGTACCGGCATTTCCAGCTTTATCAAAAGCCCTTACCCTCCAGGCAATGGTTTCACCTATCTCACCTGCATCAAACACATGTTCGGTAGATGTTACCATCTGCGGGTAGCTCTTACTGTAAGGCGTCTGTTCATCGCTTTTATATACCGACAATTCATAACGTTCTGCATCGGCTATCCGGTTCCACACCAATCGTACTGGCTTGGAAACCAGTTGCTTGTTTATTGGAGTACTTAAACTAACCTTTTCAGGTCCTGTAGCATCATAGCTAAATGTGCGTACAGTACTCCACTTCGAGTTTTCGGTAGCATTTTCTGCCCTTACCCTAAATTGGTAAGTTCCTTCCTGGCTGAGCGTTTGCAAAAAACCTAAATTACTTGTGGTAATGTTCAATGTCATATTCTTTTCATCCAGGAAATTGTTGTTATCTACCTGTAAGCGGTAAACTGTAGCGCCAAAAAGTTTAAGCCACTCGTAACGGATTTCAGGTTTTGAAAAATAAAGGCCACTCGATGGAACCGTTAACTGAACACTCTGTTCGGTAAGACTAGACGGGAAAATTACCAATGACCGCGTGGTATAATCGCTAACACTGCTGCCATTTTCTCCCCTAACCCGCCATTCATATTTTCCGGGATCCATGGTGTATATAAATTTTTCCTTTGTAATCAGTGTGTCTAAAACCAGCTTGCTCACACTATCAAACTTTGGGGATACCACCTGCAACCGATAAAAAAGGGCATCAGCCATGGGGTTCCACCAAAAGGTTTGCTGGTAGTTATTGGTTTCCAATTTATTGGCGGGTGCCAACACCTCAATCTTTCTGTTCTCTATAGAAGGTTCGATAAACTCACTGCAAGCCGCAAGCAACAGCAATATAGCCCCCATTAAAATATTTATATTCTTTTTCATGTTTAAAACTGTATGTTAAGTTCGTTTATGAGCTGGAACTTCATCCATACCCCGGCAATAGTGATAATTGCAGAAGCAAGCCTTGAATAGGACAAAATTTGTATGCCAGCCTTTTTTTTGATCATTTTTTGAGCCTTTTTTTCAAAAAAAGCTTTCCGGTACGTATTACCAATAAGCAGTTTATTTTCTTCATAACCATTAAGCATTACCATATTCCCTTCAATAGCGTTAATTTTTTCATCGTTGATGATGTAAGATTTATGAATTCTGCTAAAACTAGAGGTAGACAAGTTGTCTTCCATCTCTTTCATCGAGTTGTGACAGGAGAAACGCTGATTATTTTCCATATAAAGTACAACATAGTTCTGCATGGCCTCTATATAAACAAGCTGATCACATTTGATCAAAAATTCTTTGATGCCTTTCGAGTCGGCCTTGATAAAAAAAGAATCGACAACATGTTGTTTTTTAACGCCACTTAGAGCATGTACAAGCTGTGTAAGGTGCTCGAACTTATTAATACTTTTAACAAAACGGTTAAAAGTAACCGGGCTAATCAGGTAATCGAATGCAGCATTTTCAAAAGCTTCAAAAGCCATATCAGTATTTTCGGAAATGAAAACAATTGAAGAAAACTGTTTAATTCTTTCCAACCAGCTGTTATTCGCACCAAGTAGCGCTACATCTACAAAAACAATATCAGGCCGGATGGAGTAAACGGCATCAAATTTTTCGGGTCGATGTATCGAATATCCCTTTAATTGTGTAAGTGAATGGTCGCTTATGTAAACACAAAGCGATTCGACAGTGTGCAGTTCACCAATTACGTAACAGCTAATCATAATGTATTTTCATTATTACAACATGTAAATTCCCTATCCCGCCCTTAAAAAGGCGCTAACGATTAAAGCAGAAACCGACCGGTTTGTAATGAATCTAGGGATGGCAAATACCTGCAGCGCAGAATAAATTGAGAGAAGCATTAACAATAGACGTGTACATATTTGTTGCCATTAATCGATCGAATATCCCCAAAAAATTATAAAGCACAAAAACAAAACAAAAAAAAAAATAAAATCTGGCTTAACTAATTGTATTCTGATAATTACAATTAAAATATTAGTTTTACATGGCGTATAAATTTACAGTTATCAATCAAACTGTAATACGAAAATTACAATTACAAACAACAAAAACATACAATACGGCGTAAAATGATCTTGTAGTTGCATATTCTTTTAATTTCAAGTGATATGAAGCCTTTACCAGCGATTATAGTAGACATTAAAAATGAGTACTATAATATCAAATTTGATTGCCGGGTAAAGCATGTGTTGTTTTACTTCTATGAACAAACGTAATCATTGGATCTAAATCCTTCCATTAGGTATTTGACCTGTTAATCCATCATCTTGTCGAGTTTATCCTTAATTTAGATGCCTTACTAATCCAAATCCCGGCCTCTCTACCAAAGCCCCTCAAACATTACTCAAACCACGAACAAATGGATACTTAATAGAAAAGATATCTCCCCAGTGGCCATTACTTTATAAAAAATAAAAAGATTAAATCAAAAAGATAGACCTGAAAAAGCCGGTTAGCAGGGCAATACACCTCCTAAACACAGCATCCGTTCCTGCTTCCCCCTAAACACCCACACAATTTACCGAATTCAAACTAAGTCATACCGGATTCAGTTATTGATGATAAAGCCGGGTAAATCCTTTTCATTTTTGATCAAAATAAACACGATGAAAAGAATTACGCTTTTAGTTACGCTGATCCTTGTGGCCTCCTGCAGCTGGGCCCAGTCTATTGATACTGCTGCACTCGCTGTACTCCAAAAATCCTATGACAGGCTTGCAGCTATGGATTATATCTCCTACAAACTGGAGAAACAAGACACCATGATCCGTGAAGGCCGACCCGTGACCATTACCCAATCCACATTGGAGGGAGAAATCGAAAAGGATGCTTTCTGGCATATTCGCTTTGGTGAGCGTTCTGCCTGGCTTATCCGCAGAGACACCCTGTACAAAAAAAGCCCTGCCTCCTCCAGCCAGACATCCTACACCACTAAATGGAACAGCCATGAGTTGGCCTCTTTTAGTATTTACAATCTCGTTGGACAAAACCGCCCGACATTCACTAAAGATGTTGTGCACTTCCCAAAATTCAGACCAGTTAAAAGTATAATTCTAGACCGAGCGCAGCGAGGCTATTAGAAAAAACTATTAATTTTAATTGGTAATATGAAAAGAATCAAGTTTACGGAATCTC
>Ga0157370_10001138_pt1 | contig 33224 bp, 27 predicted proteins | sample C35metaG_FD_113463 | JGI IMG/M metagenome (GOLD analysis project Ga0157370, IMG submission 113463) | Corn rhizosphere microbial communities from Kellogg Biological Station, Michigan, USA - C3-5 metaG | ecosystem: Host-associated > Plants > Roots > Rhizosphere > Soil | place: USA: Michigan... | reverse complement strand
GGAGAACTTCCCGTTCTGCACCATCGAGCCGAACAGCGGCATCGTGCCCATGCCAGACCCACGTCTTGATGCACTGGCGGCCATCGTCAATCCCAAGCGCATCCTGCCGACCACCATGGAATTCGTCGACATCGCAGGCCTGGTAGCCGGCGCGTCCAAAGGTGAAGGCCTGGGCAACAAATTCCTCGCCAACATTCGCGAGACCGACGCTATTGCCCACGTGGTGCGCTGCTTCGAAGACGACAACGTCATCCACGTTTCCAACAGCGTCGACCCCAAGCGTGACATCGAGATCATCGACCTCGAACTGATCTTCGCCGACCTCGACAGCTGCGAAAAACAGCTGCAGAAGGTCACCCGCAACGCTAAGGGCGGCGACAAAGACGCCGTTGCGCAGAAAGCTTTGCTGGAACAACTGATCAACCACTTCACCGAAGGCAAGCCGGCGCGCAGCCTGATGAAGAACATGAGCAGCGAAGAAAAGCTGATCATCCGTGGCTTCCACCTGCTCACCACCAAGCCTGTGATGTACATCGCCAACGTGGCTGAAGACGGCTTCGAGAACAACCCCTTGCTCGATGTGGTGCAAGCCATCGCCAACGAAGAAGGCGCGATCGTGGTGCCGGTCTGCAACAAGATCGAAGCGGAAATTGCCGAGCTTGATGACGGCGAAGAAAAAGACATGTTCCTCGAAGCCCTCGGCCTCGAAGAGCCTGGCCTGAATCGCGTGATTCGTGCCGGCTACGAGATGCTGCACCTGCAAACCTACTTCACCGCCGGCGTTGAAGAAGTGCGCGCATGGACCGTTCGCGTGGGTGCCGCCGCCCCGCAAGCGGCGGGTGTGATCCACACCGACTTCGAAAAAGGCTTCATCCGCGCCGAAGTGATTGCCTACGACGACTTCATCCAGTTCAAGGGCGAAGCTGGCGCGAAGGAAGCAGGCAAATGGCGCCTGGAAGGCAAGGAGTACATCGTTAAAGACGGTGACGTCATGCACTTCCGCTTCAACGTCTGATCCGCTGAACAAAACCTCTGGGGGCTCGCCTCAGAGGTTTTGTGTTCACTACGCGCGCCGGGTTGTTCATTGCCGGCACCAAACGCCCCACTTCCCCTACTTCACCTTAAGCGTGGCAAATTCATTTTTTGCCGCACTCAATGCGCGAATGAACTCACCGTTGGCATGTAAGGCCGCGACTATGGCTGCGCCCATGAGCTGCCCGGCTTGTACGTCGCTCTGCCAATGCGCGCCGCACACGACCCGACTGACGCCAAACTCATGCCCGCGCCGCAGCAGCGCAACCTGACGGGCAGGGTTGATCTCGGCCAGCACCAAGGCAACTGCCCATCCGAACGAGGCATGCCCGGATGGATACGAGCCGGTAGTCGCCATCTTTTTATCACGCTCCGGCGTACACGAAGCCTCTTTGTAAACCACAAAGGGACGAACTCTTTGGTAGCCGTCTTTGGCAGTTCTTACCGCGTAATCTTGACTGTCCTGCAGCACTCCCTGCAAAAGCGCATACAGCTTTGGTGTATGCGCCTGGGAGATTTCCACGCCAAATGCCTCGCTAAATCCAGGACCGAAATTTTCATAACTCGCATCGCGGCTGGCGAGCTCCACGCGTGCAGCGTCGCGCAATACACGTCCCGTTTCATAAGCGGCTTTGTCAGCCTGGAAAGCGACCGTGTTCTCCCCAGGCGGCGCGGGCAAGACGGCCAAGCTATCGGGCGCCGTTTCCGCGCTGAGGAATCCAGCGTGTTCGCTGGCTGATACGTTAAACGCACAAAAAAGAGCGCCGCAAATGGCGGCGGATGTCATCAACGTAAACTTCATAAATTGCGTCCCAACTTAGCCAATAAAAAACGCCGCCGCCTGCGCGGCAGCTAACCCAGCTTGAACATCGCGTTGGCGATAAGCGCGATGCCCAGCATCAAACACCCGACGCGCTCGCTGCCTCGTCTGGCCGAACAGAAGTGCAGGTTCCAGGCCCAGACACCCAGCGGATTTCAACCCGGCGATTGGCCGTTCGCCCGCTCGTTGTTTCATCAGCGTTTACGGGCTGGCTGGCGGCGAGTCCCTGAATGGCCACGCACTCGTCAGCGATGCCCGCCATGCGCTGCAACCAGTCACGCACAGCAGCGGCCCGGGCCAAAGACAGGCGCTGATTAACCTGCGCATCGCCCGATGCGTCGGTGTGGCCAGAGATCATGATCAGCCTGCCCGGCTGAGCCGCAAGGCGCGCCAGTGCGCCAATAAGCGCTTTGGTCGAGTCGGGCCTGAGCTCGGCGCTGCCGGCCGCGAATATCGTCAGCGTCGCCACATGAGCAGAAACCGCCGGCGCATCTGCGGCCAACGGAAAAACGCTGCTCAATTCATCCCCGCTGCGCTTCCCAACCCAGACACTGCCCCACGCCCCTAACCCGAGGATGCAGAGCGCGCCAGCCACTGCCAAAAACCGCGGCAGGCGCGAAGCCTGTTGCAAGCGCATCGGCGACACACCGTCACGAACCGGCGGGAGAGATGCCGCCAGCATGTGACGCTGGCCCCGCTTTATGGCGCTGCGCACCAATTGGCGCAGGCTATGCAGCGCCACCACAGGAAGGCGTAGCTGGCCGTCCAGGCGCTCATGAAATGTGCCCAGTGCACTGTCCAGCTCGACCAGCAGTGGCAAGTCGTGGGCGTGAAAATTCCCAGCGCGCAGCAGCCCCAGCAACTGAGTGAACAACCAGGTAAAAATCTCCAGTCTCGCCTGGTTGCCAGGGGGCCAAACGCGCGCACTGTGCAGGCGCACCACGCCATCCATCAGCGCCACACCTTCAATCGTCCCCGCGACACCGAAGCGCTGACTGCGCGCCAATGCCAAGCACGCCATCGTCTGAAGGTCGACACCGTTGCGTTGCAGCAACGCCGTGCATAACCGCTCAATGTCCGCCCAGTTCACATCAGGGCGCGCCGGATGGTTGACCTTGTTCAGCTCCTCGCGCAGCCTGCCGAATTCGGCGCAGGCATGAGGGTCGCCGCCCAGGCGCAGCGCGATGTCTGAGAGCGTCGCGTGCGTGTCTCTCATTGCACCGCCGCAAAGTGCTGCTTCAAGTGCCGCAGTACCACTTTCCCCTCTGGCGCCAACGCCGTACCAAAGGTGGCATGCTGGCCCGATTTCAACCGCACATCCAACGCGTAATCGAGATGCCCGGGGCGACTGGCCGGCAGCAAACGCATGACCACAGTGTCCAGGCGCGGCTCGTACTTGATCAACATCGCCTGCAATCGCCCCACCATGGCATGTGCCGTGCCGGTCACGCCGTGTAGAACCCGGTCCAGATCCGGAACGCCATAGTCCGGCAGGTGGCTGAGCGTTCCGGCGCGGCTGTTGAGCAGGCGCTGCACGTTATCGAGTACGGAAAGAATCACTTGGTCCTGCTCGCGCACCCGGTCCAGCGCCAACTCACCGGAAAAGTTTTGCAGCAGCAGCTCGTACAACGAAGGCCCCAGTTCGTCCACCGTCAGTCCTCCACCGATGCGTGCTGCTTTTTGTTGCGGGCCGCTTCGGCCAAAAAAAGAGTGTTGTCCGCCAACTCAACGATGCGGGCGCGGTCGGGATGCAGCTCATCGCGCGGCACGAGCAAACGCCACGAGTTCTGCTCCAGATCGGGTTGCCGATACAACGCCACAACCGCGACGTACCGCGCCTCGCTGTGCAGAGGCACGCTCAGTTGCGCGCCGCCTCCCGGCTTGATCACCACTGCCTGCTCGTCCACCAGGTCCGCGCTCAACGCCGAAGCTGCGGCGGTTACCATCTGGTCGTAGCTCGCCTGTTCGAACGCGCGGCTATCGCGCAACTGATAAATGCGCACCAGCGTTGCCACCGACAACGCATTCATCTCGGCGGAATCAGTGTTTAACGAGGCCCGGCCAGTGAAGTCCAAACGCAGGGTTTTCACCTGTTTGTAAAACACGGCTTTGGCCGTCGAGGTCGTGCCGTCGCCTACTGTTTGCACAAGCCCGCAGCCCCCCAGCGCCAGACTGATGAGCAGTAAAACAGCGCGGCTAAAATCGGTAGGCAACATGCGTGCTCTTCCGCTTCAAGGGGTTGCCGTGCAGGCCTTGATACCGGCCCAGACTCACGGTAATCCGCGCCTCGCTATCAGCGCCGCTATCCAGCCGCGCTGTCATTCCAAGGCGCAGCGGTGTTTTGCCCAGCACCGGCTCAGGCAGGCAACTGAGCGGCGCCGACAATCGCAGCGTGGCGCAGCAGCGCCAGCCCAGATAAACGCGCAGCAACACCATCAAGTCCCGCAGCTGCTGTCCACCCGGCAGCCAGGCACAGGTCTGGGAAAGGTCTTGGGTGACCAGCGTCAGCAACACTTCGCTGTTCACGTCGGTACCTACACCTCCCAACACCACGCTCTGGCTCAGGCTCGGCCGCTGTTGAGCGCAAAGCACCGCGGCCGCTGCGAGCGGCACACGTCGCGGCCAATGAGGCGTTACCCCCACGCCAGTGCCGGGCGCCAGCAGGGTAACCAGCGCCTGCATGCCTTCGGCGTTGCGCGTCGGCAAGCTCATGACGCCAAGCAACGCTAGGAAGCGCGACACCGGCGTGCCGATGCGCTCGGCGGTGCCGGGAATGCCCAGTCCAACCAGGCCTAGCAAACATTGCGAGGTGGCATCGACGCCGCCCGGCTCAAAGGTCGCCGGGTAGGAGTACTTGCGCCAGATTCGGTAAAACTGGGTAAAAATCCGGTGGTTGAACACATCGAGAAACCCTTCAAGGGTCTCGTGCCCTTCCCGTCGTTGCGCAATGTCATCCAGATAAGCTGCCGGCATGGGCGAGTCGACGCCATACAGCCCCATCAACCGCGTGCGGATGGTTGCCGGCGCCAGCGGACGGCGCTGGTCAAACTCGATACCCTTGAGCTCCCCCGCCGGAAAACCCATTCCCGGATCGGGCCGAAAACGCACCGCGTCATCGGCCGGATTTGCTGTACTGCCCAGCGGCGGATGGCCAGGCATCGCCAGCTCCAGCATCTGGCACAGGCGATACAAGCTGGCTTCGGCGACGCGACCTTGCAGGGCCGGCAGCAAACCGCTGCGTTTCAGCCGGGAATACGCAGACTGTGGTTCTCGTTCCATCGCAGGCACTTACCGGTGGGTTGAAGGATCAGCGTGAGCTGGTTGAACAGATGAACGTCGGCATACAGCGCGAAGAACCGGCTGAGCAATTCGCCGAATAGGTGGATGTCGCCGTCGCCGCAAAAACCCACGGCATCCAGCGTTACTTCGATGTCCACGCCACGCAGCAGAAAACCGCGTTCAAAGCGCTGGATCAGGTGATGACGCACCTCGACTATCGCCTCGAGTCGCCTTCGGTTCAGTTCGCTTTGGCTCCAGTCATACAGCGCCAGCGTGCCGCGCAGCACTTCGGCGCTGTCGAGCATCGACAAAAAGTTAGAGCCCAGATGGCTCAGCACGCGCCAATGAAAGCGGTCACGGTTCGGCGGATAACACGGCTGCGTGGGCGCACATAAATTGCGCGCGCGAATGGGCGTCTGGGTGGTTTGTACGACCGTATCGAGCAAGGCGCTTTGCAAGGCTTTGCGCGGCAGTTGCCCATTGGTGCCGGTCAAGCGCATCGACAGACTGCCCTGCTCATCCCGGCAATCAGTGGCAAACCCCTCGCCGCCCAGAATCAGCCAGGTATCGTGCAGCCCGTTCGCGCCGCGCTTGAGTCGGGTGTGGAAAAAGCGCTCCGGCGCTTCATCCCGCAGCATGCCGCCCTTGTGCCTGAAACTGGTAAACGGCACGTACGCGCGGTGTTCTGCATCGCGGGAGGAACTCACTTCGTCCACCGAATAAATCTCGGTATGGCCGTCCTGCAGCCGCATCGGCCGCAGCAGGTAGTCGCTTTGCAGCGGCGCCAGCGACAGCGGATCGGCCTCCAGGGCAAACAGGTTGATGACCGGCACGCAATGCAGACGCAGGTGCTCGGCATTCAGCGCGAATTGCTGCGGCCACTGCTCAGCCAGCACGACATCCAATTCAAACCCGCGCACGCTGGCGGCGAGCGTCAGTTGCTCCAGACCTCACAGGGTCAGGAACATAAATTTTTCGCGGAAACTGAAGTACTCAAGCAGCAGCTGGTAGCCGCTGAACGAAGCATCGCCTTTAGGCCATAGGCGGTCGGAAGCGCCAAACCCTTTGGGCTTGAAATGCACATCCAGCGCCGTGCGATCCGTTTGCCCCGCTAGCCGCACATAGACCGTTTGCGCGTGCAATGTCAGCGCCTGATGCAGCGCGCAGGCAAGCGGCGAGTCGGCATTCAGATACACCGGCAAGCGGCTCAGATCGACTTGCGTCCAGTCCGCCAACGCCCCGCAGCTGAATCGCAGCCGCAGAACAGAACGGCCATCGGCCTCATGGCCCAGGCGCAGCGACTCCAGCGCAATCGGCTGCAAGGCAACTGGCTCGGTCGTGGTATAGCGGCAGCGCGTGCGTTGCGGCCCGACCGGCCGCGACAACACTTCAAAGCCGCGCGCGATGGTTTCGCTGCTCGCCATCTGCGCCACGTCCGGCGCCAGTTCCACTACCGACAGGGACGGAATGGTGCGCAAGTAATGCGGCCATAACAGACTGACCAGCCCCTCGGTCATTTCCGGCAAGTCGTCGTCGATCTTTTCGCGCAGGCGCCCCATTAGAAAGGCGAACCCTTCAAACAGCCGCTCCACGTAAGGATCGCGCGCGCCCGGCTTATCCAGATTGAGGTGCGCGGCACGATCAGGGAACGCCTCGGCGAACTCCTTGCCGGCCTCACGCAGGTAACGCATTTCAGCGTCGAAATAGTGCAGGGTCAGGTTGTCCATTTCGCTCGCGGGTCCCCCAGAAAAATCAGCCACACAACACCGCCGCGCGCAGTGGATCGATGGCGACCAGCGAGGCCAGCAGCGCGTCCATCCGCGAGCGTTGCGCCGCCTTGTCGGCTGTGGCTTGAGCGCCCCGTCCGCGGAGCAATTTGAGCAGCCGCACCTTGACCTCGAATGCCAACTCGGGCTCCCACTCCACCAAGGCAAGTGCCTGGGCTCGGCGATCCAGCTCATCGAGCAAATGAATGGCTAATTCACTCTTGCCGCATTGCTCGGTGATTCGTGCCATCAGCAAACGCAGAAGCCAGCGCTGGCGACCGCTCTGTATACCGGGGCGCGCCGCCAGCCAGGCGAGCGCGGCGTCCAGCCCGTCGCTGTCGGCTTGCGCCAGCGCCTCGTTTTCCAACTCGAGAATGTCGTCTGTAACCGCCGCTACGGGTGTTGCTGGCGACAGCCATTGCCCAGGCGCCTGGCGCACATGCTGAGTGATCCAGGCGCTGGTGGTGGCATCGGCGAAGGGCGACCCATCGCTCCAGCACAACATTTCCAAGCCCGGTACGCGGTCAAGAAAAAGCGCCAGATCGCTTCGCACAACGTCGACCCACGCGTCCTGCGGCGCCGGCTGTTTGCCGAGCGCCTGATGCACGTACCACTGCAGGTCGAGCCAGAAATGGTTAACGCCCTCGGCGTAGACCCGCTCGGTCAGTTCCAGCAGTTCGCTCCAGTTTTGCTGCACGTACAGCCGGCGCAGCTGCGCGCGGTAATCGGCGCGCGGCGGTGCCAGGCGGGTATGCCCGGCAGCCCCCAGGGGCGGCGCCTGCTGCACCGTGTCCCAGCGCAGGCTTTTCATCAGCCGGTGGGCAGCCAGCCAGCCAGATGGCTGCGCGCGCAGGTAACCCGCCAGCATGCGGCCATGCTCAAGAAGATCGCGGCCGGATTGAATGGCAGTCGCCGGCACGCTGCGCTCATCAGCGGCGCTGTGCTGCGGCACCAGCGCATCAACGCCACCCGCCTGCGACAGGCGTTGCGCCAGCGCGGCATACAAGCCATCCAGACACGGACGCTGCTCGGGCGGCCAACTGCCAAGGCTTTGCTCCAGCCAGACCAGGGCTGCGACCGTGCGCTGCGCATCGGGCTTGGCCACTTCCGGATACAACGACAGACTCGCCAACACCTTCGCTCCGGCCAGCCACTCCACTGCCAACTTTTGCCCGCTGGGCCTTGCCGGCAACAATTGATTTGCGAACCGATCCACCAGAGCGGCCAACAGGTTCAGACCGTCGGCCAAACCCGCCTCGCCGTCTTGATGCAAACGAGCCCAGACGTAATAAGTGGCCACGCGCAAATCCTTGCAGCAGGTGGTGAGCAGCGATTGGGCCAGGCTCGCCACGCGCGCTGCATCGGCGCCCGACAGCTTGTCCACCTCCTCGCGCATCTGCTGATAGTCATCGTGGTAGCCAGGGTCTGTGCCGACCGGCGGGTTGTGTTCCAACGGCAGCAACCAGGGCGCCCATTGCGCGGCCTGCTGCCGTGCCATCGCCAGCCCGTCCACTTGCTCCAGGCAGTTGTCCACAAGGGTCTGCAAGGTCATAGCCGCTCCTGTCCGTCATCAGCGACCGCGCGCGTTGGAAGAAAAATATCCTTCGGCAGACGAAACCCGCGCAGACGCAACAACGCCAACGGCCCGGCATGTAACTCGGTGCGCAGGTGCCAGGTCAGCATCGAGCCATCAGGAGTCGCAAACTTGCAGGCGGTAGCGGCTCTCGCTGTCATCCAGCGCAGTAGCCTGGGCACGTTCAAGCAGGCGGATCAGGCCCCATGGCCCCTGAAAATCACCAAACAAGCGCTCGCCGCTGTGGGTACTTGTCCACGTCACACTCGCGCCGGGATATTCGCCGCTGCCCGGCCATGTGAAGCGGTGCCAGCTTTCCTTCTGATTGAAGTAATGCAGTCGCTGGCCGTCGAGAATGAACAGGGTTTGCGCGACGTCCTGCACCGGTTTGGCCAACAGTTCAAAACCCAGCCCCATGCCACCGTCGGTGAACAACACGTCGGCCAATTCGCTGAGTTGCTCAACTGCATCGAGAAACGCCGGATTGAAAGACAGGCCCTGGCTATGGCGCGGATCGACCACCCAGCGCGTGCCCTCCTTGCGCAGGACGCCGGCCAACTGCTGCTGCAAAAATTGCTCGATGCGCCCGGAGTCGGCACGAATCATCTGCCCCAGCATTGGCAACGATGCGGTGTTAGCGGTGGCTGCGAAGGGATAACGGCCGGTGAATGACTTATCCCACAGGTCGACAATCGTCCGCTGCCACTGCCGATTGAGCGCGCTGGCTGAAGGCTCCAGCACCTGTTGCCACGCCTGTTCCAAGGGCTGCACAAACAGAGTCTGGCCGATGCCCGCCCACTCAGCACCGAGGCTGGCAGCCAGAAGGTTGCCGTAGGCACGCGTATCGGTGAGGTCTACACCTTTGCCTTGAAACACGGTTTGCGCCAAGGCTTGCGTCATGTGCTGCGGATCTTGTGCGGCGCTGATCTGTTGCAACGTCAGCCGCACCCGCGTTACCCGATTCAGGAATGCGTGAATGCTCAACGACTGCCCGGCCTCGGGCTCATCCTGGTTGCCCAGCAGTTTCAGCAGCGGACCAAACGTCGCATGCAGCGGGCCATCGGCACCGGGCAGGTGTTGATTGATGGCCGCCGCGGGTGTGTTCGCCAGAAGCTTTTGCGCCGAGTCGATCAGCGTATCGGTCAACGCCGACGTCCGCCCACCCGCCTGTCCCTGGAAGGCCAATGCATTGAGCAGCGCAATCAAGGGCGACTGGCGCACATCACTCATCAACGTCAGTTGATCAATCACGTCCGCCAGGCTGCTCGCGCGTTGCCACTGCAGGCTATTGAGAAACCTCAGCCAGGCGCCGCTGTAGTCCTGAAAGTAACGCGCGGTGAGACGCTGTCTCAGCTGCTGCGGCGTCAGCTCGGGCATCAGTTCGGCGGGTGATTCGCTCAACACCCAATCCACTTTTTCGCGGCGCGCCTCAGCGGCCTGTTCAATCGCCTGACGCACCTGGCCCTCCCAGGCCTGGCGGGTAAACTCCCCCGGCACCGTCACTGCACTTGCAAACAACGGCTGGGCATCCGCCTCGCTGGTCAGTTGCTCCACCCCCAGGGCTGGATAGTTATTGGCCGCCTCATCCAGCACCTGCTGATACAGATTGGACTCCGCGTTGCGCTGCCCCAATTGGCCCAACAACACCTGACGCACCTGCGTGATCAGGCGCCGATCAGGCTCGATGCGCCAGTGCGGGTACGCCGCCAATTGCGTCGCATAAAAGCTGAGCAAACTGGCCGACAATCCTTGCCAATGGTCCGGCTGTACGTCGTGGTGCCCTGGTATTTCAAGCGCCAACGTGGCGGCAAGAAAGTCAGCTTCGCTGCGCTCCGGACGCGCCATCATCAAGTACGCTTTGAGCTGGTCGTAAGCTTGAGCCGCACGGGCTGATCGCTCCGGACTCTGCGGCGCCAAAGCCAGCAGCGCGGTCATCTGCCGATGCAGGCTGGCGGCCAGCGGATCGCGCAGCAGGCGGTTATTGGCTTCGACATAACGCGGCCAGAACGCTGCGAGCAAATCGGCGTTCCGGCTCAAGCCCCAGCGCTGCTGCCACGGCACGCCATCGGCCGAGCGCTGGCGCAAGCGTGCCAACTCCCGCACCATTTCGTGCAGCGCAAGCAGTTGCTCATCCCCTCCTTGCGCCTGCTGCATCATCGTCAAGGTGTGCTGTGCCTGAGCGATCATCAGCCGGTTGCTGACAAACGACAGCAGCAACCCAACGCTCCACACGCAGGCCACTGACATTACCGACGCATACAACACCCGTGGCGCGTTCCAGCCCAGCCGGCGCCCGCGTGCCCGATCACCCAGCACGCCCGCCCAGGCTGGCGAGAAAGCCCAGGTACGCTGATGGCTGGTCGGTGCACGCCCATGCGGTAGCGGACTGAACCAAATTCCACGCAGCGCCACTGCCGGATTGCGGCGCTCAAACAACGGCACCAGCGCCTGAGCCCAGCGCGTGACGCCTTCGGCTTGTAAATCGCGCGCAAGGCGCCAGAGAAAATCGTCTGACGGCAGGTTTTGCATCTGCGCCAAACCAAGCCGTCGCAACGGCGGCAGCACCTCACGCAGACACGCCTGAAACTGCACAGCATCTGCTCGTGCGGGAAGCACGCGCCCCACCGTTTGTTGTGGCCGTTGCGCCTGCTCCCACTCGGTAGCACTGAGCTGCCACAGATGCAGCGGCGCTTGCCAACGCAGCGTTCGCATCACGCGCTGTAAAAGGCGCATTCCGGTTGCGACAAAATCGGCCGTGTCACGCTGACCTTCGCTTAATACCCAAATAAACCCATCCACAGGCCGCCAGGCCCGCAATGCGCACCAGCGTTCCAGGCGTTCCGGCTCGACCGGACTTTGCGAAGAACCGATCCACACCAGCAGCGTGTTCTGATCATGCAGCCACAGCTTTTCAGCCAGGCCTGGCACCAGCGACTCGACCTGCTCAGGCTCGCCGAGCACCCACAACAGACGCACGCGCCGACGCCAAAAGAAGCCGAATTGCTCGCGCATGGCGGAGGCGATTTCCTCGCCAGGCCCATCGACCGGAAGCGGGCTCTTCCGGCGCCACCGCACCGTTTGCATGGCGGCGCTCCAGTGCCCGATGTGACCGTGGATAATCAGCCATGCCACGACGGCGAAAATGGCCAGTCCCGCCGCAACCAGTGCGAGGGTCGGAATCGCACGCTGCCAATCGATTTCATCCGCCGGGGCTGCGGAGTAAAGCCACCAAAGCAGCGCCGTCAGTGCCACCACCAGCACGGCGGCCAGCACCAGCAACGCAACCGGTTGCCACCTGAAAGAACGTGACGACTCAGAATGGTTCATCGGGCTTCACCACGCCAAGCGCGACGCTGTGCGTCGGGTCACTGGCCAGCCATGAACACGGCACGTCGTTGCACTGCGTATACCAACAGGCCAGCGTCAACGCGACCATCGCTTCCATATCGCCGAGCGCGCCGAAGTTGGCATCCTGTAAATGCTTGGGAAGGTCCCAGTCGGGGGCCTGCTCGTCCTGCAATTGCGGTTGGCTGAATGTGATGCAGGCTTGGGCTGGGTGTTGCAGTTCTGCCTGCTCCAGGGCACGCCTGCTCACATCGACTAACCGCTCGGCACCGAGGGTCAGCCATTCGCCTCGCTGCAGGCGCGGACCCCCGCTCGGGCCCAGCAGCCAAAGCAATGCCGCTTCGCCAGCGTTAGGGATAACGTCCAGCGATACACACGCGACGCAGAGAATGCGCGACTGCTGCGGGGCGTTTTGCAGGGCATCGATAGCCTCGTTCAGACTCTCGATCCCCCGCCACTGCTGCGGCTCGTCGGGCAGTCGCACCTGCGGCGCGAGCTCCGCCATCTGCGCGCAAAACGCCCGCCAGACTGAGGGCACCCCTAACCAGTAACAGCGCATTAAATCACCGACCTCTGGCGCCGGGTTTTGCTCTTGCCAGCGCATGACCAGCAACCGAGCAAGCTGCATCTCGCGTTCGGCGCGCTGAACGCCGCGCACCAACGGCGACCGAATCGGTGCCGGCGCGCGCACCGCGTTGTGGGGCGGTAAATAAGTGAACGTAAAAAGCGCCGCCGCCGTTTCGACAGCGCTGCAGGCCGGGCTGACCAGCACCGATTCGATCATCGACACCTGCTCACGGTGCTCCCGCCACCAGCGCCGCTGCACCTGCTCAGCGAACTGCGTATAGCGCTCGGCATTGGCTCGATTGGCATGGTGGTAAATCATCCGCAGCAACAGAGCCAACAGCCAGGACGCCAGCACAACCACAACACCACCCGCCGCCTGACGTGGCTCAACAAACGGCCCAACCTGCACGGCCGCCACACTGGCGAGGCAAAGCAATACGGCACCGGCCATAGACCAGCGCCCATAGGCTGGACGGGCATTCAGTGGATAAGGATTAAAATGCGGCATCGTTTTCAAAGCCCGGCCTGCCTGCTTGAGCCGCGGCTTGAAGCTGCACGAACTTGCCGGCTACGAGGCGGCCGAGCATCGTGCAATCCGATTTTTGGAAGCGCTAGGAACCCCATGATTTTCCCGCCTGACGGGCAGGTATTTAACTGGGACATGAGGCAGGCTCCGGCAGGTGAAGCGGCGTTTTAATGGGGTATTCGGGGTTGCCGTAGTGGTAGCAGGAGGTGGTGACTTGTAACTCGTCGCATGGGAGAAAGTGGACTGTAATGCCGCAGGTTTTTTGCCCGGTGTAATCAGGGACGGCAACAACTTTCGTGAGCCTGCGCTTCTTGTCATCAATCATTTTTTCCCACGCTAGGTATTTGGGCCAATCGCCAAATCCCGGAAAGTCTTTGGTACTACCCTCTCCGGTTTCCCAATCCACACGCACCTCAAGACCTCGCGACCAATGCTGCGGCGCGAAATACCCTCCACCGCCGCCGCCGCCTTGGTACGGGCCAATAATGTCAATCGCCGGATGCCCGTCGACACTGAAGCGATTGATCGCCCAATGGGTGTGGTTAATTCCATAGATGAGGTCCGCCCGAACCTCCCCGCCAAATAGCCCTAATGCGACAAGGCAGAGACTTCGCCAAGAAGTAGGCAAATTGTGCGTTTGGCTAATATGCCTAAGCCGCGTCATGGTCAAACTCCCCATGGGTCAAGGCGCGTTCGGCTAGCCATTTATCGGTGCGCACTCGTTGGATCTCGGCCCAGCGTTCACTGATTTCCGCAGGCGGCGCCTGATAGGCCAGCAGTTCGCGCATCTCCTGCTCGTTGAGCGCGATTTCTCGTCTGCTGGCATCCCCGAAAAACACCATGCGTTCGCGGAAAAAGCTGCCAAACGGCTCGCGGCCCCAGGAGTAAAGAAACCAGGCGCGCGAGTCATGTACATGCTCATCGAACAGAGCACGCAACAGCCCTACCGGGCTCGACGCGTTGCGGTTTTCGTCGACCTTGCCACGGCGGTGGTCATCAATGTGGCTATTGAAGCCGTCAGGCGGCGGAAATAGCTCCCTGACTCGCGCCCGACCAGCCGCCTTCAGTTGGCGGCACTCCACACCGACGTCGACGTGGTAATTTTCGAACACATCCGGCGAGCCGATTGCGGCCGGCACGACTCGGTCAATTCGGGAGGCCAGATGATTGAGGTCGCGAAAAGCTTCGCCGAACTCATTAGCCGCTTCGCGCAACTGAGTTTTCCCCAAGTCGGGATCGAAGTCTTTCGGGCCGGGAGGTAAAGGCTTGGGCGCCTGGCCTCGACGTTCCAGTTCCTGTTGCACGACACGCTCGGCGTCTACTGCTTGCTGTTTTTTGTTGCGGGCGGCTTTGGCAGCGTTCCGCACAACGGGATCAGCATGGGTGTCACTCGCCTGGTTATAGAAGCTGGTGTGTTCCATGCTGAAGAAGGCGTAACGATCGATGCGCCAGGCGGTTAGCCAGCCGAGTTGGGTTTTAAAAGCTTGTTCGACGGTGGCAGGGGAGAGGATAGGTTCATAGCGGTCTAACTCCGCATACACCATGGGTTCGGAAGCCAAACCTAAAATGACCTTTCGCCATGCGTTAAACCGCTCAACCAAAATAGGAGCTATACGAAAACCAGTTACCAGCGCGGGTGACATCGCCCGCCAAACATCTTGACTGATGCTCCCTTTTAGAACGCTTTCAGGCACTTTAAGTGGCGCGCCATAAGAAAACGCATCTGCGAACAAATCATTTAGGACTATTTGTGAAGTCAAAAGACCATCGTTTTCGCCGCTGGCTTTTCCTTGATCCCCTGCGGGATACCCGCCTCCCACATCCGAATGCACGCCGGGGTAAACCACCTCCTGGCTATTTACCGGATATCCACCACTAGGTCGGCGGATAGAATCCAGCGGGAAACACAACCGCTGTTCGTGGCCTGCCACCAAATGCAAGCAGCGTTTAACGAGATTATTCCCGCCAGGTAACTGCTGATTTTTGTCGGCCCAACTCATATGGCCATCGGCCCCGGGCATCATTTCCGCCATGCCTACCGAGGCAACGGTGTCCAGGAGGCCCAGATACTGGACCCGGACGGGAAGGCGCAGGTCATCCACTTGTAACGCAGGCTGCGTTCGCTCGGTATGGCTGAGCAATTCGTTAAGCCACGTAACGAATGCTCGTGCTGCCGCAGCGCCTCGTGAAAAGCCGTACACATACAACTTGATGCCCACGAGTTTGGGCTTGCCCGCAAAGGGATGAAGCACCGCCGGCCCCAAAAGCGGGACCAACAAGCGAAGCTGACGATCAAACTCCCGAGTCCGACTCCGGCGCGCAGCAATACCCAAGGTCGACCCCATTGCTTCGACGGAAGCTTTAAGGCCAGCCCCATCCATGCTCGGCAAACCCAGTTCCTGGCGCAGGGCATCGATAATCATCAGGAGGCCCCAGTTGATGCGCTCCTCGCCATGGCGAGCAAACGCCAGTCCAACAGTCGAGTAATCCAAATCTCCGACCTCCGGAAACGGCGTGCCGACGCCAGGCATGTAGTACTTGTAGTACTGTCCCAACCCTGCGCCAGGCGGGTCCAGCAAGCCTTCCATACCAGACGCCCCACCCGCGTAACCACTTCCAATCGTTGCGCGAAACAAGCGGGCAATATTGGTGGGATGGGGAACGTCTGAGACGAACACATCGTTAAAAAGATTGTTTCCCGTGCCATCGAAAAAGAGACTGATGTGCAGGGTTTTGCAACAGGGCGGCGTTACGCGCATGCCAGCTGCTTCCGACAGAGCACCGTGGTAATCACGCTCCATATCGCCTTGACGATGAATGTTCCAAACGACTTGTTCCGGCCGACTGGGCAATCGACCTTGCGCTGGAAATTCCGGCGGATACCACACCGGGGAGTGGCTCATTGCGGGCATGACGTCGGCTCCGGCAGATGCAGCGGCGTCTTGATCGGATATTCCGGATTGCCGTAGTGGTAACAGGAGGTGCTGACTTGTAATTCATCGCACGGCAAAAAGTGGACGGTTATGCCGCAGGTTTTTTCACCGGTGTAATCAGGGACGGCGACCAGTTTGGTGAGCCTGCGTTTCTTTTCATCAATCATTTTTTCCCACGCTAAATATCTGGGCCAATCCTCGATGCCTGGATACCCTTCGGTGCTTCCGAAGCCGGTTTCCCAATCCACCCGCACCGTCATCCCAGCCTTCCAACGATCTGGAACCGAATACCCCCACCCACCGCCGCCCCCCTGGTAAGGGTCAATACCATCGATGGCGTGCCACCCATCAACGCTAAAACGGTTAATCGCCCAATGCGTGTGATTAATGCCATTGATGCTTCCCGCCCAGCCGGTTTCGGCCAGCAAAGCCAGCGTTAGCGCAGCGCAAAAAGAGGCGAACAAATTCGTTGGGCACCAGCGATGCGGGCGCTTTATCGGAGAAGTCATGAGCGGTGTTCCTTGAGCACATAGCGAACGCGAGATCGGCCTTTTGGGAAGATCGAAAGCAGGGCGATTTGGCCGCTTGCATAGGCATTCAGAAATGCGGGCGCCGACGAGCGTTTCACTGCGGGCATGAGGTCGGCTCCGGCAGATGAAGCGGCGTTCTAATGGGGTATTCGGGGTTGCCGTAGTGGTAGCAGGAGGTGGTGACCTGTAATTCGTCGCATGGGAGAAAGTGGACTGTAATGCCGCAGGTTTTTTGGCCGGTGTAATCAGGGACGGCAACGTTTTTTGAGAGTTGGCGCTTTTGCGCTTTGATTTTTTTTGACCATTCCAAATATTTCGGCCAATCGCCAAATCCTGGAAAGTCCTTCGTGCTGCCCTGTCCGGTTTCCCAATCGACACGTACTGTCATACCTGGCGGCCAGTGCTCGGGAGCGAAATACCCCCCGCCGCCAGCGCCACCTTGGTACGGGCCGATAACGTCAATCGCTGGATGCCCGTCGACGCTGAAGCGATTGATCGCCCAATGGGTGTGGTTAATTCCATAAATTAGGTCCGCCCAGCCGGTTTCGGCAAAAACACCCATGGCTAACCCACAGCAAAAAGCTACGGCTAAACGGCGATCCCTGGCGTGCAAAGAACGCCGGATAATCGCGGTCATACACCACCCTCCTTGTGCAAAAGATCGAGAGCAAACGCATCCCGCTGCGTAGGCAAAATCAGGCCAACACGAGTGGCTTCCAGCATGGCGGCGTAGCAGTTTTGAAACCGGCGTTCGAGGCTGCAATCAGCTGGAAACGCAGCCAACGGATCCTGTGTAAGCGCAACGGCGTCGCTGGCGCAGGCGAGTGTTTCCAGTTGCGCGTCGGTTAGTTCGGCTATGTCGAGTTCGTCGCTGTACATGGGCGGCTCATCGAGCCCTTCCATTTGCTGGTGCGCACCATCGCGGTCGAGCCAATACCAGTTCACGGCGGGGCTAAGCAGCGGTTGCTGTTGAGCAGGCGTTAGCACGTGGCTGAAGAGCAGCGGGAAGAGGCGTGGGTCGTAGTACCGGAGGATGCCCGTCTGCCCGCCGTTGCACGCTTCCAGGCAGCGGCTGAGGTATGAACCAAGCGCTTGCAGACCCCACCTCGATACCAGCGCGACCATGCAGGTGCGCGGATCACGCTCAGCCATAAGCGCGCTGAGCCACAGTCGAATCAGGGGCGCATCGCGGTCTACTTGAATGAGCAGCGGCGCCAAATGAACCGCGTCTTCCTCAGGCAAACCCGTAAACAATGAATGGCAGGAAACGATGCTGAAAACGCCTGGCACCAGGGGCGCTTCGTCGATGGCCTGGTCGATGATCAGGTACAACGAGGCGTTAGGTTGCGCGGCGCAGCACTGCTGTAGATCGTCGAGCCATGCCGCCAGCGATTCAGGCGTCATGGTTGCTGCCCCCGTGTCAGGAAACCAACGGAAGCGGCCGCCGCCTTGCGTATACAGTCTTCGCACACGAAGGTCGGCAATACGGGCAGCGGGAACGCCTGGGCGTCTGGCGTATGGAAATGATGCTGGCCTTTCAACGTCAGCTTGCCGGTGCTGTACAGCTCAACCTCGCCCTGTGCCGTGATGCGAATAAAGCCGCCGCCGCAGCCAAGGGTAATGCCGTTTTTGGCGGTAAGTTGCATGTGACCTTGCGTGGTCTGCACGGTGAGATCGTGCTTGGCAATGATGTCGAGCACGCCATTGTGGGACGCCATCGTCAGGGGCCCATCACCGGAGACCAGGCGCATTCCTTGCTGTTGGGCAACCAGCGAAATCGCCTGCCCGGCGTGCACGCTCAGGCGCTGCGCTGCGGCCAAATTGATCTCATCCTGGCTTTGCAGATACAAGGCGCCGCCGCTTTTCAGCAGCAGGCTGGCCGGCGTGACGGCGCTTATTCCTTGTGGAGCACTGAGTACGATGGCTGAGCCTTTGAGGCCTTTAGCGTTGGCGTGCAGTTGCTGCAGGTCATTGAGCGAAGGTTGCAAGCAGTTATGCGCGGCGGCCACTTTCTGGCAATGCAGCAGTTGCTGTTCAGCACCTTCCAGCATCGCTGTGGCCGCCTGCATGGCGAGCACCTGGCCGCCGGCAACGCGCTGCTCGTCCGTGCTGATAAACAAGCCCTTCCCCGCCCGAATCGCGCCCCAGCCGTCGGTGCGCAATTCAAACCCTTCGCCGCGTTTGTGCCGGTCGCTATCGACAAGGTGGCCGAGGTTGAGTTGGCTTTTGCCGCTGTGCTCGGTGCTGAGCTTTATGTGCTCCTCACCCCGACTGTCGTCGAGCCGCAGTTTGTTGTTGGCAGGGGTGCGCAGCACGTTGCGCTTGTGGTTGCGCAGGGTGACGTGGTCGGCGTGCTCGCTGTCGTGCAGTGCATAGGCGATGTAGGGACGGTCGGGATCGCCTTGCTCGAAGGCAACCGCCACCTCGGTGCCGGCCAGCAACGGCAGATGCAGGCCGTGGGCAGCACCGGCATAGGGACGCGCAAGGCGCAGCCACAAACTTTCACCGCCGGCCGGCCACGTGCCGCGATCAAACAGGAAGCTGACTTTGTAGCGGCCGTCTAGGTTGATATGGCTATAGGCATCATTGCTTTTGCGGCTGGTGATGCGGGCCGGCACCGTGCCCGCGATTTGCGGTTTTTGTGCAAGCGCCGGGCGGAAGCAGTACTGCTGCGAAAAAGGGATCGCGTTGAATTCCGCCGTCAGGCTGCAATCACGCGCGGCTGTGGTGATGAGTTCGGTAAGCACGGCGCCTGTGGAAAACGCCTGAGGCGCCCCATCACCGACTTTAAGCACTTGCCCTGGCGCCAAGCTGGCGCTGCTGCTGATACCGCTGAGCTTCGTTTGAAGATTCAGAAAGCGCTCATGCCTGAGCCGGGCGAAAAAGTGGCCACTCTCGCTGTCGCGGTTGTCCCGTTCGGCTAACGCTTCACCCATCGCACGATACGGTTCGCCAAATCGATAAGCGTCGCCGTAGGTGTCTTTAACGCTCGGATCGCCAGAGAATGCTCCGTCCAAGTCAGCGTTAGCATTGAGGGCGTTATAGCTGCGCAGGCTGACCTGGCGCTCCACCACAGCGTGCTCGGACTGCAACCGCCAAACTCCGTCCTGCCCACTGCTGGCGGTTCCCGATGGCGGCCGGTAGGGCAGTTCTATGCCAAATTGATAGTCGCGCTGATCATCGTGAAATTCGACCACTTCAATGCCCAGGCGGTCGTCGCTGGCGAAGCGGTACCAAATGCCCACCTCTGCCAGCAGCCTGGCGATAAACGCCAGGTCGCTTTCCCCGTATTGCATCACCTGATCGCGCTTGGGGTACTCACGGTGCAAGGCGAAATACAGGTCCTGGCCGCGAAAGCCATGGTGGTCACGCAGGACGCTCTCGACGATTTCCGGCACGGACTGCTGTTGAAATAGGCGGTACTGCTGGCCGCGCGCCAACAGGGCGAGCCGTGGTTCCAAAATCACTTCGTAAATGGCCTGGTCATCGGACCCGGCCAAACGCTTGAAGCCGGTGATTACCCCATACACGCTGCGTAGCGGCTTGACGGATTCGGCATCGCCCATCGGTAACAGCTGACGGTTCGGCGGTGCGTGCAGGCTAAAGCTGCCTTCCTGCCCAAGCATTTTCTGCGCAGCGATGTCCTGTTCGGTAGAAGTGAATTCGATGCGATAGACGAAAGGCTTGCTCAGCGCCTCCTCACCTCGAAACGCCAATACGTCAACCGGAATATCGACACTGCGAACCGTGAGCCGGTGTCGGCTGTGATCGAAAAACGGAACAGGGGAATTACTGGCCATGCACATCCCTCAAGCAAGCGAAGCCAGCGGCTGAACAAGCCGCTGCTGAGTGTTCAAGCGCTCTGACGCTCGCTCCAGGAGTCGGAGTGAATGATGTTGCCGTCCTTGTAGGTCCAGGTGATTTTTTCGTAGCGCAGTTCGATCACTTCCAGGTGGTTGTGTTTCTCCTTCGAGGGTTCTTTTACGTCGTGCATTTTTGCCGCCACCTTCACCACCTTGACGTTCTCAAGCTTGGTGTTGAAGTACTCCACTTCCTGGCCGGCGTCGTCGATTCGGTACCATTTGAACTCGGCGCTTCTAAGGGTTTGTCCGGTGGTGACGGCCTTAAGCAGGTAAGGACTCGATGCGTCGATTTCTTTCTGGAAAACAAACGGGGTATGAACCCGCGCGCCGGTCAGTTTCCCGGTGTTGTTGTCGGTGGGAATGAACACGCTGTGGTCCTGTGCAAGCACCTCGATGCTGCCTTCGCGTTTCTGTACATCCACTGAGCCCTTGATGGCAGCGCCGCCGTCATCCTGCAGCCACAAATAAACTGGAATAGCCATGTGAAAAAACTCCTTTTGGGGGGATAAAAGCCGCTGATAACGGCGGTTTCGACTCGGCCTGTACCGCAGGCAAACAGGCGGCAGGCTCAGGCACCAAACGGATGTCGACACGGCGATTGGCCGCGCGCCCGAATTCGGTGTCGTTACTGGAAATGGGTTGATTGGCGCCCAGGCCCTGGATGGCGAAGCAATTAGCCGGGATGCTGGTCATTTGCTGAATCCAGTCACGCACGGCGCTGGCTCGGGCCAATGAGAGCTGCTGGTTGCGTTCGGCCTGGCCTGCCGCATCGGTATGGCCAGAGATCAAAATCAGCCAGCCCGGCCGGGCCTTGATGGTGCTGATGGCCTTGATCAGCACAGTGGTGGAGTCAGGCTTCAAGGTGGCGCTGCCCACGGCGAACAACGACAGGCTTTCGAGTTGCAACGCGTCTTCGACCGTCGCGCCCGGCGACGCCGAACGAATAGAAGCGAGGGCATCCCGCACGGGTATTCGCAGCCGTTCACCCCGATAAAAACCGAGGCCGAGCGCCAGAGGTTCACCTTGGTGGTAGTAGTTATCCAGCACCGCTGCGTGCACGTGCAGCGCTGCCAGCGCGTCATCGTGTCTCGGGCTTATGGGGTCATGCACGCGAGCAACCTGGAAGCGACTGAGGTCGTCGCTGACCCGTCGCGCCAGTAGCGTGTTCTGCCAGGCGGAACTGATCAATGCGATTGCGCCAGTCGCAGCAAACAGCCATGACGCAACGGCAATCGTTCGATGCAGAGGGGCTTGGTGCGGTCGAACCGACAACAGGGCCAATAGCGGATCAGGAAATGCCAGGCGCGTTACCGTATCGCCAACCGCCGGCGTGTACTCGCGTAGGCCAGTGTGCTGACCAAGCCATTGCTGCCATAAGTTATCGGGCACGCCGAACGCTGTTTGCGGTAGAAGCAGCAAACCGCAGGCCTGGGCTGTGCAGGGCGGGTCATAGGAATCGGCCTCGGTTAGTGGCGCGATTACATGCTCGGCAATCCAGGCCATGCCAGCGTTCCATTGCACGACAGCACGCGCTCGGCTCGCCTCGACCAGCAATGTGGGCGCGTTGCGCTGCCAGGCAGCGAGGCGCAGCCGACTCCCCTGCTCCATGATCCATGGCGGCCCACCGCGAGGCTGCCAACCGAGCCAGGGAAGGTCGCTCTGCCCGGCGGGTAGGTAGCTGGCGATCAGCAGAGGCAACGTCACGCCGCGCCGGCGAGCGCGGGAAAGATCATGCCGCAGCGCTTTCAGATCGGTGACCAACCCGGACCCTGTTGTGCGCTCACTCGGGTTGACCACGAGGATGACGCAGAGCTGGTTGGCCCACTCAGGTCGCTGCGCCAACACGGCATTCACCACGTCCGGCAAACGGCTCGTTCGAGGCACCGCGAGATAACAACCCACATCGCGGTGGTGCAGCGCCAACGCGTCGTCGCCGACCATATTGAACAACGACTTCGCACCGTCACCACAAACCAGTGCGATGGGATGTCGGTAGGAGGAAGGGGGCAAGGCCGCACCTGCGGGCAAAATCAGGGTTTCGCTCTGCGCTGCGACCTGCCGTCCCGCCCACGCGCAGCCCAGCGCAATGATGAAGGCGACGGCGATACCCAACGGCACCACGTCCCAGCCGTTGATGGGCAAGATGGCGATCAAGGCCCAGGCTAGCGCGCCAACCCACAACCATAGCGCGCGTATCAAGGTGAGCGTCATTGGCCCACCTGGCTATACATCAGGGCATCGATCGCGCTGGCCAGAACGTGATCCAGGCCCAACCACAGCACCAGCAGCAAGACCCCCGCACTCGCAACGTGAAACCACGGTGATTGCAACCAGCGTATCGCTGGCCGCGAATGCTCGAGCGCAACGGCGTCGGTGCGCGCCAGGGCGTTATCCAACGGCGTCACCCATGCGCTTAGTGCGGCAACCATCTGCTCTCGCGCCGGGTCTTGCAGGTCGCCATACCGCCCTTTAAAGCCCAGCAGCAAAACACGATGGAAGACGGTAAGAACCAACAGGTCCGGAGATGCTTCGCTTAGTACCTCACGAATGTTTTCGTAGAGCTTTTCGCCGGCCTGATGCTCCTGAAAAAACTTCGCTTGCAGCGGCTCGCTTTCCCAAGGGAGGCGGCATTCCCCTACGGTGCGATTGAGCGCGGTTTCATCCAGCAGCGCACATTGCGCGTGGGTGATCAGGTCAATGCTGCGCTGAGCGACCTTGGCCTCTTCAAGCGCACTGCGGACACGTTCGACCTGCTGAATGCAGTCGTCTCTGAGGCGCTGGTTTTCATTCGCCCGGGCACCATGGAGCAGTTGCACCGTCAGCAAATAGCTGTCTTGAAGAAGTTCGTCGGTATCGACGGTTCGGCGCTGCGCGGGGTTCATGAGCGCAACACCGCGAAGAGTTCGAGCTTGGCGTCCAGCAACGTCGCGGGCACATAGAACGCGCAGACGCCCGCGCCGAGCACGGCTTGGCCTTTCTCATGCTGCATGTCCAAGGCGAAGTACTGGTTCTCTAAACGCAATGGAATGGCCGCCGGCACATGGCTAAGCGGGCGAAGCGGCACGCCGTCAAGGGCCGCATTAACCAGGCGATCAACATCTTCCGGGGTGCCCGCTTTGCACAGGCGAGGGAATTGGTCGCGCAATTGCGCTGCCGGCAAGCGGCTGCGTACTGAAAGATAGAAATCAGCTCCGCCGTGCTCGCGCAGACGCGCGTCCAGCAGGTCGACTTGCCAGCGGTTGGCGCCGCTTTCTTCAAGCGCAAGGACCACGACGCGCGAGGGCAAGCTGGCTTCCAGCAAAGAAGAAAGCATGCGAATCAGCGGGGGAAAAACGGCCTGCAAATTGTCATGCCGGTAGGCGGGAATTTCGTTGATGTCGTGCTCAAGCGAAAAGGTCAGAAGCCCGCCCGCAAGCTTGACCAGCTCCCGATATACAAGCTCTGGCGGACGCTGGGGATGGGCTTTGATATCGGCGAGGATCGGTTGGTAGCTGTTCAAGGCGTTTAGAAGCCAGAACAGCGATACGTCCGCGACAGCGAAATCGGCCATGCGCTGATTGCTTTCCCGGCGCATGGCCATCAAGCGCTGCCGTTTCGTTGACAGCTGCGTCAACAGATTGTCCAGCTGCTCCATCAGCCCCACATGCGCGCAAAACCCGAGCAGAGGCGGCACATAGTCTGGGTCGATAGCCCAAACGCCTAGGTCATTACGGAACAGCCGTACGAGGGGACAAACCAGATATTCGCTGTTGTCGTCGGTTTCCAGCCGCAGGCTGACTTTATGTTCCAGCACACCCATCGACACGGCCTCATCGCCGAAGTGGTCGTGCACCTCGCGCCAAACCTGGCGATAACGGGTAGGTCGCTCACAGCGCGCGCCGTCAAACACGCAGTTGTTGCCGTTGCCGTGCTCCAAAGGCAACGCCAGCAGCACGGTCACCCGCGGGCAGTCGCTGGCAACCAGGTCAGAAAGTGTGAGCGCCGGCGGAAGAGGATCTGCCCGTTGGGTGTCGATTGGCGTGCCATCAGGCATACGCAGGCAAAGCCCAACGGCTTTGATTTTTCCAAGTCGTAGCGCTTCATGATCGAAACTTACGGCTGTCACGCCCCAGGGGTGAACCAACGCCAGCTGAGCCACGCACGCGTTGTTCCACGCCTCCAGACGCGCTTGCTGCTGGAACTGCTGGGCCGAGAGCAACACGCCATTGGCCCAGAGAGGACGATCGATTCTCACCGCGGATTCCCGAGCGCCACGGTTTAAGCCTTGGCCTTGGGCATTTGCGACACCAGCGACAAGTTGATATCCATCCCTTCCACCTGGAAGTGCGGAACCGCATACAACTTCACGCGGAAAAAGCCGGGGTTGTCTTCGATGTCTTCAACCGTGACCTTGGCATCGCGCAGCGGATGGGAAGCTTGAAGATCGTCGCCGGGGTCGGTCATTTCGGTCACCAGACCGCCTACCCATTTATTCAGCTCCAGCTCCAGCAACCGTCGGTCCTTGGTGGCACCGATGTTCTCGCGCTGAATCAGTTTCAGATAATGGGCGATGCGCGAGAGCAGGAAGATGTAGGGCAAGCGTGCGTTTATGCGGCTGTTGGCGGACTCATCCGCCGTGTCGTAAAGCGTGGGTTTTTGCGCGGAATTGGCAGAGAAAAAACAGGCGTAATCGCGATTCTTGTAATACGACAGCGGGATAAAGCCGAGATTGGCGAATTCGAATTCGCGGGTTTCCGGAATCATCACTTCTGACGGAATTTTTGCTTGGCTACCGACACCCAGGTCATACAGGTGTATGGGCAGATCAGTCACCGCGCCACCAGACTGCGGGCCACGAATCTGCACGCACCATCCGTTTTTGATAAAGCTCTTCACCATGTTGGTGGCGAAAGCGAACGAGGCGTTGGTCCACAGGTATTTATTGTGATCGGGCCCTTTGACGTGTTCGACGTAATTGAAATTACGCACCGGCACGGTGTCGGGCCCGTAAGGCAAGCGACCTAATACGCGTGGCAAGGTCAGGCCGATATAACGGGCATCGTCGCTTTCGCGGAAAGACTTCCATTTGATGTATTCAGCGCGGTCAAAGTAGTTGCCGATATCCTTGATGGCGGCGACTTCTTCCATCGAATTTTTCCCAAAAAAGGCTGGACCCACCGCCCCCACGAAAGGCATATGGGCCGCAGCCGAAACTTTGGAAATATTGCGCAGCAGGGCGATGTCTTGCGGGCTGCGATCGAACTCGTAGTCGGAAACAACCGCCGCTATCGGCTCACCGCCGGGCGTGTCGTATTCCTGAATGTAGCTATGCAGATAAAGGCCGCTTTGGGCGATTTCCGGCGCGTCTTCGAAGTCCTGAACCAAATGCTCTTTGCTGATATCCAGCAACTCGATACGCACGTTCTGACGAAAATCGGTTTGATCGACCAAGGACTTCACGCCCCGCCACGCCGATTCCACGCGCTGGAATTCTGGATGATGCAGGACCGCATCGAGCTGACGGCTGATTTTCTGATCAAGGGCGGCGATGTGTTCATCAAGCAATGTTCTATCGAGCCGCTCGAACTTTTGCGCAGCCTGTTCAAGCAAACGCATAAACACATCGACCGCCGCCGTTACCCGTTCGTCGACGGAGACTTCGGACAACACATCATTATTCTGATACGGCTCCAATGCGCCCAGGGACGAAACGGTGCTGAGATTGATCTTGCCGAATAAGTCGGCATATACGCTTCTATTTTCTGAGGACAGTACTTCAGCCCCCAGCGCAGAGGCGGGTGTATTTTCACGTGACATTAGTTATTTCCTGCAAACTGACTAGTTAGTGAGCATCACTGCTTAATGCGGATAACTCTAAACGCAGTTCACCGCTCAACTGTTCGCTTTTAAGAATTTGTTCTAGCTCGTAGCGGAATGTCGCGTTATCCAGCAAGTTGGACTTCAAGTCGCGTAGCAGATTTCGCATAGCCAGCAACGCACGCAACTGCGGAATCTGCCGCGCCACCTGTTCAGGCTCAAAGTCTTTCATTTTCTGGAATAGGAGCTGAACACTGGCTTCTTCGCCGCCAGATGACAGCGTATCGGCCACGGCAATGTTCAACCTGGGGCAATACTCGCCTAAAACCTGATCGAAATTGTTTTTGTCGACATTGACTTTGCTTCGCTGCGAAAGCGCGCGCTGTTCTCTTCCATTGCTGAAATCGCCGAGCACCATCAATTTCAACGGCAGCTCAACATTTTTACTTGCGCCGCCAGTATGGAGATCAAGCCTTATATTAACCCTGGCTTTGGGGACTTCATCCTGAAAACTACTCATCATAGGAATTCGCTGTGCCGTTCACGCGCTTAATGAAACAGTTTATCAATGCAACCGCACTCAATGGACTCGTTTAAAAAACTTTGCCCACTTTTAAAAGCAATTGCTATACGAAAACATCAGGAAAGAAGGAACCTACTTAAAGAAGCGAAAACAGCCAGCAAGCGTCCGCCCAACCGCAAAACAACATATGAACGACAGGCCACGAATTAAAAAATAACAAACCTCATAACTACCGGAGTTGTTCTAATTTTCTTTACACACATTCACTTTAAACTTCCACACGCGTAGAAGAGTTTCCCAACCATAAAGATCCGTCTGACATTAATTAAACCGCTCTCTTGCCAGCGCCCGGGTATAAGCCCGAAGATGAGGCCGATAAGCATCAGGCCTGGAGCGCCAATGAATTCGTCCACCCTGCCCCACGGCTCGCCACACGCGGCGGCCTTCGCCAGCGCCATCACCGCGCTGCTCGCCTCCGCCGCGAAATGGTCACACACACATGCCTGGGCCTGGTATCGGGTTAACGATCATTTGCACCTCAGCGGCCAGGGCGAACCGGGCGCTGACTGGCCGGCAAGCCTTTCGCCGGATCAACTCGATGAGTTCTGTGAGCGTCGCCAATTGCAGCGCTGGGCCACCGGCAGCGGCGAAAGCGTGCTGGGCTGGCTGCTCGCGCCGCAACAGTGCGGAACTGACGATGCGGGCGCTCTCGCGGAGCTGGCCCAGCAGCTCGCCCTACAAACCCAGGGCATCACACTGGCTCGTGCGCAACTGACCCAGCGCGTGCTGTATGAAATTACCTATCTGGCCACCTCCACACGCGACCGCTCCGAGTTTCTGATGGGCGTGCACAAGCAACTGGCCAGCCTGATCGACGCGGAGAATTTTTACCTGGCGCTGTACGACAGCGACACACGCAAGATCACCTACCCGTACTACGTGGACATCATCGACACCGAGGCCCTGGAGTCCGAGACCTACGAGTACTTGAAGCCGGACCATCTGTCCCTTACCGGCACTGTGCTCACGAGTGGCCAACCGCTGCTAATCGACGCAGCAGGCATCTACGCCGCTGAAGCCGAAGGGCGTTTTTTTTGCGTCGGGCACAAGCCGGAATTCTGGATGGGCGCGCCGCTGAAGAACGCCTCTGACGAAGTCTTCGGCATGCTCGCCATGCAGGTGTACGAAAAGTCCCGGGTCTACAACTCGGAAGACCGCGCATTGTTTCTCGTCGTGGTGCGTCATGTGGCCATGGCGCTGGATCGCATTCTTCACCGTGCCGACCTTGAAGAAACCGTTTCGCGGCGAACGCTGCAGCTGTCGGAGCTCAATCACACGCTGCGCCAGGAAGTGGCCGACCGCGAAAGAGCCGAACATCTTCAGAGCGCGCTGTTTCAGATCACCGAATTGTCCAGTCAGCCCGGGGAAATGGTCGATCTGTTCCGCGGCCTGCACAGCATCGTTGGCGAGCTGCTGTTCGCCCTTAACTTCTATATTGCGCAGTTCGACAGGCAGACCAACGAAGTCAGCTTTCCGTATTTCGTCGATGAACAACGCAGCGATCCGCCACCGTCGCGTCGCGGCCAGCGCGGCCTGACCGAGTATGTGATTCGACAACGGCGCCCATGCCTGATCGACTACGACGAAGCCTCGCGGCTGATGGACATCGGCGAGATCGAGCGCAGCAAAGAACCAGTGCGCTCGCAGTCGTGGCTGGGCATCCCGCTGTTTGCCGACAACGAAGTGCGCGGTGTGCTGGTGGTGCAAAGTTACGAACCCAATGTGCGCTACACGCTCCGCGATCAGGAATTGCTGACCTTTGTATCGCGGCATATCGACACCGCGTTTTCCCGTCGCAACGCCGCCGAAGCGGTGCAGGCTGCCAACCTGCAACTGGAAGAACGCGTGCAAAGCCGAACTCGGGAACTCGACTTCGCCAACGCCAAGCTGCAACACGAAAACACCCATGACTCGCTGACCGGCCTGCCCAACCGCAGCCACTTGCAGCACCGGTTGAACCTCGCCTGGAATGACTTCCGCGACCACGGCAAACAGCTGGTGGTGATGTTTATCGACCTCGACCGTTTCAAGCTGATCAACGACAGCCTCGGCCACCACTTCGGCGACCTGCTGCTCACCGAAGCCGCCTCCCGCCTGCGCGCTTGCCTGCGTGGTAGCGACCTGCTGGCGCGATTGGGCGGCGACGAATTTGCCGTACTCGCTCCGGGTGCCCCGCTCGACGTCGCCATCGGCATTGCCGACCGCATCCTCACGGAATTCGACCTGCCGTTCGCCATCGACGGCCACACGCTTTTCTCCTCGTGCAGCATCGGCATCGTCAGCGCCGACCAGCAATTCCATCAGGAACCGGCAGACCTGCTGCGTGACGCCGACACGGCCATGTATCGGGTTAAAAATGCCGGGCGCGACAGCTTCGCCGTGTTCAATCAGGAACTGCGCCGCGAAGTGTCCGATCAGATGGAGCGCGAAGGCGCACTACGAAATGCACTAAAACGCAGCGATGAACTGGTGCCGTACTTCCAGCCCATCGTCAACGTTCGTACAGGTGAGTTGGTATCGCTGGAAGCATTGATTCGCTGGCATCAGCCCGACGGCACCGTCATCGCACCCGGTTATTTCCTGCCCGCGCTTGAAGGCCTGCGCCTGATCGGCCGGCTGGACTTGTACATGCTCAACTGCGTGGCCGAAATTCTCGCCCAGCCGCAGCACGCCAACTGGCCGACCGTGCACGTGAATTGCTCCAGCTACAGCATCACCCGCCCCGAATTCGCCGAAGAAGTGCTGAGCCTGCTGGCCCGCCACAACATCGCCCCGGCGCGCATCTGCCTGGAACTTACCGAAGGCGCCCTAGTGGCTGAACCGGCGCAAGCGCGACTGACCATGCAGCAGTTATCCGAACAAGGCATGAGCGTGGTGCTCGACGACTTCGGCTCCGGTTTTTCGTCCCTGAGCTACGTGCATCAGTACCAATTCAGCGGCTTGAAAATCGACAAATCTTTCATCTTCGAACTCACCACCAGCTCACGCAGCCGCGCGATTGTGCGCGCCATCGTGCGCATGGCCGAGTCGTTGGGGTTATCGGTGGTAGCGGAAGGCGTAGAAGACGAAGCGACATTGCAGCTGTTGCGCGAGATCGGCGCAGGCCAGGCGCAAGGCTATTTCTTCGCCAAACCCTTGGCCCTGGAACAGCTCACGCAAAACCCGCTCATGCAACCAGGAAGCGTCGCCGCAAGCGACACCCACTAACTCTGTAAGCGCTTGATCATGCGTGCAAATTTACGGAAATTTCAGCTTGACAGCTAAGCCCCAGCCAAGAATAATGCGCGCCACTTGGCTACATAGCTCAGTTGGTTAGAGCATAGCATTCATAATGCTGGGGTCCGGGGTTCAAGTCCCTGTGTAGCCACCAAACAAAACAAAGGCTTACCTTCGGGTAGGCCTTTGTTGTTTCTGGGGTAGTGACTACAAAGTGACTACACGCTTCCTACGGCCTGCTATCACCGAAGGCACTAGCGGAGACACCTACAACGTTATTTCGTAGGGTGACTCTCACAATCACAACCCCCTCCAGCGTGATTGCAAAGCCTGGCGACTACCACGAGATTTTTATCAATCTCAGCTCGCACACCTACGTTTATGAGCTGCTTCTTTTGCACAGTGAGCCAGTCATTCAGCTCGGGAACAAGCGGCGTCGCGAGCTGCACCAGTGTTTCAAGTCGAGCATCAGCTAGCTTCTCGTGGAGCTTTTCCAACAGGAAAGCAATGTTGTTCATGTCAGCAGCGAAGTAAGAACCTTTTACTGCCTCCTGCCTTAACGAATATATAAAACGAACAATATCTAGAGGCTCGCGTTTTTCATTCGGAATGTCAGCATCCAGAAAATTACTGGAAATTTTTCGGAAATCTATCAACCGCTGAGCAATATCCATGATGATCCTTATCTTAGTTAGTTAGACATTCGTAAAACTGGGATGCAAGCAAAATTAGGTTGGCGGGCTTTTATCTATTTGGCAACAACGCTGCCTGCGCCAAAGGCGAAAAACGAAGTGCAGACTCCAAGTGATCGGGAGAAAGATGAGCGTAGCGCATAGTCATCGCGATTGATGAATGCCCGAGAATTCGTTGCAGGCTGAGAATGTCACCGCCGCCCATCATGTAATGGCTGGCGAAGGTGTGCCGCAGGATGTGGGTTAGCTGACCTGGCGTATTGAAGCCGCAGCGCTCATAGGCACCCCGGAAAGCAGCACGGCACGACATAAACAACCGTCCTCCCCCAGGCATTCCCACCTTAAACGCTTCCGCCTCAACTTCCTGCGGGATCGGCACTGAACGAGACTTACCATTCTTGGTGCGGTGAAAATGCACCTTCCCGCCGTAGATGGCCGAGCGAGTCAGGCTTTCCGCCTCATCCCAGCGAGCGCCAGCAGCCAGGCATATCAGGGCAACCGGGTACGTGTGGTTATTGGTCGATTTGCGGCACTCATTCAGCAATTGGCCGACTTGCTCCAGGGTGAGAAACGACAGCTCCGTCTGGTCGGTCTTGATCTGTCTGATGTTGGCTAGAGGGTTGGTGCCAACCCATGCGCCGAGACGAATCAGCTCGGAAAACACCGCCGACAGGTATCGCTGTTCATGGTTAACCGTGTGCGGAGAAACGTCTTTGAGGCGGGCTTGTCTGTACCTGGCCCAAGCCAATGAGTCGAACTCCGAAGCCCTAGGATTCCCCAAGCGTTCGACGACAGCTTGGGTTCGGGAAAGCCTGGCCTTTTCGTCTTTGAGCGCGCAGCCGTGGAGGTCGTACCAAACCTGCACCAGATCCAATAGACGATCATCGCGAGGCCGCCCGGTCTGGTTAAAGGTGTTGAAGTAATCCGACTCATACCGCTGGGCAGCGGATTTCGTCGCGAATCCCTTTTTCCGAATACGGCGGCCTGAACGGCCATCAACGTAGAAATCAGCAGTCCACGTTTTACCGTCCTTGCGAACACTCATACCGCCCTACCCCACCGAACACTTCGCTCTTCTAAGAGGGCTTTGATGTGTTTGTATAGGTCATGCTCGGTCATGTCCTTAGCGGCGTAGTGGTCGCGAATGACGACCCAGCAATCCCATTGCTGGAGCGTGGCGAAAGCCTTTTTTGCGCCCACCTTTTCCCTTGCCAGCAAGCTGACGAAGTTGCCCAGGAAAAGCTCCACGTTCTTACCGCTAAAGCCTCTGCTGGTCTTGTAGTAGCGCTTGTAGTCAGTCTCATCGAGCAGCGAATCGGCCTCAATCTCTACCCTCACGTCGTCGCGGATAAGCGACCAGATGGGCATGAAGTAACCGGGGCGAGCCAGCAGCTTGAACTGGGCCAAGCCGTACCGCCACAGGCCGTCCAGATGGCAGGAAAAAGCCTCAAACGACCGCGTATCGATGGTGTTGCCGGTAGCCAGATCGGTACTCCCACTCGCGAACTGCTGGATGATGGAATGGTGATACCTCAGCTCGATGCGCCAGACGTCTTGCTCTGGGTTGTAGTTGTTGGGGTCGTCGTGGTCGAACGAGTCTCGGCGACGCCAGACGCTTTCCCAGTAGTCGAGTTTGTCAGTAGCTCGGGCTTGCTCGGTTTTGTTGTAGAGGCAGAGTTGCACGCCGTTGGCCGAGCCGAACATAGAGGTTTCGCCACGTCCATAGACGCTGGATTTCATGTGCCAGTGCAGCTCATTGATGCCCGAGATGTCACGATGGGTACGAGCCCGGCAGTGCATACGGGCCACCAGATCCTGCGGAGGAATCCAGCCCTGTAGATCTAGCGCCAGGTGCACGGCGCATTGGTTGATTTCCAAGTGGGAGAGCACAGCCTCAGCGTAGAAATCGAGCCGCGCTTGCAGGCGCGCAGGCGACAGGTTGTCGATAGCGTGGGGCGAGACTTCGATTTTCAGGTGTGGACCAATGCTGTCGATTTTGGCGTTGAAGTTCTTCACCAACAGGATGATGCCCAAATTGGCATTCTGGAGCTTGTACTGGTAACCAGAGTCCTTCCCTACCCGCCCCGAATGCCAACGCTGACCAGCGAAATCGACAATGACGCCAGGGGTTTCAAAGAGCGCCATGATTTCCGGTCGGATCATGCCCTTGTACAGCTGGCGCACGGTATCGACGCCACAACGAAGCAGGCGAACGTCTGCCAGATCAACGAAACCCATTTGCTCTGGGTCGACAAAAAGACGACTTGCCGAATCGACCAAACCGGTCAGCAAGTTGATACGTGTGAAGTCTTTTACCTTGGCCATTTTTTCTAATTACTCTGGGTTAGTCTGGTCGTTCAGTTCGTTTTGTATGACGTGTTACAGGGACGTCACTCGGCGGCTCGCTTGCTCTGTACCGAGCCGCGCGCTCGCCGCCTTGCTCCTCAATTCAGGAGCGTCCTAGGCAACCGGCTGTTGTCCGGTATCGCAATCACACGGGTGCCCGAAATCTCGCTCACAGGAGCGGTAGCGTTGGTTTGGTAGGGGTTCGCTTGGGGTATTGCGGATTGGATGGATTGGCCGCGCGCGAGCTGTTGCGCAGGCATTGCGCCCTTGCATACGGCTTGGCCTTCCCATTCCTTGTACTTGATCACCACATAGCACGGGCCGCGATAGCCAAGCTTGTAGCCAATGTCGATCAGC
>Ga0157370_10001136_pt1 | contig 33269 bp, 21 predicted proteins | sample C35metaG_FD_113463 | JGI IMG/M metagenome (GOLD analysis project Ga0157370, IMG submission 113463) | Corn rhizosphere microbial communities from Kellogg Biological Station, Michigan, USA - C3-5 metaG | ecosystem: Host-associated > Plants > Roots > Rhizosphere > Soil | place: USA: Michigan... | reverse complement strand
TCAATACACCATCCTGGAAAATGGAACTCTAAAAGATCCAAAGCTTTTTACCGACCAGGGTTCAGATGGAATGACGATTGATAATGAAGGCAATATTTATTTAACCGGAAAGGGCGTAACCGTTTATAATTCTAATGGAAAACAAATAGAGCACATTGATGTTCCGGCAGACTGGACTGGCAATATTACTTTTTGTGGCAAAGACAGAGACACCTTGTTTATCACCGCTTCTCAGAATATTTATACTTTAAAAATGAAAGTGAAAGGAGTAAGATAAGATGCTTGCCCATAGATCATACTGCATGACCATGCGCATTCAATTCATTCAATAACTCCTTTACTTCTTCATCAGTGGTTTGGCTAAAGTCTTCATAAAATCTCCCAACACCATAAAAAGGAAAAGGGGTATAAAGGCAAACAAACTCATCCACTTCTTTGCTGATCCGGCCTGCAGCCTGTGCTGAAGCGACAGGAACGGCAACGATCAGTTTTCCCGGATGTCTCCGGCGCAACATTTTTAAAGTAGCCAGAACCGTTCTCCCGGTTGCCACGCCATCATCTACAACGATCACAATCTTTCCTTCAATGTCGACTGGCTTTCTTTCACCCATAAATTTTTTATAGCGTTCTTTTAACTGCCGGTGAATATTGGCAGTTTCCTTCTCAATATAGTCAGTAGAAATTCCTTCTTTTTCTTCAATGATCGCATCTTCCAAACCAACGGCTCCAATCGCAAATTCTTCATTATAAGGATGTCCCAATTTTTTTGTCATCAGCAGGTCAAGATCCAAATCCAAATGTTTTGCAATTATATAACCAACCGGAACTCCGCCACGGGGAATAGCCAGCACTACTCCATCCAGACCTTTATATTTCTCGAGCTTTTTTGCCAAACGCGTTGCCGCATCGTACCGGTCAGTAAAAAGCATAATCGTAAATTTAATGTGTTCGTTGTTCTTCTACTGCATGGACCAAATGAATGTCAAACCATTCAGCAGCATTCTTCGCAACTAATTCCAATGTGCCGGATTCTTCAAACAAATGAGTAGCGCCTTCGATGATCTCTATCTTCTTTTCTCCCTGCAGCTGATTGTATGCATGTTCATTCAAATTGATCACCTGCGTATCTAATGAACCAACGATCAGCAATGTTGGCGCTTTTACCCGGTCTAAATTTTTAGCAAGATCGGGCCGTCCACCACGCGATACAACTGCTTTGATGGTTGGCCCGAGGAAAGCCGCAGCGTCCAAAGCAGAAGCTGCTCCTGTACTGGCGCCAAAAAATCCAAGCGGGAGATCATCAAAGGCAAGTTGCTCCAGCGTTTTTTCCGTAACCCGGATCAAACGATCTGTCAGCAGATCAATATTAAAACGGTTTTCATATACCTGGTCTTCATCCGGCGTTAAAAGATCAGTAAGAAGTGTGGAAATATTTTGCCGGTTCAAAACATCGGCAACATAATTATTCCTCGGGCTTAAACGGCTGCTGCCACTGCCATGTGCAAATATTACCATTGCGGAAGGCTCTTGTGGCTGATTAAGATTTGCTACCAGGGAAACATCATTTAAATCAAGGTTTATTTTAAGTTTATTCATGGCACAGATTTAATTATTGACAATCAATAACCCCGATAAAGAAAAAAAAGTGCCACAATTTTTGTGCCCACCGAAGAAGTATGTGGCGGGCATAATCCAATCTAACAATCAATTTCTCTAATAATATTGCTGGTTAGGAAGTTAAGTATAACAGAAGAAATGGTTGTTAATCTTTTCGCTTTTGACAATTGAACCGCCAGGTTGTAGAGCAATTTCTCATTGATCCTTTACAGGCAAAGCAAAGCCAAAAGTGGTTCCGTGGCCGGGAATACTGTGCGCCCAGATGCGGCCGTTTTCTCTTTTGACAATTTCAGAGGAAATGTATAACCCCAGCCCAAGCCCGGGAAAGGCATGTTGCATTTCGCCGCTAACCCTGTAGAATTGTTCAAAAACCTTTTCAAGATCTTCTTTCCCGATACCGATACCAAAGTCCTCCACGCACAGAATCACTTCATTGTCTTTTGAATAAGTATGTACAATAATGTCCGAAGATTCAGGAGAGTATTTAATGGCATTGGTAATAAAATTCGTAACTACCTGGCTGATGCGTTCTTTATCGGCAAACACCAGGCCTGTGCTTCCCAGTTTTGCCACGATCTTATGTTTTTCTGTGGTTCTTTGCAACTCTTCAAGCATCTCTTTGACCATTCCATTAAAATCAAACCAGTCATCGTTAAACTGTAATTTTCCGGCGTTTATTTTGGTCACCTCAAGTAAGTCACTGATGAGCCTGATCAACCTGTTCAACTGAAGATCCATTTTGCCAACCATCACTGCCTCTTTAGTATGACCATTTTCTGTCATCATCATTTCCAGCACTTGTGTATAAGCTTTAATCGTAGTTACCGGCGTTTTCAATTCATGGCTGGCAATCGCGATAAAATTATCCTTCTGCTGTTGCATTTGAATTTGCTCAGTGATATCAACACATGCACCTATATAGCCTGCAAAATTTCCTTCTTTGTATTGAGGTTTACCTGTCAGCACACACCAGTGAGTCGTTTTGTCCTTGTGCTTCATACGAAACTCCACTTCAAAAACTGATCTCGCTTCAAAGTCTTTTTTAAACTGATCGTCAACCCGTTGCCGGTCCTCTTTGGCAATTGCTTTCAACCAGCCAAAACCCAGGTTCCTCTCAAACGGAATTGCGGTCCACTCTACCCAGGTTTGATTCACATAGGTCATCAACCCATAAGTATCGGATGTCCATAAGGCAGTAGGTGCGGCAGTGGTAACTGTTCTGAGAAATTCTTCGCTTGCTTCCAAATCCTGTTTCGCTTTTATTTCCTTTCTCAGGTCGCGCATGATGGCACCAACCCCGATAGGTTTACCTGTATAAGGATCATCAATCCGGATACTGTTATTCGATACCGGGAACACTTCACCGGTTTTGAAATTCTTAAGTTTCATAATCCCGTTCCAGCTGCCTTTTTCCATCACGATGGGGATCACTTCTTTTTGAACAAAATCGTAATCCTCCTTTGTATGAAGTTCCGAGATAGGTACTTTCAATACCTGTTCATCACTATCCAGGCCGAGCATATTTCTACCGGCTTCATTGATGTAAGAATTTTTCCCGTCCATCTTCAAAACAGACATCAGGTCAACACTGTTATCCACTAATGTGATCAGTTTGCGCTGATCTTCTTTTGCCTGCCGGGTTTCTGTAATATCTATCAGGGTACCTAAAATACGGCTGGGTTTCTTTTCTTCATCAAAAAATAATTTACCCTCTGCTTTTACCCAATGAACAGATTCATCAGGCCAGGTAATGCGGAACTCCTGCTCAAGAAAGCCCGTTTCCAAAAGCTGGTTATTTGCTTTCTCTTTTACATCCACATCTACCAAATAGATCTTTTCTAAATATTGAAAAAGAGAAACCGGTTCATCCAATCCAAATATCCTGGCAAATTGCATGGAGGTAATGATCTCAGCAGTTTGATAATTAAGATCAAAAGTTCCGAGGCCCACCGCATCCACTGCAAGCCGTGCTCTTTCTTCCGCTTCTTCTACCAGGCTGGTGACCTGAACTTTTGAGGTAACATCAGTAGCTAACGCAATCACTCCGCTTATCGTATTGTCATCTTCCCTTAAAGGCACATACGCAAAATCGACATACACATTTTCGATCCGCCCTTGCTTTTCAAGAGGAACCATCAGACTTTCCCCACTGGAGGAAATGCCCGTAACCCTTACTTTTTCCAGCAGTTCTTCAAACCCATAACCTCTTGCACTGTTCAGAACATCGAAAACCGGCTTGCCAATCATCTCCTTAGCAGTTTTCCCATACAACTCACACAATTGCGGGTTAATCATATCTACGATAAAATCAGGCCCTTTGAAAATACCGATACCTATGGGCGCCTGCATAAAGGTGGAATATAATTGTGCCCTTTGTTGTTTCAAAGCCTCAATCCCCTGCTTTTCTCTTTCAGCCAGTTTGTTTAATTCGGTAACATTGGCCGGGGAGTGAATGAAATAATCCACCTCCCCTTCCTCATTAAGGATCGGGATATTGGTAGTTGTCCAGTAACGTTCTTCAAACTCTTCACTGTCATGGATGGGAATATCATACCGGTAATTGCTCATGATATGAGGCTTTTTGGAACGAATCACCTCCTGGAAAGAAAAGATCGTCCTTTCAATATTTTTAGAAACATGATCTGACGGATTAGCCGGAAAAGCCGCGAACACGGGCTTTCCAACAAGTTCATTTCTCTTGCTGTGGGTGCTGACCAAATAAGCATGATTCACATCGAGAATGGTAAAAACCGGATCATCCACATCAATGATCAGTTGCGCCGCAGGACTATGCTGGAAGATTTTTCTATAATTTTCGTCCGCAAACAGTTTTTTGTTTTTATCCATTCTTAAATATCTTGATTCAATTAATCACTGCCTGCCCTTGAAAGTGTGATCATCAGTGGTATTTTTAAAGGCTAACAAAACAGGGCGAAATGACCCATAAATGATTCGTTATGCTAATCTATGAAATTAAATCAGAAGCGAAACAACATTATCATGGAAACGCTCATAAATTTATAAAATACACCTTATTTAAAGGGTACCTTCTATATACCTTCTATATCATTGCTAACTACCCTCTCCGGTTCCACTGCGTTTCCAATATGTTAATTAACGCAGAGGTAACGCAGTGGGACGCTATCTGATAATTGGAAGGTAGCCTTCAGGTATATAGAAGACCTGGGCACTCTAGCGGCTGTTCCATTACCGTTATACATGTTTATCATGATTAAAAATAACTTTACCAAAGGATCGTTCCAACTCTATCCGGCCGTTAATTTTTCAAAAGTGAATCGGCACGTTGAAGGGCTTTATCAAATGTGGGGGCAATATTGCCTTTGCCAATCAAAAATAACAACCTTGATTCCTGTAGTTCTTTCATAACCTGCTCACTGCTTAGCTCTGATAAAATAATCTTTGTATGATTTTTAGTAAATTTATTGACCACCTCTTTCAGTGTTTGAATACCTGTAGCATCAATGATCGGAACATGACGCATTCGGAGGATCAGGATCCGGGGATGTTGTTTCAGGTATTTCATTGCGTCTCTAAATTTGTAAGCAGCACCAAAAAACAAGGGCCCTGTTATTTCAAAGACTTCCACTTCATCAGGAATTTTATATTTTCCATCCACCAGGTCATAGCCGAATTCAGCATCGTTTAATTCTTTGGTAAGAACATTGACTTCCGTGAATTTGATCATATTGCGCATGAATAAAAATACAGCTGACAACATTCCTATTTCAATAGCTACGGTCAGATCGATCAGAACCGTTATAAAAAAAGTGATCAGCAAGACGGCCACATCCCCTTTCGGACCTTTTAATACCGAGCGAAAATTCTTCCATTCACTCATGTTGTAAGCTACCACCATCAATATTCCTGCAAGATTGGCGATCGGAATATAGGATGCCCATTTACCAAGGATCAGCAGAATCAGCAAAAGAGTGATGGAATGAACGATACCTGCAACCGGAGTACGGCCACCGTTTTTGACATTGGTAGCAGTTCGTGCAATAGCACCCGTAGCCGGAATGCCTCCAAAAATGGAAGAGAAAATATTGGCGGTCCCCTGCGCCACCAATTCCATATTTGATTTGTGATTGCCACTGATCATTCCGTCGGCAACAACCGCAGACAGTAAAGATTCTATGGCGCATAATAGAGCGATCGTAAATGCAGGCGCCATCAGGTGTTTGAAAGTGGCAAAATCTATATGCGGCATCTCCGGCCTGGGGAATGAAGAAGAGATAATCCCGAAACGGCTGCCAATTGTTTCAACGGGAAGGTTCAGGAACTGAACCAAAGCCGTTGTCAACAAAATGGCGATCAACGAGCCGGGGATCTTTTGAGTGATCTTTGGCCACCAGACAATAATTAAAATGGTGACGAAAGCAATCATCACGGCATAAAAATTCACTGAGCCGATATGCAGGAAAAAAACTTTCCATTTTTCAATAAAATCTGCAGGAACTGCCCCCATTTGTAATCCTAAAAAATCCTTCACCTGTGAGGAAAAGATAATAAGTGCAATACCACTTGTGAACCCAATGATCAAAGGATGCGGTATAAATTTAATTACGGCTCCTAATCTTGCAAAACCCATTATGATTAGCATGATACCAGCCATAAAAGTGGCAACAATAAGACCATCAATACCATAAGTTTGAACAATTCCATAAACGATTACAATGAATGCGCCGGTAGGGCCACCAATCTGAACGCGACTGCCACCTAAAGCGGAAATAAGAAAACCTGCCACAACTGCCGTTATCAAACCTTTTTCAGGCGTAACTCCGGAAGCGATCCCAAAAGCTATGGCTAAAGGCAGGGCAACAATTCCAACTATGATGCCGGCTAAAATGTCGTTGATGAATTGTCTTCTGTTATAGGTTTTTAAGGTATCAAATAATTTTGGCCTGAACATCTAAAAAATTTTTCGCAAGTTCAACCGATTTAGCTTATCACTACACTTTCCTGATCTGAATCATAGCGGCGCAGGTGGTTTTTAAGGATTCGGTAACAATGAAAATATGCAATCCTTTAGTTTCGATGTAAATTGTGCCCGTTTTCAATTCTTTGATCATCTGCCACACTAGTAAACCAGTTAACGAATTAACCATTAACCTTGACATACGAAGAATCCATACACTATCTCTACAACAAGCTGCCGATGTTCAGCCGAAGCGGTGCAAAGGCCTATAAAGCCGATTTGAAAAACACACTTGCATTGTGCAATTATCTCGGTAATCCTCAGCAAAAAATAAAGACGGTTCATATAGCCGGCACGAATGGAAAAGGTTCTGTAAGTCATATGATGGCAGCCGTTTTGCAGGAGAATGATTATAAAACAGGTTTATACACTTCACCACATTTAAAAGATTTCAGAGAAAGAATAAAGATCAACGGGGAAATGATCTCAGAAGATTTTCTGATTGATTTCGTAGGAAAAACAAAAGCCATTTCAGAAGAAATAAAGCCTTCATTTTTTGAACTCACTTTTGTGATGGCATTGGAATATTTTGTGCAGCAAAAAGTAGACGTGGCAGTTATCGAAACCGGCCTCGGCGGACGTTTGGACAGTACCAATGTGATCACTCCATTATTATCTTTGATCACCAATATCAGTTTTGACCACCAGGATATTTTAGGCGATACACTTGCAAAGATTGCTTATGAGAAAGCCGGGATTATTAAACCAAATATTCCTGTAGTGATCGGTGAAGCGATTACAGAAACAAGGAATGTTTTTTTGGATAAAGCAAAAGAAACTAAATCCCAAATATTTTTTGCAGAAGAAAAATACGAGGTTCTTTCTTCTCAATATGATGTAACATATTTAGCACTGGAAATGTTGAATAAACAAACTCATGAAAAAATCAATTACAAGCTTGATCTGAATGGATTCTATCAGAAAAAAAATATTCTTCCGGTTCTTACGGCAATTGATCTATTGCAAAAAGATTTTTCTTTAAAAGAAAATAAAATAAAATCTGCTTTAGCGCATGTAAAAAAACTGACCGGTCTTTTTGGACGATGGGAAGTAATCCATGAAAAGCCACTGGTGGTGCTGGATGTAGCGCACAACCAGGATGGAATAAAACAATTGCTGCGACAGATTCATGAAATTAAATTCAATCATCTGCATCTTATTTTTGGAATGGTAAAAGATAAAGACATTCAAAAAGTGCTTGAACAATTTCCAAAAGAAGCTACTTATTACTTTACCAAAGCACAAAATCCAAGAGCCTTGCCGGAAGAAGAATTAAAAGAAAAAGCGAATGAATATCAGCTTAATGGGAACAGCTTTCCGAATGTAAACGAAGCCCTGAGAGTCGCATTGGGCAATGCTTCTAAGAAAGATCTTATCGTTGTTTGCGGAAGTGTTTTTGTGATTGCTGAGGTGGAGATTTGAGAAAATCTGAAGGAAGGGAAGTGTACGAAAAATCTACAGTATTATAACTCTCCCATTTCCTTCAGTGCATAAAAAATACAATTGTTATGAAGCGACTGGATGATCTTATTTTCTAAAAAAAGATTCTTTAATTCCGGGATGGTTATTTTTTCCAATTGCAGTTCTTCATTCTTGTCCAGCTTTTGTTCAGCAGTTTTTTTGCCGCCTTTTGCTAAAAAGAAATAAGTGAAATTATTAAGTACCCCCGGGTTTGCAGCGATTCTTCCAACGTTAGTAACTGAATTGAATTCATAGCCGGTTTCTTCTTTCAGTTCGCGCTTCATCGCTTGTTCAGGAGTTTCATTTTCATCAATAAATCCGCCGGGTATTTCCAAAAGTGTTTCTTCAACGGGATGCCTGTATTGCCTTACCATCAACACTTCCTGCTTTTCTGTCATGGCAACGGCACAAACAGTTGTAGGTAGTTCCACCACAAAATATTCATCAATAATCTTCCCGTCAGCCGTTTCGCATACATCTTTTCGTGCCGTGAAATACTGATGTTTGCTCAGATATTGGGAAGATAAAATTTTCCATTTCATAATAATAACTTTTTATTGATAGATCCTCAATTCCATCCCATTCTTTCCCTTAGCTTTAAAATATGCGCGGTATGATGGCGGCTGTGCCAGGCATAAGATTTTAAAAGATCCCACAGAGTGATTTCAACTTTTCTTTCAGGATGGTAAACCGTACGCTGCCACTCACTTTCAGTGGTATTATCCAACAATTCGCACCAGCGTTTATGCAATGCATGAAGAAGGGTAATAGATATATTTACCGGCAGGTTTTTGGTATCAGAAAGATCGGCCCAGGCCTCCTGGTCATAAGGTTTTACGACCGGATTTTCTTCTGTCATCCCAAGTTTAAAACGAACGTATGCGTTGACATGACTATCTGCGATATGGTGGATCAATTGATGAACCGTCCATCCACCGGGACGATAAGGGGTTTGTAATTGCGCTTCATCTAAATTATGTATGGCAAACTCCAGGGATTGGGGAAGCATTCTGATGTCATTGATGAGTTCAGACTTTAATTGCTGATCAAAAGGCTGATCATGCTCGGTTTGTTCGCTTTGCTTCCCTATCGGATAGCGAAGTTTCTCATCTTCTGCCATAAAAACAATTTAATGATGCACAATATTTAATAGTTCAATTTCGAAGATCAATGCAGCACCGCCAGGAATAGCGCCACCAGCGCCTCTATCTCCATACCCAAGATCAGACGGGATGAATAATTTCCATTTGCTGCCCACCGGCATCAGTTCCAAAGCTTCAGTCCAGCCGCGGATCACACCTGAAACAGGAATCGTAAGCGGTTCGCCTCTTTTGTAAGAATTATCAAATTCAGTTCCGTTGATCAAAGTGCCGATATAGTTTGCAGAAACGGTATCTTTTGCCGTAGGGATCGGCCCCGTACCTTTGGTGATGATCTCATATTGCAATCCGTCAGGCAGTGTGATAACGCCAGGGCGCTTCTTGTTTTGTTCTAAAAATTTATTTCCTTCTTCTTTAACAGCGCTTATTTTCTTTGTCATAAACTGCTGTAATTTTTGTTGTATGTTCATATTGCATTCGTCTTCTGAAATGATTAAAGGTTTATTATTCAAAACATCCTGAAATGCTTTTGCGATGTAGTTAGTGCTCAGTTTTTCAACACCCATAGTTTTATAATATTCAGCCACCTGCACACCAATTGAATAGCTAAGGCTATCGGTTGAAGACATTACTGTTGCTGACTTTGCTGTTGACTTTGTCTTCGAGACAGGCTTTTTTGTTTGTCCAAAACAAACAGAAAATGGTAAAAGGAAAAGGAGAAGAATAGTTTTCATTTTATTTTTTAATTAGAAATTGTTTTTAAAAATTTAGCCGGCAAATATACTTTAATCCTCCCTGAAATCTTTACCCGTTAAGTTAATAAAAACGTCTTCCAGGTTGGCGGATTTTGTTTCTTTAGGCCTTTCAAAACCTGAAGCGACGAGATCGTCAATTAATTTATCGGGAGACTGCAAAGCAATGATCTTCCCTTCGTCCATGATCGCTACACGATCACATAAGTATTCCGCTTCATCCATATAATGAGTCGTAATAATTACCGTAGTTCCCTCTTTCCTGATGCGTTGAATCAATTCCCAAAGATTGCGGCGTGCCTGAGGATCAAGGCCAGTTGTAGGTTCATCGAGGAAAATGATCTTTGGTTTATTAATCAGGGTGGTAGCAATAGAAAACCGTTGTTTCTGGCCGCCGCTCATTTCCTTGTATTTATTTTTTGCTTTCTCTTTCAGGTTCACCATTTCAAGCAATTGACTGGCGTCGGTTTTCGTGTTGTAGAGGCCACAAAAAAGATCTATCAGTTCCAGCAGGTTCAATCCGGGATAAAAACCGGAGGTCTGTAACTGAACGCCAATGATCTTTTTAATTTGAGAAGCGTTGTGATCAAGGTCTAATCCATCCACCAATATCTTTCCTGAAGTTTTATCGCGAAGCGTTTCGATGATTTCAAGCGTCGTGGATTTTCCAGCGCCGTTTGGCCCAAGCAATCCAAATATTTCACCTTCATATACATCGAAGGAAATTCCTTTTACGGCTTCAAACTTTCCGTAGCTTTTTTTAAGGTCTTTTACTGAGATGATTGTCTTCATTTTTTATTTTACTTACACAATTTTTTGAAACTATTTTTTTGAAACACCATTGCACTAATTATGATCAACAACTTCGAACTATGAACTGCGAACTAAACACGCTTCCAACTCCTCCATCATTTTTAAACTTCCAATAAAAAAAGGCGTTCGCTCATGCAATTGCGTAGGAACTTTATCAAGAATTCTTTGACTGCCGTCAGTCGCTTTGCCTCCTGCAACTTCTATCATGTAAGCCAGGGGATTACATTCGTACAATAACCGGAGTTTCCCATTTGGTCTTTCTTTTGTTCCCGGATACAAAAAGATGCCGCCGCGAATCAGGTTGCGGTGAACATCGCTGACCATGCTACCGATATATCTTTGCGTATATGGCCCGCCATTGGTTTTATCTTTTTTCTGGCAGACCGTGATATATTGTTTAACTTCTTCACTGTAGCCAAAATAATTTCCATGATTCACGGAATACATCTTGCCGGTTTGGGGGCATTTGATATCCGGATGGCTCAAACAAAATTCTCCGATTGATTGATCCAAAGTAAATCCGTTGACGCCTCGTTTTGTTGCATAAACTAAAATAGTGGAAGAACCATAAATAATATAACCAGCGGCCACCTGTCGGTTCCCGGCCTGTAAAAAATCATCAATAGTGACCGGAGTTCCTTTTTCAGTAACCCTTCTGTAAACGCTGAAAATAGTTCCGATAGAAACGTTTACATCAATATTACTGCTGCCATCTAAAGGATCGTACATACAAATGTATTTTGAATTGCGGCTGATGTCATCATTAAAGATTACCACGTCATCCAACTCCTCGCTCGCTATTCCTGCACAGCTAATGCCGTGACGCAGCACACCAGTGAATTGATCATTGGCAAATTCATCCAGCTTTTTCACTTCTTCACCTTGCACATTTACGTTTCCTGTATCACCGAGAATATCAACCAGTCCGGCTTTGTTCACTTCTACATTTACTCTTTTTGCAGCAAGGCCGATATCCCTGAGAAGTCCCGATAGTTCACCTGTTGCTTTTGGAAAAGCACGCATTTCCCTGATGGTGAATTCGTCCAGCGTAATCACTTTTCTGTTTACCATAAATGATTTTTAGTCAGAAATTTTTGCAAACAAAAATAGGGCGAAAAGTTTTGTTGCAATTAGAAAGTTTAAAAGAGGGTTATCGTATTTTTACGTGTAACTGAAAGATGATTATACTACTGACTTCTGTCGTTTATTTACCATCAGAACCGTAATTACTGATTGAAAAAAGAGAGCAGTTTTGCTATTGTACAGGGCCCCTCCTGCTTATATCTTTGTTGTGTAAGTTTTTTGATATTAATAAAGACCAATGCCTAAGAAAAACAAATAATTATCCCAATGAAAACTGGCCTTTAATGGCGCAAATTTTTTCCTGACTTACCGAACCCCCAGGAATAAATCACTAAAAGCTTCCGCATCATCTGCGGAAGCTTTTTTGTTTTGTCGCAATTAAAACATTTGTTTAAAATAACTCTCCAAACATCCTTTTTATTAGTAAACTTTCCTTTATATTTACTCCGGATTTATTTCTTTTTCCGGCATTACTCTTTCGAAAACTGGCTATCACTCTGGACTCACTTATTGGAATTCGTAACCGTTCAAAATAAATATATGAACCGGAACCTGATTGTTTTTACCAAAACAGCGATTTACCCTAAAGCTGTTTTCTTCCTTTCGTTTCTATTTATGTCGATGGCTGTTATCAGCCAATCAGTAAAAGAAGAAGGATTACCTTTTATTACCAATTATTATCCAAAAGATTATAATGCTTCAAATCAAACATGGGCTGTGATCGAAGACAATCAGGGCATCATGTATTTCGGAGTACAGGGTGGCATTCTTAATTATGACGGAGTAAATTGGAGGAAAACCACTGGCCCTCAAAGCCAGGGTGCAATAGTCAGATCCTTTAATAAAGATAAAAACGGGCGCATTTATTACGGAAGTTTTGGAGATTTTGGGTTCCTGAAAACAGACAGTTTAGGGCAGAAGCAAGCTTTTTCCTTACTTAAATATGTTCCTGTTTCAGCAAGGAATTTCACTGATATCTGGACGGTAAATATTTCTGCCCAGGGAGATATTTATTTCCAGGCACGAGAGGAAATTATCAGGTTAAGACCAGATGTTTCTAATGGAAAATCAAACTGGAAAGTAAAAGTGTGGAAGCCGAAAACTTTGTTTATGTATGCCTTTCAACCTGACGCAAACTTTTATGTGCATGAACAAGGGACCGGGCTTTTTAAAATGGTTAATGATTCGCTTGAATTTGTTTCCGGCAGCGAATTTCTTGGAAAGGAGCGGATGCAGATCATGTTGCCCTATTCTTCCCCGGGATCCAAAAAAGATGCACCTAAAAAATACCTGATTGGTATGTTTTATAGCGGATTATATCTGTATGATGGCAAAACATTCACTCCTTTTAAAACAAAGGTTGACCCACTTTTAAAATCAGGCCTGGTATTATACAAAGGAATTCAATTAAAAAATGGGAATTATGTTTTATCTACAACAGGAAAAGGCCTGGTAATTATTAATGCAAAAGGGGAATTGATCAGAAAAATTAACCGGGAGGTTGGCTTGCAGGATGAGTCGGTTTATGCTGCTTATTTAGATAATAACGGAACGCTTTGGCTTGCCCTGGATAATGGAATTTCAAGAGTGGATATTTCTTCTCCTCTTACGCAATTTTCACTTCAATCGGGAATAAATACGGCTGTTTTATCAGTCGCACGGTTTGAAGGTTCTTTATATATAGGAACCACTAATGGCTTAATGAAATACAATGATTCAAAACATATTTTTGAGACCATTAAAGACGTTCCTCAAAACCAGGTTTTTAGTCTTTTGCCCGATAATGATAAATTGTTAATTACAGGTGACGGCCTTTTTGCTATCAAAGATGGCAAGGCCTATACCATAAAATCGTCTGTCGGAGGAAATTTCACACTCGAAACCTTATATATACTTCCTGATGAACCGGATTTATTATTTGGTGGTACAACCACCGGTCTTGCCGTTTTTAAAAGGAATAAAGCAACGAAAAATATTCGTGATTCATGGATATTTTTGGGATTTCTGCCTGGCATTCATGATCAGATATGGTCATTTGGAGGAAATGGGAAAAACACACTTTGGGCGGGAACTCAAAATGCCATCGTCTATAAGATATCACTTACTTATGATGAAAACGGCAACCTTGAATTGGCAAAGTCAAAATTTCAAAAGTTAGGGAAAGAGGTTGGAATGCGCAATGGACCAGGAATCGTAAATCCCACAAGAGAAAAGGCATATTTTTCCTTTGATTCAGGATTTTATCGTTTTGATCGTCAGAAGGAACGATTTATTATTGATACCACTTTCGGAACATTTAATCACGGCGGAGGAAATATAGAAGGGTTTTTAGTTGAAGATAGCACCGGAAAAATTTGGGTAAGGCTGGGTAAAGAAACCCGGGTGGCTATTCCGCAGTCCAACGGAAGTTATCAAATCAAACGTGTTCTGCAATCTATTACTGACAGGGCCATTGCCAATTTCTTTTCTGATAAGAACGGAATAACCTGGATTGCGACAACGGATGGCCTTATCCGGTATGATCAAAATATAGCGGAAGATTCAACGTATCATTTCAATGTTTTACTACGCCGCGTTACCGCAGGTAAAAACAGACTGAGTACAATTCCGGTAACAGATTCAAAGCAGGCGCCAGAAGTATCTTATAAAAACAACAGCTTACGGTTTGAATATGCCGCTCCTTTTTTTGACCAGGAATATAAAACTCAATACCAGACATGGCTTGAAGGTTATGAAAGCGATTGGAGCGATTGGGGAAATAATCCGTATAAAGAATACACGAATCTATCCGCAGGAAAATATACTTTTCACGTAAGGGCTAAAAATATTTACGGAAAGATCAGCGAAGCAGCAGTTTTTCCTTTAACCGTACTTGCTCCATGGTATGCAACATGGTGGGCGTATTTATTATATGCGGTTGCAGGTATTTTCACCATTTATTTATTTATCAAATGGCGCACAAGACAACTGAAAGAAAAACATAAGGTTCTGGAAAAAACAATTAAAGAAAGAACCCATGAATTAAGCGCAAGAGTAGAAGAGCTGGCGGTCATAAACAGCGTGCAGGAAGGGCTTGCTGAAAAATTAAACATTAATGGGATCTATGAATTGGTTGGAGAAAAGATCAGGCAGATTTTTAATGCCCAAATGATTTTTATTTCTACTTATGACAGAAAAACCAATCTTTTAGAAGATAAATATGCTTATGAAAAAGGTGACAGGACTGTAATGCCCCCTATGGAGCCGGCAGGTTTTAGCAAAAAAGTTATTGAAACACAAAAACCGCTTGTTGTCAATAAAGATATAGTAGCGAAAAGTAAGGAAGTAGGAAGTTTCATTTTATCTGGAGAAGCTCCAAAATCTCTTGTAATAGTACCGATGATCAAATCCGGCGAAGTAAGCGGCCTTATCAGTTTGCAAAATATGGATCATGAAAATGCCTTTAGCGATTCTGATCTGCATCTTTTGGGAACCTTGGCAAACAGCATGAGTGTAGCTTTGGAAAATGCACGTCTTTTCGATGAAACTAAAAGGCTATTGAAAGAAACGGAACAACGCAACAGCGAGCTGGCAATTATTAACGGTGTTCAGGAAGGCCTGGTAGCCCAAATTAATATGGAAGGAATTTATACGTTAGTAGGCGATAGAATCAGGGATTTATTTGATGCTCAGTCTGTTGTGATTCGCACCTTTGATTATAAGAATGAACTGGAAACTTTCAATTATGCAATTGAAAAAAATGAAAGACTTATTATCCCGGCCAGAGGATGGGATGATTTCTCCAAACATCTTGTTGAATTGAAAAGGCCTGAAGTAATTAATTCTGATTTTGAAAAATATATCAGTAATTTTTCAGAAGAAGCAAACCTTGAAGGAGAAATTCCAAAATCTGCAGTATTCGTGCCATTGGTATTAGGTGAAAAAGTAATAGGAAATGTAAGCCTCCAAAATGTAGATCATGAAAATGCTTTTGACGAGTCTTCCGTAAGTCTTTTAACAACCCTGGCAAACAGCATGAGTGTAGCTTTGGAAAATGCAAGATTATTTGACGAAACCACACGGTTATTAACAGAAACTGAGCAACGAAATGCAGAACTGGCGGTGATCAACAGTGTACAGGAAGGACTTGTTGCTCAATTGGACATCAATTCAATTTATGATTTAGTAGGAGAAAAAATCCGGCAGATTTTCAATGCGCAGGTCATTGATATTGTCACTTACAATTCGAACAAAAATCTGATTGAAGACAAATATTCTTATGAGAAGGGAGACCGAACCCTTGTTGGGCCACGTGAACCAAAAGGTTTTAGAAAACATATCATAGAAACCGGAGAAATTTTATTACATAATAGTGATGTTGAAAAAGCAATGAAGCATTATGATAATGAAATTTTTATTGGAGAAACTCCAAAGTCTCAGATATATGTTCCATTACTTACAGCAGGGAAAGTAAAAGGGATTATCAGCCTTCAAAATCTTGATGATGAAAATGCATTCACTGATTCTGATGTTTCGTTAATTACAACTCTGGCAAACAGCATGAGCGTTGCCTTAGAAAATGCACGACTCTTCGATGAAACCAATCGTTTATTAAAAGAAACAGAGCAACGAACCGCAGAACTTGGCGTAATCAACAGTGTACAGGAAGGGCTTGTTGCTCAACTCGACATTCAATCTATTTATGATTTGGTAGGAGAAAAGATCCGCGAAATTTTCAGTGCCCAGATCATTGATATTGTAACATACGACAAGAATAAGAACCAGATAGAAGATCGCTATGCTTTTGAAAAAGGCGACAGAACTTTACTGGGAGCAAGAGAAGTTTTAGGATTTAGAAAACATATTATTGAGACACAACAGGTAATGGTGATTAATGAGGATATGGAAGGAAAAAGCAAGGAATATGAAAGTTATGTATCGATCGGAGAAAATCCTAAATCCGCAGTTTTTGTGCCTATGATAACCGGCGGGGAAATAACAGGAATTATTAGTTTGCAAAACCTTGATCATGAGCATGCCTTCTCTCCTTCGGATGTAAATTTGTTGGTCACTTTAGCCAATAGTATGAGCGTTGCTTTGAAGAGTGCTGGCCTGTTTGACGAAACGAATCGTTTATTAAAAGAAACAGAACAGCGAAATGCAGAGTTAGCGGTAATCAACAGTGTTCAGGAAGGCTTGGTAGCCCAGCTTGACATTAATTCCATCTATAATCTTGTGGGCGAAAAGATACGCGAAATATTTAATGCGCAGGTAATAGATATTGTAACTTATGATGCGCAAAGAAATATTATCGAAGACCAATATGCTTATGAAAAAGGCGACCGCACATTACTTGGCCCACGGGTACCAACAGGTTTCCGCAAATATGTAATTAACACCGGTGAAATGCTTTTGCATAATGAAAACGTAGGCCGCGCAATGAATGAATTTGGAAATAAAGTTTTGATCGGCGAAGTTCCAAAATCACAGATCTATGTTCCATTGATTTCGAGCGGAAAAGTAAAAGGAATCATCAGTCTTCAAAACATGGATCATGAGCATGCATTTTCTGAATCTGATGTAAATCTGTTGAAAACACTTGCCAATAGTATGAGCGTTGCTTTGGAAAGTGCACGTTTGTTCAACGAAACCAATCGTTTATTAAAAGAAACCGAACAACGGAATGCAGAACTGGCAGTTATCAATAGCGTTCAGGAAAGTCTTGTTGCCCAAATGGATATGCACGCAATTTACCTTTTGGTTGGAGAAAAAGTTCGTGAAGTGTTTAATGCCCAGGTTATTGATATCACTACGTTTGACCACAAAACCGGCCTTATCGAAGATAAATATGCTTATGAGAAAGGTGATCGTACCATGCTGGGCCGGCGTAAGCCTACGGGTTTCCGTAAATATGTAATTGAAAGTGGCAAAATGCTGGTGATCAACCAAGGCATGGATACAGAAAGGCCTAAATATGATAATTCAGTTGTGTACGGCCAGGCTGCAAAATCAATGGTAATGGCGCCTTTAATGGCTGGTGGAAAAGTAAATGGTGTGATCAGTTTGCAAAACCTGGATAATGAAAATGCATTTTCAGAATCTGACGTCAGTTTATTGTCCACTTTGGTAAATAGCATGAGTGTGGCTTTAAAGAGTGCCAGACTATTTGATGAAACCAACCGTTTATTAAAAGAAACCGAACAAAGAACTGCGGAACTTGCTGTTATTAACAGTGTTCAGGAGGGCCTTGCTAATGAATTGGATATAAAGGCGATCTATAATCTTGTTGGAGACAGGATTCAGAAATTGTTTGATGCCCAGGTTTTAATTGTTGCCAGCTTTGATCTTGAAAAGAAAACAGAACATTTTAATTATGCGATTGAAAACGGAGAAAAAATAAAAGTGGCAACCCGGCCAATAAACCACTTGCGGGAGTTGCTCATAAATGAAAAACATACGATTCATATTGAAACAGAAAAACAGGCAAAAGAAAAATATGGATTGGAGGCCATCGATGGAACCAAAATGCCAAAATCATTGCTATTTGTTCCCTTACTTTCAGGAAATGATGTAAAGGGTTATGTAAGTATTCAAAATGTTGATACGGAATATGCATTCACTGATTCTAATGTAAGATTGCTGGAAACACTTGCCAACAGTATGAGTGTCGCCTTGGAAAATGCTCGGCTCTTCGATGAAACCAATCGTTTGTTGAAAGAAACTGAACAACGGACTTCAGAATTGGCAGTTATTAATAATGTGCAGGATGGATTGGTAAGAGAAATGAATGTGCAGGCAATTTATGAACTTGTTGGAAACCGTTTGTGTGATCTTTTCCCTGATACACAAACATTGGTTATTCGCACTTTTGATCATGCTTCCCGAATGGAATACTGGCATTATGCCATTGAAAAAGGAGTTCGGCTATCAAGCGAACCACGACCACTTATCTGGGCAAATAAAGAATTGATCGCTACAAAAAAACCAATGTATATCAATGAAAATTACGTAGAAACGGCTAAGAAATTTGGTAGCTCTGGAGTAACAACCGGCAAACCACCTAAATCGGCTGTGTTTGTTCCTATGATCGTCGGAGATGTGGTAAGAGGATCTGTTAGTCTTCAAAATGTCGACAAGGAAAATGCCTTCACCGAATCAGATATGCGTTTGATAACGACTGTAGCTAACAGTATGAGCGTTGCTTTGGAAAATGCACGGCTGTTTGATGAAACAGCTCATCTATTGGCAGATGCAAAACAAAGAGCTTCTGAATTAATGACCGTCAATAATATCAGTAAAGCGATTGCTTCCCAGTTAAATCCAAGTGAACTGATCAAATTTGTGGGTGATCAATTACGTGATCTTTTCAAAGCAAATATTGTTTATCTCGCACTCTTGAATAAGAAAACAAAAATGATTCACTTCCCCTATCAATATGGAGAAGTGATGCCCCCACGTCAAATCGGCGATGGCCTTACTTCTAAAATCATTCTGAGTGGTGAGCCACTTTTTATCAATAAAGACCTAAGCGTTAAACATGAAGAACTTGGAATTTCACAAATGGGAACTCCGGCTGCATCTTATATTGGTGTTCCAATTCCTGATGCAGACGATTACATTGGTGTTTTAAGCGTTCAAAGTACTGAGCAGGAAAATCGTTTTAATGAAAATGATCAGCGTCTTCTAACGACCATCGCTTCTTCTGTTGGTGTCGCACTTCGAAATGCACAGCTTTTTGAAGAGGTGGAGCAGGCAAAAATGGAAGCCGAAAAGGCAAGTAAAGTTGCAGAAAAAGCCAATGAAGCCAAGAGCGCATTTCTATCCACTGTCAGTCATGAATTAAGAACACCACTAACTTCTGTTTTAGGTTTTGCCAAAATAATCAATAAGCGGTTGAACGATAAAATATTTCCACTCACTGACACTGAAGATGCAAAAATCCAAAAGACTGTCACCCAGGTAAACGAAAATTTACAAGTAGTGATTTCCGAAGGAGAAAGATTAACTCATCTGATCAATGACGTGCTGGATCTTGCAAAAATAGAAGCCGGAAGAATGGAATGGAACCAGGAAAATGTTTCACTGCCCGAAGTGGCTGAAAGAGCGATCCTGGCCACTACTTCGCTTTTCGATCAAAAGAAAATCAATCTTGTCAAAAAAATTGATACCGATATTCCTGATATTATTGGGGATCCGGATAAACTGATCCAGGTGGTGATCAACCTGTTTTCAAACGCTGTAAAATTTACCGAAAACGGCGCAGTTACCTGCAAAGTTTATCAAAAAGGTAATGAAGTAATTGTAAGCGTTACAGATACAGGAATCGGAATTGCTCCTGAGGATTACGGTGCTGTGTTTGAACAATTTAAACAGGTGGGCGGCGATACATTGACCGACAAACCAAAAGGAACAGGGCTTGGGCTACCGATTTGTAAAGAAATTGTAGAACATCATGGAGGGCGTATCTGGGTAGAAAGTAAAGTAGGAAAAGGAAGCACTTTTTCTTTCGCTATTCCTTTTGTTCCTTCAGAAAATAAAAAGCAGAATAAGCAGAAACCCATTCATTTGGATGAGTTGGTAAAACAATTGAAAGAACAGGTTGTCTTTTCAAAAATAAAATTGAATGGCAATACTGCCACTATTCTTGTGGTAGATGATGATGATTCGATACGTTCTTTATTGGAACAGGAATTGAGTGACGCGGGATATTTAATTGAACAGGCAACAAATGGAAAACAGGCGCTGGAATGTATCAGAAAAAACCGGCCCGACCTCATCATTCTTGACGTAATGATGCCGGAAATGAATGGTTTTGATGTGGCAGCGATTTTGAAAAATGATCCACAAACGATGGATATTCCGATCATTATTTTATCAATCATCCAGGATAAGGCAAGAGGTTTCAGAATTGGCGTTGACCGTTATTTGACAAAACCAATAGATACTGCCCAATTGTTTCACGAGGTAGGTGACTTATTGGAACAGGGGAAATCAAAAAGAAAAGTAATGGTGGTAGATGAAGATAGTGCAGCAGTTCGGTCGCTGACTGATGTGTTGCAAACCAAGGGCTACCAGGTGGTGGAATCTGATGGAAAAGAATTGGTAAAAAACGCGATAGACACGCAACCTGACATCATTATTTTAAATTCAATCTTTTCAGGAAAACAAGAGATCGTAAAAACATTGCGGTTTGAAAAAGGATTGGAGAATGTGTTGTTTTTTATTTACCAGTGAGGCATAGGCGAAAAGGCAAAAATGTGAAAATATGAACAGGTGAAAATTAGCTAATGAGCTGATTAGCTAATTTGCTGATGAAGTGAACAAACAATAACCGGATTTTTTATTTTAAAAAACTACGAAACTAAACTATGGAACAAAAACTTTTGATTGTAGATGATGAGGCGCATATCAGAATGTTACTCGAACAAACACTGGAAGAGCTCGAAGATGAAGGTGTGAATTTTTTTACTGCACAAAATGGTGAAGAAGCTTATGAAATTATTAAAACAGAAAAACCACAACTGGTTTTCCTGGACGTGATGATGCCCAAAATGAATGGCATGGAAGTATGTAGAAAAGTAAAAAAGGAATTGGAACTAAATGATGTTTTTATCGTACTGCTTACTGCAAAAGGCCAGGAACTTGACCGCCAGAAAGGACAGGAAGTTGGCGCTGATCTTTACATGACCAAACCTTTTGATCCTGAAGTGATCCTGGATAAAGCGAAGGAAGTTCTCGGTTTGTAAGAATTCATTTTAATACAAAAAGTATAAAATAGCGTATGGGTAAATTAAGTTTGAAAAACATTTTAACCAAGGATAATGAAAATTACACGTTTGTAAATTCATTAATCCGGCAGTTGGATGCATTGGTATCAATTGAGGATAATAATGAAAAAAATATTTTATCAAACAGTGAAAAAAAATTTGCTTTTCAAACACCCGTCCTTTTTGAGAATGAAACTATGGGCGTGGTAAAAGGAAATGAAACTTCTCCTATTATCGCGGAAGCTTTAGCACATTTATTAAAGAAAGAATCAGAGAAAAAAAAATTAGGAACAGAAGTTTTAAATCTTTATCAGGAAATAAACCTCATCTTTAATTTTTCAGAGAAACTGGCTCAGGCTATTGGCGCTACTGCTATTTCAGCGATCACACTTGATGAAGCAAGCCATGTAATTAAATCAGAGAGTGGCGTCGTTGTTTTGTGGGATGAAGAAAAAAATCAGTTACAGGTTACCGCGTCAACCGATCAGTTATTTTTTGATGAAGGAAAAATAAATGATGAATTGCCCTTGTTGCTCAATATAATTTTAAGTGGTCAATCTGAAATCCTGAGTGATATTTCTGTGTTGCAAAAAGCAGGAATTGTTTTGCCTGAAATCAAATCAATTATTTATTCAGCATTGAAGGTCAAACATCGCATCATGGGCGCAGTGATCCTTGCCAGCAAAGAGCCTGATAAATATACCGCAGCTTCTTTAAAATTATTAACGACCCTGGCTTTGCAATCTTCATCAGCTATTGAAAGTTCATTACTGTATGAAAAAAATATTCGTGAAGCACAGGAAAAAGAAGCTGCAATGCGCAAAATATTTGAGGCAACAGGTAAGTTTGTTCCTTACCAATTTCTGAAATCCCTGGGCCATGAATTGATCACTGATGTCAAACTTGGCGACCAGGTAGAAAAAATTGTCACCGTACTTTTTACTGACATCAGGAATTATACTAGTCTTTCAGAATTGATGACACCGGAAGAAACGTTCGGTTTTATTTGCTTGTTCAATTCACGCATGGGGCCGATCATTCGTAAACACAGCGGATTTATTAACCAATATCTTGGTGACTCCATTATGGCCATTTTTCCGGACAATGCCGCAGATGCTTTGGCTGCAGCAATTGATATTCAAAAGGAGTTACACAACTTTAATCTAATCAGACAGGAAAAAAATAAACCAACGATTCAGATCGGCGTTGGAATGCATACAGGTCCGCTAATCATGGGCATTACCGGCGATTATGACCGAATGGATGCCTGTACAATTTCTGATACCGTAAACACTGCTTCAAGAGTTGAAAGCCTCACGAAGCATTTTAAAGCTTCCATTTTATTGAGTGATGCAAGTTTGAAACAAATAGAAAACAGAGATAATTTTCATCTGCGCAATCTTGGTTTTGTTCAGTTAAAAGGAAAACTCTCTTCCATTAATGTTCATGAATGTTTTACCTGTAATTCAGAAGATGAATTGCAAAAAAAATTAGAAACACTTTCTGTTTTTAATAACGGGGTTTCGTTTTATGTAAATAAATTATTTACCAATGCGCAAGAAGCTTTCAGCAATGTAATTGACCTTGATCCGGAAGATCGTACGGCAAGATTTTTTTATAATCATATCCAACAAATCATCGAATCTGATGTTATCAAAGAAAATCCCGGAGTAATGAGAATGGAAGAAAAATAAAATTGACGGTTATCTTCTTATTCTCTTTCATTTTGTTTACCAGATTTTTACTCTTGCACTATCAGTAATAAACATCTTATCTCCCGGCACAACATTGAAAGTTGAATAAAATTCATCAATATCACTGAAAGGCCCGTTAACTCTGTATTTTGCAGGTGCATGAACATCGGTCATCAAACGGTTTTTTAATAGCTCTGGTCGCATTTCATACATCCAGCTTAAAGCATAACCTAAAAAGAAACGCTGCATCGGAGTGAAGCCGCCAATCTTTTCATTTCTCTTATAGGCTCCTGAATTTTTAAAAGCATCTATTCCTATCTCCAGTCCGCCCAGATCTGCAATATTTTCTCCCTGTGTTGCTCTTCCATTGATGTGCGTTCCGGGCAGTGGTTCATATTGATTAAATTGATTGATGATTACAGCCGCTCTTTTTGCAAATTCAGCAGAATCGTTTTTGGTCCACCAGTTATGCAAATTCCCCTGTGCATCAAAAAGCCTTCCCTGGTCATCGAAACCATGAGTAATTTCATGGCCGATATAGCTGGCGCCAACATATCCATACATCGTCGCATCATCCAGGTCCTCATCTTTATAACCCGGAATTATAAACGCCGCTGCAGGAAAAACGATTTCATTGTTTGCCGGATTATAATACGCATTATAGGTTTGAGGATACATCCCCCACTCGTCCCTGTCAACAGGTTTTCCCAATTTATTTATCTCAAAATTATGCCACCAGACTCCTGCATTGATCAGGTTTTGTACATAACTTTCTCTGCTTATTTGCATAGCAGAAAAATCTTTCCACTTATCAGGATAACCAATTTTCTTTTTGATTGCTTCCAGCTTTACAATTGCCTTTTTCTTGGTGCTGTCGCTCATCCAGTCTAATTTTTCAATTCTGTTTTTGTAAGCAGCACGAATCTCGTCCAGCATTTTTTCATAGCGCTTCTTTGCTGTTGAGTCAAAATATTTTTTCACATAAAGTTGTCCAACCAATTCGCCCATAGCATTTTCTTCAGATTGAATTACACGCTTCCAACGGGGCTTTCTTTCTTTAGCACCACTGAATAATTGACCATAGTTGAACGCCTCCAGACCATATTTTTCAGGCAATGAATTTGAAAAATTATTGACCAGTCTGTAGGTGAGATAATCTTTCAGATCATCGATGGAAGTTGATTTTAAAGTGGCATCGAGGGATTTAAAAAATTCAGGCTGGCCAACAATTACTGAATCAATATTTGCAACACCAATATCTTTTAAAAACTTTTGCCAGTCAATGGATGTTGAAAGATTTTTAAGATCTGTAATTGCTATTTTGTGATAGTTTGAATACGGATCGCGCAAATCCGCAAGGGACCTGGAAGCCTTTGCCAGTCTTGTTTCAAACGACATAATGCTGCCTGCGGCTTTGTTCGCCGCTACAGAATCAACACCCTGAAATTCAAGAATCGTTGCTACATGTGCGACATACGCTTTGCGAATATTTGTGGTAGAAGAATCTTTATTAAAATAATAATCACGTTCCGGAAGGCCAAGGCCGCCCTGATATAATTTAAAAGCCATCAGGTCACTTTTTTTATCATCCTGATCAACTCCACTTCTGAATAAAGCACTTACGCCGATTTTATCAAGATCAGCAATTGTATTGATAAATGAAGGAACGTCGGTAATTGCGTTTATTTTTTCAAAATAAGGTTGCAAATATGTTGTCCCTTGTTTTTCAATCGCTGCACTGTCCATTGCCGCTGTCCAGAAATCTCCGATCTTTTGTGAAGCTGAACCCTTTGTCCCACCTTCTCTTGCTGCTTCTTCACTGATCTCACGAAGACGTTGCTGGTTTTCGTTTATCACCACATTTCCAATTCCCCATGCACTTTCCTGCGGAGGAATCGGATTATTATTGAACCAATTTCCGTTCGCATACGAAAAGAAATCATCCCCGGGATTAACGGAAGAATCAATATTGCCAGCGAAAACATCTTTGACTGTTTCGCTTTGTTTTGTTTTGCAGGAAAAAAAACTGATGCAAATAAAGCAGAGTAGAATTAGTTTTTTCATTTTATAAATAAAAGATGATAATGAAATGTAACAGGAGAAATGGTTTTAATAATTTTTAGCAAATTAAATGAATTGTTCAGATAATTGTCAAAAATCGTCGGTTTAAGAAGTCCGCGGGAAATCAAAATGCTCATTCCTATTCCTGTTTTGAACGCCTGTTAAATACTTTTATATTTACAGCACCTTCAAATATTTATTTCAATCCTTTAAATCATTTTAATGAAATTTTTATTCTTCCTTTTATTTCCTTTCCAGCTTTTTGCACAACCCTTTTCTCCAAAAGAAGTTTCCCGCTGGCAGGAGCAGGCAAAAAATATTACTATTATCCGTGACAATTTTGGCATTCCGCATATTTATGGCAAAACCGATGCTGACGCAGCTTTCGGCTTATTATATGCACAATGCGAAGACGATTTTAATCGTGTTGAAATGAATTATATTGAAAAGCTTGGCAGGCTTTCAGAAGTGAATGGTGAAAAAGATTTGTACAATGATTTAATGATTCGTTTAGTGATTGATTCTGCCGGCGCAATTTCAGATTACAATAATGCGCCACTGTGGCTAAAAAAATTATGCGATGCTTTCGCTGATGGAATTAATTATTATCTCTATAAAAATCCACAGGTAAAACCTGCTTTGCTCACCCGCTTTGAACCGTGGTATCCCTTGCTTTGGACAGATGGAAGCATCGGTGCCATCAGCACAGGCGAAGTTTCTGTCCGGGAACTGGAAAATTTTTATTCAGCAGAGAATAAACCGATTGCTTTGAATGAATACAAGGAAGAAAAAGTGACTGGCTCCAATGGATTTGCATTTGCGCCAAAGATCACTGAATCTCATCATGCGATCTTGTATATCAATCCACATGTTACATTTTATTTTCGTCCTGAAGTTCACATGGTCAGTGATGAAGGATTAAATGCATATGGCGCGGTAACATGGGGGCAATTTTTTGTGTACCAGGGATTCAATGAACATTGCGGATGGATGCACACTTCAAGCTACGCCGATGTTTCTGACGCTTATATTGAAAAAATAACAACAAAAAACGGCCAGTTGTTTTATGAGTACAACGGAGAAGAAAAACCTGTTGTTCATAAAAACATTGTGTTGAATTATCGTGATAATGATTCCATGAAAACAAAAATTATTGATGGTTTATTTACAGGTCATGGACCGGTAATGGCAAAAAGAAATGGCGAATGGATCAGTGTGAAATCCTGCAACAGGGATATCAAAGGTTTGGAACAAAGTTGGCAAAGAACCAAAGCAAAAAGCTTTGCCGAATACAAAAAAGTGATGGACCTTTTGGCCAATGCATCCAACAATACTGTTTATGCAGATGCAGAAGGAAACATTGCCTACTGGCATGGAAATTTTATTCCAAAAAGAGATCCGAAATATGACTGGTCAAAGCCGGTTGATGGTACTACTTCCTCCACTGACTGGAAAGGTTTGCATTCAGTTAATGAAAGTGTCCATATCTATAATCCACCAAATGGCTGGATAGAAAATTGCAATTCCACTCCTTTCACTGCTGCGGGAAAATACAGTCCGAACAAAAAAGATTATCCGGCTTACATGGCTCCTGATGGACAAAATTTTCGGGCCATCAATGCTATCAGAATTTTGCCGGAAGAAAAATCATATACATTGAATAAAGTAATTGCAAAGGGCTATGATACTTACCTGGCCGCCTTTGAAGTGTTAGTACCGGCATTGATACATGCATTTGAAAAGACTATTTCTAAGGATGATTCATTGTATTTTCAATTGATTGATCCAATCAATATTTTGAAAAAATGGAATTACAGATGTGGCGAAAACTCGGTAGCAACAACACTTTCGGTGAATTGGGGTGAAAGATTATTAAGAGCCATCTATTCAACAAAAGTTCCGGAAGGTCAGGAAGATGACCAGGTAACAAAAACCAAACAGTTCGCTGCCACAGCTTCTTCTGATGAATTAATATCATCTTTTCTTTCAGCAATAAAATATCTCAAAGACAATTTTGGGAGCTGGAAAATCGAATGGGGGAAGATCAATCGCTTTCAGAGAATTTCAAATAATATTGAGCCAACTTTTAATGATGATTCTGCAAGCATTCCGGTTGGCTTCGCATCTTCCATCTGGGGAATGATCCCCTCCTACAGCAGCCGCACTTTTAATGGAACTAAAAAAAGATACGGAGTAAATGGAAATAGTTTTATTTGTGCAGTAGAATTCGGGAAAAAAATAAAAGCGAAATCATTATTAGCCGGAGGCGAAAGCGGCAACCCCCGCTCCAGGCATTTTTTTGATGAAGGATACATGTATTCCAAAGGAATTTTTAAAGACGTGTTGTTTTATAAAGAAGATGTGCTGAAACATGTGGAAAGACAATATCATCCGGGAGAATAAATGACACTCCTTACTTACATTTAATTGAGAAGTATTGGAATCGGTTAAAGTTTTACTTACAAAATCTTTGTGATTGGCAAATAACAGGTGAAGATATTTTGTTGGGGTATTGTTCAAAGAAAGATAGCGAGCAATATAACGCGAGGAAATTGTCTTATGTACCTGTTTCGATTCAAACTGTTTGACAGTGAATTTGCAAATGTAAAATTTCTTTTTTTTAGTTTGTGATCCGTATGCTGCCGATTCATAAAAAAAAGCGGAATAACTTTTGCCGTTAAATTATATCAATTTATTTCTTAATCAATAAAAACATTTTTTATGCCAATTGTAAAAGTTATTGAAGTAATCGCATCCTCTGACAACAGTTTTGACGATGCAATTCAAAACGCCGTTTCTGAAGTCTCTAAAACCATCAAGAACATTGATTCGGTTTATGTAAAAGATTTTAAAGTACATGTAAAAGATCAAAAAGTAACTTCATATGGAGTTATTTGCAAAGTATCCTTCCGGGTTGAGGAAAAATAGTTTCAATCATTAAAATTATTTTTGGGGAGTTTTATTGCTCCCTTTATTTTTAACATAGCTTTCCGTGAAGGTTTTATAAATACACATTTTTTGTTTATGTGTTGTTCGTAATTTGCAAACCTTAAAGCATATTCTAATTTTATTGAAGTAAAAATGTTACAAACCGCAGAAGACATTCGCCTGTTGAATCAAAAGATCAACCACTCCGCTACATTTATTGACAAGATCCACGCTGAAATCGGAAAAATTATTGTTGGGCAAAATCACATGATCGAAAGGCTTTTAATTGGCTTGCTAAGCAATGGCCATATCCTGCTGGAAGGAGTTCCCGGGTTGGCCAAAACCCTTGCAATAAAATCGCTTGCAAGCACGATCAATGCTCAGTTTAGCCGTATCCAGTTTACGCCTGACCTTTTACCCGCTGACGTAATCGGAACAATGATCTACAATCAACAAAAGAATGAATTTGTAGTTCGCAAAGGCCCAATATTCGCAAACTTTATTTTAGCAGATGAGATCAATCGTGCACCGGCAAAAGTGCAGAGTGCCCTGCTCGAAGCAATGCAGGAAAGGCAGGTAACGATTGGAAATAATTCTTACCTGCTGGAAGAACCTTTTTTGGTTTTGGCCACTCAAAACCCGATAGAACAGGAAGGAACATATCCGTTGCCTGAAGCGCAGGTGGATCGTTTTATGCTAAAAGTGATTATTGATTATCCATCAAAGACTGAAGAGCAGGCGATCATTCGGCAGAATGTTTTAGAAATGCAGCAACCACGGATAAACGCAGTTGTTTCTTCTTCTGAAGTATTGAATGCGCGTCAATTGGTAAGAGAAGTGTATATGGATGAAAAGGTAGAACATTATATTATCGATATTGTGTTTGCATCCCGTTATCCTGATCAGTATAATTTAGGAAAAATAAAACCACTGATCGCTTATGGCGGATCGCCGAGAGCCAGTATTAACCTGGCTTTAGCGGCAAAAACTTATGCCTATTTAAACAAACGCGGTTATGTGATTCCTGAAGATGTAAGAAATATTTGTAAAGATGTTTTGCGCCATCGTATTGGCCTTACTTATGAAGCAGAAGCAGAAAATGTAAATGTAGAAATGGTCATCAATGAAATTTTAAGAGCAGTGAATGTACCTTAGGGAAGTGGAAATCTGAAATATACGATCAACGATAAAACAATTACATAATTCATCAATACAATAATTGAACAATTGCCGTTAACCACATCCGAAATAATAAAAAAAGTAAAAGAACTGGAGATCATCAGTAAGAAGCTCACCACGCACCTTTTTACCGGTGAATATCATTCGGCCTTTAAAGGAAAAGGAATGCGGTTTAGAGAAGTACGTGAATATTATCATGGTGATGATGTTCGTTTTATTGATTGGAATGTAAGCGCCCGTTATGCACATCCCTTCACAAAAGTTTTTGAAGAAGAAAGAGAACTGACTGTAATACTTTTGGTAGATGTAAGCGCCAGTTCGTTATTCGGAACGGTACATCAGAATAAAAGAGACATGATCACGGAAATGGGTGCTGTGCTCACTTTCAGCGCTATCAACAATAATGATAAAGTTGGTGTCATATTTTTCAGTGATAAAATTGAAAGATATATTCCTGCAAAAAAAGGAAAGGAACATGCACTTTTTATAGTTCGTGAGTTACTAACGGCCAGTCCCACACGAAAAGGTACGAATCTGAAGGAAGCTTTGAATTTTTTTTCAAGATCGAACAATCAAAAAAGCATTGCATTTATTATGAGTGATTTTTTGGATGAAAATTATGAACATAATTTGCGTGTTGCAGGAAATCGTCATGACGTAATCGGAGTAAAAGTATATGATAAAATGGACAGCCAGTTACCGGATATTGGAATGATAAAAGTTCAGGATCTTGAATCCCAGAATGTACAATGGCTTAATACTTCAGATGCAATGGTGAGATATAATTATCATCAGAATTTCATCAACCAAAGTGCTGTAACTAAAACTATTTTTAATAAAGCAGGCGCACAATTATTACATATTCGTACAGATGAAGATTATGTAAAAATTTTACAGAAGTTCTTTACAAGAAGAAAAAAAACTCACTAACAGGATTTGAAGAAGTACGTGTACCATATCAACTTTTTTATTTTATTTTTTATCGGCTTACTGTTTTTTCCCAAAAGTTCTTTTGCGCAGTTGCCCACAGTAAAAACAACTGTTGATAAAACAAATATCCTGATTGGACAGCAAATAAATTATCATGTAGAAACTTCTATGCCTGATAATATTTACCGGCTCAGCTGGTTTTCAGTACCCGATAGTTTTGGAAATTTTATTCCTATCACAAAAAACAAAATTGATTCCACTTCTTCAAATGGAAATTTAAATTTTAGCCAGGACATTATCATTACCAGTTTTGATTCAGGAAGGCAGGTAATTCCTCCGCTAGTTCTTACTGTTTCTACACTTGACAGCGATTCTACTTTTAATCTTTATACAGACTCTGTTGCCATTGATGTTACTTATTCACCTACAGATAGCATCATGCCTTTTCACGATATCAAAAATATTATTGAAGTAAAAAAATCATTTCCGTGGTGGGCGTGGATTTTAGTAGGCGTAGGAGTTATTTTCTTAATCATCTGGATTCTTTTTCTTACAAAGTTTTTCAAAAAGAAAAACGATACTGCAATTTTTGAATCCAAACTTTCTCCGTTTGACGAAGCGATGCATTCTCTAAAGGATCTTGAAAAAGAAAACTTGATTGAACAAAATAAATTTAAAGAATATTATACAACACTCACTGATATTTTCAAACGGTATTTATCAAGAAAATCCAATACTTACAAGTTGCATCTTACTACCGATGAAGTATTGATGGAATTGAATGACCTTGATATTCCCAAAGAACAAATTTCAGCTTTTGCAAATTCTTTGAGAATGAGCAATGTTGTAAAATTTGCAAAATATATTCCACCTGCCTATGAGAATGAAAAAGCATTTTCGCAAACGAAAGAAATGATAACGGCTATCCATAATATTGCCAATAAAAAACGGGAGAATGATATTTGATTACTTCAACAATATTACTTTTGGGCAGCCGTGGTTATTGCTACTTTTTCTTTTCATACCATTTTTGATTTATTGGAAATTTACGAAAGGGAAAAAACAAGTAGCAGCGATTGGAATCTCTTCCACAAAAGGTCTTTCGAATTCACGATCATGGAAAAATATGATTCAGCAATTTCCTTTCGTTTTCAGAATGCTCGCGCTTACTTGCATCATTATTGCTTTGGCACGGCCACAAACAAAATTTGATGAAACACAAACGGAGGGCGAAGGAATCGATATTATCCTGTGCATTGATGTCAGTGGAAGTATGACTGCCCAAGACTTTCAACCAAACAGGATGGAAGCGGCAAAAAAAGTGGCGGAAGATTTTGTTGATCATCGTCCATCCGACAGAATTGGTGTGGTGATTTTTGCAGGCGAAAGTTTTACCCAATGTCCGCTTACTACAGATCATTATGTTTTGAAGTCACAAATAGGCCAGATCAGGAATGGCTTGCTGGAAGATGGAACCGCTATCGGTTCGGGGTTAGCAACAAGTGTTGATCGGTTAAGAAACAGCAAATCAAAAAGTAAAGTAATTATTTTGCTTACTGATGGAATTAATAATGGAGGTTTGATCGATCCATCAACAGCGAAAGAAATTGCCAAGACATTCCATATAAAAGTTTATACAATTGGCGTTGGAAGTGAAGGCTACGCGCCAACACCAGTGAGCACTCCACTGGGAATCGTCATGCAAAATCAAAAAGTTTCTATTGATGAAAAACTTTTGCAAAATATTGCTTCAGAAACCGGAGGAAAATATTTCAGAGCTACGGATAATACGAGCCTTGAAAATATTTATAATGAAATAGACAAGCTGGAAAAATCAAAAGTAGAAGTAACAACATTTCATCATTATTCAGAAAAATTTTATCCATTTATTTTCGGTGCAATGGGATTACTTTTAATCGAAATTATTTTAAGATATACAGTCTTCAGGAAGTTTCCATAATTTAATTCAATGAAAGCTTTAGTTTACAAATCAACAGGAAGTTGGTATTTGGTTAAGAATGAAAACGGAGAAGAATTTAAAGCACGTGTAAAAGGAAAATTTAAAATTGATGATATCACTTCAACCAATCCGATAGCCGTTGGAGATGTTGTTGATATTGACAAAGAAGAAGGAGAAGAATCCATTGTGATCACTAAAATTTATGATCGCAAAAATTATATAACGCGACAATCGCCGCATAATAAATATTTACACCATATAGTAGCAGCCAATCTGGATCAAAGCATTTTATTGGCAACATTAAAAGATCCAAAAACTTCCAATGGTTTTATTGATCGTTTTTTAGTGGCATCAGAAGCATATCATGTTCCTGCAATTATTGTTTTTAATAAAAGCGATTTGTATCAATCAAAAGAAAAAGAAAAGTTTGAACATTTTAAATCCATCTATGAAAAAATTGGTTATGCGGTTTATTCAATGAGCCTTTTGGAAAAAGCAGGCATCAATGAAGTAAGAGATTTATTAGCCGGTAAAACCACTTTACTGAGTGGCCATTCTGGTGTTGGAAAATCATCTTTTATCAATATCATTTTTCCTGAAAACACCATAAAGACACAGGAAGTAAGTGATTGGAGTGGAAAAGGGTTACACACAACCACATTTGCAGAAATGTTTGATTTGCCCTTTGGTGGAAAAATAATCGATACTCCGGGAATGCGTGAATTTGCGATGATGGACATTGAACCGCACGAACTTTCACATTATTTTCCTGAGATGAAGAATCTCTTAAATAATTGCCGTTTTAATAATTGTATGCACATCGAAGAGCCTGGTTGCGCCATTAAAGCTGCTGTCGAAAAAAATAAAATTTCTGCTGAACGTTATATTAGCTATCTGAATATTTTGGGAACGATTGACAGTAAGAAATGGTGAGATCGCAGAAAAATTT
>Ga0157370_10001134_pt1 | contig 33278 bp, 29 predicted proteins | sample C35metaG_FD_113463 | JGI IMG/M metagenome (GOLD analysis project Ga0157370, IMG submission 113463) | Corn rhizosphere microbial communities from Kellogg Biological Station, Michigan, USA - C3-5 metaG | ecosystem: Host-associated > Plants > Roots > Rhizosphere > Soil | place: USA: Michigan... | reverse complement strand
GACTCTGGATCCCCGCGTGCGCGAGGATGACGGTGGGCTTAATCAAATCGTCCGTGGCCTTCGCGGGGATGACGGTGGACTAAATAAAAACCCCCGTCATCCTCGCGTACGCGGTGGTCCGACAATTCCGGATCCAGAATTTCCCGACGAACACCGTTACCTGAAAGACTCTGGATTCCGAATCGTCGGACCGCCGCCTTCGCGGGGATGACGGTGGACTAAATAAAAACCACCGTCATCCTCGCGTACGCGGGGATCCAGAATTGCCCGACGAGCGCAGTTACCTGAAAAACTCTGGATTCCCGCCTTCGCGGGAATGACGGGTGTCTCGGTAAAAACCTCCGTCATTCCCGCGCAGGCGGCGGTCCGACGATTCGGCATGTCGAGCACCGTCACCCCCGCCCTCAAACCCCCCGAATCTGCCCCATCAAATCCTTCCCAACAATCGCCGACGCACACAACACCCCACCCACCAACGCGCCAATAACCCCGTCCGTGGCCAGATCCTGCCCGGTGATATACAGCCCCTTCACCGGTGTCTGCGCCCGCAGCCATTTCTGCTGGAAGCGTGCCGGTGAAGATTCGATGCCCATAAACCCGCCCCGCTCGCGCTTGGCGAACGTTTCGTAGCTCAGCGGCGTCGACACTTCCACATAATCCACGGCATCGCGCGCGTGCGGCGGTACGTGGCGGAACAGTTCTTCCAGCAGCCGCTCGCGGATCACTTCCTTGCGCGCCAGGTAGTCGTCGCCACGTTTCATCCACCGCGTGCCGGCCCATTGTTCGAAGTGGCTGTAGTGGGTGTAGGCGTACATTTCCACCGTGGCTTTGTTGGGAAATTCGCTGTCCCACGCGGCATCTTTGGTGGAGGGAAAGGTGATGAATGACCACGGAAACGGCGCGTTGAAGTAAGCCTTGTGGGCGTCCAGGTTGGCTTGCAAGTCGTTGGTCGGGTGCGACCACACGTTCGCGGGCGTAAAGCCCAGCGCTTCGGCCGATTGGTTGAAGCCGATGTTCAGGCCTACCACGGCGTAGGTGTCGGTCACCGTTTCCAGCAGCGTATCAAGGCCCAGCTCGGCGCTGACCGGCGCAGGCAGCAGGCGGCCAAAGGTGTTTTGCACGCCGGCATTGCTGATGACGACCGGGCAGCGCACCACTTCACCCGAACCCATGCGCACGCCCACAGCAGCGCCCTCCTCCACCACGATTTCTGCCACGTCGGCGCTGTGCAGCAGCACGCCGCCAGCCGCCTCGATGATGGGCGCCATTAGCCGCGAAAAAGCCATGCCGCCGCCCACCGGGTAATGGGCGCCGTTCATATAGTGCTTGGCCAGCATGCAGTGCATGGCGAACGAGCTTTTCGTCGGCTCCAGGCTGTAGTCGCCCCAGTTGGCACAAATGACGGCAATCAACTCCTGATCGGAAAACAGCTCCGACAGCACATCGATGGTCAGCCGGTCCGAATAGCTGTGGAAGCTGGTGCACATGGCGTCGTAAACACGCTCGACGGCAGCGTCTGACAAGGCTTTTTGGGCGAAGTAACCGGCGGAGCTTTTCGAGACTTTGCCCACCAGTGCCAGGTAGGTGTCGATGGGTTCGGCCTGGTTGGGAAAATGCGCTTTCAGCAGGTTGCCATACGCCTCGGCGCCGGCCGGAATTTCGTAGTGGCAATCGCCAATGGCCATGCGGTTGAAAATGCTTGGCATGGGCGTCCACTGCAGCCCGCCGCCGGTGACGTAGTCGAACAGTTTCCAGCCGGCCGACTGCGTGGAGCCGACGTCGCCGATGTAGTGCATGCCCACCGTCCAGCGATAACCATTGCGCGAATACGCCTGGGTCATGCCGCCAATGACGGTGTTCTGTTCCAGCAACAACACGCGCTGGTTTTCCTGCGCAAGCATCGAGGCGACGCTTAAACCGCCCATGCCCGAACCGATGATGATGGCGTCGAACTCGCCGCTGATGCCGACGGTTTTGCGATAGGGTTTGCCGACCGTTTCCATGGTGTTTCTCCCGCTGAATGTTGGGGGTGCGAATGCGCAATAAGGGCGTGCGTTGGGGCTAGAAGAAGCCCTGGGGCGTGATGTCGTAGCTCACCAGCAGGTTCTTGGTTTGCTGGTAGTGGTCGAGCATCATTTTGTGGTTCTCGCGGCCGATGCCGGATTTCTTGTAACCGCCAAAAGCGGTGTGCGCCGGGTACAGGTGGTAGCAGTTGGTCCACACGCGGCCGGCCTTGATGGCGCGGCCCATGCGGTAGGCGCGGTTGATGTCGCGGGTCCACAGCCCGGCGCCAAGGCCGAACTCGGTGTCGTTGGCGATGGCCAGCGCTTCGGCTTCGTCTTTGAAGGTGGTAACGCTGACCACCGGACCGAAGATCTCTTCCTGGAACACGCGCATTTTGTTGTGGCCTTTGAGCAGCGTCGGCTGGATGTAATAGCCGCTCGCCAGGTCGCCTTGCAGCGCCTCGGCCGCGCCGCCGGCCAGCACCTGCGCACCCTCCTGCTCGGCGATCTGCATGTAGGTGAGAATTTTGTCGAACTGCTGCCGCGAGGCCTGGGCGCCGACCATGGTGTCGGTGTCCAGCGGGTTACCGCGCTTGATCGCTTTGACCTTCTTCAGCACCTCGACCATGAACGGTTCGTAGATGGACGCCTGCACCAGCGCCCGCGACGGGCTGGTGCACACCTCGCCCTGATTGAAGAACGCCAGCACCAGACCTTCGGCGGCCTTTTCGATAAAGCTCGGCTCGGCCTGCATGATGTCTTCAAAAAAGATGTTCGGGCTTTTCCCGCCGAGCTCCACGGTGCTCGGAATAATGTTTTGCGCGGCGCATTTAAGAATGTGCGAACCCACCGGCGTGGAGCCGGTGAAGGCGATTTTGGCTATGCGCTTGCTAGTGGCCAGCGCCTCGCCCGCCTCGGCGCCAAAGCCGTGCACCACGTTAAGCACGCCCTGGGGCAGCAAATCGCCGATCACCTCCAGCAGCACGTTGATCGACAGCGGCGTTTGCTCCGCGGGTTTGAGCACCACGCAATTGCCGGCGGCCAAGGCCGGCGCCAGCTTCCAGGCCGCCATCAGCAGCGGGAAATTCCACGGAATGATTTGCCCGACCACGCCCAGCGGCTCGTGAAAATGGTAGGCCGCCGTGTGCTCGTTGATCTCGGCGGCGCTGCCTTCCTGGGCGCGGATACAGCCGGCGAAATAGCGAAAGTGATCGGCCGCCAACGGCACGTCCGCGCCCAGGGTTTCGCGCACGGGTTTGCCGTTGTCCCAGGTTTCGCTGACAGCCAGCAGCTCAAGATTGGCCTCGATACGGTCGGCGATTTTCAGCAGCACCAGCGCGCGGTCCTGCGCTGAAGTTTTGCCCCACGCCTCGCTCGCGGCGTGGGCGGCGTCCAGGGCGCGGTTGATGTCTGCCGCTCTGGAGCGCGGAAATTCGCCGATCAGCGAACCATCCACCGGGCTGCTGTTGACGAAATGTTCGCCGGCGAGCGGCGCGACAAACGCGCCATCGATGTAATTGCCGTAACGAGCCTTGAGTTGCAGCCTCGAAGCCGCCGTACCGGGCCTTGCATAAATCATGTTCGCCGCCTTTGTAAGTGGTTACGAAAAGCGCATTGAGCGCTGAGCCGAAACCTTTCGATCACCGTTCGGCCAATTCATTGAACACATGCTTAGGTGAATTCGTCCATTCTCTGTCACGTAATTTTTTGTAGCGTTACAAAACACAATAAAACGGATGTTGTGTCCACTACATCCCTGGGTGTAAAAAACTAAACACACGTTCAGGAGATTGACCAATGCACGCATTCAGCTACAGCGAAACCGTACAGAAAGATGCCGCCGCCACCTGGCAGGCGATGCGCGACTTTGCCGCCATTGCCCGAGCCGGCTTGGCAGAGCGCGTAGAAATGCAAGGAGACGGAATTGGCAGCACGCGCCACTTGCATATGCAAGGTGGCGGCGTGCTGGTGGAGCGCCTGGATTCGCACGATGAAGCGGCGTTTACGCTCAGCTACACCATGACCGAGCGTGGTCCGATGCCGCTGCTTCAGTACCAGGCCAGCCTGCACATAAGCGGTGAAGGGCACAGCTGCGACGTCACCTTCAACGCCCGGTACGAACCACAAGGCATCAGCGAAGACAAAGCCAACCGCATGCTCGGCAACGTGTATCGCGCCTTGATTGCAACCGCCCGAACCGACCTCGGCCTTTCTTGATCAGGAGCGTTCCATGGCAGTGCTGAGCTACCTCACCCAGATTCAATTCGACCACGGCGCCATCAAGCACCTGGCCCGTGGCATGCAGCGCTTGAGCATGCAGCGGCCGCTGATCGTCAGCGGGCCGAACATTTCCCGGGGCGCAATATTGCAAACCCTGCGCGAGCAACTGCCTGCCGAGGTGCCGTTCGTGTTGTTCAGCGAGGTGCCCGGCAACCCGACCGAAGCCGCCGTGTTGCAAGCGCTTGAGCTGTACCGCAGCGCCGACTGCGACGGGGTTATTTGCATCGGCGGCGGCTCGCCCATGGACCTGGGCAAAGCCGTGGCCCTGCTTGCCCGGCAGCCCGGCCCGCTGGCGCAATACGCCGCCACCGAAGGCGGCAAACAGAAGATTCGCGACGTCGCGCCGCTGATTGCCATTCCCACCACGGCGGGCACCGGTTCGGAAGCCAGCGTGGCGAGCGTGATCATCTGCGAAGACGGCCGCAAGCTCACGTTCGTCAGCGATTTGCTGCTGCCGCGCCTGGCCATCTGCGACCCGCTGCTCACCCTCGGTATGCCTGCCAGCCTCACCGCTTCCACCGGCATGGACGCGGTCACCCATTGCATTGAAGCGGTGCTGTCGCCGGTGGTAAATCCGCCGGCCGAAGCGGTGGGCCTGGATGGTTTGGAGCGCGCGATTGGCCAGGGGCACTTGCTCAAGGCGGTCGCCGATGGCAGCGATTTGGACGCCCGCTGGAACATGATGATGGCCTCCACCGAAGGCGCCCTGGCGTTTATCAAAGGGCTGGGCGCCGTGCACGCCATGAGCCACGCGGTTGGCCGTTTGCACGAACTCAACCTGCACCACGGCACCCTCAACGCTGTGCTGCTGCCCGCCGTGTTGCGCTTCAACCACGCCTACGTCGGCGAGAAGTACCAGCGCATCAAACGCGCCATGGGCCTTGCGGCCAACGCCGACCTTGCCGATTACCTCAGCGGCCTCAACCAGCAACTCGGCTTGCCCGCGAACCTTGCACAAATGGGCGTTCGCGACGAACACCTCGAAGGGCTGGAGCAGCACGCCATGGCCGATCTCAACACCATGACCAACCCGCGCCAGCCCAAGGCCAGCGATTACCAACGGTTATTCGAAGAAGCCCTGCGCTGATAACGCGCAGGGAAAGCCCGGCACATAAGGAAGAAAACAAGATGCTTGGATTAATGATGGAAAAACCCCTGCTGGTCAGCAGCCTGCTCGAACACGCCGAGCGCTTTCACCCCAACCAGTTCGTGGTCAGCCGCCTGAGTGATGGCAGCATCGTCTACAACACCTACCGCGACATCGCCAAACGCACCCGTCAACTGGCCAACGCCCTGCTCGCCCTCGGCACCCAGCCCGGCGACCGCATCGCCACCATCGCCTGGAACACCCACCGTCACCTGGAGCTGTATTACGCCTGCGCCGGCATCGGTGCCATCTGCCACACCATCAACCCGCGCCTGCATGCCGACCAGCTCAGCTACATCATTGAACATGCGCAAAACACCCTGCTGTTCTTCGATACCGACCTGGCCCACGTGGTGGAAAAAGTCGCCACCGTGCGCGAAGGCACTCTGCAGTGGGTGGCCTTGACCGACGAAAGCGGCCTAAGCGAAAAAATGCCCGCCGGCTGCCTGGCATACGAAACCCTGCTCAGCCGCGAGACCGACGAGTTCCTCTGGCCCGACCTCGACGAGCGCAGCGCCTGCGCGCTGTGCTACACCTCCGGCACCACCGGCAACCCCAAAGGCGTGCTCTACAGCCATCGCTCCACGGTGCTGCACGCACTGGTCAGCGCCCTGCCCGACTGCGCCGCGTTGTCGGCGCACTCGGTGGTGATGCCGGTGGTGCCGATGTTTCACGTCAACGCCTGGGGCATGCCCTACGCCACCCTGCTCACCGGCGCCAAGCTGGTGATGCCCGGCAGCGGCATGGACGCCGCCAGCCTCGCCGAGCTGATGCAGCAAGAGAAAGTCACGCTGGCGCTCGGCGTGCCGACCATCTGGCAGAGCGTGCTCAACTACCTGGACGATAAACAGCTGAAGCTCGACTACCTGGAAGAAGTGTTTATTGGCGGCGCGGCGGTGGATAAATCTCTGCTGCTGCGCTTCGAAAAAATCGGTATCGACGTGCTGCAAGCCTGGGGCATGACTGAACTCAGCCCCATCGGCGCCGTGAACCGCCCGCTGCCCGACTCTGCCCACCAAGACGAAGAGCAGCGTGTGCAAGAAAAACTCAAACAAGGGCGCGGCATCTGGGGCGTCGATCTGCGTGTGGTCAACGACGTGGGCCAGCCACTGGGCTGGGACGGTTTTAGCGCCGGGCATTTGCACGTCAAAGGCCATTGGGTTGCCGGCCAATACTTTCGCCAGGAAGGCTCGGCCTGCACCGACGACGGCTGGTTCGCCACTGGCGACATTGCCCACATCGACAGCCGTGGTTTTCTCAAACTCACCGACCGTTCCAAAGACGTGATCAAGTCCGGCGGCGAATGGATCAGCTCGCTGGAGCTTGAACTGGCCGCGCAAAGCCATGCAGCGGTTGCCTATGCAGCCGTGATCGCGATTGCCGACGAAAAATGGTCGGAGCGCCCACTGCTGATCGTCACGCTCAAAGACGGCCACCCGCTCGACATTGCAACCATCCGCACGCATTTGCAGACGCTGGTGCCCAACTGGTGGCTGCCGGACCGTATGGAAGTGATCGAGCAGATGCCCCTTGGCGCGACCGGCAAAGTGCACAAGCAAACCTTGCGCGAGCGCTTTACCTGATCTGAAACGGCATCCCCTTGGCGCGGCTTCAAGCGCAGGCTTGGGTTTTATGCGTACGGCTGGGAAGTGATTCCTGGCCTTTTTTTATCCACCGCTTTATCCAACGCGTCGCTGGTGAGCCACGGAAGGTTTGCCGATAATGGCGGCTTCGCACGCTGTGCTTTTTCCTGCCCGACGAGGCTTACGTTGTCCAAACAAGACCTACGCGCCGTGATACTGGACCAAGCCCGCACCCTGTTTCTGGACGAGGGCGCCAAAGGCCTTTCCATGCGCAAACTGGCAACTGTGGTGGGCGTTACGCCGGGCGCCATTTACTGGCATTTCAAAAACAAGGAAGAGCTGGTCAGCGAAATTTTCCTGGAAGGCGTGCACACCTTCTCGCGCTACCTGAGCCGAGCCCTGACCGGCAAAGACCCACTCGAAAGGCTGATGATCTGCTCGGAAGAATTCCTCGCCTTCGGCCTCGAACAGCCCAGCCATTACGACGTGTTCTTCCTCAACCGCACCCCGCAGATTGACGGTCATGTGGTCGAACAACTGGCCGCATTGCGCCGCGGCAACTTCCAGATGCTCATCGACCGCATCCGCGAATGCCGCGACGCCGGCCTGTTACGCCCCGACGCCGACGTGGAACGCACCGCCACGTTAATGCTCAGCACGTGTCAGGGGTTGATCACCATGCATCGGTTTGGGTATTTGGGGGACAGCGTTGAGCATTTTCAGAAGATTTATCGGAATACGTTTAGGGGGTTGATGCAGGCGATGTTGGTTTAATCCTGCAAATCATTTCCGCGCAGGCGGTGGTCCGACAATTCGGAATCCAGAATTGCATGGCGAACACCGTAACCTGGAACCTCCACCCTCGGACCAACACCACTAGCCCTCCCCAACCGCGCTCCCGATAATGCCAAACGCAAACCCATCCCCTGCAGACCCCAACCATGAACCGCCGCAAAAAAATCAATCAGCTCCTCAAAGCTCACGCGAAAAAAGCCAGCGCCAAACTCGCGCCTAAAAGTAAGCCGAAATACATCAGCAAAGCTGACCGCGCGAAGCTCGCGGCCGAGGCTGAAGGCGCTCCGGTGCAAAGCAGCGAAGCGCAGAGCGAGGGTTGACTCAGCCGAGGGGTTTCTTCAGGAAAAACCGCGACCGGCCTTTGGGAAACTCGGGCAATTCGCCGAACACCCCATACCCCTGCCGCTGATACAGCGCCAACGCCTCGGGGTTAAAGGTGTCCAGCCACGCTCCATGGCAATCCCGTATCAGTGCCTCCCGCTCTGCCGCTTCCAGCAGCTTGCCGCCGAAGCCTTGGCCGCGAAGCGTTTCCGGCACCCAGAGCTTTTCGATAAACAACCAGCCCCACGCCGTGTAGCCGCTCAAGCCGCCAAGCACCTGGCCAGCCGCGTCGCCAGCGCGGAGCAGAACGGCCAACGGCTGATGGCCGGATGCACCGACTTCGCCTTGGTTAAAGGCTCGCAGCCCATCGAGGATCAACTGCTGTGTTTCGGCGCTTGGTGCGTTGGAAATTTCCAGTGTGATCGGTTTCATGGCCAGCCCTCGACGCCGCCTTGTTAGGTCCGGGAAAACAGCAGTTTTAAGCCCGCTGCTGCAAATACCAAGGCTAGCGCACCTTCAATCCAACGCCGCGCGTGGCGGTAAGCACGCACCATGGGCTCGGTCGAGAAGATCAGCGCATACCCACCGAAAATACTCACGCTCAGCACCGCGCACGCGCCCAAGGTGACGGCCACCGTAGAGGATGTGGCGCCTGGCCCGAGACCGAGGGTCATGGTCGCGATCCAGCTGAGGATCGCTTTCGGGTTGGTGAGGTGCATCAGCAGGCCCTGTTTGTACAAGGTAGCCCCGGAAGCCTGTGGCGCGGCGGCCAGTGCTTGTTGATGCCGCTCTTCGCAGGTCAGCGCCGAGCGCCCCGCTTTGTAGGCGAGGAACAACAGGTACGCGCCGCCGATGAGTTTCAGCACACCGATGGCGTGCGCGTAGCTGGCCAGCAACGCCGACACCCCGGAGGCGGCCATCACGCCCCAGAAGAACGAGCCGCTGATAATGCCCGCCGCCAGCATCAGCGCCGGGCGCCGCCCTCGGTGCATGGCCACGCCCATGATGCGCATGTTGCTCGGGCCGGGGCTGGCGGCGCCGAGGGTGTAAACGGTGAGCACCAGCAGCAGGTGGTGGAAGTCGAAAGCCATGGGCCGCGCCTATCAAGCGAATGAGCAGGCAGAAGAATTATCACGTTGGCCGCAGACGCTGCCAGACACAGATGCTTCAGTAAAACTCGACCATCTGTGTGTCTACCCGAGCGCCGGGCATCATTTTTTCGAGCCCGTCGACCAACGCATCGCCGGCCGCTTGCAGTGCTTCGCGGGGCATCGACGGCAGCGCTTCAAGCACAAACCACATGCGCGTGGCGGTGCAGTCCAAGCGGGTGCGCACGCCTTGGCGCCAGTTCCAGCGCCGGCACGTGACGCCAATGTCGTCGCGCCAGATCACTTCGCCCTTGTCCGGCGACTCGTTGGCGGGTGCGCCGTCTTTGAAGGTGTCGAACAGCTCGGTGCCATCGGCCACGGTCAGGCGCGGCGGCCCCACATAGGCGGCCAGGTTTTCGCCACCGACCGGCACGGCGAATTGCAGGCTGATGGCGTTGTACAAATCCACCACCGGATCAATGCTCGGCAATGCGCCGTCGCGCAGCACGCGTTTTCGCAGCGCTTCGGCCGAACACGGCGTGCGCTGCGGTTTGGCGCCGAACAGGCGAAACGTTTCAGCCCATGCCGCGAGGTGCGCGTCAGCCCACGCAGGGCCGCCGGCCGCTACAGCAGCGCAGGCGTTGCGCATGGCCTCGGCGGCCACCTGCGGCTGGGTGATGGGAGCGGCTTCAACGCTGATGTTCAGGGCGCAGAAGCCCGGCGCGAGGGTGGCGATTTCGGCGTCGAGAACAGGCAAAACCAATGACATGTGAACTCCCCGACTCAGCGACGTTTGAGGTTGCGCATGGCGTAACAGCCCCATGCAGCGTCGAGGGTACGGAGGGTGCGAATCAAGGCGTGGAGTCGGTGTTTCAACGGCGTTTTCCTCAGCAGATGTAAGACCAGTGTCGGTCAGCCCGCTGAATCCTCGCTGTTGAAGGCCATCAGGTCTAATGATTAGACCTGATGGCGTATTAGTTTTGCTTATCCCGCTGTCAGGCCGCCGCAGTAGCTGGCGCGGCCAGCGCAAAGCGATTTTTGCCCTGATGTTTGGCTTCATACAGCGCCAGATCGGCACGACGCATCAGGCTGAACAGGGTTTCGTCTGCCAGGTGTTCGGCCACGCCAATGCTGATTGAAAGCGTGACGCCAAGCACCGGCTGGCCATTCACGGCCTCGACAATCCGCTGCGCCAGGGCGCTGGCGGCGCCTGCATCGGCGAGCTGCGCGGCGACGGCAAACTCTTCGCCGCCGAGCCGGGCGACGTTATGGCCGGGGCTTTGTTCAATGAGCACCTTGGCCACTTCCACTAACACGCGGTCGCCCACATCGTGGCCGTGGCCGTCGTTGATCTTCTTGAAGTCGTCGACGTCGAGCATCAGGAAATACAGCGGCACGCGAGGTTCGCTGGCACTAACCGTGGCAGTCAGGCGCTGAATAAATGCGCGGCGATTGGGCAGCCCGGTGAGGGTGTCGCGGTAGGCCATGTCGTGCAGTTGGCTTTGCAGGTCGAACACATCTTTGCGGGTGCGGCACAGCGTGGTGCAGACCATGGTGGCGACCAGCAGGCTGGCGGTTATCAACATCAGCGTAAGGGTCAGGTCGAGCTGCCGATCAAAGCTCGGTTGCACCACGGCAAACAGCGTGGCCCACACCGCAATGCCCGTGCTTAACGCATGGCCCGGATGGGCGTGCATCGCCGACACCGGCAAGCTGAATACCAGGCCAATAGGCAGAAACCAGATGGCCGGATTGCCAATGGCATTGGCCAGCGCACCGAGGCAGGCGGTACACGCGCAGACCAACAACAATCCGCTAAGCCAGAGCTGTTGCGTGGTGCGGGCCCGATAGGTGAGCACGCAGATGCCCGCCGACAGCACGCTGAAGCCGTATAACCAGGGGGAAATGTGTTGGCTTACATTGGCCACGATCAGCACGATCAGGCAGACAGCGGCCGCCAGTATTTCGCTGGACACCACCAGCGGGCGCAGTTGAGCGAAGGACTTCTGCTCAAGGCTTTCTTCGGTTCCGTGCACGCTTACTACCAGAAAGAACGGTCGGGCGCCCATGGTAGCTGAGCGGTGTGACCGGCTCACCTCGTTTCTCAGGTGAACCGGCAACCGCCCTCACGCGCTTAGAAATCCAACGTCAGGCCGGCATAAAACGCACGGCCATCAGCGGGCGCGTGTAACGACTGCTGCACGCTGGCGGTGGCGTCGTACCACACGTATTCGCTGTAGCGATCCGTGAGGTTTTTCACCTGCAGATCCACGCTCACGTCGGCGCTTATCCGGTAGCTCGCGCCGACGTTGAACAAGGCAAAGTCGCCGTACTTGCCGGTGCTGTTGGTGCGTTCCAGGTAGTAGTCGCTTTGCCCGTTGACCCACGCCGACAACTGCAACGCTTCGCTGGCCTGGTAGGTGGAACCCAAGGCATACAGGTGATGGGGCACGTGGTCCATTTCCTGGCCTTTGCTGGCGGGCAGGTTGGGGTTGGGCTTGAGAATTTCCGAGAACTGCCGCGAATACGACGCCCACACGCTGGTGGCCTCGCTGGGGTACACATTGACTTGAATGTCGTAGCCACGGCGCAGGGTTTCGCCGACGTTTTCCGAGTCGCCCACGGCATCGTTGAGTTTGCGTTGCACCTCGTCCGAGGCCTTCTGTTCCCAATAGGCAATGCGCCCGTCCAGCCACGGCGTCGGGTTGAATTTCAGCCCGGTTTCCCAGCCGTCATTGATGGAAGGGTTGAGGTCGTCGCGCTGGCTGGCCAGGCGGTAGCTGGCCGAACCGACACCGATCTGAAAGCTGCGCCCCCAGTTGGCATACAGGCTGGCGTGTTCCCACGGGGCATAGACCACGCTGAGTTTTGGCTGGCGGATCAGGCCGTAGTCGTTGACGTCGGCGCGCTCGCCGGTGAGTTCGTTGCTGTAGTCGCCGTACACCTTGTCCACGCGATACGCCGGAATGATTTTCAGCGACTCGACTGGCTCGATCACCGCCTGCACATAGCCGCCCACCACATCCAGGTCGAACTGCTGATCACGGGTTTGCGCGCTGCGGATGCGCTGCGTGGTGCGGTAACGCCGGCTTTCGTTCTCCTGGCGCTGCACGTCGGCGCCACCTTCCAAGGCGAAGCCATGCAGGTGTTCCACGTCCGGGCGCCAGGTCAGGGTGCTGAGGACGCCGTACTGACGTTCATCGGCCACCCGTTCCTGCTGGGAAACGCTGCGCCAGTATTGGGTCCAGCGCTCATCTTTGAAGGTATTGAGGTAGGCCTTGCTGGCCCACGACAGGTCATGTTCCAGGTTGATATCCAAGTGCAGGCTGGCCTGGTTCATTTCCCGACTGCCCTGGTCGGTGGCGTTGTTGGCGTAGGAGTCGCGCGGGTGATCGTGGGCATCGCGGCGGCTCAGGTAGCCGGCTTCGTCGGCGTCGCCCTGGTAGTGGCGCAGGATCAAGCCGGCGCGCCAGGCGTCTTCATCGGCGGTGTAGAACCACTTGCCGGCGAAGCTCTGGCGGTCGGCGTTGGCATGGTCGCGGTAGCCGTCGCTTTGCTGGTAGGCGAGAAAATAGTTCTGGCTCCAGTTGCCGCTTTCGATGCCTTTGACCACCTGCACTTCCTGAGTGTCGAAGCTGCCGTAGCGCACCCGCAGTTTGCCCTCGTTGCCACCGATGCGGGTGTTGATGCTGGCGTTGCCGGCGATGTTGTGCAGGCCGTAGCGCGGGTCGTTGGTGCCGCGCACCACTTCAATGCTGTCGATATCCAGCGGGAACAGCATGTCGATAAAGGGCATGTTGCCGTCGTTGGTGTTGCTGGGAATGCCGTCGATCAACAGCTTCACGGCGTTCACTTCGCCCTCGCCATTGAAGCCACGAAACGACAACTTGCCGGAGGTGGTGCCCTGGTTGAATTGCGTGAGCATTACGCCGGGCACGCGGTTGAACAGCTCCCAGCTGTATTGCACCGGCTGCTGTTCAATGATGTCGCTGCCGACCACGTCGACCGAGCTGAGAATATTGCGGCTGGCCAGCGGGCCGGCGTTTGGCGCAGTCACCGTAACGGCGCCGAGGGTCAGGGTTGAATCGGCCGGCGTGGCGGCAAAGGTGAAGGCGGGAACGAGCAGAAACAGGCCGCCGAACGAGCGGAAAAATACAGGCGAATAAGCCATCGAATGAAATCCTGAAAAGCCAGATAAGCGGGTGCGCGTTTCTTGCGAAACGGCACATCAACACGGCGCGGCAAGGCGCGCGGGGCAATTCAGGCGATGGGCGGAGCGCGGGGGTTCAGCGAGGGCCAGTTCAGGCGCGGGGGCGGTTGCGCGAAGCTGCGAACGACGATGGGCGCGACGCTGCGCGCGGGGATGTAATCCAACGGCCAGGCGCTGCTATTGACCGCCACCGCCGCTGCAAACGAGGAACACAGCGGGCAACTGACCTGGTCGAGATGAACGCTTTGCGTGTCCGAGCCGGTCAGCTCCAAGCCTGCACCGCTGTCGGTCGACACCGAGCAGAAGCCCCCGCCCAGGCCACTGAGGTTTAGCGCGCTCATCTGGCCGTGATGGATACCGCACGCGAACAGACTGAACAGCACGCTGGCGTACAGCATCCATGCAGTCAGTGAGCGAGTGTGGCGGGCCATTTTCATGGGGCGCGACTCTAGCACCGCGCTTTGGCAACGAACAGGCAGCGCAGTGGGCGCAATTGCCGCATGGAACATGCGTGCGCCCTACCCTGCGTTTACATCGACGCGTATTGAATCGCCGCCGTGCCGGAGCGCCAGGTGCTTGGGTTGGTGCCTTCGGTTTTCAAAAAGGTGCGACAGAAATGCGCCTGGTCGCAGAAGCCGCATTCAGCACCGATCTGGGTCAGGCTCTTGTCGGAGTTGGCAATCAATTGCTTGGCCTGAGCCATGCGCTGCTGGTGAATCCATTCTTGCGGCGACAGCCCAGTGGTGCGTTTAAAGGCCCTGGAAAAATGGCTGCGCGACATGGCGCACGCCTCTGCCAATTGCGGAACGGTTAATCGACAGCCGAGGTTTTCCGCAATCATCTGTTTAGCCAATCGTTCGCGCCAAGGCGCTAAACCACCGATTACTTGAGTCTGTTTGGACTGTTCGAAATGATCAGCCGTGGGCAAAACATAGGCGCGCGAAAGACTCGCCATAACAGATTCTCCTGAAATGGATATAAGGATTGGGTGCACAAATAATGGGCAGAAAGTTAAAGGCGACTGACTTGCGAGCCGCGGTGTTGCTGGCGTCCGCTGCTAGCTAGCGCGGCGCTCGTTATGTATCGAATTATCGTTGTTTGTTGTTTCAACTTAGCGAGGTTAACAACAGCTAATTCAAAGCAGCTGATTCAAATCGCTTGCCGGTTCCTCTTCTGTAAATAATTAACCAGTACGACACCGGCACTGCACAGCACTAAATAAACCGCCGCCGTCAACAAATAGAACTCCACCAATTGGCCATTGCGTTGGCCTATTTGCCCGGCCGCGCCGAGAAAGTCGTTGAGGCTGATGACGTACACCAGCGACGTGTCTTTGAGCAGCCCGATGGTTTGGCTGACCAGCGCCGGGCTCATGTTGCGCAGCGCTTGCGGCATCACGATCAGGCGTAGGCACTGCAGGGTGCTCATGCCCAACGCTTTGCCAGCCGCCATCTGCTCGCCCCTCACGCTGTTGATGCCGGCGCGCACCACTTCGCAGAAGTAGGCGGACTCGGCCAGCACCAGCGCAATGATCGCCGAGTACATCGCCCCCACCGTCAGGTAGGGGTTGCCCGTGATCGCCCTGAGCACAAACGGCATCAGAAAAAACATCCAGAAAATCGTCAAAATCAGCGGAATGGCGCGGAACAGATTCACATAGCCCGCCGCCAATCTCGCCAGCGGCCTCGGCCCGTAAATTCGCACCACGGCCAACACGCAGCCCAGGGAAAAACCCAGCACCAACGCGACGGCCACCAGCAGCAGCGTGGTCTGCAAGCCCTGCCACAAATAAGGCAGCGCCGGCACGATGCCGCTCCAATCGAATGCGTAACTCACCTGAGCGCCCCGGCTTCGCGCAGCTCGGGCACCGCCGTCTTCATTTCCAGGTGGCGCATCAGCAGCACGACGGCGTAGGTGATGCCCATGTAAATCAAGGTCGCGGCAATAAACGACTCAAACGGCTGACCGGAAAACTCACTGATTTGCCGGCTCTGGCCGGTCAGCTCCATCAACCCGATGGTCAAGGCCGCCGCCGAGTTCTTGAACACGTTCATAAAGTCCGACGTCAACGACGGCAGCACCACGCGAAACGCCTGCGGCAGCAGCACAAACCGGTACACGCCCCAGCGCCCGAACCCCATGGCCCGCGCCGCCATCGCCTGTTCCGCCGACACCGATTGCAGGCCGGCCCGCACCTGCTCTGCCACGCCCGCCGTGGTGTACAGCGTCAAGCACATCACCACGCTGAGGAACTGGTTCAGCATCGGGTTCATCTGCTTCAGCGCATCGCCCCAGGTTGGTGGCAACAGCTCGGGCACCACGAAGTACCAAAGGAACAACTGCACCAGCAGCGGCGTGTTGCGAAAACAGTGCACATACACCGCCGCGCTCCAGCGCAAGGCTTTGTTGGCCGAGCCTCTGGCCATGCCGGTGAGCGTGCCCAGCCCCAGCGCCAAGCCCCACGACAATAACGACAGCACCAGCGTCCACAGCACGCCCTCGGCCAGGAGCACTCCATACAGGCCTTCGCCCGTGATAGAGGGTTTGAAAAAGAAGCTCCAGTCCCAGCTGTAGTTCATAAACGTGCGGTCCTGAAAGGCTTACTGAAGCGCCCGGTCGTTGGGATTTTGGTACAGCTTCGCGTTTTCGGCCGACAGCGGTGCGTGTATTTGCAAGCCGCCTTTCACGTTGATTCGGGTGTTGAAGTACTTGTCGTAGAGCTGGTGCATTTCTCCGGACTTCTGCATACCGACGATCACCTCATCGGCGAGTTTTTTGAACGCCGGGTCGTCTTTGCGCAGCATGCAGCCGTAGGCTTCGAGCGACTGCGGCGTGCCGACCACGGTCCACAGCTCGGGCTTTTTCGCGGTCGCGATGTTGCCGTAGAACATGATGTCGTCGCCCATCGAGGCCACTGCGCGGCCGGTCTCGACGGTGGTGAAGTTGGAGATGTTGTCTTTCGATAACAGGATGCGGATATCGAGGTTTTTCTCGCTATTCAGGCTACGCAGCAAGCGTTCAGAAGTGGTGCCGGCTTCAACCACTACCGACTTGCCGGCCAGGTCGGCGAAGTCGTGAACGCCGGAATCTTTGCGGGTTAACAGGCGCGTGCCGACGACAAAAAAGGTATTGGAGAACGCCACCTGTTTCTGCCGCTCGGTGTTGTTAGTGGTGGAGCTGCATTCCAGGTCAACGGTTTGGTTAGCTACCAGGGCAATACGGGTTTGCGGCGTGAGATTGAGGGTGTTGATCTGGAGAGCCTGCAAACCCAGCTCCTGCTGTGCACGCTGGGCGATGCGCTGGGAAATCTCCCAACCGAAGCCGGCATGGTTGCCGTTGTCGTCGATGAAGTTGAACGGCGTCGAGGCTTCGCGGGTGCCGAGGGTGATGGCGCCGGTCGCTTTGATTTTGTCCAACGTGCCGGCGGCATGCGCCAGCCCCAGTTGAGCCACCAACAATAGCGGAGCGAGTGCCAAGACCTTGTTCATCGTATGTGCTGCCCTGTGGTTATTTTTTCGAAAGCGTCGCAAGCGCCAACTCAAGGTCACGCTGCAACTGGTCCAAGGGTTCCAGGCCGATATGCAGACGCACGATCCATGGCGATTGTTTCCACGGCACCGAGGTGCGGCTGGCGCTGATGTTGGCCAAGGCCACCAGGCTTTGCGTACCGCCCCAACTGGCGCCGATCTGGAAGTGCTTCAGGCTATCGACAAAGCGCTCGATGCGGGCTTGATCGGTTTCACGGAGCGTCAAACTGATCACGCCGTTGCCGCCGCTGAAGTAGCGCTTGAAGCGCTCGTGCTGGCTGTCGCTTTCCAGTGCCGGGAAAAATACCTGCTCCACGGCCTCGACGCCTATTAGCCATTTGGCGATGTGGTAACCGCGTCTGGCGTGTTCGGCCAGACGTACCGGTAGCGTCTGCAAGCCGCGCAATACCAGGTACGCGTCGCTCGCCGCAACGCCGGTGCCCAGCGCCATGAACGCCGTTTTCAGGCGCTCGAACAGCTTGCGGTCTTTCACCGTGCACACGCCCATGCACACATCGGAGTGGCCGCTGGCGTATTTCGACAGCGCGGTGCTGACGATGTCGACGCCATGCTCGAAGCAATTGATCTGCCCAAAACCCCATGCGTTATCCATCAACACCAGGCTTCCGTTCTTGTGCGCTTGTGCTGAGATGACCGAAATATCCTGAATTTCCATGGTGTAAGAGCCCGGCGACTCCAGCACCACCAGACGCGTTGAAGGCGTTAGCCACGGTTCGATAGTGGCCGCGTCGGCCGGGAAAAACGTGTGGGTGATGCCGTACTGCGCCAGCAGCGAGGTGCACAGCTCGCGCGTTGGGCCGTACACGCAGTCGGCCAGCAACACGTGATCGCCTTGCTTGAGCAGGGCCAGCATCGGGTGCGTGACGGCAGCCAGCCCTGAGGGCACCAGCAAGCTGAACTCGCCACCCTCGATGACCGCCAATTGCTTCTCTAGCGCCCGCCCGGTTGGCGTGCCGTACAGGCCGTAGCTGAAGCCGTCGAACATGCGCTCCGAACGGTTCAAAAAGCTGCGCGCCGAGGTGTAGGTCAGCGTGGACGCATGGTGAACCGACATATTCAGCGCCGTGAACTCGGGCATAAGCGCGCGAATGGGGCGAAGGTCAGCGGGCAGAAAGAGTGATTTCACGGAGGGCCTTTGGCGTGCCAGGTTCTTAGGGTTGGGAAATTGACGGATTGCACGTATAACTTCCAATGCGAAGATGTCTTGCATCAATTCATATTTGATATAGGTAAAGCATGAACCCCCGTCAGATCGAAGCGTTCCGAGCGGTAATGGTGACGGGCAGCACCGTGCGCGCGGCCGAGCTGATCCACACCTCGCAGCCGGTCATCAGCCGCCTGATCGGCCAACTGGAAAGCAACTTGCGGTTCAAACTGTTCGAGCGCGAATCGTCGCGGCTGCGGCCAACGCCGGAAGCCAAGTCGCTATTCGTCGACGTGGAAAAGCTCTACTCCGGCATGGATCAGCTGGAGAAAAAAGCCAAAAGCCTGCGCGAAGGCCGCAGCGGTTTGCTTTCTATCGCCTGCCTGCCTGCCATGGCTTATGGGCCGATGCCGAAATTTCTCGCCGAGTTGCAGCGCCAGTTGCCTGACCTTTCGGTGCGCCTGGATATCTGCTCCTCCAACGAGGTGCGGGAACTGATCGCCAGTGGCCGCTGCGACATCGGTTTTGCCGCCGAAGAAATCGACACCCACGGCATCGTCGCCCGCAGCATCGCCCGCCGCCGTGCGTTGCTGGCGGTGCCGGTGGACCATCCGGTAGCGACGATGAGCGAAGTGTCGGTGCTGGACCTGGCCGACTATTCGTACCTGGGCTTGTCGTCCACCGACTCGACCCAACGCTTTCTCAACGGCGTGATGGCCGAAGCCGGCAAGGCCCTGCGCATCACCATCGAAACGCCGTACACGCTGACCATCGCCTCGCTGGTGGTCAGCGGCGCCGGGGTCGGGCTTGTCGACCCTATCGCCCTGGAAGCGTTCGAGTGGCCGGGGCTGAAACTGCTGCCGCTCAAAGAAGATATCTACTTCAATACGCTGGTGATCCACAGCGCCACGGCGCCGCTGTCCGCGCCGGGCAATTTGCTGGTGAGCATCGCCGAGCGCCACCTGGCCGGCCACTGACGGTGGACGCCGGACAATAGCGTTGCAACCCCCTACTCTTTGCCACTCGCCAAGCCGGATGTCGTCATGGATAGATTTCAGGAAATGAAGGTGCTGCTGGCCGTCACCGAGGCCGAGAGCTTTGCCGGCGGCGCCAAGCTGCTGGGCATGTCGCCGCCCAGCGCCACCCGCGCCATCGCCGCGCTGGAAAGCCGCCTGGGCACCGTGCTGTTGGCGCGCAACACCCGCAGCCTGCGGCTTACCGAAGCCGGGCGGCGCTATGTGGAAGACTGCAAACGCATCTTGCTCGAGCTTGAAGAAGCCGAGGAACTGGCCGCCGGCAGCGCCCTGCGTGCGCGCGGCAACCTGACGGTGACGGCGCCGGTGATGTTCGGCGAGCTGTACGTGATTCCGCTGATCACCAGCTATTTGGCCGCGCACCCGCAGGTGTCGGTGAACGCGCTGTTGGTCGATCGCTTGGTGCACATGGCCGACGAAGGCGTCGATGTGGGCCTGCGCATCGGCCAGTTGCCCGAGGGCAACTTCAACGCCTTGAAGGTCGGCGACATTCGCCCGGTGGTGTGCGCCGCGCCGGCCTTTCTCGACCGTGTGGGCAGGCCGACAAAGCCGGAAGACTTGCTCGGCGCGCAGGTGGTGATGTCGTCGGCCAGCACCTTGTTAGCGCACTGGTATTTCAATGGCCCGGATGGCAGCCAGAGCGTGACGCCGCAGCCGCGTTTGGTGGTCAGCTCCAACCAGGCGGCCATCAATGCCGCGCGCATGGGCTGGGGGTTTACCTGCGTGTTGTCGTACCAAGTGGCCGAAGCGGTCGCCAAGGGCGAGCTGGAAATTGTGCTGAGCGCATTCGCCACCGCGCCCATTCCTGTGCACCTGGTGTACCAGAGCGGCAAACAGGTGTCGGCGAAGGTGCGCACGTTTGTCGACCATTGCTACGAGCGCCTGGTGAACGACCCGGCGCTGCAACAGCTCAGCGCCTCGTAACGCCATGAGCACCCTGCCCAACCGCCACCAACAGATGCACGCGTTCGCCACCGTGGCCCGCACGGGCAGCCTGGCAGCGGCGGCGCGTGAGCTGAAGGTGTCCACCGCCACGCTGATGCGCACCGTGGCGGCCTTGGAAGCGCGGCTTGGCGCCACCTTGTTGAAGCGCAGCCCACGCGGGGTCAGTTTGAGTGCCGTGGGTGAACAATTTGCCGAGCGCTGCCAGTTGATTCTTGCGCAAACCGCCGAGGCTGAACGCTCCGCCAGCGGGCTGCACAGCGACGCTGCCGGCAGGCTGACGGTGTCGATGCCACTGCTGATGACCCATCAAGTTTTTATGCCGCTGGCGCTGGACTACCTCGACGCCTTCCCCGACATGCAACTGCTGACCCAGGCGCGCGAAACCCTGCCCAAGCTGCTCGATGACGGCATCGACGTGGCGCTGGTGGTGGGCCATCTTCCCGACTCCTCAGGGTTTGCCGTGCAGGTCGGCGAGGTGCGGTCGATCATCTGCGCGGCGCCTGCCTACCTCGCGCAGTGGGGCGTTCCTCAGAGCGCCGAAGCGTTGAAAAACCACCGCACCCTGGTCGCCAGCGCCACTGGCCAGGGTGCGGAATGGCGACTGCATGGTGAGAGCGGCACGCGCTCGGTACGCACCACGCCGGTGCTCACCTGCTCCACGCAACAAGGCGCCATTCAGGCGGCGGTGGGCGGCCTGGGGCTGGTTCGCTGCCTGCGCTACGAAGCCCACCACGAGCTGCAGAACGGTTTACTCGAACCGGTGCTGCAGGCCTTCCCGGCGCCGCTGTTGCCCGTGCACCTGACCTACCGCGAAGGGCGCAAAGCCAACGGGCGGGTGCGCAGCTTCATCGACTTTATCGCCCCACGCCTGCGCGCCCATCCGGCCTTTCGCCCCTGAACGCGGCCGGTTATTTCACAAACTGAAATTCTGCATTGCCCGGCGTGGCGATTCTGCTCAACGGCCGGCGGGCGCAGCATGCCTGCACAGCGTCACATTCAGTCGACGCCCCCTTTAGCGGAGTGCACCCCATGCCACAGCAGCCGATCACCCTTTACCACTTTCCCCTCTCCGGCCACGCCCACCACGTGCAGCTGATGCTGTCGCTGATGAACCTGCCGACCGAGGTGGTGTTCGTCGACCTGGCCAAGGGCGCGCACAAGCAACCAGAATTCCTCAAGCTCAACCCGTTCGGCCAGGTGCCGGTGATCGACGACAACGGCACCGTGCTCGCCGACTCCAACGCCATTCTGGTGTACCTGGCGAAAACCTACGGCGAAGGCCGCTGGCTGAGTGAAGAACCCGCTGCCGCCGCGCGCGTGCAACGCTGGTTGTCGGTGGCCGCCGGGCAAGTGGCATTCGGGCCGGCAGCGGCACGGTTGGTGACGGTATTCGGCGCCTCGTTCAATGCCGAGGAAGTGATCAACCGCGCCCACACCCTATTCGCCATGATGGAACGCGAACTGGCCAACACCGCCTTCCTGGCCGGTGCCGAGCCGAGCATCGCCGATGTCGCGAACTACAGTTACATCGCCCATGCGCCCGAGGGCAACGTGTCGCTGGAGGCCTACCCGAACTTGCGCGCGTGGCTGGCGCGAGTGGAAGCGTTGCCGGGTTTTGTGCCGATGCCGCCGACCGCCGCCGGCTTGCTCGCCAACTGATCGTCGCGCCCCGCTGCCGGTCAGCCCGGCAGCTCACAAGGAAGATCGCCCATGGAAACCTTGCCCAAACACCGCCGTTCGCCCTGGCATGACGGCGAACGCGTTCTGCAGCAGAAAGTGGGCGTGCTCGAGCGCATGGAAGTCGCCGGCCAGAAGTTTATTCGCGACTACATGCCCGACCAGCACCGCGAGTTTTACCAGCAGCTGCCGTTCATGATCGTCGGCGCTGTGGACGATGCCGGCCGCCCCTGGGCGACCCTGCTCGAAGGCGAGCCTGGTTTTGCCCACTCCGCCGATGCCAAGCAACTGAGCTTGAACACCGCTCTGGATCCGCAAGACCCCGCCGCCTCTGGCCTTCAAACCGGCAACGCGCTGGGCCTGCTGGGCATTGAGCTGCATACGCGGCGGCGCAACCGCATCAATGGCGTCATCACCCACGCCTCGGCGCAGCAACTGGATATCGCCGTGGAGCACGCCTTCGGCAACTGCCCGCAGTACATCCAACAGCGCGCCTACACCCGCGTTGCCGATGACGCGGCCGGCAAACCGGCACGCCAGGACTTCACCGCACTGGATGCCGACGCCACGGCCGTGATCACCAACGCCGACACCTTTTTTGTCGCCAGCTACGTGGTGCATGAAGACGGTCAGCGCTCGGTGGATGTGTCGCACCGTGGCGGCCGGCCGGGGTTTATTCAGGTGGAAGGCAACCGCCTGACCATTCCCGACTACGCCGGCAACCTGCACTTCAACACCCTGGGCAACCTGCAAACCAACCCGCAGGCCGGGCTGCTGTTTGTCGACTTCACCACCGGCGATGTGCTGCAACTGAGCGGCCATACCGAACTGGTGCTGGAAAGCCCGCTGATCACCGCGTTCGAAGGCGCGGAACGGCTGTGGACCTTCGACGTGCAGCAGGTGGTGCGCCGCCCGGCAGCGCTGTCGCTGCGCTGGCAGTTCCAGAGTTTCGCGCCCACCAGCCTGATGACCGGCACCTGGGCCGACGCTAACCAGCGCCTGCGCCAGACCGAAGCGCGCAAGCAATGGCACCCGTGGCGCATCGCCCGTGTGGAACAGGAAAGCCACGACATTCGCTCGCTGTACCTGGAGGCCGTCGATGGCGGCGCCGTCAGCTTTCTGCCCGGCCAACATATTCCCGTGCGCCTGCACCTCGGCAATGGCGACAGCGTGGTGCGCACCTACAGCGTGTCCAGCGCGCCGGCCGATGGGCATGTGCGTATCAGCGTTAAAGCCCAGGGCCCTGCATCGCGGCATTTGCATGAGCAACTGAACCCCGGTGACGTGCTGGACATCCGCCACCCGCTCGGCAGCTTCACCTTGAAAACCGACGCCGCGCGGCCGGTGGTGTTGATTGGCGCGGGCGTTGGCATTACGCCGCTGCTGTCCATGGCCCGCGAACTGGTGGCGCAGATCGACAGCGGGCAACGGCAACAGCCCGTGTTTCTATTTCAAGGCGCTAGAAGCCTGGCCGACCTGCCGTTTCAGCAGGAACTGCAAGCCCTTCAACAGCGGGCCAATGGCCTGTTCCAGCTCACGCGCGCGCTAAGCACTGCCGGCGAACAGGCGACGTTGGGCGTGGATTTTGAACTGGCCGGAAGGTTGAGCATTGGCCAAATCAAAGCGCGTCTACCGCTCGACGATTACGACTTCTACCTCTGCGGCCCGGCGGCGTTTACCCAGGATATTTACGACGGCCTGCGCCAGCTGAACATCCCCGACGCGCGCATTCATGCCGAAGCGTTCGGCCCGTCCACCTTGCGCCGCCAAGGCGACGAGCAGCGCGCCACCCTCGTGCAACCGCCGCCCGCCACCACGCCCGTGCCGGTGTACTTTGCCAACTCCGCCAAAGAAGCACGCTGGACCCCACAAAGCGGCACGCTGCTGGAACTGGCCGAAAGCCGTGGCCTGAACCCCGACTTCAGCTGCCGCGGCGGCTCGTGCGGCACCTGCCGCACCCGGCGCATCAGCGGCCAGGTGCACTACCCCGACCCGCCCGCCCAATTGCCCGACGACGACATGGTGCTGATCTGCTGCGCCGTGCCGGCCGACAGCGAAAACGGCGTTCAGCCGCTGGTTCTGGACCTTTAAGGAGACGCGTGATGCGCACACTGACCTTCAACGACGCCGTGTCGCCCTGGCACGACCACGCCGACGAACCCAGCGCGCTGCCCTGCACCAGCTCGGAACGCGAACTCAGCTACATGCTGCCGCAGCTGGTTTCACCCTATGAATGCCAGACGCGGCCTTTCATCCCCGACGGCCTCGCCCGCCTGCGCGCCTGGTTCGCGGGTATGTTCGCCCAGCATTAACGCGTCGGCGCCTCGCCCTTTACCGTGGTGCGGAACATCTCGCGGCGCATGCCGTGGTAATCGGAAATCGGCATATGCCAGGTGCTGCGGTTATCCCAAATTGCCAAGGTGCCCCGGCGCCAGCGCATGCGGCAGGTGAAGGCTGGGGAAGTGGCGAGGCTGAACAAATAATCCAGCAACGGCTGCGCCTCGGGCGGGCGCAACCCTTTGATGCCCGAGGTGTAAGCCGGGTTGATAAACAACACCTGCTTTCCGGTTTCCGGGTGACGCGTCACCAGCGGATGACTGCGCGCCTCGTGGGAGGCGTCGCTGCCATAGCGGATCTGCATGTTCTCCAACAGCGCGTTGTGATTGGCGTTTTTCCCGTAGGCGCGCTCCGGGCTGTGCTCGGCTTCCAGCGGCGCCAGCAGCGCTTTCATGCCAGGCGACAGCCATTCATACGCCAGCGCCAGATTGGCGAAACAGGTATCACCGCCGTAGGCCGGAATATCGTGGCCGTACAGCAACGTGAAAGCGGGCGGGCATTCCTGGAACGTCCAGTCCGTATGCCAGGCACCACCAAACACGAACGGCGCTTTTTCGTCCGCCTCCTTCACCACATGCACAACATGAGGATGGTCTTCCATGCAGGTGACGTAAGGCTCGCGGCCGAACTCACCGAACTGCTGCGTCACCCGTTCAAGGTCGCTGACACTTAGCGATTGCCCATGGATAAACAGCACCTTGTGACTGAGCAGCGCCTGGCGCAGCTCGGCAAAACCTTCGGCGTTCAACGCGCGTAAATCCAGCCCCTCGACATCGGCGCCCAGCGCGCCAGTGGTTGGCGTCGCGCTGAAATATTCATAGCGGCCGGGTGGATTGCTGCTGGGTAGCGTGTAGATGAATTCGCTCATTTTTTGTTGTTCTCGCCGCGATCAGGTGAGCACAGCATGGGACGGCGAAGCAGGCGGCTCCATGATCATTCCTGCCATTTCATGATGAACACTGCCAGCGGTTGGACTATAAGAAATGCCATAACAACAAGAGGCTCGCCCCATGAACTGGCGCCAACACCGCACCCTAACCGGCGTGCGCTACCTGCTCGACACCGCCCAGGCCGAAGGGCTCGACGCCCGCAGTTGCCTGAAAGGCAGCGCCATCACCCTTGCCGACGTGCACACCAGCACCGCCCAGATTGAAGCCTGGCAAGAACTCGCCGTCATCCGAAACCTGCTCGAACACTGCGACCGCCCCGGGCTGGGGTTTCTCGCCGGCCAGCGCTACCACCTGACCTCACTCGGCCTGCTCGGCTTCACCATGCTCGCCAGCCGCACCCTGCTCGAAGCCGTCGCCTCCTTCAGCCGCTTCCAACTGATGGCACTCACCCTCTGCCCCACCCGCCTGGAACGCGACCGCCGCGGCATGTGGCTGCTGTTCGACTCCAGCGTATTGCCCCGCGACACCTGCGCCTTCGTCGTCGAACGCGGCCTGGCCGGCTCACTGCAAATCACCAGCGAACTGCTCAAACGCCAAGCCACACCCCTGACCGTGGAAATGACCGCCAGCGGCGGCGTAGCGCACAGCGCGTTCCCCTACGGCGTCAGCGTGTCGGCCGAGCGCGACGGCATTCTGTTCTCCACCCAGGAACTGCAAAGCCCCCTCCCCCAAGCCCACATCGACGCCCAGCTACAAGGCGAACAATGGTGCCAAGCGCAATGCCAGGAAATCGCCCATCCACAAACCAACGGCCCTACGGCCGGCCAAGTCCAGACCATCCTCATGGCCCACCCCGACACCCTGCTCGCCTGCCGCACCGTCGCTGAACGCTTAGGGCTTTCCGAACGCACCTTGCACCGACGTTTGGCCAGTGAAGGGCACTCGTTTCAGCAGCTCAATGAACAGATAAAAAAGCGCCTGGCCAAACGGCTACTGAGCGAATCGCGGCTGGACGTGAACGCTGTGGCACAGCGATTGGGGTACGCGGAAGCCGCAAGTTTCTCGCGGGCGTTTAGTCGGTGGACCGGGTATTCGCCGGGGTATTGGCAGCGCGTGGGTGGGGGGAATTGAGAGTTGGGTTTCGGGCGATTGTTGTTTTGAGGGATCGCGGCTAAAGCTGCTCCTACAGGGAGCCGTAATCGACTTTGAGAGCTGCTGGGCGGCGTTGCGATTGGTCGAGATTAGTTTTGCTCGAATACGCGGATTCCAGACCATTACGCTGCCCCGTAGGAGCTAGCTTGCTAGCGAACCCTGCAAATGAAATTCAAGCATTCCTTTTCCAGGGTTCGCCACCAAGGTGGCTCCTACAAAAGCAGGAGCGACAGCCTGTAGGAGCGGCTGGGCGGCTTTCCGATCAGCCGAGATTGGCCGAGGCTGCAAGACATATTATTCCACTCTAAATTAGAGCTTCTTATTCCGCTCCCTTTTCTCCTCTGTTACTCCATAGCTACCACTATTTCGTCCCGAGCTTTAGAAGTACAAACTCAAAAAGCAGGTCAGTAGGTATTAGAGATTCAAAAATATGAATGCTTTCGTCACTAGATTTCTCCACGAAACCCTCCTCATCCAACAACGCGGAGAAATCAATAATCCAATCCATATTTGGAATGCGATTGGCTCCTTTGACCTCAAAGCCTTCAATGCCAAGAATTGCGACATCATTTAACTTACAATATTGGATCAGTCGAATTGAAGCAAAAAAATCAAACAAAGGGATTCGTTCCACAACAAGGCTGGAGCGATAGGTAGTGTTTCTGCAGAAACTTCGACTGTGATCATTCCCATAGCGCAATCCATTCCAGGTCGTTTTTAGTTGGACTTGCACTATAGCTCCCGCCCGATCACTTAACTACGCAATATCCGTATTTTGCGATGAACCCCAGTCGCAGAAAGGTAAATGGGGCAGCTCGAACCACCCCTTTCCTCTTTAAGCTTGCGCCAATGAGTACAATCTTTCTCTCTCCTCGACGGTGTCCAGCCGGTCGAACCCCCTAACAAAGTTCATTAACTCGAAATCTAGATTACAATTAAACTTCCACAATGCCGTAGCGCTAACTCGCTGAACGAACTCCAATCCATCTAAAATATTTTCTGACTCTTCAAACCTTAAACCTTTCAGCTCACCCATCAGCTTTTTGAGCAGACTAAGCACATACCCTTTACATCCCAAAGAGAAAAGCTCCTCGTGCATTGCAGGCTCATTACGTAAAAAATCTTCTGAAAAAGCCAGATCCCCATCAATATAATTTATGCAGACCTCCAAGACAGGAAGCCGTCTTCCATTCTGACGCCTAAATAGAAAATAAATTATCTTCATGGAAATTTCGCACATTATTTACCTACCTCATTGTCGGAGACGCCACACTTCTTTGATGACTGGTTTTAGAAGCCATCTCCATTGAGTTATTCGTATAACGATAGAGTCCTGCCATCCCGTCCGGGGTAACCGCTGGGGAAAAGGGGCAAATTTATTATTGAACCATGAATTAAATAAACTTAACGGATCCGCCTTTTTTCCTCTTGGTTCCGGCATTACCCATCCGATAAAAGCGTGAGATGTTTACGTTATTTTTGTATATTAGGGATAAATACTTCGACCTCATTAAAACTGCGAAAAGCGTGGCAAATCTCAACCAGGTCCGCCGGACATATATTATAAAGCCGCAAATATAAACTGCTAATTTTATCGTTTCTATCGCAAATAATCAGCATATCCATCTTACGACCAAGGTACTTTTTAATACCAGAATAGGTCTCGACAAGTTCAAGACCGAAAACATTTATCAAGCAATCTGCCAAATCGTTTGACAATCGTCTAGAACTTATAAACTCCCACCCGTTCTCGCCGAGAAGTTTTTGCGCACCATCCGGAATTATAAAAACCGCTTGATATGGCCGTTTCATTGCATTACTCCCATACCTCTACAGGTATCTTATCTAAGCCCGCTTTCTTGGCCGCCTCAGTTCTATGATGGCCGTCTTGGATTTCTAATCGCCCTGTACTAGGGTTTCTCCAAGCGTCAACAGGCTTGCTCGGATCAAATCCATTCTTCTCCATATCCTTGGCGAGTCGCTTGATTTGTGATCCAGACATTTCAGACTTGGTCTGAACAGGTATAAGGTTTCTAGGATCCTCATGGATGAGCTTAGGAACTAGCTTATCGGTAAACGTTGTGCCAGATAGCCCTTTTACCCCCCCGGCCAACCCACCCACCAACCCCAGCGTCAAACCCAGCAACATCTCCTGCTGGTAGCCAGGATCCGTAAGCATGAACACGTAATTCTCGAGCGCTTTTGCGGTGTCGCCTTGGTGGGCGTACAGCAACGAGGAAGACAGGTTCAGTTGCCATTGCGGAGCGGTTTTATAGCCTTCCTGAATGCCTGAGGGAGATGAGACGAACATCTGATATTCGGCAGGCTCCATGATCATCCACGGTTTGCCTGACTCATCCAGCAGGGTGTAGCTGACGATGTTTCCCTCAGCGTCTTTATTAAGCGCTACGTTGCCCAGCGACTGACTGGTGACGCCGCCAACTTTCAGAACCGTCGAGCAACCTGACGCCGAAGGGTCTTTTCTACAGCCGTCGTATCGCTCTTCGAATTCATCCCAGTGGGCCATGAGGTTGTATTCGGTCGCATTCTTCGCAACCCATGACCCCGTCTGCAGGTCCTGCTCATCCCCACCCTGAACCGTCGCGGTCATCACGCCGATAAGCTGTGAGTTCATCACCAGCAGGGCTTTCTTGTGGTCGGGGTCCATCTGGCCGTACTGGTTGGCCAAGGCATCGACCACGGCCTCGTTGACGCCCGCAGCCAAGGCGCCGGTTTTGAAGCTGCCACCCGCTGCTTCGGCTGCCAGGCCGCCCATGACGGCGTGCAGGGCGATCTTGGTCGGGCTGCCGTCTTTGAGGTCCCAGTTGGTTGCGCTGGTCAGGTCGCCGATCAGGTTGAAGCCGGCGGCTGCGAATGTGTTGGCGAGCGAGGCTTGCAGGGCGTCGCCCAGGCTTCCTTCGCGGCCCAGCATTTTGTTCAACACCGCCGAGGTGCTGTTTTGCAGCATCTGGTTGGCGGCGAATTGCCCAACGCCTTGCAGGCTGCTGAGTCCGCCGCTGGCGTTGGCGACGCCGACGGCGCCGGTGTTGGCCAGGGCGCCGTTGGTGGCGTCGGTGAGGGCTGGGGCCGGGCCGGTGGTGGTGCCGGTCCAGTCGTTGAAAATGCCAGCGGTCAAGCCGGCGGTTATGCCGGCGACGGCGTAGTTCTTAAGGCTGTTGCTGCTGAAGGTTTCTTTGGCGGCGGCGGCGAGGTTGCCTTTGTTGTTGATGGTGCTGACGGTGGCTGTGCCAGCAGCTGAGGTGAGCATGGCCGAGCCGGCGACGTTGGCCCAGCCGGCAGCGGTCGCGTCTGCGGCCACCGTGGCGGCCGTACCCGCAGCGAAAGCGCCACCTCCGGCACCGCCTGCGAGCGTGCCGATCAGCCCGGACGCCGCGCCTGCGGTGAAGTAGGCGACGATGATGATAATGACGATGGTGGCCGGTCCGCCCAGGCCGGAATGGCTGTCGTGCCATTTGTCATCCAGCTCTTTGACCTGCCGCCAGTCGACGTCGCCGCGCGCTTCGACGTCTTTTAGCCAGGCCATGCTCGGGTCGGCTTGCACCATGGCGTCGATGGATTGGCTGACGGTTTCTTTGTTGATCTGCTTGACGTCGATGTGCAGACCTTTGACGGCCTCGATGAGCACTTCGCCCTTGGCGCTGAGTTGGCTCTGGCGCAGGGTTTCGTCGACGCGGCCTTTGTTGTCCAGGCTGGTCCACACCCAGCTGTTGCTGCTCTTTTCGTGACTTTCGGAGTGGCTGTCGGCTACCGCTTCGAAGGTGATGGCGCCGCCGCTGTCGAGGCTCAGGTCGCCAGCGCTGTCGAGGGTGGCTTTGCGGTAGAGCTGGTCGCCGCCACTCTCCAGGGTCAGGTCGCCGCCTGTGGTGATGGCGCTACCGACATTGCGCACATCGGTCACTTCATCGCGCTTGGCGGATTTTCGGCCCCATGAGCCTTTTTTCGATTTGTCGCTAAGGCTGTAGTCGCTGTCTTCGGCAGAGATAACGGCCAGTTGCTCACCGGCGTAGAGGTAGGCTTCCTTCCCGGCCGTTAGCTCGCTGGCGCTGATGATCAGGTTGTTGTCCGCGCTGACGCCCAGGTCGCCTCCGGCTTCAATCACGCTGGCTTGCTGGCGGACGGTGCCGGTTTCTTTGGTGACCTTCTTGCCGTTGCCTTTGTAGCGGTACTCGCTGCTGGATTCGTTGGCGGCGGCGCTGAGGGTGACGTCGTGGCCGGCTTGTAATGCGATGCCGCCACCGGCTTTCATCTCGCTGGCGATCACGGCCAAGTCGTTGCCTGCCTTGATCTGAAGGTCGCCGCCCACTTGCACATCGCTGCCGTACTGGGACGTGCTGCTGGTTTCCCAGGCGTGGCGCCTGTCTTTGCGCATCTGACTGTCTTGGGCTTCAGCCGAGCCGATCACCACGTCGCCACCGGCTTTCAGTTCGGCGTTGCCGCCGGCCTTCAACTGGCTGCCGAGGTTGACGATGTCGCCGCCAGCGGAAAGGTGAAGATCGTTGGCCGCTTCGATGCTGGCCGCGTTATCGACAACGCTGGTGACCTGGCTAAAGCCTTTGCCGCGGCGTGCGTCGGTGGTGACGGTGCGCTGGTTGAGGATGTCGCCGGTCAGCGCGGCGAGGCTGACGTCTTTGCCGGCAATGACGCCGCCTTGGGCGTTGTGAATGCTGTCGGCGGCGAGCATCGACAGGCGCTCGTTGGCTTGCATCAGGCCGCCGTTGCCGATGGTTTCGGCGCTCACGGTCAGGTTGTTGCTGGCGCGCAGGGTGCCGCTGTTGAGTAGCGTCGCGCCGCTGATCAGCGTGACGTCGTGGCCCTGAATCAAAGCGCCATTGGGCGCCAGGCGATCGGTGGCCTGGGCGAGGTAGAGCACGGGCACCAGCACTTTCTGGCCGTCTATTTCCTGCTCTTGCATCCAGACGATGTCATGGGTGAGCGCGGCGACTTGTTCGGCGCTCAGAGCGATGCCGGGCACCAGGTTGAGCGCGGTCTTGCTGGCGATGGCGTTGTCCATCAGGTATCGGAATTGCGCTTCGTCGGAGCTCAGGCCGTCGAGGAAGCGCTTGCCGGTGCGCGCGGCAATGGCTTGTTGAACCAGACGCTGTTCGTACAGGCCGTCGCCGAGGCGGCGCTGAGTTACGTCCTGGTTGTAGCCGATGGTGTTGAGCAGGTAGTCGGAGCTGAGGAAGCCGCGCAGCGAGGCAAAGGCTGGATTGGTTTCCACCAGGAATGGGTGGCTGCTGTCGGTGTTGACGTGAAACAGGCCGTTGTGACCTTGCGGCAAGTTGAAGGCCGGCAGCGTTACCGGTTGCTGGGTGGCGTCCGGCACTAACTGCGGGTTGAGCTGCACAACCACCGGCCGACTGGCGTCCGCTACCGCGTCGGTGCCTTGCGCGCCGCCGAGCTGGGGCGCTTGGTGGGCAATCACGGACGCGTTGGTGATGGGCTGTGTGGCCTGGATGGTGACCGCGCCGCCAGCTTGGACAATGGCCGGCGCGGCGATGGCGCCTGGGGTTCGGGTTTCGATGTCGCTGACTAGCGTCCAGCGGCCGAAGTAGGCAGGCAGAACCTTTGGAAAACCCTGGGCGTTGTAAGGGTCGACGTAGTTGTCGCGAAAGCGCTCATCCGAACCATCGGAAATGCGTCCAGTGTTGTAGCGGCGCACGCGCTCGAAGGTGCCAGTGGTGGCGCCCATGTTTTCCAGGCTAGTGGCGGTGATGGAAATGGCACCGCTGGCGGCGATGGTGCTGTAGTGGTTGGCGAGCTCGCCGCCCTTAATATCCAGGTTGCCACCGCTACTGATACGCGCAGCCGCCGAGTCTTCAACGACGCTGGTTTCGAAAACCTCCCTGGCGATGTAATCGACGTTGTGGTGATCGCCGCTGCAGTCGAAGCAGGTGACGCTGACCCAGCCGTGAATTTGGGTGTTTTCGGTGCGGAATAGGTCTTTGCGGTTGGTGAGCACAGCCGCCCGCAGGCTCATGTCGCCCGTGCTTTCGATACTGCCCGAACGGTTTTCCAACAGGCTGAGCAGGTTGTCGCTGTCGTCTTTGGCGATGCTGAGCCGACCCAGACTGAACACGTCTGCCGACCTGTTGGTAAAACGGTCGAGGCGCAGCGTCATGTCCTGCCCGCTAAAGATCAGCCCGCCATCGTTAAGCAGGCTTGTGCCTTCAAGGCGAAGCGTTCCTGCCGCGCCCAATGTGCCGTAGTTCTGCAGGCTTTCAGCGCGAGCAATCAGACCTTTGCCCGCTGTCATCGCCCCCCGGTTGCTGAACACACCGCTCACGGTGAAGTCGGCCTTGCTGGCGACTGTCCACACCGCGTTGGCGCCCGTTTCCAGGCGCGCGGCGATCACCGTCAGGTCGCCTTGGCTCAGCAGCGAGCCGTCACCGCTGTACGCGTCGGTGAGCGTAAGGGCGAACTGGCTGCCGAGGTGGCGCACGGTGCCGAGCTGGTTGCTGAGACTCGCGCTGGTGAGGCTGAGGGTGGCGTTGCCGACTTCAACCAGGCCGCCATCGTTGCTGAACAGGCCACCGATTTCGAAGGCGCTAGTGGCAGTGCTACCGAGGGCGCGCAGCTTGCCGCCGCTGTTGCTTACGCTGCTGGCTTTGAGTTGCAAGGCGGTGGCGGATTCGACCAAACCATCGGTGTTGTTGAGGTGGCCGCTGAGGTTCAGGCCGACGGTGTTAGCGCCAACGGTGCCGTCGCTGTTGTTGAAGCTGGCGGCGTTAACGGTGAGCTCGGTTTTGGCCAGCACACTGCCGCCCTGGTTGCTGACGGCGCCAGCGGTCAGGACGACGCTCGCGCCTCGTAGCGTACCGGCGCTGTTGTCGGCGTCGGTGGCGGTCATGGTCAGCGCGCTGCCGTCGGCCTGCACGGTGCCGCCCGCGTTGTTCAGCGTTTTAGCGGTGAGGGTCAGGCCGTCGGCTTTGCTCAGCAGCAGGCCGTCGGCGCTGTTGTTGAGGGTGTCGGCCAGGGTCAGGCTCAGGGCTTTGTTGCTGGCGAGGGTGCCGGCGCGGTTGTCGAGGTTGTCGGCGGTGACGGTCAGGGTTTGTTGGCCGACGAGCGTGCCGCCACGGTTGTCGAGGGTGGTGGCTCTTACG
>Ga0157370_10001129_pt1 | contig 33355 bp, 39 predicted proteins | sample C35metaG_FD_113463 | JGI IMG/M metagenome (GOLD analysis project Ga0157370, IMG submission 113463) | Corn rhizosphere microbial communities from Kellogg Biological Station, Michigan, USA - C3-5 metaG | ecosystem: Host-associated > Plants > Roots > Rhizosphere > Soil | place: USA: Michigan... | reverse complement strand
CTCCGAAGATCAGTGCGCCGAGCGGGCGGAAGGCGAAGCCCGCGGCGAATAGCGCGAGGGCGGCGATCAGCGCGGGGGTCGGATCGAGCCCGGCGAAGAACACCTTCGAGATGACCGGCGCGAGGCTTCCGAAGATGAAGAAATCATACCATTCGAAGGCCGTGCCCGCGGATGAGGCGATGACCACCCGGGCCATCGTCCAGGGCTTGTGCTGCTGCTCGGCTATTGTCGCCATCGTCACTCCCCCACGGTTGAAGGGATAACCCAGAAATTCTTTTTCGCCAGCGGGAATAAAGCCCCGGCGCGGCTGGTCATTGCCTCCGAATGCCTGACGCGAAAGGGCTTTGCGATGCTCGATGACATGGACGGCGATCGCCGCGGATTCTTAAAGTGCATGGCCTGGGCCGGCACTGGTGCGCTGTTTGCCTTCGACGGTGGCGTCGGCAGGTCGATCGGGCTCGATGCCGCGCTCGCGGCGCCAGCGAAGCGATCAGAAGGGGCGCCTTTCACCTTTGTGCAGATCAGCGACAGCCATATCGGCTTCAACAAGCCGCCGAACGCCGACGCTCGCGCCACCTTCCGCGAGGCAATCGCCAAGGTGAAGGCGCTGCCGCGGCAGCCGGACTTCGTCATTCATACAGGGGACGTCTCGCAGCTCTCGCGCGACGAGGAATTCGACGACGCCGACCAGATGCTGAAGGAGCTCGGGCTTCCAATATTCTTCGTTCCGGGCGAGCATGACATGCTCGATCCGGACGGCGGCAAGGCATTCCTCAATCGCTTCGGCAGGGGCAGCAAAGGCGCGGGCTGGTACAGCTTCGACCATCGCGGCGTTCATTTCGTCGCGCTGGTCAATGTCGCCGACCTCAAGCCCGGTGGAATGGGCAATCTCGGATCAGGGCAGCTCGCCTGGCTCAAGGCCGATCTTGCGGGGCGGCCGTCTTCAACGCCCCTCGTCGTCTTTGCTCATATCCCCTTGTGGACCATCTATGCCGACTGGGGTTGGGGTACCGACGATTCGGCGCAGGCGCTGAAACTGCTCGCCAGATTTGGGTCGGTCACGATCCTCAATGGCCATATCCATCAGATCACGCAAAAGATCGAAGGCCGAATCGTCTTTCATACCGCGCGCTCGACTGCCTTTCCGCAGCCAGCGCCCGGCACCGCGCCATCACCGGGCCCGCTCAAGGTTCCGCCGGAGCAGCTCCATTCGATGCTTGGCATCACCGATGCGCTGTTCGTGCGCGGGCGAGACCGGATCGCGCTGATCGACTCCACTCTTTCTGTCTGAAAGGACTTCCCAATGACTCGCGTACCAAGGATGGTGACCTTCGAGGCGTCGATTTTCGCGGCCGCAGGTCTGATGATGTTCGTTGCGGTCGACGTCGCGAGGGCTGTTCCTGCACCAACGGCGGCTGTCGAGATCGGCAACTTCACCTTCAAGGCACCGGTGACGACGGTGAAGGTCGGAACGAGGGTCACCTGGACAAACGGCGATGACATTCCCCATACAATCGTCTCGAAGGATGGCCTGTTCAAATCGAAAGTGCTCGATACCGGCGACAATTTCTCCTTCATCTTCGCCAAAGCCGGACAGTTCGGTTATTTCTGTTCCCTCCACCCGCGCATGACGGGGATCATCCTCGTTAAGGCTTGAGGGAGGGATTGGCCGGGCTCCCCCAGTGAAGACTATTGCCCCAATAATCTTCAACCGGCGCTTGGCGGCAAGCAACGGCGCGCCGCCCGGTTCTCGCTCGCCCGGCGCCGGCCACTCGACAGATTTTTGCGAGCTGATCCTGCCGCATCTCGACGGCGCCTATAACCTCGCCCGCTTCCTCACGCGCGACCCGGTGTTGAGCGAGGACGTCGTTCAGGACGCGATGCTCCGCGCCTTTCGAGGCTTCGGTCAGTTCCGCGGCGGCTCGCCCCGCGCATGGCTGTTCACGATCGTTCGCAATTGCTGCCGGACCGCGCTCGCCGGGCGCGGCGGAATGGTCTCGCTGGTGGTCAGCGAAAGCAGCCTCAGCGAGGAAGCCGCGGCGCTGCTCAACGAGCATCCCGACCCCGCGCTCACGCCCGAGGAGGAACTTTCGTGCAGGACCGACGCGGATCGTGTCCGAGCCGCAATCGAAGCCATTCCCGAGCCGTTCCGCGAGATGGTGGTGCTGAGGGATCTGGAGGATCTCGGTTACGCCGAGATCGCCGAAGTGACGGGCGTCCCGGTCGGAACCGTGATGTCGCGCCTGTCGCGCGGCCGGGCAATCCTCGCCAGACAATTGCTGCCAATGCGCGCCGAGAATGACGAACAATCAAGGAGCGCGAAATAATGCCCGCCTGCGTTGACCAGGAACTGCTGCTCGGCGGGCTCGTCGATGGCGAGCTCGACGCGGCGAACACGGTGTTGGTGGAGGCTCATGTCGCCCGGTGCGAGGGCTGCCGCGAGGAGCTCGAGCGGCTGCAGGCCGTTCGAAGTCTCCTCGGCGGCGAAGCAATCCCTTATGTCGCTAGCGACGCCCTCCGGCAGCATATTGCAGCGCTTCCTGAGCTTTCGCCCAAGACCGCCAATCGGAGCTGGTTGCCCGGCTGGCTTGCGCCAGGTCTCGCCGGAGCGCTCGCTGCAACGCTTGCATTCGTCGCTTTCGTCCCGCCATCAAGCCAGTCGGTGGTGGATGAGGAGCTCGTATCGAGCCACGTGCGCTCGCTTCAGCTTGGGCATCTCACCGACGTCCAGACGACCAACCAGCACATCGTCAAGCCCTGGTTCAACGGAAAGATCGACTTCTCGCCGCCGGTGCCGGAGCTCGCCGACGAAGGTTTTCCGCTTGCCGGCGGAAGGCTGGATTCGATAGACGGGAAGAGAGTTGCCGCCATTGTCTATCACCGCAGGCTGCATATTGTGAACCTGTTCGTCTGGCCCGCGAAGGACAGTTCCGAACATTCGTTCGAGAAGGACGGATTTTCGGTCAGGGAATGGAGCCGCAACGGGCTTCGCTTCGCGGCAGTGTCGGACATTCCGGCAGCAGAGCTGAAGCAATTCCACAAGCTGTTCGAGCAGCGCTCGGGCTAATCCAGCTTGCGGATCGTCCCGTCGACATGAGCGAAGGTGAGTCCGAATTTTTTCGCCACGACGTGGTTTGATAGCGACTTTCCCTCGTCCTGAAGCTCGATTTGCTGCGTGATCTTGAGGTGCCCGTCGCGCATGACGTAGCTGATCGTCGCTGAGTCGCCGCGGACTATGACATCGACGGGGCCCACGGCATCGCTTAGTGAGCCCGTGAAATGATCCGGGCCGACCTGGTGCATCACCCAGGTGCGGGTCCGCACCTTTTTTCCATCCTCATGCACGGTGTCGACCAGGACGAACTCGCCTTCCTTATTATGGCCGCCGATGCTGTCGACGATCAGCTTGTGCGGGCTGTGAAGCGCGATCTTGATGATATTGTCGGCGTTCGTTCTGCCGGTGAAGAAGCCGATCATGTCGAGTTTTGAAGAATCGGGCGCGGCCGAGGCGGCTGTGGCAGTTCCGAGGAGCGCCGCAGCCAAAAGCTTCATTGCCGGCCGGCGACCAAAGCGTCGACGATGGTCGGATCGGCGAGCGTCGAAACGTCGCCCAAATTCGATGTCTGCCCTTCGGCGATCTTGCGCAGGATTCGGCGCATGATCTTGCCCGAACGTGTCTTGGGAAGCGCCGGGGTGAAATGGATCTTCTCCGGTGCGGCGAGAGCGCCGATATCGTGCCGGACTTCCTGAACCAGCTCGCTGCGCAGGTCCGGGCTGCCTTGCTCGCCCGCATTGAGGGTCACGAAGGCGTAGATCGCAGTGCCCTTGATCTCGTGTGGAAAGCCGACGACCGCGGCTTCCGCCACCTTGGGGTGCGATACGAGCGAGCTTTCGACCTCGGCGGTGCCGATGCGATGCCCCGCGACGTTGATCACGTCATCGACCCGGCCGGTGATCCAATAATAATTGTCATCATCGCGGCGGCACCCGTCGCCGGTGAAATAGAGTCCGGGATAGGCCTTGAAATAGGTTTCGAAGAAGCGGGCATCATCGCCCCAGACGGTGCGCATCTGCCCCGGCCAGGACGCGCAGATGCACAGGTTTCCGCTGGCGGGACCTTCGAGCAGCTTGTGGCTGGCGTCGACGAGCAGCGGCTTCACACCCGGTAGTGGCCTGGTCGCGCTTCCCGGTTTCATCTCGGTCGCGCCGGGGAAGGGCGAGATGAGGATTCCGCCGGTCTCGGTCTGCCACCATGTGTCGACCACGGGGCAGCGCTTGTCCCCGACCACGCGCCAGTACCATTCCCACGCCTCGGGATTGATCGGCTCGCCGACCGTGCCGAGCAAACGCAGCGACTTACGGCTGAAGCGCTTCACTGGCTCATCGCCCTCGCGCATCAGCGCGCGGATCGCCGTCGGCGCGGTGTAGAAGATGGTGACTCCGAGCCGGTCTACGGTCTCCCAGAATCGGCTGAAGTCGGGATAATTGGGGACTCCATCGAACATCACGCTCGTCGCGCACATCGCCAATGGACCGTAGACGACATAGCTGTGTCCGGTGATCCAGCCGATGTCGGCGGTGCACCAGAAGATGTCTTGCGCTCGATAGTCGAACACCCAGTCGAAGGTGGTCGCGGCAAAGACTGCATAGCCGCCCGTCGTGTGAACCACGCCCTTTGGCTTTCCGGTAGATCCCGACGTGTAGAGGATGAACAGCGGGTCCTCGGCGTTCATGATCTCGGGGTTGCATTGGGTCGAAAGGCTGTCGCGGACGTCCGAATAAGAGATGTCGCGGCCTTGCTTCATCGGAACGTCGGCGCCGGTACGAGTGACGACGATGACGGTTTCGACGTCGCGCTGCTCGAGCGCGGTATCGACATTGCGCTTGAGCGGAATCTTTTTGCCGCCGCGGGCGCCCTCGTCGGCGGTGATCACCGCGCAGGCGTCGCAGTCGATGATTCGTCCGGCAATACTTTCGGACGAGAAGCCGCCGAACACCACCGAATGGATCGCCCCGATTCGCGCGCAGGCAAGCATCGCCGCTGCCGCCTCCGGGATCATCGGCATATAGATCATCACCCGGTCGCCGCGTCCGATTCCGCGCTGCTTCAGGAGGTTCGCGAAACGGCAGGTCTCTTCATAAAGCTCGCGATAAGTGAGGCTGTGGCCGTGCCCCGGCTCGTCAGCCTCGAAGATCAGCGCGATCCGCTCGCCATGCTCGGCGAGGTGCCGGTCGAGGCAATTGACCGAGAGGTTCAGCTGCCCATCCGCATACCATTTGATGTGGAAGTCTTTTTCGTCGAATGACCAGTCGCCGGCCTTTTCGGGGAACCTGTTCCAGGTCAGCCGCCGCGCCTGATCAAGCCAGAACCGGTCGGGATCGGAGGCCGCAAGATCGTTGAGCTCCTGAAGTTCGCGCCGACCGATGCGCGCATTGAAACCCTCCGGAACGGGATGAACCGCTTCAGCCATACGCTACCGCCTCGTTGCCCTCTCAAGTACGCGCCGCGCTTGCATTAGATGCGGGCGATCGACCATCTTTCCGCCGACCGACAGCACTCCTGCGTCCGGATGGGCTTCGAACGCTGCGACAATTTCCTCGGCGTGGGCGACATCGTCCTTCGCCGGCGAGAAGGCGGCGTTGATGATCGGCACTTGCGCGGGGTGGATCGCGAGCTTTCCGGTGAATCCCTCGTGGGCGGCGGCGTTCGCTTCGCGCGTCAGGCCCTCTTCGTCGCGAAATTCGGCAAAGATGCCGTCCACCGGCTGAACTCCCGCGGCGACCGCACCCGCGAGGCACAGCGACCGAGCGAGCTTGTAAGTGAAGCTGAGCGCACCATCGCTATCAAATTTGGACGAGGCGCCAAGCGCCGAAGACAGGTCTTCCGCGCCCCAGCTCATTGCGGCGAGCGGCGACCCCGGCTGGCGGTAGGACGATAAGCCAAACAGGCTCACGGCTGTTTCGGTGACGATGGCGTGGATCGGGATATTTCCGGTGCGGTGCGCCAGCTCGGTGACGTCGGCGCCGCTTTCGGCCTTGGGAAGGACGATCCCGTGAATATCGGCAAGCCCGATCATGTGCAGGTCGTCCCTGTGAAACTCGCTTCCGATCGGATTGATTCGAACCCACAATTGCGGGCGCTCCGACCTATTTAAAAGCTGCCTTAGAATATCGCGCGCTGCAGCCTTGTTCGCTGGTGCAACGCTGTCCTCGAGGTCGAAAATGATCGCATCTGCGTCGCTGTCGAGCGCCTTGCTGATCTTCGGCTCGCTGTCGGCCGGGACGAACAGCCAGGAGCGGGGGTCGCTCATTGCGGCCTTTTCAGCAGAAGCGCGGTGCGCGTGCATTCGCACACCAGCTCATCACGCTGGTTGTGCGCGCGCAGCGCCCAGGTGACGATCCCGGCATTGGGGCGCGACTTGCTTTCGCGAAGGGCGATGCACTCGCTTTCGCAATGAAGAGTGTCGCCGGCAAAAACGGGCTTGGGGAATATGACCCGATCATATTCGAGGTTGGCGACGAGCGTCCCGAAGCTCGTGTCGTGGACGCTGACCCCAACGAGCAGGCTGAAGGTGAAGCAGCTGTTGACCAGCGGCTTGCCGAACTCGGTCTTTGCAGCCGCTTCATAATCGAGATGAAGCGGCTGCGGATTGTGGGTCAGCGTGGTGATCAGCAGGTTGTCGGTTTCGGTGACGGTGCGGGTGATCGCGTGCCGAACGCGATCGCCGACCTGCCACTCATCGAAGTAACGCCCAGCCATGAGCGCTCTCCTATTGAGGCAAGGCCAAGTCGGCAACGGTGGCACGCAATTCGAGCGAACAACTGCTAAATGCCCGAGCATCTGGGGGATTGTAAATGGCGCAAGCGGAAAGGCACGTCAGGACGACGGCGCGGCTGTCGGGGGCGTTGAAACGCCAGGATTGGGCCGCGGTCGCGATCGAGCTTCTCGTCGTCATAATAGGGGTGCTTGTCGCGCTTGAGCTCAACCAATGGGCCGAGCGGCGCGAGACTCGGGTGCTCGAGCACAGCTATCTAATCCGACTGAAAGAGGATCTGCAGATGGAACGCGACCAGGCAGATCGATTTACCGCCGTGGTCAATCGGCGGCTCGAAGCTGTCGCGCTGCTCGATCGGCTCGCCTCAGATCCCACCGCGCTGGTTGGCGATCCAAGGGACGTGCCCTGCGCGCTTGCAACGGTCAGTTGGGGATCGTTCCCGCCGGTCCACAACATCTCTTACCTGGAACTGCAAAATACCGGCCGGATGAGCCTCATCCGGTCGGTGGCGCTGCGGCGCATGCTGGCCGAGCATTATGAGACGCTCGCCGACTTTGCCCTGCCGGGACTCGATCGGACCGGGCAGAATCGATTCGAAAGCAGGACCGCAGGGCTGTTGTCCACGTCGGAAGGAATCGCGATCGAGCGCGTTGATGGCGATTGCCAAAATATGGCCCCCGTCACCCCCGCGCGAGCAGAGGCAATCGCGCGTGCATGGGCAAAACGCCGGGCTGCGATCGACGAATTGCCAGGCCTTGCAGAACATCACGAGTTCAACCTTCGTGTGATCGAAGGGATGCAAAAGCGGATCGACGCTTTGATTGCGCTCATCAATCGGCAGCTCGACGGCGACGATCGAATCATGCGCTAAGGAGAATCTCCGCGACGGCTTGGGTGATCGCGTCGCCATCGAGCCGATAGCTGGCGTAGAGATCGGCGAGGTTTCCGGTCTGGCCGAACTTCTCGACCCCCAGAGGAGCGACGCGCTGGCCGAGCACTCCGCCGATCCATGACAGCGACGCGGGCGCGGCGTCGGCCATGGTGACGAGGCCCGCATTGCGCGACAGGCGCAAGAGCAGTTGCTCGGCGTGGCTTGGCTTGCGCTCACCGCGCCATCGCGCTGCTTGCGCGGCGGTCCAGCCGCGGTGGAGGAGGTCGGGTGAGGTGACGGCAAGAAGGCCAAGGCCCGGAATGTCCTCGCGAAGCTCTTCCCAGGCGGCGAGCGCCTCGGGCATGACCGCTCCCATGGCGACGATCGCGGCCTCGGCATTTTGCCCCGGCTCGCGCAGCCAATATCCCCCCTCAAGCGCGCCGTCGCGCCAGCCAGTGTCGCTGCGCTCGACCTGCTTGATGCTGCGGGTCGACAAGCGCAGGTAAATGCTCTCTCCTTCGCAATCGTCGATCAGGCGGAAGGCTTCCTCAATCATTGCCGCAAGCTCGTCGGAATAAGCCGGCTCGTAGTGGCGCAGGCCCGGCTGGCCGAGCGCGATCAGCGGCGGATTGATCGACTGATGAGCTCCGCCCTCAGGGCCAAGCGTGATCCCGCTCGGGGTCGCGACGAGCAGGAAGCGCGCGTCCTGGTAGCAGGCGTAGTTGAGGCTATCGAGGCCACGCGCGATGAACGGGTCGTACAGCGTACCGATCGGGAACAGCCGCTGGCCGAACAGGTGGCCCGACAGACCGGCAGCCGCGAGCATCAGGAACAGGTTGCTCTCCGCGATTCCCAATTCGATATGCTGGCCTTTGTTGCCGCCGCTCCACTTTTGTGCTGACGCAATCTTTGCCTCAGCGAAGATGTCGGGCATTTGGTTGCGGCGGAAGAGGCCGCGCTGGTTCACCCACGCGCCGAGGTTGGTCGAGACTGTGACATCGGGCGAGGTCGTGACGATCCGATCGGCAAGCTCTCCGCCGGCCTTGCTGAGATCGAGCAGGATCCGACCGAACGCCGCCTGGGTCGACTGTTCCTCGCCTGAGGGGGCGGGGATCGCAGGAACGCTGATTGTGCCGAAACTGGGATTGCGTTTCGCCCGAGCAATGCGGGTCCGATCGAGCAAGGCCTCGACGCCCGTCCGCTGATTATCGCCAACCCCTTCGAGCGGCTCCCACTCATGTCCCACGCGTACCCCCATGCCCTCGCGCAGCGAGGCCATCTGGGTCGGGTTCATCAGGCCCGCGTGATTATCCTTGTGCCCGGCGAAGGGCAGTCCGAAGCCCTTGATCGTCCAGGCAATGAATAGGGTCGGCACATCGTCCTGAACAGCGTCGAATGCCTCGATCAGGCACTCCATTGAGTGGCCGCCAAGGTCGGTGAACAGCGCCTCCAGAACAGCATCGTCATGCTTCTTGAGGAAGGCGGCGGCCTTGCTGCCGAGCTCAGCCTCAATTCGCATCCGCCACTCGGCGCCACCCTGGTAGTGAAGCGCCGACAGCTCGGCGTTGGAGAGCTGCTCGAACCAGGCCTTCAGCGCCTTATTGCCATCGAGCGCGGACTGCAGCTTCTTGCCGTAGCGCAGCTCGACGACGCGCCAGCCGCAGCTCCGGAAGATTTCGTCGAAGCGCTCGAACATGCGGTCCGCGCTGGTCGCGTCGAGGCTCTGGCGATTGTAATCGACGATCCACCAGAGGTTGCGGACATCGTGCTTGGCTCCCTCAATGATCGCTTCATAGACATTGCCCTCGTCGAGCTCGGCATCGCCGATCAAAGCGACGAAGCGGCCGCGGTCCTGCTCGTCCAGCCAGCCGTGGGCGGTGAGATAGTCCTGGACGAGGCTGGCAAAGAGCGTGACCGCAACTCCAAGCCCGACCGAACCGGTCGAGAAATCGACCGGGATCCTGTCCTTCGTCCGGCTGGGGTAGCTCTGCGCGCCGCCTAGCCCGCGGAAATTCTCGAGCGCCTCGCGGGTTTGGGATCCAAGCAAATAATGGATGGCGTGGAGCACCGGCCCGGCGTGCGGCTTCACTGCAACGCGGTCGTTAGGGCCGAGCGCATGGAAATAAAGCGCTGCCATGATCGCGGTCATCGAAGCACAGCTCGCCTGATGCCCGCCGACCTTCAGCCCGTCGCTGTTCTCGCGGATGTGATTGGCGTGGTGGATGGTCCAGGCGCTGATCCACCGCAGCCGCTCGTCGAGGGTCTTCAGCGCTTCGATATCATGGGTGAGCGGCTCGAGCATCCGCTCGCCCTAATCGCTTTCACTCCTTGGGCAAGGTGCCGACTGCCGAACCGTCAGGCCGGGGCGACCGGCTTTCGGACGTGACTGGACAATTCCATGGTCACCAGAAGCGCCAGCGCGGTTGCGATCGTCAGGCCGAGCAAGCCCGAATGGAAGCTCCCGGTCGAGTCCGCCGACCATCCCCAAAGGAACGGCATCAGGAACGCGCCCGCCTGCGACAGGGTATTGATGCCCGCGCATGCGAGCGCGAGCAGGCGGCCGTGGAGCACGTCGGGCCAGGCGCTGACCTGCGACAGGGTCACTGGTCCCCAGGAGAGGCCGTAAAGGAGGTAAGCCGCAGCGAAGGCCGCCGGCGATCTCGCCGTCGCGGTCAGCGCGAAGGCCAAGCCCATGACGGTCGTGCTGAGCCACATGATCGTGAAGCGCTCGCCGCGCCGGTCGGAAATCCAGCCGGTCACGAGCATTCCTGCAGCGCCGAGGATTCCGCTTATGCCGACCAATGTCCCAATCTGTCCCTTGCTGAACCCCGCGCCCTTGAGAATCAAAGGACCCGACAAGGCGTAGGTCACCATCACCCCGATGGAAAGAAAGCCGAGCAGCGCGAACCGGATGGTTGCTGGGTGAGACAGCGCCGCGACGAGGCTGGCCGAATGCGGCACTGCCATCCGCGCCGAATCCTTCGCTAGCTCGGCTTCGATCCATGCGCTTTGCGTAGGTGACAGCCAGCGGGCAGCGCGAGGAGCGTCGGGGAGGAAAAGAAGAATCGCAATGCCGACGAAGGCCGCCGGAATACCTTCGGCGAGGAACAGCCATTGCCAGCCGCTGACGCCCGCGAGCCCGTCGAAGCCGAGCAGTGCGGCTGACGCCGGTCCCATCACCACCTGCGAAAGCGGTCCAAAGAAATAGAATCGGCTGATCGCCCGGCCGCGCTGCGCTCGCGGGAACCAGTGGGAGAGGTAATAGACGACGCCGGGAAAGAAGCCCGCCTCTGCCATGCCGAGAAGGAAGCGCATGGCATAAAATTCGATCGGCGTGCGTACGAGCATCATGCCCCCGGCAAGCAGCCCCCAGGTGAACATGATCCGCGCCAGCCAGCGCCGAGCGCCGAAGCGGGTGAGCATCATGTTCGAGGGCACCTCGAACAGCGCATAAGCGAGATAGAACATCCCGGCGCCGAGGCCGTAGACGGTCGCGCTGAACCCCAGCTCCTGGTTCATCTGGAGCGCGGCGAAGCTCACGTTGATGCGGTCCATCAGCGCAAACAGGTAACCGACGCCGATCAGCGGAAGGATTCGCCACGATATCGCCGCGATCGTCGATCGCTCTAGCCAATCCGCGCTTGAATGATCCTCGCTGTCCAGCGCTTCGCCCCCTCGGCACTGCAAGGGCAAAACACTAGGCTTCCAACCAGGTGAAAGCTAGGCAGCTGCGGCCTTGTCCGCTTGGGCATCGAACTTCGCCTGGGCGGCGTGGATCGCCCCGACATTGTCCATGGCCCAGGTGGCGAGGCCGCAGATCGGCTTCTGCAGCGACTTGCCGAGCTTTGTCAGCTCATAATCGACCCGCGGAGGAATGGTCGGCGTCACAGTCCGGTTGACCAGTCCATCGCGCTCGAGATTGCGCAAGGTGAGGGTCAGCATCCGCTGCGAGACGCTGGGAATCTCGCGTCGCAATTCGTTGAACCTCTTCGATCCTTCGCCGAGCGTCTGAACGACCAGCACCGTCCATTTGTCGCCGATCCGGGACAAAAGAGTGCTGATGGTCCGGCATAAAGGGCTTGCAGGGTCCTTCATTGAGAGCCTCCAGTTCCTTCCATGTACCCCCGCCACAAACTTGTTCGTGTCTTACAAAAAAGTGCGTTCTTGCGGGTGCTTCGCTGGCGGTTACCTAACGTGCCTCAGTCACAAATCAATACTAAGGAGGCAATAGTGACTATCCTGCATATCGACGCCAGCATCAATGGCGACAATAGCGCCAGCCGGACCATCTCGCGAACGATCGTCGATCAGCTCCGCGCTGCCAATCCCGGCGCGCACCTCGTCGAGCGCGACCTCGTGACCGAGCCGCTTCCCCATTTGACCCTCGACTCCTTTGCCGACAGCTCGGTGCTCGACCAATTCCTGGCCGCGGACACGATCGTGATCGGCGCGCCGATGTACAATTTCACCCTACCGACGCAGCTCAAGGCTTGGATCGACCGGATCGTGATTGCCGGAAAGACGTTCCGCTACGCCCAAAGCGGGCCGGAAGGGCTGGCCACCGGCAAGAAAGTCATCATCGCGCTCACCCGCGGCGGGATCTACAGCCAAGGCTCGCCCGTCGCAGCGCTCGAGCACCTCGAATCCTATTTGCGCGGGATTTTCAATTTCATCGGTATCGAGCCCGAGTTCGTCGCAGCCGACGGCCTCAGCATCAGCCCCGAGCGGCGGCTCGAGTCGATCAAGCTGGCCCTTGGTGAAACGGTGCGGCTCGCCGCCTGACGAGCGTCAAATTCATGGACCGGCGGCAAGAACCGAACGTTGTACCCGCCCAAGGAGAAAATCATGAGCGAACTCAATGCCAAAGAGCGCCACAAGATTCCGGACAGCAAGTTCGCCTTCCCCAAGGAGCGGAAGGAACCGATCGAGAATGCGAGCCACGTCCGCGATGCGATCGCGCGCTTCGATCAGGTCGAAGGCGTCTCGAACAAGGAAAAGGACGAGGCCTGGGACCGGATCAAGAAAGCGGCCGAGAAATACGGCGTCGAGGTCCACGAGAAGAGCTGGCACGAGCTCGGCAAGAAGAAGAGCTGAAGGGTGGTGATTTTTGCAGCTTCCTTGCCCTTGCTGCACCCCCCGCGACCACTGGCTGACTGTTCAGGCGGAGAGCAGTCTAAGCGGATTTTCGATCAGGCCCTTCAGCGTCTGAATGAAGCTTGCAGCGTCCCAGCCGTCGACGACTCGATGGTCGCATGAGAGCGACAGGTTCATGCGCTTCCTGATCTCGATCTCGCCGCCGGCCGGGACCAGCTTGTCCTCGATCTTGTTGACTGCGACGATCGCGACCTGGGGCGGGTTGACGACGGGGGTCGAGGTGATGCCGCCCATTGGGCCGAGGCTCGAGATGGTGAAGGTCGCTCCGGAGAGTTCCTCGCGGCTCGCCTTGCCGCTGCGCGCGGCATCGGACAGCCGCAGGATCTCGGAGGCTAGCTCCCACACCGAGCGGGACTGAGCGTCGCGGATGGTCGCGACCATCAACCCGTTTGGCGTCTGGGTCGCGACGCCCATTTGGACCGAACCGTGGCGGGTGATCACCATCGCCTCGTCGTCGAAGGTGGCGTTGAGCATCGGCCATTGGGCGAGCGCCTTCGACATCGCGGTGATGAGAAAGGGCAAAAGCGTGAGCTTGGGGTCGGCGCCGCGATCGGCGTTCATCATCGCGCGCGTTTCTTCGAGCGCGGTGACGTCGAATTCCTCGACCAGCGTGAAATGCTGGATGCGCCGGTTCGCCTCCGCCATGTTTTCGGCAATCTTGCGCCGAAGGCCGACGACCTTGATCGTCTCGTCCTTGCGGGCAGCAGTGGCGCCGCGCAGCGCGACGGTGCCGCCATTGTAAAGCAAATAGGAGTCGAGATCCGAGTGGCGGACGCGCTCGCCGGCCGTCTTCACCTGGGCAAGGTCGATCCCGAGGTCGCGGGCCCTGGCGCGCACGGCAGGGGAGGCGAGACCGGGGTGGGGCTGCCCAGCTTCCTTCGTCCTAAGCGAAGGGTGATGCTCCGCCGTTGGCGCCTGGCGAACTTCGATTGCGGGCTCGGCTCTCCGCCCCACGCGAGCGGGAACATCGTCAGATGCGGTTACCGGAATCTCCTCCGCCTGCTCTGGAGTGGCCTCGACCGCGCCGTCGGCAAGCGGGCGTTCGTCCTTGCTATCATCGACCGGTTCGGCGGCGCGATCGGCGCCTTCGGTCTCGATCACCGCCAGCACCGAGCCGATCGGCACCTGGTCGCCGACTTCGCCCGCAAGCTCGAGCACCTTGCCGGCAACCGGGCTCTCCATCTCGACAGTCGCTTTGTCGGTCATCATGTCGGCGATCTGCTGATCTTCCCTGATCTCGTCGCCGACCTTCACATGCCATGCGACGATTTCGGCCTCGGCAATGCCTTCGCCGATGTCGGGCAGTTTGAATTCGTAACGAGCCATCAGTCAGCCATGACCTTTTCTAGCGCCTTCTTCATTCGCTTCGGGCCGGGAAAATAGGCCCATTCGTAAGCGTGGGGGTAGGGCGTATCCCAGCCGGTCACTCGCTCGACCGGCGCTTCGAGGTGGTAGAAGCAGCGCTCCTGGACCAGCGCGACCAGCTCGGCGCCATAGCCGCTGGTCCGCGGAGCCTCGTGCACGACGAGGCATCGGCCGGTCTTCTTCACCGATTGTTCGATGGTCTCGAGGTCGAGCGGGACGAGCGTTCGAAGATCGATGACCTCGGCGTCGAGGCCTTGATCCTCGACCGCAGCGAGCGCGACGTGAACCATCGTGCCGTAGGCGAGCACGGTCAGATCGCCCCCCTCGCGAACAATTCCGGCCTTGCCGATCGGCACCGAATAACGTCCCTCGGGCACCGCGCTCGCCGGGTGCTTCGACCAGGGCTTCACCGGCCTGTCGTGATGGCCATCGAACGGGCCGTTGTAGATTCGCTTGGGCTCGAAGAAGATCACCGGGTCGGGGTCTTCGATCGCGGTGATAAGCAGGCCCTTGGCGTCATAGGGAGTCGAGGGGATGACGACCTTGAGGCCGGCGATATGAGTGAAGAGGGATTCCGGCGACTGACTGTGGGTCTGGCCGCCGAAGATCCCGCCGCCATAGGGCGTGCGGATGACCATCGGCATTCCCCATTCGCCGGCGGTTCGGTAGCGGATTTTGGCGACCTCGCTGACGATCTGGTCGTAGCCAGGATAAATATAGTCGGCGAACTGGATCTCGATGACTGGCTTCAGGCCATAGCTCGCCATTCCGACCGCCATTGCGACGATCCCGCCTTCGCTGATCGGCGCATCGAACACGCGGGTCTTGCCGAACTCCTTCTGCAGCCCTTCGGTTACCCTGAAGACGCCGCCGAAATAGCCGGAATCCTCGCCGAACACGACGACGTCCTCGTCCTCGCGCATCTTGACCTTATGCGCGTCATTGAGCGCCTGGATCATGTTGAAGGTCGGCATCAGGCGCCGCTTTCCTTGAGCGCCTGCTCGCGCTGCTCGGCGAGATGCCAAGGCAGGTCGGCATAGACGTCCTCGAACATCGACCCGACATTCTCCTTGCCCTGGTCGGGAAGGATTCCGACTTTCTCCGATTGCTTCTGCGCGGCGCGGACGGCGGAGTCGCATTGGGCGGTCATCGCCGAATGACGCTCATCGTCCCACTCTCCGATTGCAAGGAGGTGCGCCTTCAGCCGCTCGATGGGGTCGCCGAGCGGCCAAGCCTTCGCCTCGTTGGTCGGGCGATAGCCGGACGGATCGTCGGACGTCGAATGGCCCTCCGCGCGGTAAGTGAAGAACTCGATCAGGGTTGGGCCGCCGTTCGAGCGCGCGCGTTCGGCCGCCCAATTCACCGCAGCATAAACGGCGAGTACATCATTGCCGTCTACTCGAAGGCCAGCGATCCCGTAACCGACAGCGCGCTGGGCGAAGGTCGCGCGCTCGGCGCCAGCGATCCCGGAAAAGCTCGAGATCGCCCACTGGTTGTTCACCACCGCGAGCACGACCGGCACGTTGTAGACGGCGGCAAAGGTCATCGCGCTGTGAAAATCGCCTTCCGCGGTCGCGCCGTCGCCAACCCAGCCCATGGCGATCCGGCTGTCACCCTTGATCGCCGCGCCCATCGCCCAGCCGACCGCCTGCGGAAATTGTGTCGCTAGATTGCCCGAGATGGAGAAGAATCCGTGCGCACGGTCTGAGTACATGATCGGCAGCTGGCGGCCGTGCAGCTTGTCGCCCGAATTCGAATAGATCTGGTTCATCATCTCGGTCATTGGATAGCCGCGCGAGATGAGCAGCCCCTGCTGGCGATAGGTCGGAAAGTGCATGTCTTCGCGATCGAGGGCGGCCTGAGCGGCGACGGCGATCGCCTCTTCGCCGGTGCATTTCATGTAGAAGCTGGTCTTTCCCTGCCGCTGCGCCCGGTACATCCGGTCGTCGAAGATTCGGACGGTCACCATGTCGCGAAGCATCTTCCTCAGCCTATCGGGGTCGAGCTTCGGGTCCCACGGACCGACTGCCTTATCGTCCTCGCCGAGCACGCGGACGAGCGCGGTGGTCAGCGCATGGGTCTCGGAGGCCGAGACATTCGTATCGGGACGGGCGGAAGCTCCTGCAGGAGGCACGTCGAGCGCCGAGAAATCGGGTGTGTCGCCTGGTCGGAACGGCGGCTCGGGAACGTGCAGCTCGAGCTTGGGCGCGTTGGGACGAAAGCTTGGGTCTTTGTTGGCCATTGTTGGGCGAGCGCTTAGTCCGGACTGGCCGAGGCGGCAACTAGCACAGTAAAGTATACTTTACGTCGACGATTCTCCCCCTGTTCGTTGACGCTGGAAGACCCGGCGGGCTAGGGGCTTGCCGCAATGGCCCAAGAGAATTCAGACACGCCGCCCGATCGCCTCTCGCTCGATCCGAGGAGCGACTATTATGACGAGGCTTTGCTGGATCGCGGCGTCGGCATCAAGTTCAATGGGCAGGAGCGGACCAACGTCATCGAATATTCGATTTCGGAAGGGTGGATCCGCGTCGCGGCCGGGCGAAGCCGCGACCGCTACGGTCAGCCGATGACGATCAAATTGAAGGGCACGGTCGAGCCCTATTTCGAAAAGGCTGCAGAAGGCGCCGAAGCTCGGGACGGCGAAGCTTCCGAAGGATAGGATGGTTAAGCGCGGCGATGGTCGCGCCATTTCTTGAACGCCCAGCCGCCGAGCGCCAGCGCTGCCAGCGTGGGAATGCTGCGCTTGGCCAGCGCGGCCGCGCTATAGCCCAGCACGGCGCCCTTCGCGCCCTCCTTCTCGCCCGCGGCCTTCTCGCCCAACCACGCGGCGAATAGCTTGCCGATCATCAAACTTGCTCCTCATTAACCCACCAGGTTCGACTCCCGGCGGGTGGCGGATGTTCCCAATCGGGGCTTGGGAATTCGCGCCAACTCTTGGTTGGGAAACGCCGCTTTTTGCCAGCCTCTCAGCAAGTTTTTCGCAGTTTTCCGGGATTGGCACACTCCTTGATTGGAAATGTTCATCGACGGGCAATCAAACCAGCCGGTCGAAAAGGAGATTAAAAATGTCGTCGCAGTCGCAGTTCACCCGCACCTTGGTCGCCATCGTGGCGGCGGTCGTCATGAGCACGGTCGCGGTCGGTGCAGCGGTCGGTCCGGCCCAGGCGGTTGCCAACCCTATCCAGGTCAGCACCAATGCCTGAACTCGAGATCCTCGAAGCCAAGGTCCCGGTTCGTACGCCTCGCTTGGTCGAGGTCGAGACCGAGCCCAAGAGCGGCCGCTTCGCGCCGGTCGTCGGCTGGCTGAGCGGTCCTGTCTTCAGCCGCGCTCGCGATATTTTCGCGGCCAACATGGCCGAGCTTCTCGACCGGGCCGAAGACCCCGCGCGGATGATCCGGATGATCATCCTTGAGATGGAAGAGACTTTGGTCGAGGTCCGCGCAACGGCCGCGAGGTCGATCGCCGACATCAAGGAAATCCGCCGGTCGGAGTCGAGGCTGAGCGAGCTCCAGGCGATCTGGACCGACAAGGCCGAACTCGCCCTTTCCAAGGGACGTGAGGACCTCGCCAAGGCCGCGCTGGCCGAGCGCCAGAAGGCCGTCGACATGGCCGAAGGTCTGCGCGACGAGCTTTCGCAACTCGAGCAGCTGCTGCGTGGATACGAAGGCGATATCGCCAAGCTCCAGGCCAAGCTGCGCGAGGCTCGGGCTCGCCAGAATGCGATCGCCGCGCGGTTCGAAAGCGCGGTGGCCCGCGCCAGGGCCCGCGAAGTGATTCACGGAAGCCGGACTGAGGATGCCTTCGCGAAATTCGAGATTCTCGAGCGCCGCGCGGACTTCGCCGAAGGCCGCTGCGATGCTCTCGGCATCACTAGCCTCGAAGACGAGATCGATCAGTTAAGAGCGTCCGAGAAGATCGACTCCGAATTGGAAGCAATGAAAGCCGCGCTGAAGGCGCGCGCGAATTGAAGGGAAGGGTAAAGTGACGATGGCCCGCAAGATTTATCCCTACTCGCTGGATCGCAAGGACGCGAAGATCGCTGGAGTCTGCTCGACTTTGGGCGGAATGACCGGCGTCGACCCGACCTTCATCCGGATCGGCTTCATCGCCGCCGCAATCTTCATCAGCCTGAAGCTGACGCTCATCGCTTATGCGGCGATCGGCATCTACCTCGTGGTGCAGAAGAAGAAATCGGCGGTCGGCGACCGCCGAATGAGCGACTTTGATCGAATGGGCGAGGTCGGTCGGCGCAGGTCGACCACCCACGCGATGGTCAACGACCTCGACGGGACCGACCGCCGGCTGATGGCGATCGACCACCATATCAACACCCAGAATGAAGAGCTGGCGCGCGAGATCGAAGCGCTCCGCCGGGAGGAGAAGTAATGGACCCGGTCACGATTGCGGTGCTGAGCGCGAGCATCATCGTCGGTCTTTCCGGCGCAGCGCTTGCGGGCCTGAGAGCCTGGAACGGCTGGCTTGAGCTCAAGAAGATGGAATTGACCCAGTCAGTCGGCGAACGGGGCCTGCCTCCCGCCGGCGGGCGGATCGAGATGGCCGACCTTCGCGAGCGAGTCCGCAAGCTCGAAGCCATCGCCGCAGGAATTGACCTGTGACAATTTGATTTTCCGCGCGCTGTTGCTCCCCAGGCGCGCACTCGAGAGGCGGTTCGGCTATTCCTTCCCCTCCTGCCGGACCGCCTCTTTCTTTACTCGCTCAAAGTTCCATCGCTCGCCGGGCAGTCCCAGCAAATCCTCAAAATCCCTAACCTTAAGACTGGACAGTCGCCCCTAACTTTAGTTAGTAGGGTCCCAGGAGCCTCGCTACCTTGCGTCGCGAGCGGGGTTCCACACATGCGGCGGCCCGGCAGGCGTGCTCTCCTGTCGGGCCGTTTTTCATTACAAGCTTAGCTGATGATATACCGTGCTTTGAACTTCCCCGATTTGCTGGGCTAGTTCGTGCGCATGACCGCTCACGCTCACCCCCATTCGCATTCGGACGGGCATTCGCATTCGCATTCCTCGCCTTCGTTCGGCGGCGCATTTGCGATCGGAATCGCGCTCAATCTCGGCTTCGTCATCATCGAGGCGGCGTTCGGTTTTTATGCGAACTCGATCGCGCTGATCTCTGACGCTGGCCACAATCTTTCGGATGTGCTCGGCCTGGTTGTCGCATGGGCAGCCGCGGTCATGGCGAGGCGCGCTGCCTCGCCAAGGTTTACGTACGGGCTGAAGAAGGCGCCGATTCTCGCTGCGCTGTTCAACTCATTGTTCCTGATGATCGCGGTTGGCGCGATCCTCGCCGAAGCCGTTCGGCACCTGTTCCATCCTTCGCCGACCAACGGCGCTGTGGTGATGGTCGTCGCCGCGGTCGGAATTCTCGTGAACGGCCTGACCGCCATGCTGTTCTCGCGCGGGCACCACGATATCAATGTTCGCGCCGCCTTTTTGCACATGGTCTCCGACGCTCTGGTATCGGTCGCGGTGATTTTCGCGGGGCTGGTGATCCTCTGGACCGGACAGCAATGGGTCGACCCGGTGATGAGCATCGCGGTCGCGATCGTGATCCTCTGGGGCAGTATCGGCCTGTTGAAAGAATCGGTCTGGATGTCGCTCGCCGGAGTGCCGTCCGGAATCGATCTCGACCAAGTGGAGGCGGCGCTTGCAAAAGTGGATGGAGTGGACACGGTCCACGATCTTCACGTCTGGCCGCTGAGCACGACCGAGACCGCGCTCACCGCGCATATCGTAACCGCACGCGCGGGCGATCCGGATGCATTGCTGGAGAGCGCCAGGGTGTTGCTCCACCATCAATTTCGGATCGAGCATTGTACCATCCAGGTCGAACGCTACCACTCGCCCGATCACCGCGACTGCTAGCAAGGCTCGATATTGTGAACGTCACTCACCTTGAATGCTCGCTGACCGGCGAGAGGTACGAAGCTGGAACACCGCACAATCTCAGCCGCGCCGGCAAGCCGCTTTTCGTCCGCTACGATACCCAAGCTGCGAAGCAGACGCTGAGCCGCCACAGCCTGGCGATGCGCGAACCTGGCATGTGGAAATGGCGTGAGCTTCTGCCGAATGATGGCGAACCGGTCACCCTCGGCGAGCCCGAAACGCCAATCGTCACGCTGGAGAGAACGGGCGGTCCCAAGCTGCTCGTCAAGGACGAGGGGCGGCTTCCGACCGGCTCGTTCAAGGCGCGTGGGCTGGCGATGGCAGTGACCATGGCCAAACAGTTCGGGATCGAGCGGATCGCCATGCCGACCAACGGCAATGCCGGCGCTGCGCTGGCAGCCTATGGCGCCCGCGCCGGGATCGAGACCCTGGTCATCTGCCCGGCTGAAACGCCTCAGACCAACGTGACGGAAACAGCTGCATATGGTGCGCGCGTCTATGTCGCCGACGGGCAGATCGACGAGTGCGGAGCGCTTGTTGGGAAGGGCGCGGCGGAAGGGCTGTGGTTCGACTGCTCGACGCTCAAGGAACCCTACCGACTTGAGGGCAAGAAGGTGATGGGCTTCGAGCTTGCCGAGCAGCTTGGCTGGGAGCTGCCCGACGCGATATTCTACCCGACCGGCGGCGGGACGGGCCTCATCGGCATGTGGAAGGGCTTTGACGAACTGGAGGCGGTTGGGCTGATCGGGTCGAAGCGGCCGCGCATGTTCGCTGTCCAGGCGGAAGGCTGCGCTCCGATGGTCCGGGCGTTCGAGAAAGGCGACGAATTCGCCGAGCGGTGGGAGAATGCCGCCACGGTCGCAACGGGGATCCGAGTGCCGAAGGCGGTCGGCGACTTTTTGATCCTTCGTGCGGTTCGGACAAGCGGCGGGGCAGCGATTGCCGTCTCGGAGGAAGCAATCCTAAAATCGATCGAGGACGCCGCACGCGACGACGGTTTCCTTTTCTGCCCAGAAGGGGGCGCCGTTCTCGCGGCCTGGCGCAAGGCGCTGCGACAGGGTCTCGTCGGCAAGGACGAGCGGGTTCTGCTGTTCAATTGCGCCAACGGGAACAAATACCCGCTGCCCGATCGATCGAAGCGGCTGAGGTTGGAGAGGGCGAGGCCAGAGGAGCTTTGAGCGTCATTCCCGCAAAAGCTGGAATCGCGCTTTCTTTGCTCCCGCGCTCAACAAGTCGGCGAGGCCCCCGCTTCGAAGGGTGCCGACAGGCAAGACTGCCCATAAACGCGTAAACCCCGGCAACCGAAGTTGCCGGGGTTCCATGCTTCGTTTGTCTTTCGACTCCCGAAGCACGAGAGCAACAATACACGAGGCTCATGGTTGATCCAGCGGATTCGCGCCGGCCAGACGACATTTCTGTGGGCAGACATGTGGATAATCCTGTGGGGTTCCTTAGCGACTCGCAAAAAGGAGCCCCGCCAGGCTCATCGCCAAGCGGGGCTCCCCCGTGCTTCTGGTTCAGTGATTCGAGTCATCGACGAAACCGATGCGAGGACTCATGCCCGCGTCCGCCCCGGAGACACAAAATCGCTGGTTCCGAAGCAACGCCGCTAGAACATTTACCGCTTCCCATGGGTTCCTATTGTCGATGACAAACAAGCGGCGCTTGCGGATCGCAAGTTACAATATCAACGGAGTCAACGCGCGCGTCCATGTCCTGACCCGATGGTTGGAGGAGTTTCAGCCGGACATTGCGGGGCTCCAGGAGCTCAAGTGCACCGACGAGCAATTTCCAAGCGAAGTGATTGGGGCCTTAGGTTATTCGGCAATCTGGCACGGCCAGCGGAGCTGGAACGGGGTTGCGCTGCTCAGCCGCGTAGGTGAGCCGGTGGAAACGCGCCGCTCGCTCCCCAATGACCCCGATCCCGAACAGAGCCGGTACATCGAGGCGGCGGTGTGCGGAATCCTCGTCGGCAACATCTATGCTCCCAACGGCAATCCCAAGCCTGGCCCGAAGTTCGATTACAAGCTGATGTGGCTCGATCGCCTCAAGGAGCACGCCCAGGCGCTGAGCGACGGCGGGGTGCCTGCAATCCTGATTGGCGATTACAACGTCATTCCGGAGGACCTGGACGTCTACAAGCCCGAGCGCTGGATCAAGGACGCATTGTTCGCGCCGGAAGCCCGCGAGAAATATCGCGAGCTAGTCGCCCAAGGCTGGACCGACGCGCTTCGAACGCTGCACCCGAACGAGCACATGTTTAGCTTTTGGCACTATTGGCGGAATTCGTTCGAGCGCGACGCCGGGATCCGGATCGACCATGCTCTGCTCAGTCCGCCACTCGCGAAGAAGATCAAGGCCGCGGGGGTCGACCGGACGCCGCGCGCTTGGGAGAAGACCAGCGACCATGCGCCGGTCTGGGTCGACGTTGAGGTGTGAATCGCCAAATGCATTCGCCGGAGGAGCTTCAGGCTCGGTGATCCGCCGCTGATCTGCGGGCGCGCCTGCAGCTTTGCTCCTCGGTGGGTCCTCCTACGAGGACCTGTCACCTTTCACTGTTTCATTTTTGGGGTGCAGTACAGATCTGTCACCCATGTGTCCGGAACGTACAGGCGAAAAATGGTGCCGGATGCAGGATTCGAACCCGCGACCTTCGGTTTACAAAACCGCTGCTCTACCAACTGAGCTAATCCGGCCCCCTGCAATTTCAGCTGCCTAGCGTGTGTTCTTCGGCATTTCACGAAGAATCGGGTTTACAGAGAAAGTCGATTTTTCATGTTAGTTTACACTTACTGACCGCAATCTCGTTGCTTTTCTGGGAAGAGCATCGGACTCTTCGTCCGCGTGCTTTACCTCGAAAAATTGGCGTTGAAGGTCACAAAATCGACTGCAGCCGACTTTTTCAACACTATCCACCCAAAGCAGGCGTTCACTTGGTTGGCTGGTTTAACATGACACTGAGCGCCTTGTCTTCGGGTCCGGCCAGCGACGCGCAATTGAGCTGCGCGGGATCTTTCGTGGCGTTGCGAAAATAGTGAACCACGATTCCGGCTGGCTCTAGCGTGGTGTCACCAACCCCGACGCGGCGAACCGGCGTTGCGCCGATACTAACAAGGAAACTTCCCTTGGTGACAAAGCAGACGACCGGGACGGGATGCATATGCTCCGGCATCTCTTGACCGGGTAAGAAGTCGACGCGGGTCAATTCGACGTGTGTGACTGCCTTAGATGGAGCGATCGGGAAACTTCCGATTGGCGTTCGGACGGGGATTGGTGCTGCGATTGCGACAGCCGGCCACGCAATCAAAGCCAAGATCGAGTGTGATTGTCGCATCTATTTTCTCCGTGGAAGCTCACGCCTAACAATGCCGGAGCTAACGCCCGTTTTCCACCGAGACTGTGTGAAAACTCAGCTTAAGGTCGATTTCCGCGTCTTTGACGACGCGTCTTGGAATCCGTGGTTCTTCTAAGTCGTTGAATTCCACCGGCGCTAAGATTGATCGCATTGAGCGGGATCACCTTTGTCCACCTGACTGAGATGGCCGACCGCTGCATGCTTACGAAGCAGGCGCTCTCACTTTATACTGAGGCAAAGCGGGGCGATGGATTTCCTAATCCTGCAGCGCGGGTGACCTCTAAACATCCCCCTTTGGGACTGGAGCGAGGTCGCTGAGTGGTTGTACGAACAGCAAAAGCTGTCCCTGGGCGATGTCGTTCAAACTCGGATCGTTAAGGAAGCGAACGTCCACTTTGAGGCCAATGAGATCCCGGACGACAATTTCATTCGGAAGCTGATAGCGCTCGAAGACGCCTGAAGCGGAGGCGCGATTGAGTGAGGCCGTGGCGCTAGGGCCGCGTCGGCAAGCTTAAGCGACGCGCCAATCTCAATCGATCAGCAAGCCCGGACCTTCGCTCGACCAACTGACCTAATCCGGCCCGGGCGCGGCCTCCGCGTCATAATATGCCGAAGGTCCAGCCTTCGCCCAGCGCGATCTCTAACGTCAGTCCCTGGGGATCGAAGGCGCGGGACTCCGTGGTCGCGAGCTGGCGCATACCGGCGGCGGTGACGAGCGCGTCGGTCTGATGGTCGTTGGGCTCGAAGCGAAGGCGCACGGCTTTGCTGCCCAGACCTTGCAGTGCGAGATTGAGCGCGGCGCGGCTGCGCAGCTTCGATCCCGGCATTCCGGCACGGCGCAAGTAGATGCGAGTATAAATTTCGACGACTGCACTGCCGTGTTCGGGCACATTGTCCATGGGCCAGATCGCGACCTTGCGGTCGATCTGGTGGAGGAGCCGCATACCCGAAAAACTCGCCTTCGCGACCTGCGCTGCACCGATCGAGTCAAACGCGCTCGCGGTCTTGCGGCCGCCCTTCGCGTTCAGCCGCGCATCGCACTGGCGAAAATGCATGAAACCGGCCTTAACTCCGTCGGCGATCCCGAAATAGAAATGCTTGCGGTGGGCGATCTCGAGGAAGCTTGCGGAGCCAAGGTCAGGATCATTGCATCTCGAATCGACATAGGCCCAGAACTCACGTGCGGTTCTTGGGACGTCGGGCTCGCCGGGCAGATATTCGCCGCGTTCGATGAGCGGCGGGGCGAAGCTGAAATCGAACCCGAACAGGGTCGGTTCTTTTTCGGCGCGTCCGAGCAGCCAGCTGAGCACTTCCTCGCGCGACCAGATGTGCCCGGGCCGTATCAGCCTTGGGGGGGCTTCGCCGCGCGCCTCGGCGATCGCTATTCCCTTGTGGCGAATGCCCTTGGCACCGGACCAGTCGATCGCGACATAAGCAGCGAAACGCGTCACTTCCTCTTTCGCGCTTTGACTGGCGGCTTGGCGGCGACGAAATCGCGGGACCGCCTGATAAGCTCGAGGACACGGTCCGGGTCCTTGCTGTCATAGCGAACGAGGATTCCCTCCCAGCCCACATAATGAGGCGTTTGCCAAAATGTGTCGGGATCGGTCTCCTTGAGGATCTCGATCGTGTCGAGGTCCATCGCGACTGCGAACGAGCTGTCCGCTTCATGGCTTGGAAACAGGAAAGCGCGGCCGTTTGACGCCACCTTGACGGCCGGCTTGCCGTAGCTCTTGCCCAATTGCGTATCGGGCAAGCTCAGCGCGAAGGCGACGGCCTGGTCAAACATCATCAGACGAGCGGCGGCTGCTCGTCCTCGGTCGGCGTCTGGCGAATGCGCCGCGGCGCACGGGGCGGCGCTGCCGGGGTCCGATCGGCCCAGCGCTCAAGAACTCGAGCGGCTGCATCGCGGCCGCCGAGACCGAAGGCGAGGGCGGTCGCAACTGCGGCCGAGCCCAGGATCAGGCCAAAGGCGAGGATCACGATCTGGTCGGCAAGCCCCATGAAGGTGAGGCCGATCGCGGTGAACAGGGCAATGATCGCATAGCGGATGATCGCCTGGGCATAGCCGCCCTCGCCGGTGCCGCTGCCGACCAGGTTGGCGATGATGCGGGCAAGGAAGATGCCGACGACGATGATAAGCGAGCCGAAGATCACCTTGCTTCCAAGCGCGGTGACCTGCGCGAGGAAGATTGCGATCTCGTCGCCGCCCAACAGCTTTGCCGCCTCGATCGAGCCGGCGAGGATGACCGCGATCATCGCGATATTGGCGACGATGCGCGAGGGGAAGGCGGTCGCCGGGAGCACGCCGGTCGAGCGGATCGCGTCGTCGAAGCCCGTCGGGGGAAGGATCGCTTCGACGATGGTCTTGAGGAATCGAGCGATGACGAAGGCGATCCCGAACCACAGCGCCGCTCCCAAGATCCGCGGGATGGCGGCGAGGATGTCATTGAGCATGTCGGTCGCCGGTCCCGCGATCGAGCTGATCTCGAGCGCCTGGAGCGCGGCGATCGCAACCGGGATGATGATCAGCGCATAAACGAGGATGCCGGCTGCCCGGGCGATGCTCGCGCGTGTTGCGCCAGGAGCGGTCCCGGGCGGCACAGCGGCTGGATCGGATCGCATGGTTCCTTCGGTCGACCCGATCCCGGCGCGGGCGAGCAGTCCATCGACATTGGCAGCGATGAGCACGGTTTCGACCAGGCGCTGGACGATCCTCGCGACCACCAGCCCAACGAAAAAGATCAGTCCGGCCGCGATGAGGTGCGGAAGAAACGAGAAAATCTCGTTCACCAGCTCGTTGATCGGGGCGAGGATCTGCGGGAAGCCGAGGAACTGGAGCGCGGCCATGATCCCGACCAGCCAGATGATCAGCTTGGCGATGGTGCCGATCTGATGGCCGACCGTTTCCTCGCGCGGGCCGGTGACGTGCTTGCGAAGCGCCGGAGTCCGGTCGATCGCTTTCTGGAGCACCCACTTGACCACCCGGGCGACGATCCAGGTCGCGACGAGGATCAGGATAGCGATGACGATCTTGGGGCCCCAGTTCATCAGCTGGGCCTGCCAGTAGGCGCTCTGGTCGTACATTCCCGATTCACTCCCCTTGCGTTTGCAGCAGCTCCTTGCGCCGCTCGTTCCAATAGTCCAGCCGCTCCTTCACGCGCGCCTCGAAGCCGCGGTCAGTTGGATTGTAAAAGGTCTGCGGCTCCATCCCCTCGGGCCAATAATCCTGGCCGGAAAACCCCTCATCGGTCGAATGGTCGTAGGCATAGCCTTTGCCGTAGCCGACCTTCTTCATCAGCTTGGTCGGCGCGTTGAGGATGTGCATCGGCGGCATGAGCGAGCCCGTTTCCGCGGCCGAGCGCCAGGCGTTCTTCTGAGCCATGTAGACGGCGTTCGATTTGGGTGAAGTGGCGAGGTAGAGGCAAGCTTGGACGATGCCGATCTCGCCTTCAGGAGAGCCCAGAAAATCGTACATCTCCTTGGCGGCTAGACATTGCAGCAGCGCGTTGGGATCGGCAAGGCCAATGTCCTCGACTGCGGCGCGGGTCAGGCGCCGGAGCAGGTAAAGCGGCTCCTCGCCGGCGACGAGCATCCGGGCGAGATAGTAAAGCGCCGCCTGCGGGTCCGAGCCGCGGATCGACTTATGGAGCGCTGAGATGAGGTTGTAATGACCCTCGCGATCCTTGTCGTAGACCGGTACTCGGCGGTGGAGGAGATCACTCAACTCGGCAGGTCCAAGCGGATGGTCGATCTCGACAGAGAATAATGTCTCCACCTGGTTGAGGAGAAAGCGGCCGTCGCCGTCGGCGCTGGCGATCAGCGCCTCGCGGGCTTCCTGGGTTACCGGGAGCGGCCGATTCTCCAGCACCTCCGCGCGGCGGATCAGTTCTTCGAGCGCATCATGATCGAGGCGCCTGAGGATCAGTACCTGGCAGCGTGACAGCAGCGCGGCGTTGATCTCGAAGCTGGGGTTCTCGGTCGTAGCGCCGACCAAAGTAACGGTCCCATCCTCGACATATGGCAGGAAACCGTCCTGCTGCGACCGGTTGAACCGATGGACCTCGTCGACGAACAGCAAGGTCTGCTGCCCGGCTCGCGCCGCGGTGCGCGCCTCGGCGAAAATCTTCTTGAGGTCCGCGACCCCCGAAAAGACCGCCGAAATGGCGACGAAGCGCAAGCCGACGGCATCAGCGAGCAGCCGCGCTATGCTGGTCTTGCCGGTCCCCGGCGGGCCCCACAGGATCATTGAGGCGAGCCGACCAGCAGTGACCATCCTGCCGATTGCGCCGTCGGGACCGGTCAAATGCTCCTGGCCGACGACCTCGACGAGCGATTTTGGCCGAAGCCGGTCGGCAAGCGGTGCATTGGCCGCCGGTGCCTCCGGCAGACGCGTCGAAGCTTCCTGATCCGCGAAGAGGTCGGCCATGATTTCAGGAGCATAAGACGAGCGTAGGAAATTGCACGCGAAGGCTTGCTCTAGATGCAACTAAGATATATCTTAGAGTTATCTAAACAGGAGAAGCTTATGCCCCGCCATCGCCGTCAAAGCCACCGTGGCGAACCGCCGATCGCTCCAATTCCGCCAATTCCCCCAATGCCACCCGAGCCGCCGCTTGGCTGCGAAGGCTCGCGCTCGTTTCGGCTCAACGATTTTATCGGGCTGTTCGCGAGCGGTCCGCGCGCTTGGCGCGGCGGTTGGGGACCCTTCAGCTTCGATTTGGGGGATGAGGGATGGAGCGGCAGGGGTCGGAGGGCTCGGCGGATGTTCGACTCGGGCGAGTTGAGGCTTGTGCTCCTGAAGCTCATTTCGGAGCAGCCTCGCCACGGCTACGACCTCATCCGCGCGATCGAGGAGCTGACAGGCGGCAGGTATGCGCCAAGTCCGGGCGTCGTCTATCCGACGCTTACGATGCTCGAAGAGATGGGTTTGATCGGGCAAGCTCCGGGCGAAGGAGCGCGCAAGCCCTACCAGATAACGCAGGCGGGAAGCCTGCACCTCGACGAAAATCAGGCCGAAGCCGAGGAGCTGATCGGCCGGCTGAAGGCGCTTAGCCCTTCCCACTCCGAGGGCGGATCGCCGATCTGGCGAGCGATGCGCAATCTTGGTGTCGCGATCCGGCATCGCGTCCAGCACGGTGAAATCACCGAGGAGACCAAGTTCGAGCTTGCAGCGCTGATCGACGAACTGGCGCAGAAGATCGAACGCCTAAAATAGGCTGATCAGCCTCCGAGCCGCGTCAGCCGCTCGCGCTTGACCAGCGCGTGGCGATAGGCGCGGATCACGGCCGAGTTGATCGTGTCCCAGTCCATGGTTTCGGCAATTGCGAGGCCGGCCGCGCCATGCCGTCGTCGAAGATCGGGGTCGCGCGCGTAGGCGGCGAGCGCTCCTGCAAACTCATCGGGGTCGGTGCCATCGACCAGCATTCCAGTGATGTTGTGCCGCACCAGGTTCGTCGCGCCGGTCGCTTCGGCGGCAAGGACGGGCAGTGCGCAGGCCATCGCTTCGAGCGTGACATTGCCGAACGCTTCGGTGATCGACGGGTTGAGCAGAAGATCAGAGCTGGCAACCGCTCGGGCCAAGTCGGCGCCCGTCTGCTGTCCCAAGAAGATGCCGTCTGGAAGCTGCTCTTGGAACCATGGCCGGGCGGGGCCCTCGCCGATGACCAGCACGCGATATTTAAGGCCATGCGTCGCGAAGGCGTGGACCGCCTCCGAAAAGACGTCGAGCCCTTTCTCCATCACCACCCGGCCGAGGAAGGCGATGACCAGCTCGTCATCCGCGATTCCCTGACTTCGGCGCCAGTCCATGTCGCGCCGTCCGGGATTGAACTGCTTCCGGTCGACTCCGCGCGTCCAAATGGCGATGTCGCGATTCATCCGCTGGGCTCGAAGGATGGCCGCGGTGGAATCGGCGGGCACAAGGACCAGTTGGCAGCGACGATAGAGGCGCCGCATGATCCCGCGTGCAAGCGGCTCGAGAAACTCGATACCGTAATAAGCGCAATAAGTGTCGAAGCGCGTGTGGACCGAGGCGACTGCGGTGATCCGGCGCGCCCGCGCCCAGGTGACCGCACGATGGGCGACGAAATCGGGGCTGGAGATGTGCACGATGTTCGGGTCGAACTCGGCGAGGTCCCGCCGCACTCGGGTCGACAGCGAAATCGGGAGCCGATATTCCGAGCGCCCGGGTATCGGGAGGGCCGGAACGTCGACCAGATCGCCGGTCGCTGGGAACGCCGGCTCCGAGACTGTTGGCGAATAGATGCGGACTTGCACCCCCTGGCGAAGCAAATAATCAACGAGACGGTTCAGCGCCTGATTGGCGCCGTCACGGACATAATTGTAATTGCCCGAAAACAGGGCCACGCGGAGGTCGCTCGATGGCATCGCTTGCGGGCTGTAGGGGTTTCTGCGTGAGCGTCAAAGCCGGACTTCCGCCAATCGCCCGGAAGGATGCGCGGCTGTTTGTCCTTGGCAGTCTGCCTGGAGACGCTTCGCTCGCGGCGCGGCAATATTATGCACACCCGACCAACCAGTTCTGGCGGCTCCTCGGTGCGGCGATCGGCGAAGTGCTTCAGCCGTTTTCCTACGAGGAGCGGCTCCAGCGGCTTGCCGAGCGCCGGATCGGCCTCTGGGACGTGATCGAATCGGCGAGCCGGGAGGGCAGCCTCGACCAGGCGATCCGCGAGGCCGAGCACAACCGGATCGAGCACCTGCTCCATGACTTTGCGAATCTTCGCGCGATCGCCTTTAACGGATCGACGGCCGCAGCCGCGGGCAGGAGACTGATCGGCGATCAGCGATCGAGGCTGGCTCTCATCGATCTCCCCTCATCGAGCGCCGCCAACACTCGGCCCTTCGACGAGAAAGCCGAGGCCTGGGCGCGCCTGGCCGATTTCCTGTGAGACCCAGGAGCCTTCGCTTGCGCCGCGCGTCTAGAACGGCATGATCACGTTCATGGACCCGATCGAGGACGAGGAAGAGGCCGGCAAGCGGCTGTCGATGGTGGACGAGGCGCTGGTCGCCGGAACGATCGCCAACACCAACGGAATGCTCGTGATTCTCGCCAAGCTGGTGGCCAAGGGCGTGTTCGACCGCTCCGATCTGCAGGCCTTTTCCGACAGCTATTCCAAGCCGCTCGACCATGTCGGAATGCGCGAGAACGAGCTGGTCAGCCAGATGCAGGATCAGATGGAATCGACACTGGCCGAGCTGATGCGCTACCTGAGCGAACGCGATAGCGAGAACTGACTGGCTGCTGATTGACTAGCTGGCCGCGAGCCCACATATGGCCGCCTCGCTTTAGCGCATGGCCCCTTCGTCTAGCGGTCCAGGACGTCGCCCTCTCACGGCGAAAACACGGGTTCGAGTCCCGTAGGGGTCACCAGTGATTACAATGACTTATCGTCTTATTTGCGATAGCCGCGCGGTTCATGCAGCATCGGTACAGTAAGACGTCGCGGTACGTTTTGGATTATCGTGGCGGCGGGTTGCGGCTGGCAAGCGGGGTCGAATGGGGTTGTTCCCGGCGCTGTCCAAGCTGCCGGCTATGCTTCCTCCAGAACTCGAGCGTAACCGACGCCCTCGTGACGCTTGCCAACCCGATAGTCGACGTCGTGGCCGAGCATGCGCAGGCATTCGGCAATTTTTGCCTCACTCACTCCTTCCATGCGGCCCCGCAATAGATTGGACAGCTTTGGTTGGGGAATGCCCATGCGCTTGGCGGCCGCACTCTGGTTGAGACCTAGCTCACGCATTGATCGCAGCATAACCGCTACAAGGCGCGCTTTGGCCTGCCGTTCCTCGGGGTTGGAGAGCCCCAGGTCCGCAAACACATTGCCATCAGATCTTGTGACATGCGCAATGGTCATGATTACTTTCCTTCCGCATCCCTCTTTGCGTCCTTGAGGCGACTTTCGATCACGTTCTTGTCCGGCTTGGGGAGTTCTCGCCCGCGCGGCGATTTCTTTTGGAAGCAATGAAGGACGTAGACAGCGTCCTCATGGTGGACCGTATAGACCGCTCGATAAGTATCGCCGTCATATCGCTCGACAAGCTCCACCACGCCCGGTCCATAGCCCCTCAGCGGCTTGGCGCTGGGCGGATGCTCACCGCTTTGCGCGAGATAAAGACCGTGTCCAAACTCTGCCTTCACGTCATCGGGCATCGCCTTCAGATCGTCGAAGCTGCTTCCAAGCCAGCGGATCTCCTTCATTCAACATCCTTACGAAGCTGAACTATACCTATTTAGGTATAATGTCAATGAAAGCCATGCGACCCCTATACGGAAGCGACGGCCAGTTCACTGGCTTGGGCGTGCAAACTCAGGCCCAATTAAGTGTGCTTGGCCGGGCGGCGCAGAAAGGGCTTTATCCGAGGCAACCTGCATCTCCGCCTTACCCATTTTATTGCAGATGGAGGTTGGAGCTATCAGCTCTTCTGCTTTTCGAGCCGCTCGACTTCGCGTTCGACGATTTCGCGAATGAAGGCGGCGCGCCGTTGAGGGCCAACCAGCCGGTCAATCCGTTCACCCAGTCCTTCCGGCAGCCGGATGACAGTCGATTTCACCTTGAGCGGCGGCCTTCCCATGCCGCTGTCGTAACCAGCCATCGGACACAATCAATCAGAAGCCATATAACCGATATCTGTTATTGCAATTTTCTGATATGAAGTCCATATCCGATATCGCTTACTCGAGATCTCGAATGGAGCGAACGGTGGCGGCACGTGATCCTTCAGTTAGCGAACGACAGATTGTGGCTTCGCGCCGCGCGTTGCTTGGGGCGCTGACGGTCGCGCCCTTGACCGTTCCTGCAGCGGCGCTGTCCATTGCGCCGCACCCTCTTGTGCCGCTGTTCGAGGTGAGTGGAGAGCACCCCATTCAACTTCGCCGGAGTGCAGGAGGACGCCAGCTCAGCCGGGCCCGTTATCATAACGCAGAAGGCTTCTTTCGAGGCGCCTTTGCCGGAAATGCACGGCCGCTCAGCGACAAACTCTATTCGATTGGCATCGTACTTCAGCTTGGGCTGAGTGCGCATCTACTCGACGTCGGTTTCGATGATGATTGGTGCGCCCGCCACATCGGCCTGAACGTCGCGAGATCACTGACCTATGCCAACGCGACGGGATTGGGGTTCGAGTCCGCCGACTTCGGGCTGCTGGCGTCAATTCTGTCTCCTTACAGCAAGTGGCGGGATTGTGGGCCGCGGGATACGGCTCCGAATGTTCCCTTTACGGATGAGGAAATGCGTGAACTAGCGCGCTCGCTGCTCGACCGGGTCCGCGAAGTAACAGGCCATCCGCGCCCGCGCAGCTCGCGCACGCGTTCTGCGTAGGATAGGCTCTGTTGCGCGTCTTCCGGTTAGTGCGATGCCGCGGAAGAAAGAATATTGATGTTCACAAACATGAAGCCAACCGCGAGTAGTGCGAGCAGTGTTGAAGCGGCCAACTGAGCACGGCCCCGCGTGAAAAATGCGATGGTGCCGAGGGCGAACGCCAAGACGGCGGGAGCGAATCTTGGCGCGCCTTGACGTGTGAAATCGCCTTGCACCACGAGCAGCAGCATCGACATGAGAGCGAAGACATTATGCGCGATGATGTATCGCGGCCCGTCGCGCTCATGAAATTCCTCGAGGCTCAGCCGGTCATGCTGTTCGAAGTCTGGTATGACCAGCGCGCAAAAAGCATAGAGGCTGGCCATAGAAACGAGCCATATAAATAAGCGGAAGCTGTACCAGTCGGGCGCTGCGCGCTCATTCCAAAGAGAGCCCCAATTACCTACGACAACGGCGAATGCGACCCAAATCCAAAGCGCGTGCGTCAGTGAAAAGTCTTGCCTGTCCTGGTTACGTACAATGGACACCACGCCCGTGATGATTTTCGTCAGCGCGAGCGAGGTAATCACCGAAATCAGCGCGAGGACGAATT